>UMHS01020182.1_pt1 | contig 14835 bp, 13 predicted proteins | sample 1965611 | NCBI WGS metagenome assembly UMHS01 (sample SAMEA4836106, study PRJEB28245) | human gut metagenome | biome: gut microbiome; material: fecal sample | place: Denmark | collected 2008
CGGCCGAACGTTCCGGAGCACTCCGCCCTGGCGCGTGTCGGCCGCGCGCGTCGGGGCGAAGGAAGATGCGCGAATCGCAGGAAGGCGGAACAAGACGAGGAGAAGGCGTCGGCTGCGGAGCAGGTCATAGGCCGATTCCTCATGTGTGGGAAACGTGATGTGCGGGAAATTCGGGGTTACATCGCGTGATGCGGTTTGCTAAACTAGGCGAGTTGTTCCTGCCCCGGCGTGTGCCTTCACCAGCCCGGGGCCGTAAAGTCCAAAGGAGGTGAGCTGATGAAGGCATATGAACTGCTGTTTTTTGTCGCTCCTACTATCGACGAAGAGACGCGTGCTGCCGTTATGAAGCGCATCGAGAACGTTGTTGCTGAGGGCAAGGGCGTTATCGACAACGTCGACGTGTGGGGAAAGCGCAAACTCGCTTACGAGATCAATGATCTGACCGATGGTGACTACACTCTCGTCGATTTCCACGCTGATCCGCAGAGCATCGCCGAGCTCAATCGTGTGCTCCGCATCACCGATGCTGTGGTGCGCCACATGATCGTGGCCCGTCCCGATCGCGACTAGCGCATCAAGTGAGAGATCGGATGGCATATGCCATCCCAGCATGAGAAGAGGTTGAAATGAGCATCAATCGAGTCGTTATCAGCGGCAACCTGACGCGTGACCCTGAGCTTCGAAGCACCCAGTCGGGCATGCCCGTTCTGAGCATGGGCGTGGCGGTCAACGACCGCCGTCGCAACCCGCAGACCGGTGAGTGGGAGGATTACCCGAACTTCATCGACTGCACCATGTTCGGCGCGCGTGCGCAGAGCCTTTCGAACTACCTGTCCAAGGGGACGAAGGTGGCCATCGAGGGCAAGCTTCGTTGGAGCCAGTGGGAGCGCGATGGACAGAAGCGCAGCAAGATCGAGGTTATCATCGACGAGCTCGAGTTCATGTCCAGCCGCAATGCCGGCGGTGCTCAGTCGAACGACTACGGCGCTTCGAGCTACCATGCGGCACCGGCGAACAACGCCGCTTCCGCGTATTCGGCTCCTGCACCGGTGATCGACGCCTCTTCCTCGGTTTATGACGAAGACATCCCGTTTTAAGCGAAACGAAAGAGGTTAACATGGCCGATTACGCTAAGCAGCCTCGTCGTAAGTATTGCCAGTTCTGCAAGGACGACGTGGAGTATGTCGACTACAAAGACACTCAAATGCTGCGCAAGTACGTTACCGATCGTGGCAAGATCAAGCCTCGCCGTGTGACGGGTGCGTGCACCCAGCACCAGCGCGACATCGCGAACGCCGTTAAGCGCGCCCGCGAGATGGCTCTGATGCCCTACACTGTCCCCGCTGTCAGCGGCCGTGGCGATCGCCGCAACCGTGGCTAAGGAGGACTCATGAAGGTCATTCTGCTGAAGGAACTCAAGGGCAAGGGCGGCGAAGGCGACGTCATCGACGTGGCCCCTGGCTTTGCCAACAACTACCTGTTCACTCAGGGTTACGCGGTTCGTGCGACCAAGGGCGAGCTCAAGCAGCTCGAGCAGCGTCGCAAGAACATCGCGAAGCGCGAGGAGGTTCGCGTGGCGAACGCGAACGAGCTCGCTGCCAAGCTCGAGGGTGCCAAGGTGCGCGTTCTCGCTCAGGTGGGCGAAGAGGGCCAGCTGTTCGGCTCCGTCACCGCTCCGATGATCGCCGACGCCATCGAAGCCGAGCTGGGCGTCGAGGTTGATCGTCGCCGCATCGAGCTGGGCAAGCCGATCAAGGTTGCCGGCGAGCATCCGGTGACCATCTCGATCTACCGCACCATCAAGGCGACGGTAAACGTGCTCGTCACCGACGAGACCGCCGAGGAGGCTGCCGCTGCCGAGGCTGCTGCTGAGGCCGAGGCCGCTGAGGTTGCCGAGGAGGCCGTCGAGGCTCCCGAGGCCGCTGAGGCTGACGCCGAGTAACGCATACTCGCATCGCGTTTAAAGCGCCCTGCATCCGTTGGGATGCGGGGCGCTTCTTTTTTTGCAGCTGGAAAGCCAACGACCCCACCAACTGAAACAAGTAGGATGCGGCGCGCTGCTGTTCGCATGTTGTTGAGGCTTGCGCTTTCGGCGTGTGGGACGGCGGCGAACGACGGGTTGCGCTACTATAGTCAGAACCGACGGCGGGCTTCAGCTTGCGCGGTTCCGGCAGCGGAATGACTGCTTCCCGGCCGCATGCTTGCGCGCTGCGCACACCTGTCGTCTCATCCGTCAACCGCCGATCGCAGAGTCAGTTGGAGAGAAAACACGCCATGCCTGCACCCATGAACTCCTCGAACTCCCCGCGCACCAACGCGCCCGCCGCCGTGGATCCTGCCACGCGCGCTCAGCTTCCGCAGAACATCGAGGCGGAGCAGTCGGTGCTTGCCGCCTGCATGCTCGACACCGAAGCCGTCGAGGAGCTCGTGCTGCGCCTGAAGGCCGAGAACTTCTTCCGTCCTGCGCATCGCATCATCTTCGAGTCGATTTACGACCTCACGCTGCGGCGCATCCCCGTCGACCCCATCTCGCTCGCCGACACGCTGCAAGCGAAGGGCCAGCTCGAGGCTGTCGGCGGCCGCGCGTATCTCGTGGAGCTCGCCGACAACACCTTCGCGCTCACCAACTGGCAACGCCACGCCGAGATCGTCAAGCGTACGGCCATCCTGCGCGAGCTCGTGTACGCGGCGGCGCAGATCAACGCGCTCGCCTACGACGCTCCTGACGACCTGAACGAGGTGGTCGAGGAAGCAGAGAAGACGCTCTTCAACGTGACGGAGAAGCGCGTGTCGTCGAGCTTCACGCGCATGGACACCCTGCTTACCGAAGCGTTCGAGGAGATCACGAAGCTCTCGGAGCAGAAGAGCCACATGGCGGGTGTGCCCACCGGCTTCAAGGACGCTGATGACCTGTTCCACGGCCTCCGCGGCGGCGACCTCGTCATCCTGGCGGCGCGCCCGGGCGTCGGCAAGACGTCGTTCGCGCTGAACCTCGCCGTGAACGCGGCGAAATCGGGCGCGGCTGTGGCGTTCTTCTCGCTCGAGATGAGCGCGGGCCAGCTGGTCCAGCGTATCCTGTGCGCCGAGGCGCGCGTCAGCCTCTCGAAGATCCGCGGCGGCTTCGTGTCGGAGGGCGACTGGAGCGCCATCGCCGACGCCATGAACAGCCTGTCGCATCTCGAGCTCTACATCGACGACTCGCCAGGTCTGTCCATCCTGGAGGCTCGCGCGAAGGCGCGCCGCGAGCTGCGCCATGCGTCGGGTGCGGGCAAGGGCCTCATCATCGTGGACTACCTGCAGCTCATGCAGCCGCCGCAAACGCGCCGCGACGGCAACCGCGCCGTCGAGGTCGGCGAGATCTCGCGTGGTCTCAAGATTCTCGCGAAGGAGATGGACATGCCCGTCATCGCGCTGTCGCAGCTTTCGCGTGCGGTGGAGATGCGCGGCAAGAAGCGCCCGATGCTCTCCGACCTGCGTGAATCGGGTTCGATCGAGCAGGACGCCGACATCGTTATGTTCATCGACCGCTCGATGGACGAGATGGAGGCCGAAAGCGAAGACCGTCCCGATCTCGGCACCGCCGAGCTCATCGTGGCGAAGCACCGCAACGGCCCGACGCGCGACATCACGCTCGCGTTCAATCCTGAGTACACGAAGTTCATGGACTTCGTCGACGAATCGCGCGTTGGCGGGTTCTAAACCATGCCGCGGCAGCTGACATTCATCCACGCCGCCGACCTGCATCTCGGCGCGCCGTTCCGCGGGTTGCGCGCGCTGTCGCCTGCTTGGGCCGACCGCCTCATCGGTGCGATCCCGCGCGCGTGGGACCGCATCGTCGATGAAGCCGTGTCGCGGAGCGTCGACTTCGTGGTGGTCGCGGGCGACATATTCGACGACGCGGGTGCCTCGTACGCCGACTACCGCCGTTTCTTCGCGGGAATCGAGCGTCTTGGCGCGGCGGGGATCCCCGCGTACCTGTGCACGGGCAACCACGACCCCTACGTGCTGTGGCAGCAGGATTTTTTCGCGCTTCCCGAAAACGCCGTTATGCTGGCGGCAGACCGACCTGGTTTCGTGCTGCATGAGCGCGACGGCGAGCCGTTGTGCATCATCGGCGGGCGCGGTTTCCTCAACAGCGTGTGGTCAGACGAGCGCAGCATCGCGTACGGCGTCACGCGCGTGGCGGCCGAACGCGAGCTGGGACCGCGCGCTGCCGCTGCGCCGTTCGGCGTGGGCGTGCTGCACACGGGCCTGCATCTCGATCCGCGCAAGGCTCCCTCCGATCCGCAGGAACTGCTGCGCGCGGGCTTCGACTACTGGGCGCTCGGGCACATCCATCGCCGTTGGATCGACAGCGAGGAGAACCCACGCATTGCGTTCTCGGGTTGCATCCAGGCGCGTGACGTGAAGGAGACAGGGCAGCGCGGCATCAACGTGGTTACGCTGACGGAAGGCGCGCCGAACCAGGTGGAGTTCGTGCCCACGGCTGATGTGGTGTGGGAGCGGCTGAGCGTTGACGTGTCGGCGTGCGACACGATCCCCGCGATCGCCGATGAGATCTCGCGCGCGCAGTTCGCGGCAAGCGGACGTGTGCGGTGCGAGGACATGGTGTTTCGCGTTGCGTTGACGGGCGCGACGCCGCTGCACGACATGCTCGCGCGTCCCGACGTGATCGAGGACGTGCGTGCCACGGTGAACGACGCCTACGCGCCGTTCTTCATCGACGTTCTCGCCAACGAAACCACGCGACCGGTCGACCGTGACGCATTGCGTGAAGAGGGGCTGTTCCCTGCGGTGTTGCTGCAAACCGCCGCCGCGCTGCGCGACGACCGTGATGCACAGGTGAGCTACCTGCAGGAGGAATTCCTTGAGCGCGGCCTGTCGCTGTCGCCCGCGCCGCTGTCGGAGATCGACAAGCTCTCGGCCGAAGCCGAGGAGCTCGTGCTCGATCTGATCCTGCAAGGGGGTGCGTCGTGAGTAAGAAGTCGCGCGCGCCCTACCTCTCCCATGCGCGCATCGACCAGTTCGGATTGCTCGGCAACCGTACCGTCGGGCCGTTCGAGCCAGGTCTCAACATCGTGTTCGGCCCGAATGAATCGGGCAAGTCGACGCTTGCGGCGTTCGTGGGCGGCGTGCTCTTCGGCTGGGAGGAGGCGCGCGGTTCGCGCAACACCTACAAACCCGTCGGCGCCGAGCGCGCCGGATCGCTCATATTTGCGCAGGAAGAGGGCGACGAGCTGCTCGAACTGCGTCGCGTGCGCAACGCCGACGGCCTGCAGGGCGCAACGCAACTCGTCGACGATCTGGATAAAGACACCTTCCGCACGATGTTCTCGCTCACGAGCGACGAGCTGCGTTCGCTCCACGGAACGGCAGACGTGACGGCGCGCCTGCTCACGGCGGGTGCGGGCACGGGGTCGTCGCCCGCGCAGGCGCTGGCCGAGGTGCGCGAACGTCTCGCGCGCTACACCTCGCGCGCAGCGAGCGCGACGGAATCGATCACGCTTCTCGTACGCGAACGTGCAGCCGCGCGTTCGCAGATGGCAGATGCGGCGGCCGAGGCGGAGCGCTTCCGCGACCAGGATCGCGAGCTCTGCGAGCTGATCGTGCGCCGTCAGAAGCTCAACGCGCAGGTAGAGGAGGCGAACGCCGCTGCCGAGCGCTTGTCGTCGTGCCGCGCGGCGCTCGAGAAGCTCGATGCGGAAACGGAGACGCTGCGGAACGAGGCCGCGCAGCTCAGCGATGTGGAGCGCCGTGCGGTGGCGAACCGTCGCACGCTCGAGGGCAGGGTGGGGCGCAAACTCGCGCGCATCTCAAGCGCCGAAGACCGTGCCATGCGCGACAAGCTTGACGAACTCGCCGACCGCGAGCTCAAGGCGGCGCACGCCCTTGAAGCGGCGCAGAGCGACTTCAACGCGTCGAATGCGCTCTACGAGACGATTCTCGAAACGCAGGATGACGCGCGCACGCCGGGCCGCAGCCGCGTGCGCCGCGCGATGCAGATTGTCGTGCCCGTTGCGCTTTGCGTGCTGCTTGTGCTGCTCGGCGTGCCGCTGTTCGTGCAGGGGCGCGACGCGGGCAGCCTCTCGTATGCATCGCTCGGCCTTGTGATGATCGCGTTCGGTTTGCTGCTCGCCGCCGCGGCGCTCGTGCTGCTGTTCCGGCCGACGCGCAGCGAGGAGGAGCGCGCCGAGCGGCTGCAAGACGCGCAGATGGTCATGCTGCAGGACAAGAAGAAGCTCGAAGCGTGCCAAGAGGCATCGCGCGCGCTCGGTGCGGAGATTGCGGCGGATCTTGAGGAGATGGGCATGGCTGCGGCGGAAGGTTCGCTGCGCAAAGCCCGTGCGCTGCTCGACGAGGCGCGTGAAGTGCGTGCTGAAATGGCGGTCGACCAGCAGAAACAGCAGAACGCAAGCGCACGGCTCGCTCAGATCGAGGCGCGCCTCGATGAAGCCGCAGCGCAACGCGCGCATCTGTGCGAGCGCGCGGGTCTCGATGCGGAGGCGACGCTCCACGACGTTGACGCCGCGGCATCGCGCTGTGCGAGCGCGCGGGCGGAGCTGCTCGAAGAAGCGGAAGCCGCGCACCGACGCTACGGTGAGCTCAAGCAGATCCTTGCGCAGGCAACGCAGTCGCACGAGTTCGACCGCCTCAAGATGCGCGTGCACGAGCTGACGTCGCGCATCGAGGACTCAACGCGCGACGTGATGCGCTTGCTGCTCGCGAAGCGCCTGCTCGAATCGGCGATCGGCGCATGGGAGTCGAAGAGCCAGCCCGAGGTGTACGCCCATGCCGGGCGCCTGCTCTCGCTCATGACGGACGGCCGTTGGACGCGCGTCATGCTGTCGGACGACGGCGAGCTACAGGTGCTCGACAGCGCCATGACCCTGCGTGAGCCGCGTCTGCTGTCGCTCGGCACGTGTCAGCAGCTTTACCTGGCGCTGCGCATCGCACTGCTCATGTGCGCCGAGAACGTGGGGCGCTCGGTTCCCGTTCTCGCCGACGACATCCTCGTGAACTTCGACGCTGCTCGCCGCGCGGGCGCCGCGCGGGCGCTCGTGGAGCTGTCTGAGTGTCGTCAGGTCATCCTGCTCACCTGCCACGAGGAAGTGGTGGCGGTGCTGAAGCGCGCCGCCGAGGAGGCAGGCAGCCCCGCGAACACCGTGGTGCTTTAGAGGGGTAAATCGTACTTGAACGGGCTTTGATGCGCGGCGTTCTGCTGGCTCGGCTATACTATAGAGTTTGCGGGACGAAGCATCTTTCAGAATACGTTCCGCGTCATAGCGAAAGGACATACTATGCCGAGCACCGTACTTGTCGGAGCCCAGTGGGGCGATGAGGGCAAGGGCAAGATCACCGATCTCATTGCCAGCGATTTCGATTACGTCGTCCGTTTTCAGGGTGGCAACAACGCTGGCCACACCGTCATTCACGGCGACAAGAAGCTGGCGCTGCACCTGATGCCGTCGGGCGTCATGTACGAGAACGCAGTGCCCGTCATCGGCAACGGCGTGGTGATCGATCCGGGTGTGCTCGTGAAGGAGATGGCGATGCTCGAGGCCGAGGGCATCTCGTGCGAACGCCTCAAGATCTCCTGCGACGCGCATGTGATCATGCCGTACCACAAGGACCTCGACGGCGCCGACGAGAAGCGCCTCGGCAAGAACCAGATCGGCACCACCAAGCGCGGCATCGGTCCGTGCTACCAGGACAAGGCCGCCCGCAAGGGCATCCGCATTCAGGACCTCTTCGACGAGAAGGTGTTCCGCCTTAAGGTGGAGACGGCGCTCGCTCAGAAGAACCCCATCCTCGAGAAGATCTACGGCCTGCACACCTACACGGTCGAGGAGATCTGCGAGGAGTATCTGCCGTACGCGCGCATCCTCAAGCCGTACATGGCTGAAACCGCTCAGATGCTCAACGACGCGCTGCGCGCCGGCAAGAGCATCCTGTTCGAGGGCGCCCAGGGCACGCTGCTCGACATCGACCACGGCACGTACCCGTACGTGACCTCGTCGAGCTGCTGCGCCGGCGGCGCGGCGACGGGCACGGGCGTGGGCCCCACGGCCATCAACCGCGTGCTCGGCATCGAGAAGGCCTACATCACGCGCGTGGGCGGCGGCCCCTTCCCCACGGAGCTCAAGTTCTCGGAGGACGGCGGCACTGGCCAAGACGCGATCGACGGCGAGCTTCTGTGCTCGGAGGGCCACGAGTTCGGCGTGACCACGGGCCGCAAGCGCCGCTGCGGCTGGTTCGACGCGGTGATCGCACGCTACGCGGCCGAGGTGAACGGCCTCACCGACGTGGCGCTCACCAAGCTCGACGTGCTCTCGGCGTTCGACACCATCAAGGTGTGCGTGGCCTACGAGTGCGAGGGCGTGCGCTACGATCACTTCCCGATGCAGCAGAGCGTGCTGTTCCACGCGAAGCCCATCTACGAGGAGCTGCCCGGTTGGAAGGGCATCGACATCACGGGTTGCAGAACCTACGAGGAGCTGCCCGAGAACACGCGCGCCTACATCGAGCATCTCGAGGAGATCACGGGCGTGTCGATGTCGATCGTGAGCGTCGGTCCCGACCGCGATCAGACGATCATGCGCAGGTGGTAAGGCGCGTTCGCGCTCAGGCGGAAGCGGAAGGCTTCGCGCCGGCGGCGGGCGATCGACCCGCTCGCGGCGCGGCTTGTTGTGAGATGAACGTTCGGAACTTTCTTGGGGAAAGGCAATAACGTGAACATTTTGGTTTTGGGATCGGGTGGACGCGAGCACGCGATCGCCTGGGCGCTGGCGAAGTCGCCGAACACCGATGAGCTGTACGTGGCTCCCGGCAACGGCGGCACCGACGGCATCGCCGAGAACATCGCGCTCGACATGATGGACGGCGACGCCGTGCTCGGCTTCGTGCGCGACAAGGAGATCGGGCTCGTGGTCATCGGCCCCGAGGCGCCGCTCGTGGCGGGCGTTGCCGACGGCCTGCGCGCTGCTGGCGTGCGCGTGTTCGGCCCCAACGCCGACGGCGCCCAGCTCGAGGGCTCAAAGGCGTACTCGAAGGAGTTCATGCTCGCCAACGGCATTCCCACGGCGGCGTACGCGCGCTTCGATGCGGCTGAGCCGGCGCTGGCCTACGTGCGCGAGCAGGGCGCTCCCATCGTGATCAAGGCTGACGGCCTGGCCGCCGGCAAGGGCGTTGTGGTGGCGGAAACGCTCGAGGATGCCGAAGACGCCGTGCGTGCGTGCTTCGACGGCGCGTTCGGCGAGGCGGGCTCCACGGTGGTGATCGAGGAGTGCATGACCGGCCCCGAATGCTCGCTGCTGTCGTTCGTGACGGCGGGCAAGTCGTTCCCCATGGCGCCGGCGCAGGACCACAAGCGTGCCTACGACGGCGACCGCGGTCCCAACACGGGCGGCATGGGCGTGTACTCGCCGGTGCCCATCGTCACCGACGAGGAAATGGCGGCCATGGTGGAGATCATGGATCGCGCTGCCGCCGCAACGGCGCACGAGCCGTTCGCGAGCGACTACCGCGGCACGCTGTACGGCGGTTTCATGCTGACGCCGCAGGGTCCGAAGATCGTCGAGTTCAACGTGCGTTTCGGCGACCCCGAGACGCAGGTGGTGCTGCCGCGCCTCGAGAGCGATCTTGTCGAGGTGATGTGCGCGGTGGCCGACGGCCGCCCCGAGGACATCGAGCTTGCGTGGTCTGACGCGTGGGCGGTGTGCGTGGTGCTGGCGAGCGAGGGCTACCCGGGGTCGTACGAGAAGGGCAAGGTCATCCTCGGCATCGAGGAGGCCGAGGCGCTCGACGGCGTGACCGTGTTCCATGCGGGCACGAAGCGCAACTCCGACGGCGAGCTGCTTACCAACGGCGGCCGCGTACTCAACGTGGTGGCGCTCGGCGATACGTTCGAGGAAGCGCGCGAGCGTGCCTACGAGGCGTGCGACCTCATCAACTTCGAAGGAAAGCAGCTGCGCAGCGACATCGGCAAGCGTGCGCTGCAGGGTCGTTCGGCCTGGGAATAGAGGAGCAAACGCTTGCCGCCCATGCGGCGGTGCGTTTGCTGGGAGCGTGACAGAGGGTCGCATCTGATGGCGCATGTGAGTGCGAAAGCCATCGGGTGCGACCCTTCGCCTTGTTTTGTCGTCTCGCGCGCCCGTATACACCGAGTGGGGTATTTCTGATTGAGGATATCGGAAATGCGCCGAGACTTTGTTACCCTACGTGATAGTTAAGCGTCTGAATGGAAAGTCCCGATGTTATCTGAACGACTGTTGACCATGGCGGTGCGTGAGTGCACTAAACAATATCTCAAACTGAAGCCGACCGATGAGCTGCATGTTCCCGCGCCCGAACCGGGCAAGCGCTACATGCTGTACGCGCACGTGCCGTTCTGCGAGCGGCTGTGCCCGTATTGCTCGTTCAACCGCTTCCCGTATGCGGAGGATCGCGCGCGTCCGTACTTCGCCAACATGCGCAAGGAAATGCTCATGTTGAAAGATCTCGGCTACGATTTCGACAGCCTCTACATCGGCGGCGGCACCCCGACGATCCTGCTCGACGAGCTGTGCGACACCATCGATCTCGCGCGCGAGACGTTCTCGATCAGGGAAGTGTCGAGTGAGACGAACCCGAACCACCTCATCCCGAGCTATCTCGACAAGCTGCAGGGTCGCGTGCAGCGCCTGAGCGTAGGCGTGCAGAGTTTCGACGACGGCCTGCTCAAGCAGATGGACCGCTACGATAAGTACGGCTGCGGCCAGGAGATCATGGAGCGCATCCAGGATGCGAGCCCCTACTTCGTGTCGATGAACGCCGACATGATCTTCAACTTCCCCGCGCAGACCGAGGAGATTCTCATCAGCGACATCGAGCGTGTGATCGAGTCGGGCGCGAGCCAAACGACGTTCTATCCGCTCATGGCATCGCCGAGCGTGGAGAAGTCGCTTGCGCGCACGGTGGGCAAGGTTGATTACGCGCGCGAGCAGCGCTACTACGAGATCATCTGCGAGCTGCTGACGGGCGAGCTGCCGGGCGTGGAGATCGCCGGCGGCGCCGCGGGCGCGCAGGGCGAGCGCGGTCTGTTCGAGCACGGCAGCGCGTGGACGTTCAATCGCCGCGGGACGGATGCGGCGGGCGACGACGCCATGATCGACGAATACGTTGTCGACTACGAGGAGTACCCGGCGATCGGCTCGGGCGGCATCACGTATCTCGGGTCGAACCTGTACGTGAACACGTTCTCGGTCAAGGACTACAACTTCGCCATCGAGAGCGGCCGCATGTCCATCATGGGCAAGACCACGTTTTCTAAGCGCGACCGCATGCGCTACCGTTTCATGATGCAGCTGTTCGGATTGCGCCTCGACAAGCGTGCGTTCGAGCATGACTTCGGGTGTTCGGTTGAGGCGGGGCTGCCCGTTGAGATGGCGTTCATGCGCGCGGCGGGCGCTTTTGCCACCGACAACGCCGACGAGCTGACGCTCACGCCAAAGGGCCGCTATCTCGTGGTGGTGATGATGCGCCAGTTCTTCATCGGCGCGAACAATCTGCGCGATCAGGCGCGTGCGGCGCTCACCGGTGAGGAACGGGAGCTGATCTTCGGTTCATGATCGTTTCCGCTGTCATATATCTGCTGTTCGCGGCGCTGCTGGTTATGGCGGCGGTCATTGACCTGCGTACGCTGCGTATCCCCAACGTGCTCATTGTGGGCCTGGGTGCGCTGTGGCTTGTGTGGCGCGTTGCGCTGGCGTGTGGCGGAATGATAGCGGGAACCGATTTCCTCACGTCGTTTTTGGCGCCTGACCCGTTCAAACACGTGTCGTTCGCCAACGGCATCATCGGCTCGATCGCTCTGGGCGGCGGCCTGCTCGTGGTGACGGCGGTGTACGAGGCGGTGTCGAAGAAGCGCGCGATGGGCGGCGGCGACATCAAGCTGCTCGCCGTGGTGGGCCTGTTCCTCGGCATCGAGCGCGGCATTGTGTGCCTGTTCGTGGCGTGTGTCGTGTGTCTGCTGTTCGCGCTTCTATGGCCGCGCGTGCAGTGGGGCGATCGCAGCGTGGCCACCGAAGGCGGCTATCCCGTTCTGCGCGAGCTGCCGTTCGGGCCGTCGATCGCTGTCGGCGCGGCAGCGGCGCTGTTCGTGTTCTAGCGCGGCGTGCGTTGTGCGTTAGGGGTGTAACAAATCCGGACGGCGCGTTTGCGCGAACTGGTTGGCTGCGTGCCAGCGGAATGTCACACTGAAACGGCACGCCTCATTCCCGATCGCATTCTGAACAGTTTGGGTTCGCCTGCCGCGCATTCTGTTTAAACGCGCTTCTATTCGAAGACGTTTTGCCGAAACGCGCTTTCGTTTGGACGCGTTTTTGTTCAAGCGTGTTTTGTTCGGGCGCGTTTTCGGGCGAACGCGTTTTGCTCGAGTACGTTTTCGACCGAGCGCGTTTTGCTTGGATGCGTTTTAGGCCGAACGCAATCAGTTCGAGCGCGTTTGCTTGGATGCGTTTGTCTGGGTGCGCTTGTCCGGACGCGTTTGCCCAGAGGTGCCGTCGCCCAAACACGATTTGCCCGAATGCGTTCTCGTTTGGATGCGCCGTTGCCCAAGTGCATTTTGTCCAGAGGCGCCTTCATTCAAACGCGTTTCGTTTGAATGCGTTCCCGCTTGGAGGCGCTTTCGAGCAAATGCGATCGTTCGAGCGGCCCTTCGCCCGAACGCGTTCCACCCGAACGCGTTTTCGGCCGGACGTATTGCGCACGGAAGCGCTTCTTCGTAAATGAGCGCAGGCGAGCGCTTTTCTGCTGAGTCGGGAAGGTCGCGTGCGGCTGATGAGCGGGATTTTCCCGTATCGGATGAACTGGACGAAGCTGAGCGAGGTTGCGACATGGCGGGATTGAGATTGCTTGCGGACAAGTCGGCGCTGTGGAAGAACGGCGCGTATCAGGTGGCGGTGTTCGCCGTTGTGCTCGTGCTTGCTACGGTGCATGGGGCGCCGCTCGTTGCGAGCGGTCAGGCGTCGAAGGAGGATGCGGCGCTGCTCGCGCTGGCGTGGGCGACGTTTCTTCCGGCGGTCTTGAGCGGTCTGGCATGCATGCGCCACGACGGAAGTCCCTCGCGGAGCAATCGCCGTTTGCTGCTGGCGAGCATCGTGCTTCTCGTGCTCGTGCCCCTTGCCGTGAGCGCTCTGTGCGCCTTCACGGTGGGCAACATGTCGTACCTCGGTCTTGCCGTGTTCGCCGCGGTGGTCGCGGTGCTCAACTTCAGCAAGCTGTATTCGTTCGAGCATCCCGACGAGATTCCGAGCGACACCGTGCTGCGCGCGATCAAGCTCGACAGCCCGCAGAAGCAGAAGGGCGAGAAGACGTCGAAGAAGTCGGCGAAGGAGCCGGCCAAGAAGCCAGGTGAAACGCAATCTGCTGAATAGCGCGGTCGTCACGGGTTTCATTCGCAACGGCTTCTCTTTTCGGACGGGTGGGAAAGAATGTTTCACGTGAAACATTCGCGAGCAGCGTAGGTCCTAGCGAGCATCACGCGCCTTCGCTTTTTCCTCGCACTTCTAGACTCGCGTCCGCGTGATGCTCGTGCGGCTTCTGCGGCCAGCTTTCTGCGCGGGGTCTCTGCTCCTGTCGCGTATCGCGCTATCCGTATCGCCTTTGCCTTCCGCATCTCGTTCTTCGCGTCCGCGTTTCGCATTCGCCTCCATCTGTCTTTCGGACTTCGCCTCTAAAACATCCAACCATCCAACTGCTCGTGCACCGAGTACCCAACCGCCCGAATGCCCAGACGCCCTAACGCTCCACGTTTCCCGAATGCGTCGTGCCTTCCGAGCGCCTTCAGTCGCACACCACCCTGCTTGTTTTAACTTGACAATACCCCTAGGGGGTATATACTTCGCAATGAAATACGGAATACCCCATGGGGGTATGCGGAAAGGAAAGCGAAATGGTGAGACGCATGGGGCCTGCTGAGGCGGCTGAGATTGCAGAAGCTGCCGAAGCTGCTGGAGCTGGAGGAACAGGAAGCTGCGAGGGGTCGCAGGCATGCTGCTGCCATCATAAGGAAACGCCGCGCACGGCGGAGTTTCAGGCCGACTTGAAGAAGCGGCTCAACCGCGCAATCGGCCAGCTCAATGGCGTGAAAGACATGCTCGACGACAATCGCTACTGCGGAGACGTGCTCACGCAGCTCGCTGCGGCGGAAAGTGCCATCCATAACGTGTCGGCGCTGCTGCTGCAGGATCACCTGGAAACGTGCGTGGTCGAGCAGGTGCAGCGTGGCAACACCGAGGTGATCGACGAGGCGATGCAGCTCATCAAGCGTTTCGCGCGCTAGCGGCCTGCCTGAACAAGTCGCATGCAAAAAAAGACTGTCTAGGCGTTTTCAAACGGTGCGGAATGTTTCACGTGAAACATTCGTTCGAGAAAACTTTTGAAAAAACGGCAGGCGTGCGTTCGATGAGATCGAAGCAACGAAAACGAATCGAGATGAATCGATGAAGCAAACATTCGATGTGACGGGCATGACGTGTGCGGCATGCTCGGCACGGGTTGAGAAAGCCTCCAACAAGGTGGAGGGCGTTCAGCAGGCGACGGTGAATCTGCTGAAGAACTCAATGGACGTGGAGTACGACGGCAATCCCGCCACCGTGGAGGCGATTTGCGAAGCGGTGGAGAAAGCGGGCTACGGCGCCGCGCCGCGCATGATGCCGGGCGCGGGCGGCGGAACGCTTGGCGCTCAGAATGCCTCGGGCGCGAGCTTCGGGGTCGCGGGAGCCGGCGCGTCTGCTGAAGGGATGGGCGGTGCATCTGCAGGCGGTGCCGCCGGTCCCGGAGCGGCAGGCGCGGGGC
>UMHS01063796.1_pt1 | contig 14754 bp, 17 predicted proteins | sample 1965611 | NCBI WGS metagenome assembly UMHS01 (sample SAMEA4836106, study PRJEB28245) | human gut metagenome | biome: gut microbiome; material: fecal sample | place: Denmark | collected 2008
CTCGCCGCCCGGGCGGGTACACTTCTCACGTCCGACTTGTCCGGCGGGAGGTGGCCATGGGCTGTCTGAGCGTGCTGTTCAACCTGGTCTGGATCCTCACGGGCGGCTGGCTGACGGCGCTCGGGTTTCTCATCGTGGGCGTGCTCTGCTACGTCACGATCATCGGGATCCCCATTGGGCGCCAGGCGTTCAAGATGGCGAGTCTGACCCTGGCGCCGTTTGGCAAGGAGATCGTTTACGGAGGGGGCGCGCCCTCGGTGGCCGCCAACGTGGTCTGGCTGCTGCTGGGCGGCTGGTGGTCGGCCCTGTGCTACCTGGCTGAGGGAGCGCTCTACTGCGTGACCGTCGTCGGCATCCCGTTTGGCCTGCAGCTCTTCAAGATGGCCAAGCTCACCCTCTGGCCCTTCGGCGCCGAGGTGCGGTAGGGGCGGTTACCCCTAAAGACAGTGCGCCATATAGAGCGGCAGATACTGCCGGTGACCGGAGCTTTGCAGCTGCTTTGGATGGAGGACGTACTCGACTCCCGCGCGCTTCTCGTAGCGCGGCCTGAAGTCATCCAACGACACTGTGCTGTAGCTCTTTGTCGACTTGACCTCAATCGGACAGATGCGCAGCTTGTTGCCGGCATCTGAATAGGGCTGCGTTATCAGGAAGTCCACCTCGCGCGGCCGGGGCTTTTTGTCGTCAGACAGAGGAGGCTCGGACCATGTGTGATAAAACAGCGAGTGGCCACTTGCCTTGAGCTGCTGCGCGACAACGTTTTCTGCGAGCATTCCCTTGTTCACCGAAACTCTGCCAAACTGGAGGTCGCGATGGACGGAGAGGGATTCCGGTCCGTCGGCGAACGCAAGAGACACGAGAAGCCCAGTGTCTGCCATGTAGCACTTGAGAGAGCTCTCTTCCTCGTTGAGCCGGAGTCCAACGTTTGGGTCGGTGCAGAGGCGACACATGTTGGCGATGTGCGCATCGGCAAGCCAGTCCAGTGCTGCCTCGCAACCTTCGTAGCGAACGCCCCTGCCGAGCGTGGAGAACTTGAACCGCTTGGAGGACGCGGACAGCTGCCCCGGAATTGCCTGGAAAATGGCTCGCGCCCTTCGAGCGTCACTTCCCCCAAACTTTGTGATGTCCTCGAGGTAGAGGTTGAGGATACGGCGCTTGATGTGGTCGCATCCTCCGAAGTCCTTTTCCTCTATGAAAGCCTCGACCGATTGGGGCATTCCTCCTACGAGCATGTACTCGTTGAACAGCCGCATGATTTTGGCGTGCACGTTATCGGGGAGCGGCTGTAGACTTGCGCGGGCTCTCCGTATCTCGTCAGCGTAGATGTCGAGCCCGCATGCCCACAGGTACTCCTCGAAATCCATGGGGTCGAGCTCGATCCGGTCCTCCTCCGAGGGGATGACGATGTCGGCAATGTTCTTTCGCAGCGAGACGAGGGACCCGGTCTCTATGTAGTCAAAACGCCCGTCTTCGACGAGGTGCTTGACGTACTCACGGGCGAGGGGGAATCGCTGCACCTCATCGAAGATGATGACACTGTCACGCCTCTTCAGCTGCTTTCCGTACTCCAGCTGCAGCATGCGGAGGAACGTGTCAATGTCCTCACGATGGTTGCGAAAGAGCTCGAGCGTTGCGGGGCTTGCCGCCGAAAAGTCGATATAGAGGTAGTCAGCATATTCGTTCTTCGCGAATGTGCTGACGAGTGTGGTCTTGCCCACACGTCTTGCGCCCTCGATGAGCAGGGCGCTTTTTCCTTTTGACTCCCGCTTCCATATGAGGAGCTTGTCATAGCATTTGCGTCTATACATATCTCTACCTCAGTTTATTGCAAAATCCGTCAGTCCTATTATCCATTATAGCTACAGTATCCACTAGTATGAGATAGCTGATTTCCTGCAGAATCCGTCAACCGTTTCATCGTTGACTTCCAGTTTCAACGAGGCGCCCCGGGACTCAGCGTGACACGCATCGATGGGACAAACGGCAGACGACCGAGGGTGATGCTCCGCGGCAAGGGATGCGAGACCCCGCGTCCCTCTGTCACGCCCCTTACCGAAAGACGTGCTCCGTCCATCGTGCCGTACTTATCTCCCGTCCTGTCATGGGGTAGGAAAACGCCAGCAGCGCGCATCCGGCGCGCAACGGAAGAAGGGAAGAACATGCAGCTCGAGAACAAGGTTGCGGTCGTCACCGGCGCGTCGTCGGGCATGGGGCACGCCATCGTGGAGCTCTTCGCGCGAGAGGGGGCAAAGGTGGTGGCCGTCGCCCGGCGAAAGGAGCGCCTGGAGGAGCTGGCGGCGAGCTTGGCCGACGCCCCGGGAGAGGTCGCTCCCTATCCCGGCGACGTCTCTCTGCGCGAGGTCAACGAGGGCATGATCGACTTTGCCCAGAAGACCTTCGGCGGCTTTGACGTCCTCGTCAACAACGCCGGCATCATGGATGACATGTCCCCGGTGGGCGACGCCACGGACGAGAAGTACGAACAGGTCATGGCAGTCAACGTCTACGGCCCGCTCGTCGCGATGCGCGCTGCGGTGAACGCCTTCAAGGCCTCCGGCACCAAGGGCTCGATCGTCAACGTGGCCTCCGTGGGCGGCATGCGCAGCTGTGCCGGCGCCATCTACTGCGCCTCCAAGGCCGCGCTCATCTCGCTCACCAAGAACACCGCCTACATGTACATGGCCGACGGCATCCGCACGAACTGCATTGCGCCGGGCGGCATCGTGACGGAGATTGCCACGTCGATGGGCGTCCCCAACCCGGCAGGCTACGGCCGCATCAAGCCCGTGCTGGACTGCGCGCCGGCTCCGGGCACTGCCGGGGAGATCGCCGCTGCTGCGCTCTTCCTGGCCAGCGACGCCGCGAGCTACGTCAACGGCGTCGTCCTGCCCGTGGACGGCGGCTGGATGGCCGGCTGAGCTCGCCTGCATAGAACGAGGCGGCGGGGCTGTCGGCGCTGTGTCGACAGCCCTGCCATTAATTATTGTCCGGTCGCCCTTGTACGCTCCTCTCAAGTCAAGAGGGGGAGCCAACATGTACGAGCCGTCACGTCAGCTGATGTCGTTCAACGTCGCGGGGTTCCAGTTCTGGGACGGTGCGCTGGTGCTCGGGGAGCTCAGGGCAGGCGCGCCGCTCGAGCTCGTTCCGGAGCCGGACAACCCGCACGATCCCGAGGCCATTGCGCTGCGCTACCATGGGACCAAGCTCGGTTACGTTCCGGCAGACGAGAACGCCGTGCTCTCGGTGATGTGCTTCTACGGGCATGCCGCGGCGTTCGAGGCGCGCGTGCTGCAGGTTGACCCGGAGGCCGCGCCTTGGAAGCAGGTGCGCGTCGGCGTCTTCGTGACGGATGCGCGCTGAGGCCCGGCTGGTGCATGGCCGGCAAGGCGAGAAGAACGGAGGGTCCCGATGGGCACCGACTTTCGCAGCGTGATCAGGTCTGACGGCACGATGCACTTTGAGCACGAGATTGGCAACGCGCGCTTTGACCTCTCCGACGGCAGCATGACACAGGTTCTGGGCTCGTTCGGGGACATGCAGAGCGTTGTGCGTCCGAATGGCTCGATCGGCCTCGAGCAGACCGTCGGCAACATGAGGTTCAATCTCGACCAGGGGAACGTCGACCAGCTCCTTTAGGGGGCGCACATGCCAACGCTTCGTGACGCGATCTATGGCCTGGCCGTGGGCGACGCGCTCGGCGTACCGTACGAGTTCCGCCCGCGGGGGAGCTTCGCCTGCACGGGGATGGTCGGCCACGGCACGCACGACCAGCCGGCGGGAACCTGGTCGGACGACACGAGCATGACGCTCGCCACCTGTGACAGCATCCGCGCGTGTGGGCGTGTGGACACGGCGGACATGCTCTCCCGGTTCCGCGCGTGGATCAACGACGGCGCCTACGCCATCGATGGGGTGGTCTTTGACTACGGCGGCACGACGGCTCGTGCGCTCGCCGCCGGTACGGGTTGCACTGGCGAGCGCGACAACGGCAACGGCTCGCTCATGCGCATCGCGCCGCTTGCCTTCACTGGTGCGACGGATGACGAGGTCCGCGCGGTCTCGGCAATCACGCACGCGCACCCCGTCTCCACCGAGGCCTGCGTGGACATGCTGCACGTGATGCGCGCGCTCGCCGCCGGCGCCTCGCCGGCGGAGGCGATTCCGGATTTTGACGTTCTTCTCGCCGCCAGCGAGAAGAACCTGGGCTCGGGAGGCTTCGTGCGGGACACGTACTGCGCCGCGCTCTGGTGCCTGGTGGTCTCGGAATCCTACGAGGAGTGCGTGCTGCGCGCGGTCAACCTCGGGGACGACACGGACACCACCGCGGCCGTTGCCGGGGCGCTCGCGGGCATCGTGTACGGGGCGGACGCCATCCCGCCTGCCTGGATGGAGACCCTGCGCGGCAAGGACATCATCGAGGCGTGCCTCTTCAGATAGAAAAACGAGAAAAAATAGAAAAACGAAAACGGATAAAACAACGAAAACGGAGACCTCGACGCGAGGGGGCACCATGAGGAAGGTCAACCCGTTCAAGCCGACCGCGGGTGCGGAGGCCCAGCCCCGGCAAGTCGTGACGCGGCTCCCGATGACTTTGAGATTGGGCTTGAGGAGTGCGTTGGCGCCCGGAAGACTCATGCGCATTAGAAGCCACTGTGGACGGGGCCGCCCGGTGAAACTGTGGTACAGAGCGGGAGATGTTGCGCCCCTGCGCGAGCTTGCGCTGGACAGAATCGCGTGCCTTGACGTCGAGACTACCGAGCTTGACCCGCATGTCGACGAAGCGCTGCAGATCGCTCTCGTTCGTGGTGACGACGAAGTATTGTTATCTCGATATGTGCGGCCCGAACATAAGGGAAAGCCGATCTGGAGGTGCGACAATGCCGCGACATGGTGACATGGACCCGATCCCGGTCACGCCCGTCTCGAGGGCGAACCGGGAGTGGACACTGCGGACGATACGCCGCGCGGTGGCGGGCGCCCTCGTCCTCCTCGTCTTCCTTCTCGCTCTGAACGCCGTCGCCGCCGCGGCGGGGTACGGGTCCTTCTAGCCGAGCAGCCTCATGGCGTCCGTCAGCGTCGCGGCACGCGCGGTGTGCCGGCAGAGCCCCTCCGGCGTCCCCTGCTAGACTAGCCTGCGACTACGCGTTCTTCTCGCCCGCAGGGAGGTATTCTTGCCATGACGCCGGACATCAGGCTCGTTGCCGTCGACATCGACGGCACGTTCATGCGCACCGACTACACCTACGACGTCCCGCGCTTCGAGCGTCTGCTGGCACGCATGCGCGAGGTGGGGTGCGCCTTCGTGGTGGCGAGCGGCAACCAGTACTACCAGCTGCGCGACCACTTCCCCGGGCACGAGGACGAGCTGTGCTTCGTCGCCGAGAACGGCGCCTACGTCATGGACCGGGGCGAGCTCGTCTACATGCGCACGATGCCGGACGAGACGGTCTCCGCGGTCATCGAGGTGTGCCGCGCCCAAGCCGACGAGGTCTGGAACGTGCTCTGCGGCGTCGAGGGCGCCTACTGCGAGCGCGGCGCGGTCTCCGACGACTTCTTCAACGAGATGAGGCGCTACTGCCATCGCCTGAGCTGGGTGGACGACCTCAAGGCCACGGGCGACCAGATCCTCAAGTTTGCCGTCAACGTCCCAGACGAGCGCACGGACTTCTTCTACGACCTCTTTCGCCGAGAGCTCGAGGGCATGGTGGAGCCCACGACGAGCGGCCACGGCTCCATCGACCTCATCACTCCCGGCTGCCACAAGGCGTCGGGGCTCGCGCGCCTCGCCGAGCGCCGGGGAATCTCTCCGGAGCAGTGCGTGGCGTTCGGTGACGGCGGCAACGACGTGGAGATGCTTCGCTTCTGCGGCGTCGGCTACGCGATGGCCAACGCGCCCGACGAGGTGAAGGCCGCCGCCGACCGCGTGTGCCCCTCCAACGATGAGGACGGCGTGCTCTCGACGCTGGACGAGTTGTTCTCGTAGGAGAGGTATGCTAGCCGGAGAGGTGTCGCCCGCGCTTGAGAGGCGGAAGGCAATGGGTGAGGGGCAGCTGCGCCCGAACGGGCGCGCAACACGGGTCGTCGAGCCGACCGATGACGAGAAGGCTGCGGCCAAGGCTGCCCAGACGTTCGGGCGGTCCTTCGCGCATGACAGCACGGCGCTCGGGGTGGCGGCCTTCGCGGGGTTCTTCCTTGTTGTCCTTGCCATTGATATCGCGGTGCTCGTCAGTGGCGTGGCGCGCGGCGAGTACGGAGGGCAGGACATTTTGTGGCTCGCCGTGATCGGCGGCTCCGTGTTCGTCGTGTTTGCCGTGCTTGCAGCCGTGTCGGTTCTTGTCGCCCGCCACCACTACCTACACCCGGGCAAGAGCGACGTGTTTGCGGCGGACGGGCGCCTGTTCCACACCTGGTTTCTGCGGGATAAGAAGAAGTACCAGGACGACCGCGGAATCGTCCGCATCAACGTTGTTGGAGTCGCGCAGTGCGTTGGGTTCCATAACAGGAAAGACAAGACTGTCTGGATCATTCCGAGCCCGGATGCGCACATCCATGACGTGTGGCGGCGCGGCAGGAGGTGGGAGGACGAGCGCGGGCTGTGCCTCGCCCTCCTTGAGAAGGGGATACCGAGCGACGCGGGCACGGATCCGTTCTTTGGCGTGGACGAGCAGTACCGGGGGTTCCTCGAGCGAATCGGCGTGCGGATAGAGGAGACGACCGAGCCCGTCGAATTCCTGGCCGGGACGTGGTCGTAGGCACGTGATGACTTTCATGGTGTCCGGCTACTGATTGCCTTTTTATGTACTGCCGTTATCGCCCCGTCGCCGCTCCCAGCGCGCGGTTGACCCGTTCCGCCACGCCCACGCTCAGCGCGACCTTTGCCACGTCCGGCACCACGAACGGCACCACCGCCACGGCCAGCGCCGCGGGCGCGTCGAGTGCATAGACGTTCATGAGCTGAATCGTTCCCAGCACGTAGCTCACCGCCAGCAGCGCGACTCCGCCCGCCGCGCCGCGCGCCCTTCTCGGCAGCGCGCTCGTGTGCGCGATGGCGCCCGCCACGGGCATACCCACCGCGAAGCCCAGGAGGTAGCCACCCGTGGGTCCCAGCAGCACGCCGACCCCGCCTTGGAGGCCGGAGAACACCGGCACGCCCACCGCGCCCAGCAGCAGGTAGACGACAACGGTGAACAGCGCGTCGCGCGTGCGCATGACCTGGGGCAGCAGCGCCAGCACAAAGGTCTGCAGGGTGAACGGCACCGGGCCCAGCGGCACGGTGACCCAGGCGCTCACGGCAAGCAGCGCTATGCAGACGCCGCAGCGGGCGATCTGGCGGGTGGACATGGCAGCTCCCTCGCGGACGGGCGATCCTCTCGTGCGTCTACGGAACGAAAGCTTACCGCATGGCCGAGCCCTCGCTCGAGCTCCCGCTCTTCTCGTAAGATGGACGGGCAGGGGCGATGTGTCAACGAGGCGGGGGAGGGCATATGGAGAGCGACTTCGCGGGCTGGGTCAAGCGGGAGTTCCGTCACCCCGTGCCCGACGAGTACCGGGACTTCCTCTTCCGGGACGCGGCAGCCGCGCACGCCGAGCCCGTCATGCCCTCGCGGGCGTATCTCGTCACGGGTGACGGCGACGAGTACGAGGTCTCCGAGTGGTTTCCCGCCGAGCGCATACCCGACATCTATCGATGCTGTCGTGCGGAGGGGCTGATAGCGGAGCATCTGCTGCCGATCTTCGACAGCTGCGGCTGCGTTGCGTCGCTCGACTGCGACGAAGGCTCGAGCACGTACGGCAGCGTTCTCCTGCAGGCTCCCGAGGGCTACTTTGACGAGGCCCGCCAGGAGAACGTCTACGAGGAGCCGGTCCTTCTCGCACGGAGCTTCTCGGACGTGCTGGCCGCCCTGGGAGAGATCCAGCAGGGCGAGGCTCCCGACCTCCTGCTCCTGGGTTCCGACCGGATGCTCGGCCCCTCGGACCTGGCGTCCTTTGAGCGTGAGCTGGACGTCGAGCTGCCGGCGGACTATCGCGAGTTTCTGCTGGCCCACAACGGCGGGACGCCGGCGCGGTTTCTCTGCGCTCCCACGTTCATGGAGGTCGACCCCGCTACAGGGGAGGGGCACCGCCAGTCGGTGCCCATCGACCACTTTCTCTCGCTGGGGGAGATCTCCGAGCTGCTCGTAGACAACGAGGACGAGCCGACGTTTGGGCCGGGCCGCGTGCCTGTCGCGTGCGACCAGTGCGGCAACCTGATCCTGCTGGACGTTGCTTGCGGCTCGGGCGCATCCATCGAGGGCGTTCAGGGCGTTCAATTTGCCAACCACGAGGTACGCGGCGCGGACGGTCTCTTTGCCCTCTCGCCGCTCGCCTCGTCCTTCGGCGAGTTCGTTCGTTCCCTCGCCCCATATGGCGAGGACTCGTAAGGGAGGGGTACATGTCAGGTTCTGGCAGAGAGAACTTCACCGTGATTCTGCCAGAGGGCTTCTCCCGGCTTATGCTGGGCGGCTCTCTGCTGCTTGCGCTGGTCCCAGCGGGGTTTGCCCTGGCAGGTGACCTTCCGCCGCTGGGCGCCTTCATGTTCGCCCTGATCATCGCCCCACTCCTGCTTGCCGCCGTCGCCGGGCGCCGCTTCAGGGTCAGGGTGCGCGACGGTGTGGTGACCGTGCGCCCCGCCCTGTTCGGGAGCGAGTGGGACTTCGTCGCAGCCGACGTCACGCGGGTGGTTCGCCGCATCAACTACAACACCGGCATGGGCACGCTCGCCAAGATGACCGTTCACGCGCGCGGCCGTCGCGTGTCGGTGGAGACCCTCATGCTGTGCAGCGAGGACTTTTGGGCGTTCATCGAGAACAACGTCGACCCATCCAGGATCGTCACCAAGGTCAACCGGTGGGGTGGCACGCATGAGGGTCGCTGAGCTCACCGATGCCCTTCTTGCCGAGCGCGTCCGCCCGTCATAGCCGTTGGTGCACGCGGTCGGTCCGGCCCCTCCGCTCTTCTCGGCGGCTTTTCCACCGAGGCGGAGCGGATGCGGAAAACTCTCTATGAAACGGCGCCCCTTTTCCGTAGACGCTCCGTCTCGGCGATGGTGGGTCGGGGCGGATGCCCTGTCCCGGCAGCAGAGGGCGGTCGTACCGCCGAGAAGAACGAACGTCGCGTGTGGTGGTCGTGAAGTGGTTCTTCTCGGCCGACCGTTCGCGGGCCTAAAATCACCGCCTGCGGCATCTTCCAAATTCCCCTTGAAACCCTCTTGAAATGTGCCAACATATGCAGTAACAAACTTTCTGTTTGGTAAGCAAACAAAAAGTTGGTACGCACGAGCACGGCCGCCCAGGAGCAAGGAGGAAGCGTTGAGCGAGAAGATCAGGTGGGTCGCCAACAAGATGCCTAAGAGCGACGACGAGCACCTTGGCATCATGTCCCTCGAGAACGTGGAGGCGGCGCGCAGCTTCCACCGGAGCTTCCCGCAGTACGACGTCACCCCGCTCGCCAAGCTGGATGCGCTGGCAGGCGAGCTCGGCCTCAAGAACCTGGCCGTGAAGGACGAGTCGTACCGCTTTGGCCTCAACGCCTTCAAGGTGCTGGGCGGCTCCTTCGCCATGGCCAACTACATCGCGGGCAAGATCGGCCGTCCGGTCTCCGAGATGACCTACGACTACCTCACGAGCGACGAGCTGGCGCGCGACTTCGGCCAGGCCACGTTCTTTACCGCCACGGACGGCAACCATGGCCGCGGCGTGGCCTGGGCCGCCAACAAGCTGGGCCAGAGGGCCGTCGTCCACATGCCCAAGGGCAGCGTGAAGAGCCGCTTTGACAACATCGCCGCCGAGGGCGCCGAGGTCACGATCGAGGACGTCAACTACGACGAGTGCGTCCGCATGGCGGCTGCCGAGGCCGAGGCCTGCGAGAACGGCGTCATCGTGCAGGACACCGCCTGGGACGGCTACGAGGAGATCCCGTCCTGGATCATGGAGGGCTACGGCACCATGGCCTCCGAGGCGGCCGAGCAGTACGCCGCGGCTGGCGTGGAGCGCCCGACGCACGTCTTCGTGCAGGCCGGCGTCGGCAGCCTGGCCGGCGGCGTGGTGGGCTACTTCACCAACCTCTTCCCCGACAACCCGCCCACCTTCGTGGTGATGGAGGCCGACACCGCGGCCTGCCTCTACAAGGGTGCCGTCGCCGGCGACGGCGACCCGCGCATCGTGGACGGCGACATGCCCACGATCATGGCCGGCCTTGCCTGCGGCGAGCCCAACACGCTGGGCTGGGACATCCTGCGCAACCACGTGTCCGTGTTCGTGAGCTGCCCCAACTGGGTGGCCGCCAAGGGCATGCGCGTGCTCGGCGCCCCCAGGAAGGGCGACCCGCGCGTCATCTCTGGCGAGTCCGGCGCCGTGGGAGCGGGCCTGATCACGACCCTCATGGAGTCCGACGAGTACGCCGAGCTCCGCGAGGCCATCGGCCTGGACGAGACGAGCTCCGTGCTGCTCTTCTCGACCGAGGGCGACACGGACCCGGTGAACTACCGCAGGGTCGTGTGGGACGGCGCGTACCCCGCCGAGTAGGGGAGAGCGAGAAGAACGCGTTCTTCTCGGCAGAGGACTGGTAACGAGGGCGTCAGAAAGGACGTAAGCAAAATGGCCAAGGAACTGGATTTCGAGCAGATCAAGCGCGCCGCGGAGGACTACGGCAAGGACATGACCGCCTTCCTGCGCGCCATGATCTCCCACCCCTCCGAGTCCTGCGAGGAGGGCGAGGTCGTTGCCTGCATCAAGGCCGAGATGGAGAAGCTCGGCTTTGACAAGGTCGAGGTCGACGGCCTGGGCAACGTGATCGGCTGGATGGGCGAGGGCGACAAGATCATCGCCATCGACTCCCACATCGACACCGTGGGCATCGGCAACCGCGACAACTGGGAGGCCGACCCCTACGAGGGCTACGAGACCGACGAGCTCATCTACGGCCGCGGCGGCTCCGACCAGGAGGGCGGCATGGCCTCCGCGACCTACGCCGCGAAGATGATGAAGGACCTCGGCCTCATCCCCGAGGGCTACAAGATCATGGTCGTCGGCTCGGTCCAGGAGGAGGACTGCGACGGCATGTGCTGGCAGTACATCGTCAACAAGTACTTCGACGGCCCGGAGGACGCGCGCGAGAAGATCGAGTTCGTCATCTCCACCGAGCCCACCGACGGCGGCATCTACCGCGGTCACCGCGGCCGCATGGAGATCCGCGTGGACGTCCACGGCGTCTCCTGCCACGGCTCCGCGCCCGACCGCGGCGACAACGCCATCTACAAGATGGCCGACATCATCGCCGACGTCCGCGGCCTCAACAACAACGGCTGCGACGAGTCGACCGACATCAAGGGCCTCGTCAAGATGCTCGACCCCAAGTACAACCCCGAGCACTTCGAGGACGCGCGCTTCCTGGGCCGCGGTACCTGCACTGTCTCCCAGATCTTCTACACCTCGCCGTCCCGCTGCGCTGTGGCCGACTCCTGCGCGATCTCCATCGACCGCCGCATGACCGCCGGCGAGACCTGGGACTCCTGCCTCCAGGAGATCCGCGACCTGCCCGCCGTCAAGAAGTACGGCGACGACGTCAAGGTCTCCATGTACATGTACGACCGCCCGAGCTGGAAGGGCACCGTCTACGAGACCGAGGCCTACTTCCCCACGTGGATCAACGCCGAGAGCGCCGCTCACGTCCAGGCCCTCGTCGACGCCCACCACGCCCTCTTCGGCGAGGAGCGCATCGGCTGCGAGCCGTCCATGGACAAGCGCGCCGGCCGCCCGCTGACCGACAAGTGGACCTTCTCCACCAACTGCGTCTCCATCCAGGGCCGCTATGGCATCCCGTGCGTGGGCTTCGGCCCCGGCGCCGAGAGCCAGGCGCACGCGCCCAACGAGGTCACCTACAAGCAGGACCTCGTGACCTGCGCCGCGCTCTACACCGCCGCGCTCAACCTCTACGACCCGTCCAAGAAGACCGGCGACGTCACCGTCTTCCGCGCCGGCGCCACCGACAACGACATCCAGTAACGGCGGTGGTCAAAAGGGGACAGGCCCCTTTTGACCCATTTGGAACAGGAATAGGTCAAAAGGGGCCTGTCCCCTTTTGACCCTCACCGAAAGGAAACCACAATGGCCAAGGACTTCTCCGCGCTTCTCGACGAGCTCAAGGGCTACGACTTCTCCGGCATGTACGACGCCGACTTCCTGCACACCTGGGACAAGACCACCGACGAGCTCCGCGCCCTCTACGCCGTGGCGGCTGCCCTGCGCAACCTCCGCGAGCGCAACATCTCCCCGCGCATCTTCGACTCCGGCCTCGCCGTCTCGCTCTTCCGCGACAACTCCACCCGCACGCGCTTCTCGTTCTCCAAGGCCACGAACCTCCTGGGCCTCCAGCTCCAGGACCTCGACGAGGGCAAGAGCCAGATCGCGCACGGCGAGACCGTCCGCGAGACCGCCACGATGATCTCCTTCATGGCCGACGTCATCGGCATCCGCGACGACATGTACATCGGCAAGGGCGACGCCTACATGGCCGAGGTCGCTGAGTCCGTCGACGAGGCCTACAAGGACGGCGTGCTCGACCACCGTCCCACCCTCATCTCCCTGCAGTCCGACTCCGACCACCCGACGCAGTCCTCCGCCGACATGCTCTACCTCATCGAGGAGTTTGGCGGCCTGGAGAACCTGCGCGGCAAGAAGGTCGCCGTGACCTGGGCCTACTCCCCGAGCTACGGCAAGCCGCTCTCCTGCCCGCAGTCGCTCATCTCGCTGCTGCCGCGCTTTGGCATGGACGTCACGCTGGCCCACCCCGAGGGCTACGACCTCATGGGCGACCGCGTGGAGGCCGCGAAGGCCTACGCCGCCGAGTCCGGCTGCACCTTCAAGCAGGTGAACACCATGGCCGAGGCCTTCGAGGGCGCTGACATCGTCATCCCCAAGAGCTGGGCCCCCTACGCCGCCATGGAGAAGCGCACTAACCTCTACGCCGAGGGCGACGACGCCGGCATCAAGGCGCTGGAGAAGGAGCTCCTCGCCCAGAACGCCACGCACCAGGACTGGTGCTCCACGACCGACCTCATGGCCAAGACGGCCAACGGCCAGGACACGATCTACATGCACCCGCTGCCCGCCGACATCTCCGGTGTCTCCTGCGAGCACGGCGAGGTCATGGCCGACGTCTTTGACATGCACCGCGTGGGCATGTACAAGGAGGCCAGCTACAAGCCCTACGCCATCGCGGCCATGATCTTCCTGCAGAAGGTCAAGGACCCGGTTGCCACCCTCGCGGCGCTCGAGGAGCGCGGCCGCGACCGCTGGTACCAGGCGTAACGGCAGCAGTCGCTCATCCGATCCGGGGCCGCCCAAAAGTCGCGCGCTCACTGCGCTGCGCGCAGAGGTCGCGCGCCGACTTCCGGGCGGCCCCTCGTTTTCCCGTTGCAGGAGAGGGAGAAGAACAATGGGAAAGAGAATCGTCATCGCCCTCGGCGGCAACGCGCTGGGCAAGAACCTGCCCGAGCAGATGGAGGCGGTCAAGCACACGGCCCGCGCGATCGTGGACCTCATCGAGCAGGGCAACGAGGTCGTGGTGGCCCACGGCAACGGCCCGCAGGTGGGCATGATCCAGGAGGCCATGACCCAGCTCACGCGCTCGAACCCCGAGAAGTACATCCCGTGCCCGCTCTCGGTCTGCGTGGCCATGAGCCAGGGCTACATCGGCTACGACCTGCAGAACGCCCTGCGCGAGGAGATGCTCGACCGCGGGATCGAGATGGGTGCCGCCACGGTGCTCACGCAGGTGGAGGTCGACCCGGATGACCCGGCGTTCGCCAACCCCACCAAGCCGATCGGAGCCTTCATGACGCGCGAGGAGGCCGACCGCATGATCGCCGAGCGCGGCTACGACGTGGTGGAGGACTCCGGCCGCGGGTACCGCCGCGTGGTTGCCTCCCCCAAGCCCGTGGGCATCGTCGAGCTCGACACCATCCGCTCGCTCGTGGAGACCAACCACGTGGTCATAGCCTGCGGCGGCGGCGGCATCCCGGTCTTCCACACGGAGGGCCACCATCTCAAGGGAGCCGCGGCCGTGATCGACAAGGACTTCGCCGCGGCGCGCCTCGCCGAGCAGCTGGACGCCGACTTCCTCGTGATCCTCACGGCCGTGGAGAAGGTCGCCGTGAACTTTGGCAAGCCCGACCAGCAGTGGCTGGACGAGCTCACGCCCGAGACCGCGGCGCGCTACATCGCCGAAGGCCAGTTCGCGCCCGGCTCGATGCTGCCCAAGGTGGAGGCCGCGCTCGCCTTCGCGCAGTCCGGCGAGGGCCGCTCGTCGCTCATCACGCTTCTCGACCGGGCGGCCGACGGCATCGCAGGCAAGACGGGTACCATCGTACGCGGGTAGGACGGCGAGAAGGACGGTGAGGCTCGCGGGATGAGACCCGACCTCAGGGCATATCTTCTGGGTGACGACGGGCGCCGGGTCTTTGGGCCCGGTCCCGTCGACCTGCTGGAGCGCGTGGGCGAGCTGGGGAGTCTCCGCGCCGCCGCGATCGAGATGGGCATGGCCTACACCAAGGCGACGCGCCTCGTGCACGACGCCGAGCGCGCCTTCGGCTTTGCGCTCACCGAGCGGACCGTGGGCGGCTCCGGGGGAGGGGGCTCGCGGCTCACCGCGGAGGCGCGCGAGCTGATCGGGCGCTACCGGGCGTTCGAGCGCACGAGCCGCGCCGCGCTCTCCGCC
>UMHS01038677.1_pt1 | contig 14662 bp, 12 predicted proteins | sample 1965611 | NCBI WGS metagenome assembly UMHS01 (sample SAMEA4836106, study PRJEB28245) | human gut metagenome | biome: gut microbiome; material: fecal sample | place: Denmark | collected 2008
TCCGTGGGGCGTGCTGCCCATTGACTGCAGACGAAAGAGGGGGAGCGGGTTCTACAGGTTCAGAGGGTTCAGAGGGGTGGTGCGGCGCATAAAAACAGGGAAGCGCCGCGGAGTTTTGAAATATATGGTATTTACGAAAGATGGGAAACCTGTGAACCTTTTGAACCTTCAGAACCTTCAGAACCTGTTTAACCTATGAGGATTCTCATTTCCCGTATCGTCATCCCGAGCGCAGCCGAGGGATCTTTCTTGCACTGCGGTCAGTATCACATAGGCATTGACAGGGAAACGACGCCTTGGTGCTACGTATTTCTGCTTTCACACATACATCGTTTATCGGCCTGCAAGAAAGATTTCTCGCTGGCGCTCGAAATGACGATACAAGAGAGTCCCTAATCCTTAATCCCTAGTCACTAGCTACCAGTCACTAGTCCCCAGTCCCCAGTCACTTTTCTTCATTATACCCTCTTTCTTCTTCTTATGCTAAAATAGGATGGAATGGCAAAAGAATTTTTGCCATTTGGTATAATCGTTTCGGCCTGGGACAGTGTCTGTTCACGGGTCAGGTGAATTCTATATCGCCAGAGATATAGAAAGCGCAGCATAGAAATTGAATGAGAAATAAGAAATGCGAGAGGAAGGAGCGGCGCAAAGGAATGGATAAAGCGCCGTTTTGCGAAAACGGGCAAGTGACCGGGTGTCTCAGCCGCTCCTCATTCGCAGGCTCTCAAAGCCTTCTATGCGGCCAACGAAAGAAGGATGCATATGGCAAACATGTACATGAATGATTCGTATTCAGCGGTCCGTCAGGCGGATGGCAAGGTGCTCGGGCGGGTGCGCGCTGTGGTGAAGAGTGCGACGCCGCAGGCGGGGGTGAAGGATTTCCGTTTCTTCGTGGATCCTGTCTCGCCGGTGCCGAGAGGTTTCGAGGATGGAGAGAAATTCGGCTTCACGGGCTTCATGAGCCGTATCGGATTCGGATACAATTCATTTGCTGATGAGGAGTCGGCACTGGCAAATCTGGAGTCCGTTTTCGGGGATTGCTTCGTGTCGTTTACACCGTCACTCCGCAATAACAGGTACTTTGTGCTGGATGATATGGTGAAGGAGCAGAGGACGCCCTTCATGGAGGAGGACCGGAATTATTATCCGGTGCCGGCTTTCGGTACGGAGGAGGCGCCGGTCTTTGATGGGGATATCAATAAGTTCTGTCATCATCTGCTGACGGATCGGCCGCTGCCGGGGCTGTCGAAGCGTTACTGGAATAATGATGTGTCGCCTCGTCTCATTGTGGCGGCGACGCGCAATTATGAGAATAAGATCGGGCCGTGGGTGGTCTTTGCGCCGCTGTATGATGAGGCCTTCGATTCCCGTGTGATCGGGGAGGGCGGAGCGTATTTCCGTGTGAAGAACCGCGGCCAGCTGGGGTATGCGGTGGTGGACGGACAGAATTCGGAGCTTTCCTCGCACATCCTTCGCTGCGCGGAGAGCCCGCTCTGGTTCGTACCGGAGGTATTTCTGGCGGATCTTAGGCTGAATCTGAAGCCGGTGCCGCGGGATGCAGACCTCTTGAAGGACTGCGGGGTCGCGGTGAATCCCTTCGCGGATGAGGCGGAGGAGGAAGAGCCTGTCCATGAGGCGCGTGAGCAGATGACGCAGAGGGCGCTCGATGATCTGGTGCAGAGCCTTGGCATCGGCGCTTCGGGCGAAGAGTCGTATGCGCCGAGAAGAAACCGGCGGGATCCCCGTCCCATACGCGAGGCAGAGGCTGCGGAGAAGGCGCTGGTCTCTGCGGAGATCCATCAGGAGCCGGCAGCGCCGGCGAAAGAGCTGCCGAAGCCGTTCACGGAGGGAGATCTCCTCGCCCGCCTGAAGGAGGCGGCGGAAAATGACGGGCTCCTCTATGCAGAGAAGGATCTGTTCCATTTCCATATCTCCATGAAGTCGTCCCGCCTGGTCATCCTCGCCGGGAAAAGCGGGATCGGCAAGTCCGGACTGGTGCGTCTCTACGGGCGTGCGCTGGGACTTCCCGAGTCGCAGGTGCGTTTCCTGCCGGTCCGTCCGTCATGGATGGATGACGGGGATGTCCTGGGCTATGTAGATATGAAGAATATGGTGTACCGCAGTGCGGATACGGGGCTCGCTGAGCTTCTGATCGATGCGGCGGCGCATCCGGAGAAGCAGTACATCGTCTGCTTCGATGAGATGAATCTGGCACGTGTGGAGCATTATTTCGCACAGTTCATTTCCGTGCTGGAGAAAGAGGATCATCCGATGATCCGTCTGTACAATCCATCGCTCGCCCCGCGCCTCTACAACAGTGAGAAGTATCCGCCGGAGATCCCGGTGGGGAGGAATGTGCTCTTCACAGGGACGGTGAATGTGGATGAGTCCACCTGCCATTTCTCGGATAAGATCCTCGATCGTGCGAATGTGATCACGCTCAGCCAGTGCCATTTCCGTGACCTGCTGAAGCTTTCGCCGCAAGAGAGAAAGGTGTACAAGGAGATCACGGCCGAGGAGTATGATGATTTCCGCGTGAAGGAGGGCATGGGCCTCAATGATAAGGAGCTCGAGCTGCTGGATGCGCTGAATGATGCCTTCACGAAGAGCGGTATGCCGTATGGCATCGGCTTCCGCGTGGCGCAGCAGATGGGACGCTATCTGGAGAATATTCCCGAGGAGGCGGGGATCAGCCGCGGAGAAGGGCTCGATGCCCAGCTCGTGCAGCGCGTCTTCACGAAGCTTCGCGGCTCTGCCGATCAGCTGTCTATCCTTCTTTCTCTCTCAGATAAAAATACGGCGGAGGGGCTGCTGCCGGCTATCCTTGTACGCTTCAAGGCGCTCTCGGATTTTCAGGGATCACAGGCCGTGCTGAAACGGAAAGCCGGGGAGCTGAAGCTCTATGACTACACCATGTAAGCTGCCATTCAGCGTGGCACTCGGCAAGCGGGAGGCAATGCGCTCCTTCACCCGCTTTACCACGCACCCGGAGGAGCTCAAGGAGGCGCCGCCTGCGTGGCGCTTCACGGAGAATCAGGATCTCTACCTGCGTTTTGAGGCGCCGATGGATTTCCGCTTCACCATGGACGGGCTCGACATCGTGACGCTTCCCGGCGAGGACCGCTATGACGGAGAGACATGGGTGCGTCCGCGGCGCGCCTGGGATACGCTCCTCTTCAAGGGAGAGGATTTCCCCTTAGTCCCCGGCTACTATGTCCTGACCGTCACCGGGCGCGGCGAGACGTGGTACAGCCTTCTGGAGATCACGCCCCGCTACATGGGCAAGCAGAGCTGGCAGGATATGGGCGAGGAGCTCTTGGAGGAGATCAAGCATCTGTCCTTCGATTTCATGAAAAAGAGCATCCACATGTCGCGTACGCTGGATATCAATCCCGACCTCCTGCTGCGCTTCTATACCATCAGCGACAATTCCCGCATGGTGCTTCATGTGCTGGGCGAGCTTGCCCGCACGGCGAATGGCCGCCTCGTACGCCGGAAGAAGCCGGCCCGCACCGCCGGCGTCTCTCCGGCGGCATCGCACATCCCGCCCCAGTCCCTGCGCCCTTCGGCCGGGCAGCATCTGCTCTATACGGAGATCACCTACGATGTCGCGGAGAACCGTTTCGCCAAAGCCATCCTGCTTCGCCTCGCGAAGAATCTGCGGGATTTCGTCAGTGAGGTCGATGGCTTCATCGCGCGCCTCGATGCCAGATGTCAGGCGCTCCTGCCGTACACGCAGAATCAGGAGTACAGAAGAGGCGAGGCGGCGCTCGTCAAATTCCGCGACTATCGGAAACAGGCGCTCGCCATCCTTCGAGACATCGAGCGCGTCACCCGCGCGGCATGGTTCGAAGAAGCTGGCAGCCGGATGCCGCCCCTCATCCCGATGACCGTTCTCTGTGATCCGCGCTACTCGCTCCTCTACCACCTCCATCGGCATCTGGAGACGCCTGCCGACAGCTACTCTGTCGCTGATTTTTACCAGTTCCAGTGGAAACGGACGGATAAGCTCTACGAGCTCTGGGGATTTCTCCAATTCATCAAAGCGCTCTCCTCGCTGGGCTGGGAGATGGAGGAGGGCATGTCCGTCATCAGGGAGGACGGCCGCTACCGTCTCTCCTCGCTGGAGCCCGGCGCCGTCATCAGCATGAAGAAGGGCGAAGAGGAGATCCGCCTCACCTACGATGGCATCATCCCCGCTGCGTCTGCTGATACAGACCGCATGACTGCGCCGCTTTATACCAATAATGCCCACCGCCAGCCCGATCTTCGCATGGACTGCTATAGAGGGGAGATGTACTGCGGCTCTCTGGTCGTCGACTTCAAGTACCGTGACATGCTCTTCCTATGGAACGATGAAAACCGCGGCGAGGGCCTGCGCCGCCAGTTCAACGGCTACCGCGATATGAATACAAAATTCTACCGGGACATGGACGAGGCCAGCTCCCTCCGCGACAGCCGGCCTGTCAAGGAGGTCTGGGCAGTCTTTCCCAGAGAAGTCCCCGGCAGCAGCGATGAGGACTACAGCCTGAGATTCATCCCCCTCTCACCGGGCAGCGAAAGCCGCCTCCCCCAGCTTTTGGAGGACTATCTGAGATCATTGGGGCTGGGCGGCGACTAGTGGTTGGTGACTGGTAGCTAGGGATGAGTAGCTAGGGATTAGGTTTGCGATACGAGAAAACCGCTAGTTTCAAATCTCCGCGGCGCTTCCCTGTTTTTATGCGCTGCACCACCATTTCTCATTTCTAATTTCTAATTTCTCATTCAATCGAGGCTTTCAAACGTAATCAAGGGGCGAGCCGCCCCCAGGGCTAACCCTGAACCCTGAACCTTTTTTCCTTAGGAGCATCTATGACCATTTACGGATCCCATAAAGCCTCTCTCGAAGCTGTCATGGACGGCTTTGCGCGGGGCATCCGCGCCTACAGTGAGGCAGAAAAAGAGAAGACGGGAGAGATGCTTTACGAGCATCTCTCGTATCGCCTGAAAGCAGAAGACAGCATGAAGGAGAAGCTCACGCGGAAAGGATTTCCCCTCACCGCTGAATCTGCCTTCTATGCCGTGAAGGACGCCATCGGATTTCGCATGGTGTGCCGTTTCGTGGATGACATTTATGAAAACGTCTCCCGCTTGAAGGCTCTTCCCGGCGTCGTTGTCGTAAAGGAAAAGGATTATATCAAAAACGTCAAGCCCAATGGCTATCGCAGCTACCATATGATCCTGGATGTCACCGCTCCTTATGAGGATGCGAGAGGCAGAGATCCGGGGCATTTCTTCATCGAGATCCAGCTGCGCACCATCGCGATGGACTCCTGGGCGGCGCTCGAGCATGAAATGAAGTACAAGCACGAGGTGGAAAATGCTGCGCTCATCAGCCGCGAGCTCAAGCGCTGCGCCGATGAGCTCGCTTCCTGTGACCTCTCCATGCAGACGATCCGGAATCTGATAAGGAAGATGTGACTGGTAGCTGGTGGCTGGTGACTAGTCCCTAGTCACTTCTATCCCCTAATCCCCACCCTCTTATATTTTCTACTGAGGTCAAATCTATGAAGATCCTGCTTGCTGAAGATGAAAAAGCATTATCTGATGCCGAAGTCGCGGTGCTCCGTCACTTCGGCTATGAGGTCGATGCGGCCTATGACGGGCTGTCTGCCTGGCAGATGGCGGAGCACGAAGCGTATGACTGCATTGTCCTTGATATTATGATGCCGAAAATGGATGGCATCGAAGTCCTTGCGAAGCTCCGCGGGAGCGGCAGTACGGTGCCGATCATCATGCTCACCGCCAAGACGGAGGTCGATGACCGCATCGCAGGTCTTGATGCGGGGGCAGATGATTACCTGACGAAGCCCTTCGCGATGGGCGAATTTCTGGCGCGCATCCGTTCGATGACACGCCGCGCGAATGCCTTCACCCCTGCCGTCCTTTCGGCAGACGGCGTCACGCTCAATGTCGAAGAGCAGGAGCTCTCGGCGGAGAGCGCGATCCGTCTCGGCAGCAAGGAGACAAAGCTCATGAAGTATTTCATGATGAATGCCGGCAAAGCACTCACACAGGAGGAGATCCTGCGCTACGTGTGGAGCGATGAGCCTGACGTACCGGCAGATATCGTGTGGATGTATATTTCCTTCCTGAAAGAAAAGCTCGCCGCCGTCCGAGGCAAGGCAGTGATCGAAGGGGAGAAGGAAGGGCCTTTTGCACTGCGCGCAATGGGGGACTAGGGACTGGTGACTAAGGATGGGGACTAGTGGCTGGTAGCTAGGGATTAGGAGTCTCGAGTGACTGGTGACTAGGGACTAGGAGACTGAGAGACATCAGACTCCAGTATCGTCATCCCGAGCGCCAGCGAGAAATCTTTCTTGCAGATTGATAAACGATGCATGTGTGAAAGCAGAAATACGTAGCACCAAGTCGTCGTTTCCCTGCCAGTGCCCATGCGATACTGACCGCAGTGCAAGAAAGATCCCTCGGCTGCGCTCGGGATGACGATACGGGAAAAGGATAGCCCCAAAAGTTTGAAAGCAGGGATGAGGGATTAGGAGTGCCTGGTGACTAGTGACTGGGAGACTAGGAGACTTTAGGCTCTCTCGTATCGTCATTTCGAGCGAAGTCGAGAAATCTTTGTCATTTGCGGTCAGGCGGTCGATGTTTGGAACTCCCAAACGGGAAACCTGTTACCCACTCACTTTCGGGCATCGCCCTATTTATCCTCGCGGCGCTTTATAATTTTTATGCGCCGCACCACCATTTCGCATTTCTCATTTCTAATTACTCATTCAATCGAGGATTTCAAACGTAATCAAAGGGCGCCCCGCCCTACGGGCTAACCCGGTCCCCTTTTTGTTATCCAATGTGCCAAGGAACCTCATTTATGGATATGATTAAGAAACTGCACCGACAATTCATATTTCTGGCCACGCTGGCGGTGTTCATCATCATAGCGGTCGCGCTCTCTGTCATCAATGGGATGATGTACCTCATTGTGCGGGGGGACATTCATGATGTGCTTGAGACCATCGCGGACAATGGCGGCGTCATCACCACGCGGCGCATAAGCGGGGGAGGCTGGCTACCGGATGGCAGCTGGGTCGAGGATACGCCGGAATTCACGTACCAGACCCGTTATTTTTCCGTACTGCTGGACAGTGATGGCACGGCCAAGGTGACGAATATCAATCACATCGCTGCCTTTTCGGCGGAAAGTGCGGTAGAGACGGCGGTGGCTGCGGTGAAGACCGGGGAGAGCGAAGGCTATTTCCAAAAGCAGAAGGGGACCTATGCATACCATGTGAGCCGTACCACGGATGGAGATCTACTGGTCGTCATTCTGGACTGCACGCGGGATCTGTCGGCGGTGAAGGCCTTCCTGAAATATTCTTCTCTCTTCGGGCTGCTCTGCCTTCTGCTTTTCGTCGGTATCGTGACGGTGCTTTCGGGGATCGCGATCCGCCCCTTCGTCAGAAATATGGAGAACCAGAAGCGATTCATTACGAATGCCAGCCATGAGCTGAAGACGCCGATCGCGATCATTTCCGCGAATGCGGAGGCGATGGAGCTGATCAACGGCAAGAACGAGTGGACGGGCAATATCATTGCGCAGGTGAAGCGCCTCTCGCTCCTCATCAATGACCTTGTGCTGCTCTCCAAGATCGGGGAGACGTCGGCCAAGGATCTGACGCTTGTCGATACGGATCTTTCGGAGGCGGTGAAGAGCAGCGCGGGCGGCTTCCGCCAGATGATCGAGGACGCGGGAAAGACGCTCTCTGTGGAAGTAGAGAGCGGCATCCATGCGAAGGTCGAGCCGCGGCTCTTCTCGGAGATCGTAAGCATCCTTCTGGACAATGCGGTCAAGTACTGTGATGAGAAGGGGACGATCACCACCCGCCTTGAGAAAAATAAAAAGGGCGTGATCCTCTCTGTCTCCAATCCGTATCAGGAGGGAGCGTCAGAGGACTATGAGCGCTTCTTTGAGCGATTCTATCGCGGAGACACCTCGCACAACAGCAAAAGGTCCGGCTATGGCATCGGCCTTGCCATGGCGCGCGACATGGCAAGGCTCATGAAGGGGAGCCTTTCTGTGTCATACAAGGATGGGGTCATCACGTTTAGTCTGAGCCTGTAGAGGGCTAGTCCGTGGAGTGGGCTGTTCTCTTGATTGCGGGCGAAAACTTCGCTTGAATGAGAAATTAGAAATGAGAAATGCGAAATGGTGGTGCGGCGCATAAAAATATGGAAGCGCCGAGGAGTATAAATAGGGCGATGCCATGAGCTGGCATTTTAGTCACTAGTCACTGGCTACTCATTGCTACATGTTCTATGGGTTCAACGGGTTCTGAAGGTTCTAAGGGTTCAGGTGGCGGCTTCGCCGCAGTATAAAGAAAGGCGATGCCCGAGGGTGGCATTTCAGTCACCAGTCACTAGTCACCAGTCACTAGTCACTAGTCACTCCAATCCCAAATCCCAAATCCCTAATCCCTAGCTACTAATTCCTAGTCACAATCACTAAAAAAACCTCGCCTTGCGGCGAGGCCTTTTTTATTTTTTCAGTGCTTCGACATCCGCGATGGCTTTTCTCAAAAGCTCTGCGGTGACAGGATAGGGGACCTTATGGAGGTCCGGCTTTGTGAGCGCATTGGCGATGAGCTCTTCCGGATCGGTGAGGCCGATGTCGGAAAGAGAATGCGGGAGGTGCGTGCGTTCGCAGAAGGCGTAGAGCTTGTCTCTTTCTTCGAGCTGTCCGTCCAAGGTGAGGAGGACGAGGGTGCCATAGCAGACGACCGCGCCGTGGAGGTGCGCTCCTTCATGGGCTACTCCGGTGTGAGAATTGTAGAGGGCGTGTGCGACGCTGGAGTTGTAGTCTTCCGGTTCCAGATTCGAAATGATGCCGGTGGAGCAGATGATATTCTGGGCTACATATTCGAGGGCTTCGCTGGCTGTCTTTTCATCGACGGATCGCAGCGCGGCTTCGCCGTATTCGAGAAGGCCCTGCGAGCAGGTGCCGGCCAGCGTGACGCCGAGATTTCTGCCGTAGGGGAGGACATCGCCTCTGGCGGAGAATTCGACCTCGTACTGCTTGGAGAGCGCGTCGCCGATGCCGGCCCAGAGATATTCTCTTGGTGCGTTGGCGATGACGCCGGTATGAATGAAGGTGTGGTAGGATGGGCGATCGACGTAGTAGACCTGACGGAAGGTGTGGTCTTCGTAGTAGTACGCGCCGACACCGGTGACAGGAGCGCAGTTCGAGGCGAGGGTCGGGAAGGTGAAATAGGGCTTGCCTGCTTCAGCAGCTGCTTTCTTCGCCGTGTCGATGGCGCGGCCGCCGCCCATGGCAAAGACCATGTCCGCTTTCTTAAAGGCTTCATTTTCTTTCAGCGCTTCGGCGTTTTCAAATGTCGCATCGCCGCCGTAGTAGAGGGAGTCGAGGATCTCCATCTTGCCCTCTAGCGCTTTGCGGAGCAGCGGCTCAGCAGCGGCTCTGGACTTGTGCCCGCCGATGAGGACGGCGGTCTTGCCGAAGTGATGGCAGACATCGTAGACGCTGTCATAGGCGTCGGTACCGATGGTATAGCTGGGGAGGAACTGATTTGTCATAGGGGTGGCCTTCTTTCATCAATGATACATGAAAATGGATGTTTCTATTGTAATGGGATCACAGCGGCAGAGCCATGAAGATTCCTTGGGGGACTGCTCATTGTGTGTTTCGCTGGCGTGAGAAAGGAGATAGGGAAAAGAGAGCTTCGCTCTGTCTCTCAGTTTGCGGCGAGCTTGGTGACGGCGACGGTCTCTTCTTCCGCCTCACCTCCGAATCTCGGGTTCAGGTAGTTGACGCAGGCCCAGGCGAGGACAGCACCGGAGATGGTGAACCAGGCGGAGAAGATCGCGCCCGGTACGACGGCTGCCGGCATGGAAGCGAAGTGGACCTTGGCAAGACCGGTGGCGAGGCCGGAATTCTGCATGCCGACTTCGACGGAGAGGGTGACGGCTTTCTTCCAGGAGAGACCGCAGAGCTTGGCTACGCCAAGACCTAAGACATAGCCGAGCGTATTGAAGAGGACGACGACTGCAAGGATGACGCCGAGGTTATCCATGATGGCTTTGTGGGAGGCACCGACGACGCCGGCGATGATGAGGCAGATGGTGACAGAGGAGACCGCGGGGGTGTAGTCTGTCGCGACAGCGGCTGCTTTCGGGAGGAAGTATTTCAGCGCAAGGCCGAGGCATACGGGGAGGATGACGATCTGCAGGATGGAAAGGAACATGCCGACCGGATCGAAGGCGATCTCCTTACCGATGAGGAAGAAGGTCAGTGCCGGGGTGAGGACCGGGGAAAGCAGGGTGGAGACGGAGGTCATGGTGACGGAGTAGGCGAGGTCGCCCTTGCTCATGTAGGTGATGACGTTGCTCGTCGTGCCGCCGGGGCAGGCGCCGAGGAGGACGAGGCCGGCGGTGAGGCCCGGCTCAAGGGCAAAGAGCGTGCCAAGGGCGAAGGCGAGGAATGGCATGATGGTGTACTGCGCGAGCGCGCCGAGGAAGATGTCGCGCGGACGGCGGAAGATGACGAGGAAGTCCTTGAGATCAAGCGTGGTGCCCATGCCGAACATGATGACGCCAAGCAGCACGGAGAGGACGGAGACGCCCTGGACCTTGCCTAAGATCCAGAGCCAGCTCGTCGGGGTGACAAGACCGAGGACAAGAAAGACGACGGCCATGACGCCGAAATATTTCGCAAGCATTTGACAACATTTTTTCATGGTAGAGCTCCTTGGGGAAAATGAATACAGGGTTCAGATCGAATGAGGATGGGGGCTAGGCCGCCGGTCTTCGGAGGCATAGCCTTTCAGGCAGAATGTTCAATATCACTTTCCATAATAATCCCTTCTTTCTGCAAAATTCGCGGTAGAGCAGGGATTGGAAATAAAAAAATCCGTCCCTCGACTGAGGGACGGATACTGGTTCCGCGTTACCACCCTGATTCCTGAAGGATATGACTATCCCAGGCGCTCTACAACGTACAAACATACGCGTTTCCTGTAACGTGGAAATGACGTCGGCGCTTAATAGGTTTCAGCACCGCACCTCAGGGATGATTTTCATATGTCCTGTCCTGCCGGATCGCACCATACTCCGGCTCTCTGAGAAGATCTTGGAAATACTACTCTTTCCCTTCAAAGGGTTTTCTTCGTGTGAAGATGAGCTGATTATACAGGACGGGATATGCATTTGTCAAGCGTTTGCAAAATACGGAAAACGGGACGCTTTCATGGGCAAGGATGAGAAATTTAGATAATTGGTGACTATTGATTGGTGACTAGTGACTAGCTACTAGTCCCTAGTCACCAGTCACTCATCCCAAGCTACTCATCCCTGCTTTCAAACTGTTTCTCTTGTAGTATAATAGAAAAAACTTTTTTCAAAGGAGATACATGTATGGATGCCATATGGCAAGGCCTTTCCGGCATTTTTGAAGTCGCCCTCATAGCGGGGCTGGGCTTTTTTCTGGCGAAGAAGGGATGGTTCTGGGAGAATGCGGCAAAGGATCTGACGAGGCTCACGATGACTGTCGCGCTGCCGCCGCTCATGATCCACTCACTGTATGCCAATTTCACGCATGATGAATTGCTGGCAGCGGCGCCGGATCTGGTGCTGCCCTTTGTTTCTATCTTCGCCAGTTACCTTGCGGGGCATGTGCTCGCCTCTCTGCTTCACATCTCCAAGGGCCGCCGCGGCATTTTCATCTGTACCTGCTGCATCGCGAATGCCATCTTCATCGGCGTGCCGGTGAATGTGGCGCTCTTCGGCGAGGCGAGCGTGCCGTCGTGTATGCTGTACTATCTGGCGAATACGACGATGTTCTGGGCGCTGGGGGCGTACCTCATCATACGGGATGCCGGCGGGGAACACCGTTTCACGCTGAAAGAGATGCTCTTGAAGCTCCGTACTCCGCCGCTCATGGGATTCGCAGCGGGCGTCATCCTGCTCCTTGTGAATGTTCCCATCCCGCACTTTGCGATGGCAGCGATGAAGTATGTGGGCGGCATGGCGACGCCGATGGCGCTCATGGTCATCGGTATCCAGATGAGCCGGATCCCGTTTTCCTCCATCCATTTCGATAAGGATCTGGTGGGAGCGATGGCAGGCCGTTTCCTTCTGGCACCGCTCTGCCTCTTCCTGCTTCTCCCCGTCATTCCTGTTTCCGAGATGTCATCCAAGGTTTTTCTCATGCAGGCGGGGATGCCGGCGATGACGAATATGACGATCCTCGCGACCGCAGTCGGGGCGGATGCGGAGTACTCGACGACGGTCAACTGCGTCTCGCTTGTCCTCGGTGTATTCTTTGTGCCGTTTTATATGTATATGCTCTCGTGAGGGGGCTGCGCCAATTAGAAATTAGAAATTAGAAATGGTGGTGGCAGCTTCGCTGCATTTTAGATGATGGTATTCCCGTATCGTCAGCCTTCCCCTCGAGGGGAAGGTGCCCCGAAGGGGCGGATAGGGCACAGGCGGCATGAAAGAGAGTGGGAAGGAGCGTCTCAAGTCGACGATTTACGAAAGCACCCGAGCGCCGCTCCGCGGTCCCCCTTCCCCGATGGGGAAGGCTAAGAGGTGCGACGCTTCGCGTCGATTTTTTATAAAGGGCGATGCCCGAAAGTCGTATACTAATCACTCGAGGTTCCTAATCCCTAGCCGCTAATCCCGAATCCCTGCGTTCAACCCGTTGCACCCTGAACCCTGCGCCTTATATTTTTTCAAAGGAGCCTTCTATGAGATCTAGTGAATGGTCGATCTCCTTTCTCCGTCAGCTCTTCTCGCTGACGAGCCGCTACTGGAGATCCGAAGAAAAGAAGAGTGCCTATGCCTATCTTTTGGGCATCGTGACCCTTACGATCGCAGCGGTCTACATGACCCTGCTCCTGAACGACTGGTTCAATGAATTTTACAGCGCGCTGCAGAATTACGATGCGGATGCGGTCTATCACGGGCTCATCCGCTTCACCGGGCTCGCCTTTGCACACATCGCCTTTGCGGTCTATGCGTACTACCTGCAGCAGCAGCTCGCGCTCCGGTGGCGGCGCTGGCTGACGGAGGAATACCTTGCCCGATGGACGGAGCGGGAGATGTACTACCGCATGGACATGTTCTCCAAGGAAGCGGACAATCCGGATCAGCGTATCTCCGAGGACATCAATCTTTTCACGGCGCGTACGCTTTTCTTCATGGCGGGGCTCCTGAAGGCCATCACCACCATCGTCTGTTTCATTTTCGTCCTGTGGCAGCTCTCAGAGCCGCTGCCCTTCACCGTGGGCGGCGAGACGTACCATGTCTACGGCTATCTCGTGTGGGCAGCGCTCATCTACTCCCTCATCGGCACATGGATCACGCACCGGGTCGGGCATCGGCTCGTGGGGCTGAATTTCGTGCAGCAGAAGCTGGAAGCGGACTTCCGCTATGCCATGGTGCGCCTTCGGGAGACGGCGGAAAGCGTCGCCTTCTATGACGGTGCGGCGCGCGAGCGGGGGATCCTTTCCACTCGTTTCGGAAAGCTGATCGAGAATACGATCTACATCATCAAGAAGCAGAAGCAGCTTTCCTGGCTCACCAATTCCTATGGGCAGATCGCGATCATTTTCCCCTTCGTCGTCGCGGCGCCCCGCTATCTTTCGAAGCATATTTCCTTAGGCGGCCTTATGCAGGTGGCGAACTGCTTCGGCAAGGTGCAGGAATCGATGTCCTACTTCGTCGACATGTACAGCTCGCTGGCGGAGTGGCAGTCGTGCGTGGACAGGCTGCTCACCTTCGATGCGCACATGGCGGCCATCCGAAAAGAGACAGAGCGTGCGGGAGAGGCGGAGCGGCGAGAGGGGAAGGAGCTTCGTCTCTCGAATGTGGAGATCGCTGTCCCCGGAGGAAGGGTGCTCTGCCGTCATCTGGATGCGGTCATTCATGCGGGGGAGAAGGTCATCATCAAGGGGCCCTCCGGCTCTGGGAAATCGACGCTCCTTCGTGTGCTTGCCGGTTTCTGGCCCTATGCGAAGGGCGAGATGATCCTGCCTCCCCAAAAGGAGACCATGTTCATCCCGCAGAAGCCGTACATGCCGATGGGAACGCTCGCCGAAGCCGCTCAGTATCCGGATATCGGGCTTTCGCGGAAGGAGTGGGAAGCGCTCTTTGCCTTCTCCGGACTTTCCCACCTGATCCCGCTGCTGGACAGCGAAGGCGACTGGAGCCATATCCTCTCTCTGGGTGAGTAGCAGAAGCTCGCTTTTGCGCGCGTTTTCGCGAAGCGTCCCCGCTGGGTCTTCCTCGATGAAGCGACATCCGCGATGGACGAGGAGACCGAGAGCCGCCTCTACGGGCATCTCGCCCACCTCCCCGGCATCACCGTCGTCAGCGTGGGCCATCGCTCCACGCTGGACAAGTGGCATGGGAGGGTGTGGGAGATAGGAGAGTGAAGGTTCAGGGTTAGCCCGTGGGCGCCTCGCCTAGGGATGGCGGATGAAAGCTTTGCTCGAATGAAAAATGAGAAATTAGAAATGAGAAATGGTGGTGCGGCGCATAAAAATAATGAAGCGCCGTGAGGTATAAATACTGGCGATGCCCGAAGGGCTCTTGATAGCAGGTTCCCTCGTATCGTCAGCCTTCCCCTCGAGGGGAAGGTGCC
>UMHS01012091.1_pt1 | contig 14520 bp, 13 predicted proteins | sample 1965611 | NCBI WGS metagenome assembly UMHS01 (sample SAMEA4836106, study PRJEB28245) | human gut metagenome | biome: gut microbiome; material: fecal sample | place: Denmark | collected 2008
TCGGGTTCGACTCTTCACTTCGCTACTGGCTCACCAAGACCGCGGACGAAGCGCTCCCAGAACCTGCCGGCAGTGCCGCCATCGCACGAGCGACCGCCGGACTTCGGGAGGCGCGGGCGGAGTCGCTGCCGTTCGAGCCGGACGAACGACGGCCGCTGCACCTGCTTGTTCCCGACCGTCGGCTGGGACACAGAATGGACGGCGCCGTAGCCCACGTGATAAGCCGCCCGCTGCCAGAGGGCTCCCTCTGCCATCTCTCGGGAGACAACACGATAGCCTCGCCCGAGCTCACCTATGCGCAGATGGCCACGTCCGAGCCCTTCCTCGAAACCGTGCGCATCGGGTGCTATCTCTGCTCCGCCTTCTCCATCGGCGACGACGGTCGTGACTACGTCGGTGAGCGGGGGCAGCTCACCACGGTAGAGGCTCTTCGTGACTATGTTGACCGCCTCCCGCCGGGAACCCGAGGCGTGCGACGGGCTCGCGAGGCGCTCGCGTATGTCATCGACGGCCTGGCGTCGCCGATGGAGGTCTTCCTCGGAATGGGGTACGGGATGCCGCCGAACCTGGGAGGGATGGGGCCCTTTGTCATGCACGCCAACCAGAGGATCGAGATCGACGAGCAGATACAGGAGCTCCTCGGCTCCCGCTTTCTCAAGGGCGATCTCTACCTGCCCGAGTTCGGCACCGACCTCGAATACGACAGCCGCAGGTTCCATACAGGCCAATATCGTCTTGACCACACGCAGGCACGAAGAAACGCAATCGAGGCCATGGGGATCAAGACCATATCGGCGACCTATGGCCAGATAGACACCTTCGCGAAGTTCAAGAACTTCACCTGGATGCTTCGGAAGAGGCTTGGACTCGACCAGCCAGAATACTCGCCCGAGGAGCGACAGGCACAGATGGCGCTCTACGACACCCTTCTTTCTCCCACAAGCCGCCTGTTTTGAGCCATCGATTCATCGAGTCTGTAGTTTTTGGCGCTGTCGCGTAGTACAGACTCGATGAGCAACTCATCTACAAGCGGCTTCTGTCTCGAAAATCGAGTCTGTACTTCGGGGTACGCCGAAAAAGTACAGACTCGATGAACCGGAGGCACAAATCGGGCCCGGAGACCGCGGCGCGCGACGCTTTCAACAGGCGGAGGGTCCCACGAATGACCCGGAGCCTGTTGGAAGGGGCGCGCGCCGCCTCGGTCGGGTATGCTTGCTGCGAAGGAGGCCCCATGGGATACAAGACCTACACCTGCCCGATCGCACGGGAGTGCGGGGGCTGCGAATGGCTCGCGGTGCCCTACCCCATCCAACTGCGTCGCAAGCAGGGGCAGGTGGTCGAGCTCCTCGGCGACATGGCCGAAAGGGACGACGCGACGATGGAGCCCATGCGGGGAATGCGCGAGCCCGTCCGCTACCGGCACAAGGCGGCGACACCGTTCGCGCACGCCCGCGGCGGGCGTGTGAGGTGCGGGTTCTACGCCGCGGGGACCCACCGCATCGTCCCCTGTGAGGAGTGCCTGGTAGAGGACCCGCGCGCCCGGCGAATCCTGAACGCGGTCGCGCGCACGGCGGAGCGGCTCCACATCCCGCCCTATGACGAGGATCGAGGCACCGGGGTGCTGCGCCACGCGGTCGTCCGCTGCGGCTGGAAGACCGACGACGTGCTCCTCGTGCTCGTCGCCCGCGTTGCGGAGCTGCGCGACGAGCGGCGCGTGGTCGACGAGCTCCGCTCGGCATGCCCCGAGCTCACGAGCATCGTCCTCAACGTCAACGACCGCCGGACCAACGCGATCCTGGGAAGGCGCTCCCGCACGCTCCATGGTCCCGGCGTCATGCACGACGAGCTCCTGGGCTGTCGGTTTGAGATCGGGCCCACCAGCTTCTACCAGACCAACCCCGCACAGACCGAGACCCTCTACGAGCTCGCGATCGAGGGCGTTGACGGCGCCGCGAGCGTTCTCGACGCCTACTGCGGGACGGGCACGATCGGCATCTGCGCCGCGGCCCGGAGCGAAGGACTGCGCGTGACCGGCGTCGAGCAGGTCGGCGGGGCGGTTGCCAGCGCCGAGCGAAACGCGCGCGCCAACCACGTGGCCGACCGCTGCCGCTTCGTCGCCGCGGACGCGACGGCATGGATGGCGCGAGAGGGTCGCGACCAGCATCTCGACGCCGTGATCATGGACCCGCCCCGAGCGGGCAGCACGCCCGAGTTCCTGGCCGGCGCGGCAGCGCTCGCGCCCGAGCGCATCGTCTACGTGAGCTGCAACGTCGTCACGCAGGCCCGCGACCTCGCGCTGCTGCGAGACCACGGCTACCGCCTGGCGCGCGTCGTCCCCGTGGACATGTTCCCGCACACCAGGCACGTGGAGTGCGTCGCCACGCTCGAGCGCCGCTAGCCGCCGCTACGCCGGGCGGCCGCAGCGCCAGAGTGGCAATCCTTGCGCGCGAGACGGGACACCCAAACGCAAACGTTGAACTATGATGAGTCGTAGTGCACCGTTAGACGAGGAGCTATCGTGAGCCCGCTAGAGCGCATCGAACACGGCATCGGAACGTACACCAAGGCGGAAAGGGCGGTGGCAGACTTCTTTCTCGAGCACCCGGCCGATGTCGTCGGTAGCACCATCACCTCCATCTCGGACGCCTCCGGTCTCTCAAAAACCGCCATCATGCGCATGTGCCAACGAATCGGATACAGCGGCTATGCCGAGTTCCGCTTCTCGATGGAGAAATACCTCAACGCAGTCGGCCCCGTCACTCCCGACGCCCGCAAGGGAGAGACTGTCGAATCCATGCAGCACCTGGCAGACACATATAGCTCCTACCTGCGGCGCGTTTCCGATGTCATCGACATAGACCAACTCGCCACCATGGCGCGCGGCATCTGCCAAGCGCGACGCATCAGCATCTGGGGCGTCAACCGAACCCATGAGGGCGTTATGCAGCTCTCGAACCGCCTCATGCGGCTCGGCATCTTCAACCAGGCCTCGTCAGACATCATCACAATGGTCGACATCGCCATGATTCTTGGGAAGGGCGACCTCTGCATCGTCTTCACCATGAACGGAAGGGGAACCGACTACGCCCCGCTCATGGACTCCATCGTTGAGCGCGGCGGCGAGGTCTACCTCATTACCATGAACCCAGAGATCGGCCTCATCAAGCACGCCACCCAGGCGGTCACCCTGCCATGGATCAGCCGCGACTATGAGTTCGGGACCCTTGAGGACCAGATCATCGTATTCATGTACCTCGAGATTCTTCTTGATGAGATCTCGAAGGTGATCGACTCCGCTGACAAGGATTAACTCGGCTGAAATTTGTACCGCATCGCCTAGAACTTCCCGGAGCGCTACCATGGAGGCACCCACCTCGTAGATGAAAGGGGCATCGTGGCACTTGCCAGCGAGTCGAGCACCACACTTTCCGCAGCGGGCCAGGCACCCAGTGCCCCACTGAAGATAGGCGTCCTCATCTCGGGAAGCGGGACCAACCTACAGGCAATCATCGACGGCATCAAGGACGGGCGCGTCAACGCCTCCATCGAGCTGGTCATCAGCAGCCGACCCAGCGCATATGGTCTCGTCCGCGCGCAGAGGGCCGGAATCCAGACCCTCTCGCTCTCGAAGGAGGTTTACGCAGACCCGATCGCGGCCGACCGCCTCATCGCCTCGGAGCTGCTCTCCCGTGGAGTCGAGTACGTCTTCATGGCCGGGTACATGCGGATGGTTCACGAGCCCATTCTCGAGGCGTTCCACAATCGCGTCGTCAACCTGCATCCGGCGCTTCTGCCGAGCTTTCCGGGGGCCCACGCGATCCAGGACGCCTACGATGCGGGCGTCAAGGTCACCGGCGTGACCGTTCACTTCGCCAACGAGGTCTACGATGACGGCTCGATCATCGCCCAGCGCCCCGTGTTCGTGCAGGAGGGCTGGACCCTCGACGACCTCGAGAGCGCAATTCACGACGTCGAGCATGCGCTTTATCCCGAGGTCGTCGAGATGATTTCTGAGGGGCGCGTCCGCGTCTGCGACAACGGCAAGACTCAGGTTGACGGCCTCCCCACCCAGCCGGCAAATGTCGAGATGGACGGAACTCGCTTCGTGAGACACGGCGTGCGCACGGCCGGCAACTTCGCGTGGTAGCAGGCCCTCCTCCTATCCGCGCGCAGCAGAAACGAGCCGCTCGACGCGCCTGACGTCGACGGGGTTCTCGACCTCCCCGTCCCGCTTGAGGCTGCTCCCGACAATCACGGCGTCGACCCACCTCATGACCCCGCCAATGTTCTCCTCGTTTGCACCGCTCCCCAGAACCACGGGGGTGTCGCCGGCGAGGCCCCTGAACGTCTCGGCGTCAGTGATGCTCGGCGTCGACCCCGTCCTGACTCCCGTGAGAACGAGCGCGTCGGCACCGGACTCGACGGCTGCCCCAATGGAGGCCTCAACCGGCTGCGAAACGAGCGGGAACGAGTGCTTTACGTCAATGTCGGCAAATATCATGGCGGGGGCGGGATATCGGGCGCGCAGACGAGCGAGGTCGGGCGCGGTCGCCGTCGCGACCCCAAAGGAGCCCACCCGGTTCTCAACGAACGCCTCGACCCGAACGAACTGATACGCGCAGGCGTATGCCATGTCCCACTCAGCCTCGGTCCAGTTGAACTGGATGTTGATGCCAAGGGGCAAGCTGGTTCGGTCTCTCAGTCGTGTTGCGATGGCGCACATCGAGAGCAGCGTGGCAAGATCCGGCTTTGTCGAGTAGGGCACGTCGCCGAAGTTTTCCACGATCGCCGCGTCAGCGCCGCCGCGCTCGAGGGCCTCGAGGTCGCGCGCCGCCCGGTCGAAGACCCCCTCGATGCTGCCCGAGAATCCCGGAGCACCGGGAAGCGGGGCCAGGTGCACCATCCCGATGATCGGCCGCATCGAGAAGAACTCACGTGCCTCGTCTCTCATCAGTGTTCCTCCTAACATAGGCTGGCCGGCCGCTCCCAGACAGGCGAGGGCCGGCCGTTGTGCTAGAGCAGTCCCCAGAGCCTGAGCGCGTTGGTCCGGAAGATCTTCTCCCGGTCCTCGTCGGAAAGGTCGTAGGGCTCGAACTTCACCAGCTCGCTCCCCGGGTACTTGTACGGCCAGTCGGTCGCCCAGATGATTCGGTCGGGGCCAAGGTCCTCGAGGGCCTTCTCCATCACCTGAATCTCAACTTGCCCCGCCGTGTCCACGTACACGTTTGGGAGCCTTTTCGCGCACTCCACGCAGCCGTATCCGTAGTCGAGATAGCCGATGTGAGCAAACACGAACGTGACCTTGGGATGACGTTCCGCAACCATCGCCCACTGCTGGGGCAGGGAGAGCGGTGGCGTTCCCGTGTGAGTAAGAACGGGGACCCCGTAGGGCTCTATTGCGTCGATTATCCCGTCGAGCGCAGAGTTGTTGTCGGGAAAGTACCCGTGCTTCCACGAGTGGAACTTCACCCCGCGCATTCCGTCGACCGAGAGGCATCGGTTCACTTCGTCGATCGCCTTGGGGTCGCGCGGGTTGATATAGGCGAAGCCCGTGATTCGATCGGGGTGAAGGCGCACCGCCTCCATGACGCGGTCGTTCAGGGGTCCCGTCTCGACGCCGTTCAGGATTGAGAGCCCGCTGCGCTCGATCCCGAACTTGTCCATCGAGGCGAGGAGGTCGTCGACCGTGTACGAGTCTCCCTTGCTGCTCTTGCCCATGTGCACATGAAAATCGATGATGCGTGTGTCAGACATGCCATCCCTCCCGACTTGCAATCGTTCGCATGACTAGAACAGGCCGACGGCCGTGCCCGCGACACCGGCGACCATCAGCAGAAGCATGAGCGCGACGGGCGAGATCTTGGTCCTGCGGAGCAGCGTGTACACCCCGAGAACCAGCAGGAGCGGCAGCAGGCACGGGAACATCCCGTCGAGGGCGGACTGAATCGTCACGAAGTCCTCGCCGCTCCCGTAGCCCAAGCCGCTGCTCAGGGCGAGAGAGACGATACTCGGCGTGAACCCGCCGATGACCACGAACGCCGCCACGGACGCGAGCTCTCCGATCTTGTCTATCAGCCCCGACTTCTGCATGTCGGTCACGAGAGACACGCCGCGCCGGTACCCCTCGAACACGCCGAGGTAGCGGACGCCGACCGTGATGACGGCCATGACGGCCAGGAACAGCAGCGGCCCCATGATGCTCCCCGCCTGGGCAAGCGAGCATGCGATGCCGGCGACGATGGGTCGCGCGGTGCCGTTGATGAGCGAGTCACCGAGGGCGGCGAGCGGGCCCATGAGCGCGATCTTCACTTCGTTGACCGAGCTCGAATCGAGGTCGCCCTCGGTCGCGATGCGCTCCTCCATGGCGGCGGCAACTCCCACCGGAATCGCGGACACCATCGGCTGGGTCAGAAAGAGCTGCATGTGTCGGTCAATGGCCTGAGCCCGCTCCTCAGGAGTCTCGTAGTACTTGTTGATGATGGGGCGCATGGCCGTCGTGAATCCCATGCACTGCTGTCGCTCGAAGTTCAGGGCGCTGCGAATGAAGATCTGCCCACGGAAGATTTTCCACAGATCCTGCCTGGTGAGCTTCTGGTCGGTGTTCTTCATGGCCTAGTCCTCCTCGTCCTCGTATGCGAGCTCGGGTCGCTCGTCCCTCGCGCTCGTGAAGTAGTTGTGCAGGAACACCGCTGCCACGGCCACGAGGCCGACGCCGATCATGTTGATGCCGAGGAAGGCGGCGAACACGAACCCGATGACGAAGTAGGGCCAGAGACTCTTGTTGGTGATGGACTGAAGCAGAATGGCGAGTCCGACGGCGCCGATCATGCCGCCACCGACATTGAGGCCGTCGATGAGCCAGGTCGGCATCGCGTCGATGATGGTCTGGACGTAGCTCGCCCCGAAGTAGACGGCCAGGAACGTGGGCACACCGTAGAACAGGAAGTTGAAGAGCAGGGCGATCTTGTTGACCTTGCAGATGGCGTCAACGTCGCCGCGAGCCGTATAGCGGTCCGCTATGTGAAGGAGCGCGACGTTGACGACGGTCATCTGGAGCGTGGTCACGATCTGCCCGATGAGGGCCACGGGCAGGGCGGTTGCCACAGCGAGCTCGGTATTGCCCCCAGCGGCACATGCCAACGCCGTCGCGATGCCCGCCGCGAGCGTCGGGTCGGGCGGAACCGCCGTTCCCACGAACACCGTGGCGAGGAACATGAGCTCGACCATGGCGCCGACAATGAGTCCAGTCTGCAGGTCTCCACAGATGAGTCCCACCACGGGACCGGTGATGATGGGCCGAGTCGTCTGAAGCTGGATCGTCTGCTCGTCGATGAGGCCCCAGGTTACCCAGAGCGCCACGAGGAGCGCAGTTGTCACTGACATGGTTCTCCTCTCACTTTGATGAGCGTCCTCGACGGGCGTCGCCCGTCGGCGCCGTCACTTCCTGCCAATCAGGTGGAACAGCTCCTCCTTCCGCTCCGTCGGGACCACCTGCACCTCGAGCGCGATGCCGCGCTCGCGCAACTGCTCAAAGCGGCGTATGTCCTCCTCGTCGAGGAACACGGACTTGAAGTACTGGGTTTTGCCAGGCGCGGCGCTCACGTTCCCGACGTTGATCTCGTCGGGAACCACACCCGCGTCCACAAGCGCGATCGCTCCCTCCACGTCACGCAGAATGAGCAGGACCTTCGTCACGTCCGTCTCCGGATCGAGGAGGTACTTCGCGGCCTTCGCCACCGGAAGCACCTTGAGCCTCACGCCCTTGGGCGTTGCCATGCGAAGCAGGCTCTTTCTCAGTTCGTCTTTGGCCGCCGCGTCATCGGCGACGACAATGGTGCCTGCGCCGACTGAGGTAATCCACGCATGAACGATTTGGCCGTGGATGAGTCGGTCGTCGATCCTCACGTGCGCGATCTTCTCCATAGCACTCTCCCCTCGTAGTGACTCCGTCACGCAAAGAATCCGCAAGACAGACTCTAGCCAAGGGTTTGTGCTGGGGAATCAGCGGGTAAGGTTAATGGTATTTATTTCGTCGTAAGTGGTATTTTTTTCAGAATAGTGGAGAGCCGTTTCCCCGGAGCCTCGTCGAGCCGGGGAGGCTCTGTCCACTCCGCGCGACTTAGTGGGAGGAGGGCGCGAGAACCCCGATCCTAGCGCTCATCGTCGTAGACCACCTTTCCGGTGCCGGCGACGCACTCGCCCATCACGAAGCTCTCCAGCCCCTGCTCGGCGAGAAGCCCGCGCACGCGCTCCACGTCCTCGGGAGCGCAGATGACGCTCATGCCCACGCCCATGTTGAACGTGCGGTACGCCTCCTCGAGCGTGAGCCCCGCCGCGCGAATCATGTAGGAGATGACGGGCGGCACGTCCCACGCGGGGCCGTCCTCGCCGCCGCGATAGACCAGCGCGTCGATGCCGTCGGGCATCGCGCGGTCCAGGTTCTCGGTGATGCCGCCGCCGGTGATGTGCGCCATCGCGTGCACGGGCGCCCCGGCGCGCAGCGCGGCGAGCAGCTGCCCGGCGTAGATCTTCGTCGGGCGCATCACGGCGTCCGCGAGCGACTCCCCGCCCAGCTCGTCGAGCGGCGTCTCCAGCTCCTCGACGCTGCGTCCCTCGATGGCCACCTTGCGCACGAGCGAGTAGCCGTTGGAGTGGATGCCGGAGCTCGGCAGCCCCAGGATGACGTCTCCCTCGCGGACGAGCTCGGGGCCCAGCAGCTTGGGCCGGTCCACGACGCCCACCACAAACCCGGCGAGGTCGTAGTCGTTCTCCGCCATGACGCCGGGGTGCTCGGCCATCTCGCCGCCCACCAGCGCGCAGCCGCTCTTGCGGCAGCCCTCGGCGATGCCGCCCACGATCTTTGCCACGTGCTCGGCGCGCAGCTTGCCGATGGCCACGTAGTCGAGGAAGAACAGCGGCTCGGCACCCATCGGGACGATGTCGTCAACGCACATGGCCACCAGGTCCTCGCCCACGGTCTCGTGACGGTCCAGCAGCTGCGCGATGGCCAGCTTGGTGCCCACGCCGTCAGTGCCGGAGACCAGGATCGGATCCTCCATGCCCTTGAGCGCGGCGGCCGAGAAGCACGACCCAAAGCCGCCCAGCCCGCCGATGACCTCCGGTCGGCTGGTGGTCGCCACCGCCGCCTTGATCGCGTCGACGGCGCGCGCGCCCTCGGCGGTGTCCACGCCGGCGTCTGCGTAGCTCACGTGCTTGGTGTTCTCGGCCATCTTGGTCCTTTCTGTAGACGGGCGGGTCGGCGGGCTCGCGCGGCGGGAGGAACGAGCCCCCGCCCGCGCCCCGAAGGCAACCGCCCCACACTATACGGGAATCTGGTCCGGCTCAAAGCCGGGCAGGAACCGCTCCTCCCAGTACGCGCGCGGTATCTCCACCGGGTAGGAGCCCGTGAAGCACGCCGTGCAGTAGCCGTCGGGCGGCACGCAGTCGAGCAGCCCCTCGATGGAGAGGAAGCCCACGGAGTCCGCCTCGATGTGGGCGCGGATCTCCTCGAGCGACATCTGCGCGGCGATGAGCTGGTCCTGGCTGCCGGTGTCTATGCCGTAGAAGCACGGCCACACGACCTTGGGCGAGGCGGAGCGCACGTGAACCTCCGTGGCACCGGCGGCCTTGAGCATGCGCACGATCTGGCGGCTGGTGGTGCCGCGGACGATCGAGTCGTCCACCATCACGAGGCGCTTGCCGCGCACCACGTCAGGCAGGGCGTTGAGCTTGAGGCGCACGCCCATCTGGCGGAGCTCCTGCGTGGGCTGGATGAAGGTCCGGGCCACGTAGCGGTTCTTGATGAGGCCCGTCCCAAAGGGAATCCCCAGCTCCTGGGCAAAGCCCTCGGCGGCGGGCGTGCCGGAGTCCGGCACGGAGATCACGAGGTCCGCCTCCACGGGCGTCTCGCGCGCGAGGCGCCGCCCCATGTTGTGCCGCATGAGGTAGAAGCTGGAGCCGCGCACCACCGAGTCGGGGCGCGAGAAGTACACGTGCTCGAAGATGCAGTTGGCGCGCGCCTCCGCCGGGCAGCCGCGCTCCGAGCGGATGCCGTCGTCGGAGATGCGCACGATCTCCCCGGGCTCTATCTCGCGCACGAAGGTGGCGCCGGAGATGTCCAGCGCGCAGGTCTCGCTCGCCACGACCCAGCCGTCGTCACCGAGCCGGCCCAGCACCAGCGGACGGATGCCGTGCGGGTCGCGGAAGGCGTAGAGCGCGTTCTCGCGCACAAGCACGATGGCGTAACCGCCCTCCAGCATGCGCATCGTGTGCGCGATCCCCGAGCGGAGCCGCCCGCCGCGCTGCGTGAAGTAGCCGATGAGCTTGGCCGCCACCTCGGAGTCGGTGTTCGAGCGGAAGGGGATGCCCATCTCGATGAGCTCCCGCCGCAGCACGTCGAAGTTCACCAGCGTGCCGTTGTGCGCCAGCGCGATGATCACGTCGTTGATCGTGGAGAGGTGCGGCCGCGCCGACTCCCACCCCTTGGCGCCGGCCGTGCCGTAGCGACAGTGCCCGCAGGCCACCTTGCCCGGCATGGCAGAGAGGTCCGCGTCCGAGAAGACCTGCGCCACCAGGCCCAGGTCCTTGCGCACCAGCACCGTGTGGCCGTTGCCCACGGCGATGCCCGCGGACTCCTGGCCGCGGTGCTGCAGGGCCCGCAGCGCAAAGTAGGTGATGCGGGCAACGTCGCGCCCGGGCGCCCACACGCCGAAGACGCCGCACTCCTCGTGGAGACTCTCGCTCATCCGGTTCCTCTCTGCGCGCTGGCGCCGACGGCGCAGCCGCGAAGCGTCACTCGGCCCCCTCGGAGGCCGCCTCGATCTTGGGGACGCACACGAGCAGCGTGCGCCCATCGTCGCCGTAGTCGTAGTTGCAGGTGCACAGCGTCAGGACATGGCTCGTCTGGGCGATGAGCGCCTCGGCCTCGGGACTCTCCGCCACGGCGCGGCCGAGAAGGTCGCTCAGGTAGGCACGCAGCTCGTCGTCCGACTCAAACACGAATCGACGCGCGTTCTCGTCGCTCGCGTCGGTCTGGTAGATCAGCAGCGGCGTGAGCTCGTAGGTCGCCTCCTCCGTCACGTACCAGACCGTGGACACGCTGTCGAACATCCCCTGGTCGACCATGTCCGAGACGACTTTGAACATGGAGCCGTTGCGCAGGTGGTGACCATAGATCAGGCTCTGCCCGTCGACCATGCCCGGCGCGGTGTTCTCGCAGTCCATGAAGATGGCGCCGCCGAGCGAGGAGCGTCCGTCTCCCCCGAGGGAGAGGTACTTCTCGTTGTCGGACGCCTGGTAGACGGGGAAGTTCACCACGGTTCCGGGAATCTGCACCCAGCCCACGACCTCATCGTTGACGGCCTTCAGACCCTCCCAGTCAACCTGCGGGGGCGTGGTGCCGTTGTCGGAGACGTCGGCGTAGGTGGCCAGCTCCTCGTTGATGACATCCTGCTCGTGGTAGCGCCACTGGTTGTAGATCCACATCCCCGCGGCCGTGGCTATGAGCGCAAAGCCCACCACGAACAAGACGACCGAGACGATCCGCCCCGCGCGCTTTTTGGGGTCGCCGCTCCTGCGGCCGGAGAGGTCGTACGGGTCGGTCTCGGCAAAGTGGGACCGCCTGCGCCGACGGTCGGCCGGCTCGCCGGACACGACGGGGATGTAGTGGGCCGCCGAGCTGTGCGGGGTGTCCGCGGCGTGGGGGTTGCCCTCCGGCGCGTGGTAGGACTCGTCGCCGCCCCTGCGGGTGGTGAGGTGCGTGCGCGGGTTGCCGCCCACGCGGCGCCGCTTCGGGCCGTCCTCCGGTTGCCTGAAGTGCGAAGCCATCGCCCCTCCCTCTGCTCAGACGGGCTGCGGGGCTACGCCTCGGCCATCTGGCGCTTGAACTCCACGATCTTCTCGCGGTACTCCGGCATGGTGGCCCCGAGAATCTGCGTGGCATAGATCGCCGCGTTCTTGGCGCCGTTGATCGCGACGCAGGCAACGGGCACGCCGGACGGCATCTGCACCATGGAGAGCAGCGAGTCCATCCCGCCGAGGTCGGAGGTCTTCATGGGCACGCCGATGATGGGGAGCGGCGTGAACGCGGCCACGACGCCGCCGAGGTGGGCGGCCTTGCCAGCCGCGGCGATGATCACGCGCAGACCGCGCTCCGCCGCGGTGCCGGCCCACTCGTGGACCTTGTCGGGGTTGCGGTGCGCGCTGGCGATGACCAGCTCGTACGGAACGCCCAGCTCCTCGAGCTGCTTGGTGCACGCCTCCATGGTGGGTAGGTCGGACTTGGAACCCATGATGATTCCCACGAGCGGCTGGTCGGCCATGTTGCTCCTCCCTTGTTAATTCATTCGTTTTCCTAGTATACGCGACGCAAAAGAGGTCTATGCTTGCGACTTGTACGCTGGTCCATCAGTCCGCGGACAAAGGAGAATCCCATGAACAACGCCAGCAATCTGTACCTCTACCAGCGCGAGGGCGGCTATCTGCCGCGCGTCGCGGCCGTCCACGACCTGTGTGGCTACGGCAAGTGCTCGCTCGGCATCGCCATCCCGGTGCTGTCGGCCGCCGGCATCGACGTGTGCCCCGTACCCACGTCGCTCTTCTCGGCCCACACGCGCTTCCCCCGGTTCTACATGCACGACACCACCCCCATGCTGGGCGACTACCTCGACGCCTGGCGCGACGAGGGCATCGAGCTCGACGGCGTGTACTCCGGGTTCCTGGGCTCGGCCGAGCAGGTCGACGCCATCCTGCGCCTCTACCGCGAGTACCCGAACGCCCTGCGCCTGGTGGACCCGGTGATGGGCGACGGCGGATCCAAGTACCCCACCTACACCGACGAGATGTGCGAGGCCACGCGCGGCCTGGTGGACGGCGCCGACGTGCTCACGCCCAACCTGACCGAGGCCTCGATCCTCACCGGCATCCCCTACGAGAGCCAGGACGTGGACGAGGCCTACGTGCGGCGCATCACCGACGCGCTGCTGGGGCAGGGTGCCAAGTCGGTGGTCCTCAAGGGCGTGGTCCACGCGGGCGAGAAGGTCATCCGCAACTACGTGGCCGTGGCCGACGGTGACGGCACGCCGGAGGAGGTCAGCGGCGAGCTGCTCCCGTACATGCTGCACGGCACGGGCGACCTCTTCGCGTCGGGCCTGGTCGCGGCCATCTACGCCGGTCGCGACCTGCTCTCCGCGGTGGGCTTTGCGAGCGAGCTGGTGCGGCACGCCATGCAGATCACGCCGGAGCAGCCCGACTATCAGGTGCGCGGCGTGAGCTTTGAGAGCGTGCTCGGGGACGTGACGGCACTTCTCGGATAGGGCCGGTCCGGGCGCCGGGACCCAAGCCGGCGTCGGCGCCCGGCGCTAGAGGCAGAAGCCCGCGATGACGTCGAACTCGTAGACGGGGTTGCGCGCGTAGTTGGGGTCGCCCTCGGGCGTCACCGTCATCTGGTAGCTCCCGTCGGACGAGGCGCCGCGCAGCCACCAGTAGTCGTCGGCGAGGGCGAGCGCGGACGTCGCCAGGCCGTTGACGCCCTGGTCGAAGAAGGTGCGGTACTGCGCCCCCTCCGCGGCGCGGCCGTTGGGGGGCGTGCCGCAGAGCTCCGAGTAGGACAGCAGCCACAGCGAGTCAGAGGTCTCGCACTGGCCGCCCGTGGGGTCGTTGCTGAGCTTGGTCACGGGAACGATGAGGTCGGCGAGGCCCTCGGGCAGCTCGGCGGCGACGCTCTGGTTGAGCCAGGAGCGCAGCGGGGCGTCCTCCCAGGAGATGGACCCTCCCTCGGGGTTGTAGGCCTGCTTGCCCAGGGACGCGCGCGTCACGAGCGTGAGGCCCGCGACGCCCGAGCCGTCGGAGCGCTCGTCGCTGCGGATGCCCGCGACGGCGACGGGCACCGTGGTGCCGTTCGACAGCTCGAGGTCCTTGGTCTGCGTCTCGTCAATCCTGCCGTCGGCGTCGCAGAGGTTGTAGTCAGCGGCGATGCTGACGCCCTCGTCGTCGGAGGGCGCGTCGGCGACAAGCGCGGCGATCTGGGCGAGCTCCTCCCAGGAGTAGTCCCCGAGGGCGTCACGGGTCTCGGGGGCGCCCTCCGGGAGCGTCTCGTCCTCTTCCTCCTCCTGCTGCTCCTCGTCGTCCGCCTCGAGCGGCGGGATGCTGCCGTCCGAGGGTGGCTGCACCACGGGCGCCGGGGCGTCATCGGGAGCGAAGGGGCCGAGCCAGCTCGTGCCCAGGAGGACGAGGGCCGACACGGCGACGAGCGCGACGGCGGCGATGCCGGCGACGAGGGCAAAGGTCGGCACGCGGCTCCCCTCGAAGCCCTCCGCGACCGTCCGGCCCCCCTTGCGGAGCTGGCGGCCAGCCGACGCGAGACCCCTCCCGGCCTTGCCGAGCAGGTCGGAGGCCGTCCTGGCGACGTCTTCGACCGGCGCCGGGCGCGGCTCGGAGGACTCGGCGGTGGGCGCCGAGGCGTCCTTCTCGCTCTCGCCCTTGTTCTCGCCCTCGGCCTCTGGCCGGGGCTCGACGGCCCCC
>UMHS01044362.1_pt1 | contig 14278 bp, 12 predicted proteins | sample 1965611 | NCBI WGS metagenome assembly UMHS01 (sample SAMEA4836106, study PRJEB28245) | human gut metagenome | biome: gut microbiome; material: fecal sample | place: Denmark | collected 2008
CGGATGCCGAGTCGAGAATGGCATGGATTGCCTCCATGGCTTTGAAGTACTCATCGAGCTTGGCGTTCAGCTCGATCTGTTTCTTGTTCAGCTCTTCGAGTTCGGCTTTCACGGACTCGATCTGCTTGCTCAGAACCTGAGCCTGACGCTTCTTGATTTCCATGTCCTTGTCCGGCATCTCCTTGCCGTAACGGACCATGAATTTCTCCAGCCGGTCGTTCAGATCTTCGGGAACTCGGGTGAAGTACGAAAGAGCATCCTTGTTGAATGCGATGTGATACAAGCAAAGATCCTCCGTGATGTTCCTCGGGGTGAGGATCTTGCTGAACTCTTTGTTGATCGGGTCATGGAGTAAAGTGCCTGCTCTGAGTTCGTAATCGGGGTGTGCTACGTTTTTCATTTGTTGTTCTGTTATTCGTCTTAATGCTAAGTCGGCTTCGATCAGGCAGAAGCCGCATCGGGAAACTGACTTATTCAAAAAGTATCGAGAAAGTTCATCTACTTCTCGATGGAGAGCGGGATTTTTTTCCAATTCCAATGTATGGGCCCGATAGGCTTCGCCTTTCAGGGACCCATACTTGGATTGGTAAGCTCTCAGTCTTTCGAGCATGTCAGTCATGAGTGCTACGGTTTAGATCCTTTGGTCAGAAGCCCGTCTACCATGAGGTCTGTGGTGGCTTCGTCCGTGTCGAAGAGGCTCATCGGGAGCGAACCTTCCTGAGCGATGGTGCCGTTGGCCAGAGTTACCTGGTAAGCGACGCCGTCGGTCATTTCGGTCGTGACCGTGATTTCGGTGAGCTCCAGACCCGAGTCCCAGCCATACACCTCGTACTTGGTGTCCCCCTTGTCTCCGGTGTCGTTGTTCTCGACGATAGCGATGACGCGGGCATTGGTCAGGCCGTTTACGAACTTCTTGGCTGCTTCCGACTTCTTGAAGATTCGGACAACTACGTTGTGCTGGTGAGTCTTGAGGTACGTGCCAGCATTGATGGTGTCCGAGCCTACAGTTGCGTTGGGCAGCGAGTCGACTTCGTAACCAGTGGCACCGGTCTTAAGGATGAGCGAAGAGATAACGTTGTCAGTTACAACAGACTTCGATTTGTCGACGTCCGAGTAGCTGAGGAGAATCACCCTGGCGGTGGTGCCGGCGATTACCGGCTTACCACACACCTGGTTGATGAATCCTGTTTTGATTTTAGAACAATCAAGTCCTGCCATTTTCTTAGATTTTTAAGGATTAGATACCTACCGAGAACAGATCCGGGTTAGTGAGCTTGGCATCCGCCTGACCCATGAGTTCTACGTAGACTACGCGGTCTTTGTATTCGTACCAGATCCGCATCTTCTCGAAGCTGTCGATTGCATCAACACCTATGCCGAGCACGCTCTTCGAGGTGAAGAGAATTCGATGGGGATTGTTGAGCTTCGTGCCAGTGTCTTCCGACGTAGCGATGATCTTGTCCCAGATGGGCATTGCGATGACAGGGATGCCATTGAAGCTGAGAGCCTCCATGCCATTCAGCAGAGCCAAGCGAGCCGACTCGAGGCAGCAAGCGTCCATAAGAGACTGCTGATAGGCATCGTAGACCGACTGGGTAACGAGGATAAACTTGTCAGACTGCTGACGGAGCAGAAGCGGGGCACTGAACACGACCGACTGGATGTATTCCTTGGCCTTGTCCGGAGTAAGCTTCTGAGCTGCGTAAGATGCCCCGGCATTTTCCGTAATTGTTGCTCCGCGCTGGGACGGATTGGCTGTAACCTGTGTGGTAATCTGTTTCCAGAAACCGTTGATGATGGTGAAGAATTTCAGGTCGAGCCCATCCGTAATGATACCGCTGTCGGTAACGTTCTTGGCGTCCTTGTCGTTGAACCAGAACAGGCGGTACCAGAAATCCATAATGGAGCGCTCCAGAACCTCAATGACGATGTTCATGTAGTCCGTATCCGTGAAGTCCGGAATGTCGACGCCGGTGCGGAGAGAGTAAATAGTTGCCGACTGTTGGAGGTCAGTGTAACACTGGGACAGAAGGATCTCCCAGACACCGGGCTCCCACTTCAGCTTGCGGGTGTTGATGTTCCACGGCTGAGGAGCCGGGCTACACCCGGTGTTGACCACGCCGACCATGCCGCCCTCGCCGATGTAACCCACCTCAGTGTTAGTGACGATGTCGGGGAAGACTGTGTGAATGGAGTTGATGTCAGGACCCTGAATGGTGTCCTCCATAATCATCTCCGAGATTGCCTGAATGACACGTCCACAAAAAGTGAACTTGTCCATGTCAAGAAATCCGCCCTTTTTATTTGCCATAGTTCTTAAAGTTTTTGAGTTTGACTACTTGAGAATCTTTTTGGCAGCGTGGACCTTCTGGAGCTTTTCGCGAGCTTCGTTCTTGAGGTCAGCTGCCGAGGGATCGGCCTTCTTGCCCCCGGGCAGAACCGTCTTGCGGTTCTTCGGGCGGTAGTTGCTACCGCGGAGGTTGCGGAGTTCGTTCTCCTGCTCCTCGATGAGGTTCGTTGCCTCGTCAAGCATCGCCTCCAGTTCTGCAACGCGGTCCTCGAGGGACTCGGGGTCCTCCGTCTCGATGCTGGTGACGATGTTGTCCTCGACAGTAACCACCCGACCGTCTTCCAGAACGACAGTGCCCGACGTCTCGCCATTGGCGAGAGTTGCCTCTACACCTTCGGCCAGATTGTCCTCTTCACCTACGGTCTGGAGAACGACCTGACCCTCAGCATCCAGATAGTCAAAATTGGCGGGAGCGCCTTTCTTGCCATTCCGGAATGCCTTGACCTTGCTCATGAACTTCTCATAAGCGCTTTTTTCGTTTTTTGCCATAGCATTAAAAATTTGGTTTGTGTTGTATGAATTGATTTTGGAAATGAATCCCAAGTCAAGAAGTGATTTGGCATCATGGATGCGTTCCTCATGCATGACATTGCGGAGCCGTTCCCGGTCCTGACCTGTTCTCTCGACATACACGTCAAGAATAGCCTCCTCCTCCAGAGCAAGCTCTTCGGCAATGCTACGAGCATCGCCGGAAGTGAGCCAATCATCGACCGGCATGTATACCCGATGGATGAGTGCCCGGCAATTCCTGTTTGCCGACCGGTTCTCTGCCGGAGCTGCCAACAGGATGCACACTGCCATCGAGTGGCATCCCCCGACAATATTTGTATATATCGTCCTCCCGCTCATGCGAAGAAGATCGTAAATCTTGAAGCCCTCCTCAACAGAGCCCCCGTCACAGTCAATGTTGATGCACACCTCCTGTTCGTCGGGGTGTTCATCAAGTACTCGGCGGAAGGTCTCCACGGAGCAGATCTCTGAGGGCCCACCCCAAAGCTCCATCATGACCCGATTCTCTTCGGAGTCAATTGCGCCTTCTAAGTTGATGAATATCATGTGCCAAATTATTTTGATACAAATATAGTTATTCCTAATAGATATTGAAATACTATTTGTGCTGGACTATTTAAAAATTAGCCCGGTCTTGAATCTGCACGTAGTTAGCATCTTCCCTCCGAATATCTTCGATTGTAGCAATCACTCTCACCTGGCCAAATGCTTTTTGAATTGCCCTCTCCATGTCAAGCCGATTCATAGGTTCCGACGCCTCAGCGAATGATCGGATAGCATATCCCCCGTCCGATCCAACTTTAGTGAACGGTACTCCGCCACCGAGTTCGTTTATGGCTGACAGAAGAGGCAGGAACATGCGGCTCGACTTCTTGTTAATGATGGTCTCGCCTCCTTCCGCCTCAATGTGCACTCCTCCAGCGGCATGACTGGGTCCCTCAATGTATTTACCTCTTGCGGCTTTCGGCAGAGGAGCTGCCCAAAGAGCTGCCATCTGAACTGCTCCCAAAGCCGCAGCTGCTGCAATGAACGGGATAGCCAAAGGGAATCCCATTTTAGCCGATGCCATGATGGAGATGGCAGTATTGATGCCAATCTCGAAGGATCCCATTGCCCTCTCCCGGATAGCTTGTTCCCGTTCGATTTTGGCCAACTCCTTCTCCTTCTGTTTCTCCATCTTGACTTTCTTCTCGTTGTACTGGGCCTCCGTGATTTGACCATTAGCGTACATGTTTGCCAATGCCTGCTCCTCCCGGCTGTATTGTTCTTCTACCTCCTGAGCCCGGCGATCCCCGAGAGCACTGGCCAAATCGTTGAAAGCAGTGGCGAAGCTAGATGCTATTCCGGCATACTCCTGGAGCTTCTCGATTCGCTCCTCCCATAAAGACTCCTCGTTCTCGGCCATCTCGAGTTGGATCTGAGCAATGGCGTCCTCGTTTCCTTGAGCTGCTGCCAACTCGGCCTCCAGATACCTTTTCCGGATCTCATACTTGGACTTGTGATTTAACTCGGCTTGAGCGAGCTCCTTGTCGAGGTCCATTTGCTGGAGACGAAGATTGTTGGCTCGGAGCTGGGCCTCCTGCTCATAGGTTTTCTCCCCGGCAGCTTTCCTGGCTTCGATTTGCTTCTGGAGCATCTCATTCTCGAGCTCCAGCTTCTCCCTTTCGTTGTCCGCTGCCTTCGAGAGGTCCTCGGCATACTGTTCGTTTAGAGTTTGGTTGAACCGGTCAAGTTGCTGTTTGGTAGCATCCTCGCGGATCTTTTTGATTTCGTCCTGGAGGTTTTGTTGGATCTGTTTCTCGAGTTCGGCTCTGTTGACCAGGAACTGCTCATAAGCGGCATACTCTTTCTGGTATTCCTCCTCGCTCATACCTCTCACGAACTGGGGAGACTGAATGTTGGCCAGCTCCTTCATGGCGTCCTGGTACTTCTGAGTAACCTGAGCAATCTGCATATCGACTGTGCCTCCGGAAGCTACAGCCAATATGTTTGATCTCACCCCCGCAAGGTAGTCATTGAGCTGTTTGGCTTGGTTCTCGTAGAACTGCTTGTCAGACCGAGCCATGGCATTCAGAGCCGTCTGATACTCCTTATTAGTAATTTTGCCGTGAGCTTTCTGGAGAGCCAGACGTTCCCGGGCTCCATCCTGAGCTGCCTTGTAGAGCTTTTTCTCATACTCCATCCGGATGGCAATGTTCGTAGACTGGAATGTTGTTTGGAGCCTGAGATCGTCTTCCCGGATCTTCTGCATGGCTTCCGAGTTCTTCAAAGCATCCTCCAGAGCCTTATCGGCAATGGCCTGCTGAGCCTCCCGGTTGGCTATTGCAGTCTCAAGAGCCAAGTTAGCAATTGCGGCTCCTTCATTCTCGATTGTCCGGAACAGTTCTTGGTATCGGCCTTTCAAATCGTCGAGTTCCTTTTTGGCCTCCTTGTATTTGGCCAAGCTTCCTGACCATGTGTTGAGCTCCTCCTCCTTGGCTGCAATCACCTTCTTCAAGGAGTCGAACTCATCCATTGCAGCCATCTGTCTTTGACGAGCTGCACTTACCTCAATCTCGCGGAGCTTGTTAGCTGTTTTAAGCTGAGCTTCGGCGATCTGTTCCGACGTGGCATGATTGGCTTTGAGATTTTCTATTTCTCTCTTGCCCCGGATCTCCTCGGCTTTGGACAGAGTGTTCCGCTTGGTCTCGATCTGATCCAGTACATACGTGGAGGCTTCGGCAGCTCGATTGTATGCCTCCATTGCCCGGGTTGCTCTCTCTTGAGCTTCCGTGTTACTGTTAAATGCGTTCATAAGAGCAACCACTCCAGCCACCAATCCGCCCACTGCTGCTGCCACCAATACAACGGGGTTGGCAGCCAAAGCCGCGTTCCAAAGCCATGTGGCAGCTGCTGCTGCTTTGGTGAGGATGTTGCTAGCTCCTTGTACGGCATTTTTAGCAGCTATCGCTTTCGTCTCGGCGAGAGTCTGGTTGATGCCAACCAGCTGAACCAAGTTAGATGCAGCTCGATAAGTGGCTTCGGTCTTGGAGAGAGCTGCTTGGAGAGAAGACAAAGAGGAAAGAGCCGTGATGATGGTTATCATCTTCGTCATGGTAGCATTGAGCTCCTCGTTCTCGCTCCCCAGTACCTGAGTGGCTGTGGTCCAAAGGCCCCATACGGAAGTCAAAGCTGACGTGGCGCTGGTAACTGCCTGTATGGTTTCAGTTCCTTTACCAACGTTGGATATAGCTGTATTGACCAGGTCCTCAGCTCCTTTCAGTTCGCCAGCTCGTTCAATCATCTCCTTGAACGCCTCAGAACTCGTATCCCCGGACTGAGCCATCTGGATGAGTGTCTGGGTAAGGTCGGAGAGTTCCTGCTTGAGGTTCTCCGTTGCCTTCTCGTAGTTACCAACTGACCGGCGATAGTCCCCGAGTGCCTCCTCCTGAGCTTTGAGCTCCTCGGTGGTTTCTGCAATGCGCTTGCCGAGCTCGGCTTTACGAGCCGCGTCCTGCATTGAGTTGCCCAGCTCTGCAAACTCGGCATTGTCCAAAGACAGCTGGGTTCTAAGTTTTGCTAAACTTGCCTCCTGTTGGTTCTGGAGCTTAATGTTGTTCTGGATTTGCTTCTGGTACTTGTTCGCCTCGCTGTTGATTGCCTTGATCTGGTTGTCAAGCGCATAGTATTCTTGAGCATTCTCCTCAGTTACTTTGCCGAGAGCCTTCTGCTGGTCTCTCAACTCCTGGGACCGGAGTTTCAATTCGGCTAACGTCTTGAGGGCATCCTCAGCTGTTACACGGACGTTGTAAATTGTATTTTTCTGTTCTTCGGCCATATCACATTCGTATTAGGTCTACTTTGGGTATCTTTCCAGCTTGGAAGTTGTTTATTTTCGAAACGTAGAACCAGAACCCATGCTCTTCCAGCCATATCGGGTTGAACAAGTCCAGACTTTGAATGTCGAGCGAGTCCAAAAGAATTTGGACCTGTAGGATCTTTGGTCTTTTGAGTATATTGTGGATGAGCTTGTCGTAGTACTTAGGAACGTAGTAATTCAATTTTCTGAAATACGCCGTGTATAGTCGTACCTGGGTAGTGGTGTGGCCTACCTTCACCTTGGGCCGCATAAAGTCAGACTTATCTATGTGAACGACCATCGGCTTACTTAGAACATTGTACTCCCAAGTCGTCTCGGTCATTTCCCCGTTCTCCATCCGACCTCTATTGACGGTCCAGATAGGGTAGTTAGCAAGTGTATGATTCGCATTTGTAGTGTCCGCATCATAGAGTCTTTGGTTGAGCCCTGCCAAGAACCCAATTTGGAACAGGAGTTTGGTGGGCTGGAGGTTGACGTCCGGGATGCTGAACTTGTACGAATCAGTAACGTTGTTGTCCTTATTATCCTCTAACTTTATCTCGTTGGACTGGGCATAGCTGGACAATTGGAACGTAAGTTTGGTGTCCTTTCCTTTTATCAGCTTGTCAGACCAATTCTTCCCGGACGAACTTCGTCTGTTGTAAAACTCCCGAATAGAGTATGCTCTTGCTACCTTTGTGACGGGATTAACGTCGACGGTTAGACCAAACAGCTGGACAAATGCTTTGACTATGTCCCCCAAGCTTTTGAATCCAGTAGAGGCCAGGAGGTCATAGGTTAGTCCGGGTTGGGGCTTATCCCCTGGTGAAGTTTCAGGCACAGGAGGAGCAGTAATGCTGACCGGAAATCTCATGTCAAACGAACCGCCAGGGTTAGTGACTATGGCGAAAGTTCCAACCACCAGTATGTGCTCCCCTGCCTCCATCTGGATGTCGACCGAAGCGTTGCCAGAAGACCCCGATGACCAGGTCCTTGTCAACACTACAGCACTGGTTCCGTCGTTCTTGTAGTGGGTAACTTTGACTGACACACTACTCTTTTGGATGGCAGAAATATTGGACCACGAGAATCTAAACGTGATGGTCGTGTCCCATAGAGTCGTCCAGCTGAATGTTCCGGATCCGGGGCCTATAGTCAAACGTCCGGTGACCGGGTCACTGAGAGTCACCCCGGGGGAGCCTTTCCATATCACCCCGGTCGGGGTGCCAACCGAGGGATTCCGGATCCAGCCAATTCCGGATGCGCTCGGAGCCTTGGGGTTGTCTGCCAAAACGGGGTAAGTGCAAGGCAAAAACATTTCGGCTCGGTCGACGGGGTCCACGTCGGTCTCGAGACTGTAGCCTGCTCGACCGAAGATCCATGTCACCAAGTCATACCAGTTGAGGTGGGGGTAGAACTTGTCCAACTCATTGACTTGCCTGATTGCCTCCATGGCGAAAGGGGGGAAGTTCGGGTTCTTTTGTAGAGTTGCATACAGCCAAAAGTACAGGACTTTAACCCCTTCGGGGCCGGAGAGGTATCGCTCAGTCTGTCCCATTGTGTCCGTGTACCACTTGAGGAGGAACATACCATCCCCAGGGTCCTTCGCGTCAGTGTTGTTTAGTGTGTCGAACAGGTCAACGGTTGCCCCGAGGATCTGGACCCCGATCGATGTATCTGATACGTCTACGATGTTCAATACTGCTCCAGCCGGGGATATGAGTGCTCCCCCATAGAATAGTTGGCAAGGAAACTTCATGTATGGCACACCCGAATCTGAGCCAACTACAAAACTGAATTGGAATGCTTGCTCGTTATGGGTCGTCCTGGGCAGACTGATCCGCTGGGAGTACGAGGCATTCCTGTCTTTCAGCTCCGCCAGACTGTTGATCTGGTAATTCATCGCAGGAGCATCCAGCGGGAGGTCCAGGGACCAGACCTTGCCGTCAATGCCTTTCATGAGTAGTTCGTAGTTCATATTACCACTGAGTTTGTTCGTCAATAAGCTGGAACTCGTAGCTAACAGTGTTCCTGGGAGTCTTGGTGTCCCAAGTTAAGTCCGTGTCATTTACTAGGACTCGTTGCCATACCCCGATTGATCTGATGTACCTTTGAACAAGAGGCGAGAGAGCAATTCCTTTGAGCAAGTTGAAGTCGTTCTCATCAAGCTGTTCTGCTCCTGCTTGGACTATGTTCTTAAACTCCGGAGCTAACTCGCCTCTCGTCTGTGAGGCATAGGGGTCTCTGGAATTCGCTAATACGTATTGGTCTCCCCGGTCAACCTCCTGCGTATACTTCTTATGTTGCTCAAACATGTAAGTGTCCCATCCGCCTTTCTGGTTTATCCAGCGAATGTAGAATGGGTTGCAAGGTTCCTCCGTATCGATGAACATGATGTTCCATGCTTGAGAAGAGTATTCTCCTGCAGAAGGTCTGAATTTTACGTAGTTTGCATCAGTACTAACCTTAGTCCCAAATTCGCACACAAGGGGGATGTTGAGTCGGGTAGAAATATTAAATCGTTTTTCGGCAACCGCATAAAGTTTAACCCGAACGTCGACCGATGTAGCGACATTTGGTGACCCCGAAAACCCTCTCGGGAATAGGGTGACGTAATACGGATACCCGAAGTATTTTTTTACATACAGATTCCTGTCGTTGTCAGGAACCCGGTCAGTCAGTACGAGTCCTAAGTCTGACCCGGTGAAATTAGCTTCGTAGCCTCGAGCCCTAACTCCCCGGGAGGCATATCGAACATTGAAGTTTCGTTCGCCGATGCCTCTGTAAGCATATGCCGATATGAGACTGTAGTCAATGGCAAAGCCGATGGATTGGTCTATGTACGGAAATGTTCTCAATCCGTCGTCCCGGAATCCGGCTTTTGCCAAGAAACTGAGGTCGTATTTCTTCGTCGTCCCGAATCCCGAGTCTCTGTAGATGTTGATGCTTTCAGTTAGTGAGTTCGCTGCTTTAACTGGACTGGGGCTATAGCTGACAAAGTTATTCCCGTAGGCCAAACTCATACCTGTGAGAGTAACCTTCACTCCAGCTGTTGCTCCTTCAGTACCTGCAAAAATGACAAGGTAATCGCAGGGGGATCCTGCTGTAACAATGGCCGGTATCTGAACCTTCCACGTCATGTTGTCACCAATTGGTATACTTGTTTTAGCAATCACAGTGGTAAGATTACCCGAACTGGTTGCTTGAAACAAAGCAACGGTGAGTGAAGTGGCACCCACTCCAACCCCGCGAGAAACCCTAAAAGCATACCATTCCCCGAGTATCACCTTTCTACGGAGAGGAAACTTCACAGAATAGTTGTTACTACTACCTCCACTGTTATCAATTACTTCGACCGCCTCATTGTCTATAATGTTCAACGAGACCATATTGTCCTCGACAAAGTTCTGAGTCTTGATCTCAAGCCCAGATGTTGAGTTGTCGGTCTCAACCGGTATTTGCGAATATGCTGAGTATAAAGAATCCTCAGCCGGTTGATTGGTAATTGCCATATCGCGTTATATTATATATCCGTGGTCCATATTGTTGTCAGGAGTGAATGCCTCTTCAATGAGGACCTCCATTGTCTTGTCCAAATGCTGAGCCAGGTACTCCTCGAAGTTATCAGCGGGAGTGTCGACCAAGTCAACGTAAATGTGATTGCGGTAAAGCTCTGAGCCTTCTCGTTTCATCTTCCATGCAGTGGCATTTCCGAATCGGACCAGGTCCTTGGGATCCGAGAATGTGATGCCTTTGAGCTTTGCCCACTCCATGATGATCTGTCCCAAATTGGCGGGGATCTTTCCAGGACCTCGTCCCCGGATGAGAGTGTAGAAGTAGTTTGGAGCTTCGATCGTTCCCCAAACTGTTTCCCCTTCTCGTCCCGTCTGGACTGTTATCTGAGCATAGGTTCTGCCGGAGGCTTCCTGCCCGGCGTCCTGTGATGCCCGGATGATCTCGTCCCTCATCTGGGTGAGACCCTCAGCCAATATCTGTTCCAGTCCTACCGCCATTTGTTTCTGGGTTTGCGAGCATTGGCTTTCTGCTGAGCCTTACGCTCCAGTTCCTTGTTCAGTCGCTCCCGGAAGAGGTGACTCTGCAAGTTGGTGAAAAGGAGGTTGTACACCTTCCCGTATTTCCATTCCAGAATCTCATCCGGGTCTTTCGAGTAGTCCTTGGCCAGTGCAGTGATGGTGGCCATCTCGCCAACCACCAAAGAGAATTGAGCAATGCCGGCTGCCTTTTCCTCGGCACTGGGCTCGTACTTGAGCTCAGTCTGTTCTCGCTCGATCCAATATTTAATGCCCAGAAGAACCTCATACCAGTACTCGACAATTTCGGAGGTGTTTCTCAGACTCCATTTGACACCGAGACATTGCATGCCTTCTTTCATCTTGTCGATGTCGGTCATCTCCTTGTCAGTGATGATCCGGCCAAGCTCTATGCGTTGGCCGAACGTCATCTGACCGCCTTGTATGTCGACTCGCTGGATCATTTTATGTAGCAATGTTTGAGACTCCAATACTGTTCGGGGATGTCATCGAAATGTATTTTATGAACGACGAACTCAGAGCCGGGTTCCATGTCGGGATACGTCACACTCGACTTTTTCCACCCATCCTCTTCGGTCCATGGGTAATCTATTACTAAGTCGCCATTCCCATTAACAGTAAGTTGTCCAATATAATTGGTTGTTTGCGAGATGGAGAATACCAATAGAGGCAAACCCACTGCGTGCACCAAAGCTTGGACCCATTCAGGAGGATAGACCGGCATGGGCAAGTCCTGGCGGTCGAAGAGTAGAGTGTGCCCCGACAAGACAAACCCGGGCTTTACCACTTCAAGGAGGGGACGCCAGATCCTGTCCTTGTACATATCGATACACCAGTCCTGCTTGAAGGTGAACTCCAGTCCCACACTGACCTCGTTGGCGTCAAACCTGGAAGACGGGTACAGCACCCGGACAGTGTTCATGATTTCCGGATATTGCTTGACCAGCTGAGAGGTCTTGAGCAAGTAGAGGAAAGGTCGAACCATCTGCTCCTCAATCTGGTTCTTCAACTCCAGTCGTCCGATGGTGGGCGAGTTCTTGCTAAACTTCGTGTCGCCTTTGTAGGCATCGTTGGCCATAGGCTCGAACTTGCAGAAGTAAACTTGCATGATGATACGCTGAGTTGGGTAGCCCCGGTACGGGGTATCGTAGTAGCCAGTGGTAGGTTCCTCAACATAGACGAAGTCGGACGATACCCGATTGCCGTCCGAGTCTGTTACGAATCTTTCCATCGTGTCTACTTTGACGTTCAGCATTCGAGCCTGGTCACACTCAAAGACGGCCAGAGGGTTGACCGTCTTGACCATGTCGCGGATAATAGTTATGATGTCCAGTATCATCGTTTTGTGGGGATTATTATTTTGGCGGACTTCATGCCAGTCGCCTTCGGCTTGATCTCGAATATCATTCGCATGATGAGCATGTCCAGGAAGTCCGGTGACCTACCGAGGAGCTGCTTCATGGTGTCCTTGGAGATGAGCTCTCGCTTCTGCTCAGCGGAGTTCGTGTTCTTGGACTTGAGCACCGTCATCTCCTGCTTGATTTTCTCCTGAACTTCGGGAGAGCAGATGATGTGGATCTGGCGCTTGTTGATGAGCTCCGCCAGCTTGAATGCGCACTCCGACTTGATGTTGTTGTACGTCTTGGAGTCAATGGCTGACTGTCCTCCATGAAACTCCCGGATGCCTTTCAGGTAGCTCTCCAAGTAGAACCCAAGTCCGTCAGCGTCAGAGACGATGCTGGACCGGGGGACTTTCAGACCGGTGGCCAATTTGGCGATCTTCTCCTCCATCTCCTTGCCTTCCGAGAAGCCTTTGGCGATGGGGATCCGACAGACCATGCCGTCCCAAGTTCCAACCACCCAACTGTCTCTACCTTTCCCGGCAAGGTCAGTGCTAATGAACCGATTGCCCGTCGGGAGTACGAACTCATTGCTGAACATGTCGCACACTGCATCATAGTCGACCAGCCAATTCGGGTCATCGTCATACTCCCAGTTGCCAAAGACCAGTCGCTCGATCTGCGACTGGGTCAGGTTCCGGAGAAGCCCCTCAATGTACGTGTCTGGGAGAGTCTTGTTGTCCTGGGGCAGAGCTTTGACGAACCGACGCCAAGGAGGCAACTTGTTCTCCTTCCATGGCTTGTAGTAGTCCGTGTAGAGGAAATTGTTGGACGGGTTGCAGGTGATGAGGAGTTTGGGAGCCAGCTTGTAGACGTCATTCTTCCATCGACCGATGGAAGCCTGGAGGTTGGTCTTCGCCTCGCGGATAAACTCGCCACCCTCTTCGATCCATCCCCGAGTCATCTGCATGGAACCGAACCTCTCATACATGGGGTCACTGGGGTTATACTTGGCATCGATGAGGTAGATGCGGCTTTTGTTGTACAACTCGAAGAAATTGTATTGACCATTGAAGTGGTAATAGTCCTCCGTGATACCCCAATGGGCGAATACCTCGTAGATGGAGGGGATTGTGTACCGGACCAGGTCGGCAGCCGTCTTGCGCGCAATAAAATAAAATGTCTCTGGGTAGGTGAGGGCATCGCCGGCTATCAAGGAACACCCGAGGTAGGATTTGCCAGCACCTTTCGTGCCGGCATACAGAATGTCAGTGACCGAGTCATCAAGCCATAACCGAGCCACTTCCTTCTGCTTCTCGTTGCCTTTGGTGTCAAATTGAAGTCGGCGGCCCATTTTATTTTACCTCCATTCCTGTTATCTGTTCGAGAGTAATGCCTCCCGTCAGGTTGACATTGGTCTTGCGTCCTTGAAGCACCTGGATGAGGCTGGCAGCGTACTTGCCAACCAGGGCTCCCTCAATTTGCTGGGAATTGATGGCGTCCTCGATGGTGCCACCAATTGCAGCTGCTACCGGATCCCCCGTGAGTTCCCCGTACTCAACAGGATTGATGCCAGCGAACAGCCTAAATGATTCGATGGTCATCGGGCGGGAAATGTAGACGCTGCAGTCGTCGCCATTCTTATTCTTGTGAGCCTGGGAGAAATAGTTATCCTTCATGAATTTGCAGTACTCGATGAATGCAAAATAAAGCTCCTCCGCATCGGTGGGCTTTACAAAATCTCCGGCGTCTCGCCTTTTCTGTCCCTCCTCCATATAGGCGAGCGGACTCATTTTATATATACTTCGTGCCATACCTCAAATATAATCAAACCTTATACAAGTTAAAAATTTATTTCTGCACAACAATCCCCGGAGCGTTTGGCCCCGGGGATCTTTAATTTATTCGCTTACGCGAATGAGGGTCACGCCGAACCACAGGAACTTGACCGAAATGCCGTTCGGCCAAATCATGCCTTCGTGGACCGTTGCGATGGATGGGGTCCAATTACAGTACTTGGTATTGACTTCCGAGTACAAAGCCCAGTTTTTCCCGAGCTGCTTAAAGTGTTTTGCTTTCATGCTTGTTTGATTTTAATTTCCGTATACGCGAGTGCCGTCCAGTATTTGTAGATCGAGAGAAAGCCCAATTTGGCACCAATTCTACTTGACCAATTTGGCACCAATTC
>UMHS01037383.1_pt1 | contig 14246 bp, 10 predicted proteins | sample 1965611 | NCBI WGS metagenome assembly UMHS01 (sample SAMEA4836106, study PRJEB28245) | human gut metagenome | biome: gut microbiome; material: fecal sample | place: Denmark | collected 2008
CCGGATTCCTTTTCCAGCTTGGCCAGGTTCTGCGGGTTCATCTCTGCCTTGTCCTCGATCACCTTGACGGTCACACCGGGGAAGGCGAACTTCTTGGGGTTGTACTCTTCTTCGCCCTCTTCGCAGATCAGCAGCAGGGTCTTGTCGCCGGAGTCGAAGTTGGGGTCTTCAAAGGTCTCCTGAATGAATTTGGTCTTGCCGCTTTCCAGAAAGCCCACAAACAGGTAGACCGGAATTTCTTTTGCCATAATGGATGGTTTCTCCTTCTTTTACATCTCAGCAGCCGAACAGCTCTGCAATGGCCTTCTCGTTCAGCTTGGAGCCGATGACCACCAGTTTGCCGCCCACGTCGGCACCGCGGGCACGCACTTCCCATTCGCCGGGCACATAGTCGAACTCCAGCCAGCCGTCTGCGCCGCCGTTCACGATGCCCTTGCTGCGCAGGATCATGCCGTAATTGCCGGTGTCCAGCTCGGTGAGGGCGTGCTCCACTTCGGCCTTGGTGAACTTGCGGGCCGTCTCGACGCCCCAGCTGGTGAACACCTCATCGGCGTCGTGGTCATGATGATGGTGGTGATGGCCGCAGCAGCAGTGGTCGCCGTGCTCATGATGATGCTCGTGCTCGTCCTCATCATCGTCGTCATCGTGATGGTGGTGGCCGCAGCAGCAATGCTCCTCGTGGTCATGATCCTCATCGTGATCATGGTGGTGCTCATGCTCGTCGTGGTCATCGTCCTCGTCATGGTCGTGATGATGCTCGTGCTCGTCCTCATCATCGTCATCGTCATCGTCGTGGTGGTGATGGCCGCAGCTGCACACGCCGTTCTCGTCGTCGTGATGGTGATGATGGTGGTGCTCTTCTTCCTCGTCCTCCTCGGCGTGCTTCTCGTTTGCCTTGGCGGCCATGGCGATCAGCTCTGCCTTGAAGTCGTCCTTGGTGGACATGGCTTTCAGGATCTGCTCACCGGTCAGCTCGTCCCATGCGGTGGTCACGATGGTGGCGGTGGGGTTCTTCTCGCGCAGCATGGCCACGGCGGCGGCGATCTTCTCCTCGCTGGCGGTCTGGGTGCGGCTGAGCAGGATGCAGCTTGCATGGCTGATCTGGTCGTCGTAGAACTCACCGAAGTTCTTCATATACATCTTGACCTTGTTCACATCGGCCACGGTGACAAAGCTGTTCAGCTGCACATCCAGGTGCTCGGCCACGCCTTCCACGGCGCGGGTCACGTCGCTCAGCTTGCCCACGCCGGAGGGCTCGATGACGATGCGGTCGGGGTGGTACTGCTCCACCACCTGCTGCAGGGCGGTGCGGAAATCACCCACCAGAGAGCAGCAGATGCAGCCGGCGTTCAGCTCATTGATCTGGATGCCGGATTCCTTCAGGAAGCCGCCGTCGATGCCGATCTCACCGAACTCGTTCTCGATCAGAACGACCTGCTGGCCGGCAAAGGCCTCCTTGATGAGTTTTTTGATCAGAGTGGTCTTGCCGGCGCCCAGGAAGCCGGAAAAAATATCAATTTTGGTCATAGTTTGAATGCCTCTTTCTTTGTTAGCAGACAGAGCCGCAGAGCGCTGGCCCGTAAAATCTTACATCTCTATTATAGCAAGCCTGTCAATGGGAAAACGGCCTTTTTCAAGAAAAAATTGTAACATTTTTTGCAATTTGGTTGCGTTTTCGCGTTTTGGACGACAAATAAGGGGAACCGGCGGCCCCGGCGGGCAGGCTCCGGCAGAGGGACGGACGCCCCCGGACGGCAAGACCCCGCCAACGGACGGTCAACGACCGGCAGGCGGTCAGCCCCCGCAGGATGCAGGCGACACTGCGGCGGCTGTTGACAGCACGGCAACCGTGTGAAGAAAAAACGCGCAGCGGTCTTTGCGGGCCGCTGCGTGTTTGCGTCCGGAACAGCCGACACTCCCGCATTGCATTCTTTGCGCCGGAATGCTACAATATGCAGTAGCAAACCACCGCCGCCGGACGTTCTTCCGGCAAATAGGAGAAAGAAGGCTTTTCTATGAGCATGAATACAGTTCCCGAACGGCTGGCCGCCCTGCGTGCCGCCATGCAGGCAAACGGTGTGGACGTGTACCTGATCCCGGTGGGCGACCCCCACTCCAGCGAGTACCTGCCCGACCACTACACCTCCCTGACCTACTTCTCCGGCTTCCACGGCGAGAACTCCAACTTCGTGGTCACCATGACCGAGAGTGCGGTCTGGGCCGACGGCCGCTACTTCGTGCAGGCCGAGAAGGAGATCGCAGGCACCGAGATCCAGCTGATGAAGATGGGTGAGCCGGGCGTGCCCACCGTGGAGGAATACTGCGCCAAGGTGGTGCCTGAGGGCGGCAAGCTGGGCCTGTGCGGTCTGACCGCCAGCTGCGCGCTGGTGAACAGCGTGAAGAAGGCGCTGGAAACCAAGAACGCCGCCATCAAGACCCTGTTCCTGGAAGATGAGCTGTGGACCGAGGGCCGCCCGGCTCTGCCCGCTACCCCGGCCTGGATCCTGCCCAAGGAATACGCAGGCTTCTCCCCCGCCGAAAAGCTGGGCCAGCTGCGTGCAAAGCTGGCCGAGTTGGGCTGCACCGCCCAGCTGGTGGGCAAGCTGGACAACCTTGCCTGGCTGCTGAACCTGCGCGCCATGGACATCGAGTGCACCCCCTACGCCATGGCCTACTGCTATGTCACCCCGGACCGCGCCGTGCTGTTCATCCACACCGCCCGCGTGACCCCGGAGGCAAGGGCGGAACTGGAAGCCAACGGTGTGACCCTGGCCGAGTACGACAGTGTGCTGGACTTCATGGCCGCTGAGACCGAGCCCCAGACCGTGCTGGCAGAAAGCGCCACCGTGAACTATGCCGTGTATCAGGTGCTGGAGAACAACGCCGCCCTCACCGTGAAGGACCTGGCCGACCCGCTGCTGCCCATGAAGGGCGTGAAGAACGAAGTGGAGCTGACCCACGACAAGGAAGCCCACCTGCGCGACGCTGTGGCCATGGTGCGGTTCCAGATCGAGCTGGAAAAGCGTCTGGAAGCCGGCGAAGAGCTGACCGAGCTGACCGTGGACGAGATCCTGCACAAGTACCGCAGCACCACGGATAAGTTCATCGTGGAAAGCTTTGGCACCATTGCGGCCTACGGCGGCAACGCAGCCATGATGCACTACCACGCCACCCCGGAGGACCACGCAAAGCTCCAGCGCAAGGGCTTTTTGCTGGTGGACAGCGGTGCCACTTACATGGACGGCACCACCGACATCACCCGCACCTACCCGCTGGGTGAGCTGACCGAGGACGAGCGCAAGTTCTACACCTGGACCCTGCAGTGCCACATCGACATCGCCAAGGCGGTCTGGCTGGACTACTGCGACTGCCATATGATCGACACCATCGCCCGTGAACCGCTGTGGCAGCACCTGATCAACTACCGCTGCGGCACCGGCCACAGCGTCAGCTTTGTGGGCAACGTCCACGAAGGCCCCCACGCCCTGAACGGCCGCAACACCACCCTGATGCGCCCGGGTATGATCGTGACCGACGAGCCCGGCGTGTACGAGACCGATCTGGTGGGCATCCGCATCGAGAACGAGCTGGTGTGCGTGCACAAGGCCGACAACCAGTACGGCACCTTCCTGGGCTTTGAGCCGATCATGTTCGTGCCCATCGCCACTTCTCCCATCGTGCCCGGTGTGCTGACCAAGGACGAGCTGGACTGGCTGAACAACTACCACCGTCAGGTGTTCGAGAAGCTGGCACCCCGCCTGAACGACGAGGAGCGCGAGTGGCTGGCCAAGAAGTGCGCCGCCATCGGCTGCTGAGCACCCGGCCGCTGAACATCGCATAAAAAAGCGGGAAGCCGTGCCGGAGCGTGCAAGCTCCTGCGGCTTCCCGTTTGTTGTTTTTGCTTATTCTTTGGGGTCGCTGTCGTGCCGGGCCTTCCGCTCGGCACTGCGTTCCTGCGCCGTTTCCCGCAGCTCCTCCCGCATGCCGTTCCAGCGCTCGCGCGCTTCGGCGGTGCGGGTCTGCACGTCCTCGCGGGCATCCTTCCAGTATGCCTTGGCCTCGTCGATGACCTCCTTGAAGGGGCCGGAAGGGTAAGTGCTCTCTGCAATATCCACCAGGAACTTGTACAGCTGGGGCCGCACCTCCTCGTAGATGCCAAGCCGGGTGTACAGGTCCTTGTAGTAGCGGAACACCTGGATCTTGTTCTGCACGATGGTGGCGGGGTTGATCTGGGTGTGGCAGATACTCTGGGGGTTCTGGACATAGTAGTACCCTGCCTCCGGGATGGACACCAGCACGTTGGCGTACTCCAGGTACTGCATATTGAACACCAGGTCCTCGGCCCACCGCACCTCACTGGTAAACTGGATCTGGTGGTCCACCAGCAGGTCCCGGCGGTACAGCTTGTTCCACAGCACCCCGTAAAAATAAGAGGCAGGCTTGTCCATCAGATGCCGGGCAAACTCGTCCTGGGTGTAGACCCCGGCAGGCAGAAAGCCGTACTCCCGTACCTCCGGGGGCCGGGCCACGGTCATGACCCCCAGCTCGTCCTGGAGCTTGTCCAGCACCTGTTCGGGCTTGGTGGCCCCGGCGGGGATCACCATCTTGTAAGGTGCGATGACCAGGTCGGCGTTGTTCTGTTCGGCAACGGTGACCAGATGCTCGGTGAAGTCCGGGTCGATATAGTCGTCGCTGTCCACGAACTGCACATACTTGCCGCTGGCCAGCTTCAGGCCCAGGTTGCGGGTGTCGGACACGCCGGAGTTGGCCTTGTCCACCAGCACGATGCGCTCGTCCTTTGCGCGGAACGCTTCGCACACGGGCAGGCTCTGATCCTTGGAGCCATCGTTCAGCACGATGACCTCGATGTTCTGCCAGCTCTGGGCGCAGATGCTCTCCAGACAGCGGGCGATGTGGTTCTGGGCGTTGTACACGGGCAGAATGATGCTGACAAGGGGCTTTGACATGGCGGCGTCTCCTTTGTTGTTTTTTGATTACTATACCCCCGCACCGCGCAAAATGCAAGGGCGGGTTTGAAGAGGAGGGATCCTGTGATCTTTCACATTGCGGTGTGCAGCCCGGACGCGGGCCTGCGCAGCGGGCTGGAACGCCAGTGCATGGAATTTTTTGCCCGGCGAGCGGACGCCTGCATCGTGGAACACCTGCCGGACACCGACGCCCTGCTGCGGAAGGACGGGGAGGGCGTGCGGTACGACCTGTACCTGCTGGAGCTTTCCGGCTCGGCTGCGCCGGTGGGGCTGGCGGCTGCCGGGGAGCTGCGCCGCCGGGGCCGCCGGGCCCCGCTGGCCTTTGTGGCCCGCACCACGGCCCACGCTTACAGCGCCTACAAGGTGGATGCGCTGCAATATTTGCTGCTGCCGGTGCGCCAGCGGGAGCTTTCGGCCCTGCTGGCCCGCGCCGCCGAGCCGGAATACGGCCCGTCTGTCACGGTGAACACCGCCGAGGGCCTGCGGGCGCTGCCCTATGCGGGCATCGAATATCTGGAGTGCACCCACCACATCGTGCACTTCCACCTCACCAGCGGGGAGGACGTGCCCACCCTGTCGCTGCGGGTGCCGTTTTCTGCGGTGGCACAGCCTCTGCTGGCGGATGGGCGCTTTTTGCAGCCCCACCGCTCCTATGTGGTCAATCTGGCCGAGGCGGACCTGCTTTCTGCCGGGGAACTGCGCATGCGCAGCGGGGCCCGCATCTCCATCCCCCGCGGGCGGGAGGGTGCCGTGCGGGACGCCTTCCAGCAATGGGTGCAGCAGCAGAAATACAGCCTGAAATAACAGCACGCCGGTGCTCCCACAGCGGGAACACCGGCGTGTTTTTTGCGGAAAAATTTCTCAGACCTTCGACCAGTCCAGTGCGGTCCAGTCCGGCAGGAACTGGTCGCACACCTGCGCCATGGCAGGGGCATCGTCGGCACTGGCGGCGTCCTGCACGCCCAACACGGTGAACCCGGCCTTGTGGGCAGTGGAAGCGGCGTAAATGGCGTCCTCGCACACGGCGCAGGCGGCGGGGTCGGCCCCGCCCAGCCGGTGCATGCACTCGAAGAACACCTCCGGGCGGCTCTTGTGCAGCACGCCCTGCGCCTCCACGATGAAGGAAAAATAGTCCGCGATGCCCAGCCGGGTGAGCACGGTGCGGCACTGGTCGGACCAGGTGTTGGAGCACAGGCACAGCCGGGCCCCCTCGGCCTGCAGCTTTGCCAGCAGGGTGCGCACACCGGGCTTCAGGTCCACCGTTTCGTACAGCTGGGCGATCACGTCCCGCATCACGTCGTAATATTCCGCCTCGGTCAGGGGCAGGTCGTATTCTCGGATGAGGTAGCGGGCACCGTCGGCCATGCCCATGGTCAGCAGCACGTCGTTCAGGTCTGCTTTTGGCGTGCGGCCATAGCGCTGCAGCAGCGCCAGCGGGGCACCCCGCCACACCACGGTCATGCTGTCAGTGAGGGTGCCGTCCATATCAAAGATCCATTGCTTGCAGCGCATGGGGCAAAGTTCCTCCTTCAAGATGATTCCTGCCCAGTATACCACGGATCTTAGCCGTATAAAAGCCGTGAGGAACCAAAAAACGGGGAGAAATTTTCCGGAAAATATGGTATAATTTCAGCAAAGACAGACAGGGAGGCAGGCAGTATGGAAAACCAAACCACTCCGTGCAAAGCGCTGGTGCTGGCCGGCGGCGGAGCACGCGGCAGCTATCAGGTGGGCGTGTGGAAGGCTCTGATGGAGCTGGACTGGCACCCGCAGATCATCACCGGCACCAGTGTGGGCAGCCTGAACGGTGCCATGTTCGTGCTGGACCTGTACGAGGTGGCGCGGGATATGTGGCTGACCATCCGCAGCAAGGATGTGATGGAGCTGCCCGAAGAAAACGCCGACCTGTCGGCCCTGCACAGTTTTCTGCGCAGCGTGGTGAAGGCCGGCGGTATGGACGTCTCGCCGCTGGAAGAGATCGTGGAACGGGTGCTGGACGAGGACGCGCTGCGCCGCGCCAACATCCGCTTTGGCCTTGTCACGGTGGAGCAGCGGGGCCTGAAGCCCCGGGAGCTGACGCTGGACGAGATCCCGCAGGGCCGCGTGAAGGATTACCTTATGGCCTCGGCGGCCTGCTTCCCTGCCCTGCGGGCGCGGGAGATCGACGGGGTCAAGTTCCTGGACGGCGGCTACAGCGACAACATGCCCACCGGCCTTGCCAAAAAGATGGGTGCCGACGAGCTGGTGTGCGTGGACCTGGAGGGGGTGGGCATCACCCGCCCCAACCTCACCGGTCTGCCCACCACCATGGTGCGCAGCTACTGGGAGCTGGGCGACATCCTGCACTTTGACCCCGATACCGCCCGCCGCAATGTGGAGCTGGGTTATTACGACACCCTGCGGGCCTTTGGCCGGGTGCGGGGCTGCGCCTATGCCGTGGACAACGGCCCGGACAGCAGCGCCGATGCTGCCGCGTTCCGGGCACGGTTCGACGCGGTGCAGAAGGCCGTGCGGGAGAAATACCCCGTGACCCTTACCGCAGACGCGGCCCTGCTGCTGGCCCGGATGAAGGACGCCGAGCTTGCCCCGCTGGAAGCCGTGGCCGAGGACGTGGGGGTAGACCCCACGGTGTACTACACCACCCGGACGCTGGGGCAGGCGTTTCTGGACAAATGCGACCGTGCGCGCATGGCCAGCTTTACCCCGCTGTTTGCAGGCAGCGCGGACGCGGGCCGGGCGGCGCTGGCAGCCCTGCTGCCCAATACATTCTTGCAGGCGCTGGTCTGGCAGGCCCTGACCGCGCCGGAACTGCCGGAGGTGACCGAACATGAAGATCTGTAAAGGTGTTTCTGCGTCCCCGGGCCTTGTGCTGGGGCAGGTGAGCCGGTTGGAACGCCATGTGGAAACGTTCAGCACCGGGCCCTTTGACCCGGAACGGGAGCTGCGCCAGCTGGAAGATGCGGTGCGCACCGCCCAGAGCGAGCTGGACTCCATGGCAGAGCGGGCCGCTTCCACCGAGCAGGCCATCCTGCAGTTCCAGAGCATGATGCTGGACGACGAAGGCATGATGAACGAGGTGCGGTTCTGCATCAAGGCAGGCATCAGCGCCGCTGCCGCCATGGACAAGGTGGGCCAGCGTTACGCCGACCAGCTGGCCAACATGAAGGACAACCCCTACATGCAGCTGCGCAGCGTGGACATTCTGGACGCCACCAGCCGGGTGATCAACATTCTGGGCAACCGGCCCCGCATGTGGCTGGCACTGGACCACCCGGTGATCCTGGCCGCCGACCGCCTGATGCCCACCGACCTGTTCAGTGTGCCCTCCGGCATGATCCTGGGCGTCGTCACCACCGAGGGCAGCGGCCAGAGCCATGCCGCCATCATTGCCCGGGCCATGAACATCCCCGGCATCGTGCAGGTGGGGCCGGAGTTCCTGGACGACTGCGACGGCCGCACCGTGATCCTGGACGCCACCAAGGGCGAGTGCATCCTGGACCCGGATGCTATGGCCCGCCAGCAGGCAGAAGCCCGCATCTGTGAGCTGCAGCGTGAAAACGAAGAAATGCGGGTGCTGGGCCGCCAGCCCGGCTACACCCGGGACGGCGCAGCCTTTGAGCTGCTGGCCAACTGCTTTGGCCCGGAGGATATCGACACCGCCATGCAGTCCGGTGCCCGGGGCGTGGGCCTGCTGCGCAGCAGCTACATGATGCTGCCCGGCCGCATTCTGGACGAGCAGGAGCAGTTCTACTTCTATTCTTCCTGCCTTGCAGCGGCACAGGGCTGCCCTGTGACCGTGCGCACCTTCGATTTTGGCGCCGACCGCACCATGGCGGACGCCTATCAGGGCGTGCAGTCCTCCAAGCTGGGGCTGCGGGGCATCCGCAACAGCTTGCGCCAGCCCCGGCAGTTCGAGACCCAGATCTGTGCCCTGCTGCGCGCCGCCGCCCGCGGCCCCCTGCGGGTGATGTTCCCCATGGTGACCGACGTGGAGGACTGGGACGCCGCCATGCACATCGTGGAGCACTGCCGCCAGAGCCTGCGGGAGCGGGGCGTGCCCTTCAACGAAAAGACCCCCTTCGGCGTTATGCTCAGCGTGCCGTCGGCCTGCCTGACGGCAGAGGAATTCGTGGCCCACGGGTGCGATTTTCTGGTCATCGGCACCAACGACCTGACCCAGTACACCCACGCCGCCGACCGGGAGCTGGCCAGCGCGGAGCGGTATTACCGCCCCGCCAGCCCGGCCATGAAAAAGCTCATCGCCATGGTCATGGAGACGGCAAAGGCCGGCAACGTGCCGGTGACCATCTGCGGCCTGGCCGTGGGCAACCCGGTGAATACGGTGCAGTACCTGCAAATGGGCCTGCGCAGCTTCTCGGTGAGCCCGCAGAACCTGCTGCGCACCAAAAAAGCTCTGCTGGAAGCCGACGCCCACCCGGACGACACCGAGCTGGAATAAAGCGATAAAAGAAAGGGGCTGCTGCACGCTGTGCAGCAGCCCCCTTTGTTTGGGGAACCTGCCGTGCATCTTGCGGTATGCACAGCAGGGGGAGATGGCTTTTATAAAAATGGTTTCTCAGTTCATGCGGCGGTTCTTGCGGTCCAGCACAAAGCCTGCGGCCAGCAGGAACAGGCCGCTGAGGGCACTGCCCACCACTGCCAGCCAGTTTGCACCGGTCTGGGGCAGAGCGGCAGGAGCAACAGTGGGAGCAGCAGCAGCGGCTTCCGGCTTTGCATTCTGCGCCACGTTCTGTGCGGTTGCAGTGGTGTCTGCGGCGGGCGTGTCAGCCGGTGCAGTGCCGTCCTGTGCAGGGGCATCCGGGGTCACGGCGGGGTCTGCCGGGGTCACCTCCGGGGTGGACGGGACGTCCGGGGTGCTGGGGGTGTCCGGCTTGTTGGGGGTGTCCGGCTTGTTGGGCGTATCCGGTTCACTGGGTTCCGGGGTCAGCTTGGGCAGCGGCACATGCTTGGTCTGGCCGCACTTGTCAATGCTGCAGATGTAGTCTGCAGAGCCGTCTGCATCCAGCGTGGGCTCTACCCTCTTCACCAGCTTCCAGTCGTGCAGGTCCTCGTCCTCCAGCTTGGTGATGTCAACAATTTCGGGGTGCTCTTCCATGTACTTGCGGTTGTGGACGACCTTGGTGAGGGTGCCGCCGGTGATGGTGTGGCTATAGTCGAAATAAGCCACAGCGTTATAATCTTTTATTGTCGGCAGCTTAAGCTCATGTTTTTCGACAGTTGCATTATTATAGCAATTGACGATGGCAGAGTTGCGTTCGCCAAAGTGGGAGGAACCGTCTGCTTTGTAGCTGACGCTGTCGGCAGGGACCTCCTGATATTCGGATTCGTATGTGATATCGTTATAAATGGGAGTCATGGAACCGATCGCAGTACCGGAGCCTTTTCCATAAATATATGCGTTGACAACGGTATCGCCAGTGCTGCTGTTGATGTTGACGTTACAAGTAGCGCCACGGTCAGCACCTACAATAGCGCCAATTGCAGGGCTGTGGTCGCCGGTTCCATCATCTGGGCGGTAATCAGAACCAACGGAATTGATCGCATTTACGGTGCCGCCGGTGATGTTGATGGTTGTTGTGGTAGCATGGATGGATCGAGGAGTTCCGATTGCGGGATGATCACCGGAACTGATAGCGGTAACGTTGGCATTCTTTTCAATATTGATCGTGAGATCAGAAGCATTGCCATACCGGCCGTCACCAATGGCGCTACTCTCGTCGCTTTCTGCCGTTACGGTAGCATTTCCGGAGATCGTAATAGTATTAGGGCTGTTGAAACGGCCTGCGTCATCGCCGCCTCCAATTGCAGCGTCAAAATAAGAACGAGCATCGACAACGGCATGGTCCGTAATGGTGATGCTGTTTCCACCGCCGGTACCACCGCCGATTCCGGCACCCGATCTAGCAACGGCAGTAACATGGGCATTGCCTTCAATGCGGATGTTCTTGCCGGTACCGTCGCAGCCGCCGCCAATGCCAGCAGCGGTATCATTTCCACCAATGGCAGTGATATCACCGCCGGTGATGGTAATATTGGACGTGTCGGCTAAAGAATCTTCCCTATATGAAAGGCTACCGCCACCGATGGCGGCGGCCATATGGTAGCCGCCTGCCAGCAGCTTGCCGGTAGTGTCCGCCTCGGTACCAGTCTTTGCAGTACCATCATCGTTCACATCGTCCTTGATGGTCAAAGTGCCGGTGCCGTATGCGTCCGCTTTTTCGATGGCGGCGTGTTCCTCGGCCGTCGAGTTCGTAGTCAGAACGGTATTATCGCCGTTCAGCTCAAGGTTGGTGTCGCCGTCGCCCTTTATTTCGATCGCACCGGTCTTGGCTTCAGAAGTGTTAACTTCAATGTTCACATCCTTCAAGGTCACATCGGTGGTCTGATCTTTCGCCGTATCCACTGTGATGGTATTTTCGGTCTGTTTGCCGTAGCTGGTGATGGTGACGCCGGTATCGTCTTGGTGATCGTTTATCTCTGTGTTCTCCTGCGTAACATAGGTGATGCCGTCATCTTTGGTCTTTACCGTCACACTGCCCTTGTTCAAATCGTAAGTGTCCGCAAACGCCGCTGTGGCGATGGACGAGACCATGGCCATCAGAGCCGCTGTGGACAGCACCCGCAAGGCAAACTGTTGTTTCACATTTTTCCGCATTGCAAAACCCTCCAAACAAAAAAACTTGCAGAGACGTGAACGTTACCGTGAACGTTGCCGGGAACGATGCCGAAAACCGGCAAAACCCGGATTTCAGGGCAGAAAAACACATAGCTGTGCATTTTCATGCCCGGCGTCTCTTTGTAGCGCAAGTATAGTACTGTGCCGTGGAGAATGTCAAGGCAAAATGCTGAATTTTCGGGGGGGGGGTAGGCAATTTTGTGGAACGAGCACAAAATAAGCCGGAAATTTGCGACAGAATGACAGGGCAAACCTGCACAAAAATCCGGGAGATCTTTATACGGGGCAAAAAATAAAAAATGGGCCCGGGAAAGCCCCCAGACTTTCCCGAACCCATGGGTCGGAATTTTTCTTTTGTGGAGGGTGCGCCGCCCGGGGCCCCGGTTATTCCAGATTGCCGGTCAGGGTCATGACGGACGCAAGGACCGCCAGCGGGGCGGTCTCGCACCGCAGGATCCGGGGGCCAAGGCCCACGGTCTTGGCTCCGGCTTTGGCGGCCATTTCGGCCTCCTCGGCGGCAAAGCCGCCCTCGGCACCGGTCACGATGGCGATCTTCCGCTTTTTGCCGTCGGCGGGTGCTGCCTCGGCCAGCAGCTGGCGCACCGGCGCACCGCCGCATTCGTAGCAGAACAGCACCAGGTCGTACTGGTCAAAGGTGCGGCACACGGCCCCGAAGTTGGGCAGCGGCAGGGCCACGTCCGGCAGCACGCCCCGGCCGCACTGCTTGGCGGCTTCCAGCGCGATGCGGTTGTAGCGCTCGTTCTTCTGCTCCTCTTTTTTGGGGGCGGCCACGCAGTACCGGCTGAAAAAGGGCACCACATGGGCGGCACCCAGCTCCACGCCGTGCTTGATGATCTGTTCCAGCTTGTCCTGTTTGGGGTAACCGGCCAGCAGGGTGACCTCCACGCTGGGCTCGGCGGCGCTGGGGTAGCCCGGCTCTACCGAGAATTCCACGCAGTCATCCCCGAAGCCGGTGATGGTGGCGGTGTATTCCACGGCGCTGCCGTCGCATAGAATGACAGTATCGCCCATGCGGGCACGCATCACGCGGGCCAGATGATGGGCATCGGTGCCGCGCAGCACAGCCGTGCCGTCGGCGATCTCAGTGGTAAAATAACGGTGCGGCATAGTGGTTCTCCTTACGCCTTCTTGCAGATGATGCACTCCCAGCCGCGCTTCTCCTTTACTTCCACGACGGCAAGGCCGGCCTGCTCCAGCCCGGCGATCACCTCGTCCTTGCGGCTGTCAATGATGCCGCTGGCAATGAAGGTGGCACCGTCGGCCATCAGGCCGGGCACGGCGGGGGCCAGGCTGAGGATGGCGTTGGCCACGATGTTGGCCGTGATGATGTCGTATTTGCCGCTGGCCTTGTCGGACAGGTCGCCCACCAGCACGGTCAGCTTATCCTGCACGCCGTTCAGGGCGGCGTTCTCCCCGGCGGTGCGCACGGCTACGGGGTCAATGTCCACGCCCTCGGCCACGGCGGCACCCAGCTTCAGGGCTGCAATGGCCAGGATGCCGCTGCCGGTGCCGATGTCCAGCACCCGTTCACCGCCCTGGACCCGCTCGTCCAGCGCTTCCATGCACAGGCTGGTGGTCTCGTGGCCGCCGGTGCCGAAGGCAAGGCCGGGGTCCAGCACCAGCTTGACGCGGTCGGTGTCGTACTGCTGCCAGGAGGGCACCACGGCCAGCCGCTTGCCGATCTCCAACGGGTGGTAATACTTGCGCCAGCCGTTCTGCCAGTCCTCCTGCTCTACCCCCTCGGTCTCCACGGTGTAGGCGATGCCGGCAGCCTCCATGCGGGCAGAGATCAGGGCCAGGGTCTCTACGGGGGAAGCGCCCGGCTCCAGATACATGTGGATGATGACCCGGTCGCGGGGCTTGTCCAGCAGCTCCTGCTCGATCAGGTCCACATGGGCGATCTCGGCCACCTGCTGCTCGATGTCGCTGTAGTCTTCGATATAGATGCCGCCCTCGGCGATCATGGTGGCAACGGCTTCGGCGTTGTCGGCGTCGGACTTGGCCACGGTCAGGCGGATATCGGTCCATTCCATGGGGAAAACCTCCTTCAAAATTCTGTAGTTCCTTATAATAGTATAGTACCCGATTCCCGTCTGGGATGCAAGCCTTTGGGCAAAATGTCGGAGAAAAGAAAAGATTTTTCAACATAAAGCCGAGGGTTGTGCACGAAAACCAAAAAATGTTCACGCAAAAATACGCAAATAAGGACTTTTGACGCAATTTGATAGACTTATCGCGGAAGGGACTTTCTTTTTTTGCAAAAGTATGTTAATATTCTATTACGGAATTATGGACGGCTTACAACCAGAGACTGTCTGTAAACACAAACATTTCTTAAGGAGGAATGTGCTTTATGATGAAGTATCTCCAGAAACTGGGCAAAGCACTGATGCTTCCCGTCGCTGTGCTGCCGATCTGCGGCATCCTGATGGGTCTTGGCTATGCCCTCGCTCCGGGCGTTATGGGCGTTCCCGGTGCACCGACTTCCGGTGCAGCATACACCGTTGGCTTCCTGCTGGTCAAGGCAGGCGGCGCTCTGA
>UMHS01034926.1_pt1 | contig 14001 bp, 15 predicted proteins | sample 1965611 | NCBI WGS metagenome assembly UMHS01 (sample SAMEA4836106, study PRJEB28245) | human gut metagenome | biome: gut microbiome; material: fecal sample | place: Denmark | collected 2008
TTATATTTTGTACTCATAACTGCTTTATTTTAGAATTTGATAATGTCTGGCGGATAATCGACTGTTAGGGAGATTCATCCGCTTGTTATAAGCGACTTTTTTCCTTAAGATATTCCTCTATATTAGATGGATTGGTTAAATCTACGCATAGGCTCCAACCCCAATCCGCCAACAATACGGGAGCTATTTTCCCTAATGCAATCAGGACTTTTCTCCACATATCTATAGTGATGGGAGCTATTTCTATATCAAGCCAAATAGCATTCACTATTCCAGATTCGTTTATCGACCAAAAGATATTTTGCTCATATCCATTGCCTCTGCCATCGGTTGCTTCTGATTCTTCCCTATAGCTGGAGTAACCTGTTTCAACTAAATCGTAAGGAGGTAAAAAGCTCAAAGCCACGTTTAATTGTTCTGAGCGCAAACCAAGTTCTTCTATTCTGTGAGGACTATTCTCACGAATAAAAATATCAGTGAAGGAACCATTTTCTGATTGATGTTCTTGGGAGAAATCATTTATTTCACCCATTTGTTGCAAGCAATAATTCTTGGCAGACAAAGGGAGTATTTCCCTCTGGCAATAATCATCTTCGTGGAAAAATGCTATCCGTTTTTGTTTGTCCATAATTTATTTCTTTTATTGCTTATAATGTCCGGCAGCGATCCGCCTTATTCAGTCGATTTGCTGTTTGTTAGTAGCCAGTTTTTCTATAATTTTATTTTCTAAACGAATAGGGCCCCACACTACGGAACATGAATATTGATTTCTTTCTATTTCTTCACGAGTTATAGGAGTTTCTTTTCCAGTAGAAAATTCTTTTAGCCTAAAATCCTCGGGAGGCCCGAAAACCATTTTTAGATTTGCAAAATTTGAATCTTTATACTTATCGTAGTTTTCTGTTTGTCCCAATCTTATCCACCTCCCTTTTACAACTCCATCCCAAAAGATTAGAAGAGGCGAAAACATAACTCCAGAACTAATAATATCATTTAGTTCAGTATGTGCATTACCTACCATATTGAATATTTCAACTAAGACATCAGAGGTTACACGTATTACCCTTCCAAATACAAAGTCTTTATTTAAGTCCTCTCTTGTTAGTTTAGACCTATATTTCCAATCGTCTTTAGGCATAAACAAAGGTATGCCAAAAACTTCACCGGGTCTTACTATTATTTTTTTCATACTATATATGGCTACTAATGTGTTTCAGCTAACAAAATTTAGCTGTTAAGGTGATTGTTACCAATGTTTTGTTTTGGGAAATAATATAAGCTATCAACTTTGTGTTCCTCGAAAAACAGTTCTATATTACCAATTCTTATATAACCATTCTTGAAAATATTATTCTTGAATTTATCTTTTACACCATCTATATGTTGTCCAAGAATGAATATATCGTCAATAAATTCAATATTGATATTTTGCTTTTCTCTATTAATGTCGTTTCTTTCAACCATAATATATTGACATATATTATTAACTTTATCAAAAGAGAACTCAATTTTATATTCGAGTGAGTAAGCTGCCATAAGATAATGATGTTTAGTTTCAAACAAATCATCAGATATGTTTTTGACAACTTCAATACTTGTCAATTCTTCAACTATACCTTTTTCTGAAAGTAGTTCTGATGTCTTTATCTTATACATAGCTTATTTTATTTTCGTTATTTTCAATTGGTAATGTTCGGCGGATAATCGAGTTTTTAGAAGATTAATCCGCTTGTTATAAACTCAATTCAATAGCTTTCCATTTCTTAGACTTCAATTTTTCTAAAGAGTGTTCGCTATATCCCTTCTTAGTAGCTTTTACAGGAATAAGCGTATAAAGAGTAACCATATCCTCTTTGTTATCATATTGATTCGCTGTATCAGAGTAGTTATAATCTACGACATAGAATCCAGCCAATTTCTCCGGCCAAGAGATTGCGTTGCCCCCTTTCTCTGTTTTGGATATAAAATCTCCATCAGAGAATGTTCTTCCGTTACGGACTTGGTTCGTCAATTCTTTCATTACCATATAAGGGAACTGTGTCTTCTCCATTTTAGAGTATGGATTCCAGCCAAACGGAAGCACAATAACAAACTCCACATAAGGCTGGGTATATTGGAAATTTCCTACACTGAACAATAACGAATTGTTGCCTCTATTAACAACCGCAAGCCTATTGAATACACCATTTTCCGTTTCATTGAATTTGTTAGGAATAACTCTGCCAATATTCCAGTCTATATGTTGGGATATGCCACCACCTACTTCAGACCATACATAATCGTGGTTGATATTGGACAACGCACCCTTTTCCTTCAGAAAAAGGCTTATTTCGTTATGTCCACTACTAATAGACCAATCAAGAGGAGAAAAAAGTAGAGTTGTAGTAAGCCTATTTATATCCGCACCTTTCTCTATAAGGTAGCGAACAATCTCAAAATGCCCTTTAGCGGCAGCTTCATTCAAAGCTGCTGTTGTAGAACTTTCATAAGCATTTATATCTGCGCCATTTTCTATCAATAATTTGACTATTTCTAAATGGTTTCCAGACGAAGCACCCCATAAAGGAGAAAATAATCTATCTTTAATACAATTTACATCGGCTCCATATTGAATTAAAGTCTTGCAAATTTCATAAAAACCTTTCTTTGCAGCTCGGCATAAAGGTGGATGAAGCGTATATAAATTCTCATCATTCAAATCCAGATCTGAATGTTGGTCGAGTATATTCGACACTTCCTGCACGTTGTTATCGCCAACTGCTTTTTCCAGTTTTATATAAATTTCTATATTATTCATCTATTGAGTTTATAATGTTCGGCGGATAATCGACCATTAGGGAGATTTATCCGCTTGTTATCTGCCCGTTTTATTCCTTTTCTTCGATAAAATGATTTATAAAGTAATTGAATGACTGGGCGATGTAACGAGTACATATTTCAAAGTTGTTTTCTCTTGAAACATTGTCGTCCCACTCATCAATCAAGTAATAGTAAATCTTTTTATTCTTCAAGTTCAAGGCATAATAGTTTCCGCCAGAATCCATAGCAAAAGGCAACAGGTTGCTTGGCATTAGATTTCTGCTCCACATATCTTTGGCTATGACTTCAATTGTTTCAAAAGCATCGGTGCGTTCCTTTATCGGAAAGAACGCATTTATTTCCACCCAATACCAATCATCGTCCTGCGGTTGAAAACAATATGGTGATGGCATACCACCGTTGAACTTGAGGTAAAAGTTCTTCATGCCTGCCGGAATCTTTACATTCAACTCAACCTCAAAATTCTTTATATCTTCTTTTGTTAGCGGAGCTGAACAATCCGAAAGTTCAGGCATTACGCCTTCTGCTTCCGTTTGTATATCTTCGATTTCTTCTATTGCTGGAATCGCTTTGTGTCCGTCCAAAACAAAGAGATTGTCAAAAAAATCATCTATTGAATCTGCGATAAGTTGTGGCTTTCCGAAGTCAAAGGTTACATCTTTCATCCCCACAATAGGGTAAAGATAAATCTTTCCATTAACCAAGTCTATGGCAATCCGACCTTCATCAGCAGATTCCATTGCAAAGATAAGAATGCCATCAGATATAGCTTCGACTTTTCTTAACTCCAATGTTTCTCCTTCTGCTGTATATTTGGGATCATTCTTAAAATCCTTGTTATATTTGAATGGAAAGAAATCCTGAATTTCCACCTCTTGATATTTATTTATGCTTAAGGTCTGCTTCGTAGAACCTCCATTATATTGCAAATAGAACTCTTTCAGTCTTTCCGGCAAGGCATGACCCAACTTACTCTCAATTTCTTCAAAATCTTTGAGAGTAAGACGTTTTTCGGTATTTTCTAATTCTATTTTCATATTTCGTTTTTTATGGGCAGATAATGTCCGGCGGATAATCGACTGTTAAGGGAGATTCATCCGCTTGTTATACACGTTATTTTTATTGTTTTTCTTTTTAGTAGATGACAAAAAATGAATTTTGTCGATTATATTATTGATTTTTAATTGGTTATTTCTTGCAAAAGTCCCTGAAAATTAGTAACTTTAAAGAAAAGTTTAGCCACTTTTTACATGAAAGTTACGATAACTCCCAGGGACTGCGACAAAGTTAATCAAATTGTCCCGATTATGCAAGCGCATCTTGGCCCGGTAATGAATTTGGCTCGCATAAAATTGCTTGCGTTTGTTCTTCACGCCCTTTGTATTGTGCAGACGGTCAGCCTCCACAAGATAGCGTCGGCGATGCCTACGGGTGTTGAGCGTGATTCCAACCTGCGCCGTCTGCAGAGATTCCTTGCCGGATATGCACTTAATCTTGACCTTATAGCCAAAGTGATTTTTGCACTTCTGCCAGTCAAGACAGGACTGGTTCTGAGCCTTGACCGCACCAACTGGAAATTCGGTGATGTAAACATCAATATCCTTATGCTTGGAGTGACATACAAGGGGGGGCATTTCCGCTGCTCTTTACTATGCTTGACAAACGCGGCAACTCCAATTGGAAAGAGCGGACACGGCTGATCGATAGATTTATAAGGCTGTTCGGTGCAGAGTGTATCGATTCCCTCGTCGCCGACCGCGAGTTTGTCGGAAAGCAGTGGGTCGAGTATCTTAACAACAGACGTATCCGGTACTACTTGCGAATCAAGCAGAATTTTTGGCTGCGTAATCCCAAGTCCTCCGAAGATGTCAGGGCATGGCATCTGTTCCACGGACTCAGGCTCGGACAGGAACGTGTCTACGACAAGCTGTTTTTGCTCAAAGGTGAATATGTCTACATAGCCGGAGCCATGCTGAAAAACTCCGATGGTGTCCCTGAACTGCAAATCATGATCTGCTACAACCGTCCGGAAGCGGCTGTGGCAACCTACAGACAACGCTGGCAGATTGAGACATGCTTTCGCGCCATGAAGTCCTCCGGATTCAATATCGAGGACACACACCTGCGCGACATCGACCGCATCGCACGTCTTACGGCGATGGTCTGCATGGCATTGGTATGGGCGTATCTCGTGGGCGAACATAAGGATATGAATGTGAAAGCTGTCAGAATATTGAAACACGGCAAGAGAGCCAAATCGCTGGTAAAGTATGGTTTGGAAGAAATCGCAAATGTTCTCCTCAGACCTCTCTACAAGCCGAAATTTGATATTTTCAAATTTTTGTCATGTACTTAGGTTTTTCTTATAATGAAGAAATAGCTCTCCTGAAGAAATTGATAATCCTTTGCTCATAGCAATGATTAGTGTTTCAAAAGACTCAATACTATCCAAGTCATCATACTCCGCCCCATACCACATATATATTTCTTCATTTTGAATCTGTTGAAGAATTTTGAATAATTCCGTTTGACAGATGGATATTCCATTACCTATGCTTTCCTGCGCACAAACACATAGTTTGTCAAAATTGGGAATGGTATATATTCCGTCAGTACAATTTGTCTGAAAAAGAACTTTTGCGTGTTCTTTCAGATACAAATCATTATCTATTCTACTGAATAGGTTATTAGCCTCTTTATATGTAAATAAAATCATTTGGCTCATGACGTGTATAACATGTAATTATCAGCGGTTTTCGCTGTTATTTTCTTATTTAACTATCTCATTATCACTTTCAAGAATATCATCCAATGGAGTGCGGATGCTGCTCTTGAAAGTGTCGGCTATATGCACGTACATTTCCGTCGTTTTCAGTTGGTTGTGCCCCAACAGCTCTTTCACGATTTTCAAGTCCGTGCCTTGCTCGATCAGATGCGTGGCGAACGAGTGCCGCAACAGGTGGGGGTACACCCGCTTGGTGATTCCGGCTTCCTTCGCCGCCTCTTTCAGCTTCTTCGACACGATGCTCTCCGTAAACGGCTCACCCTTGTACCGCTCGAAGAGCCATTCCTGCGGCTTGTACAGCTTGGTGTACTCGGTCAGCTTCCTGACAAGGGGCTTCGACAGCAGCGTGTAGCGGTCTTTCCTCCCTTTGCCCTGCCGTACCCGTATCAGCGAACGGCTCACGTTGATGTCGTGAGGTTTCAAGTCCAGCAGCTCGCTGATTCTCAACCCGGCGGAGTAAAGCAACGAGAACATGCAGAACAGCCGGATGTCCGGACCGGTTGCGTCAAGGATGGATTTTATCTCCTCCTTGCTCAGCACGTCGGGCAGCGTCCGTTCCCGTTTGGCTCGCTTTACCTCGTAACATTTCCGTTCCTGTCCCAGCACCTTCTCGAAATAAAACTTGATCGAGTTGATGCGCAAGTTCTGTTGGCACGACGAGATCCCCCGTGTGTCAATCAGGTGTACGATGTAGGCGTTGATTTCTTCCGGTCGGATGTAGCGGAGGTTTCTTCCCGCAAAGTATTGCTGGAACTCCCTGAAATAGGCAGTGTACGCACGGACGGTATGCTCGCTGTACCGCAGTTGCCGCAGCGTTTCGGCATAGCCGGGCGGGATGGCGGGGCTGGTTTTCCCGTTTTTCTTGGGCAAGGTGTTTTTCAGGGCGGAGTAATTGATATACGCCGTTTCCACATGGCGGTCGAAAAAGCCGGACAGGTCGAAGCCTTCTTCCGGCAGGTAGGCTCTGTCGCCCTCGAACCGCACACCCTTCTCTTTCGACAGCGACAGCCGGATGGCATCGTCCTCGTCGAACTCCACTTCCACGTATTTCTGCCCGTCACGGATGGCAGGTGAAAGCGTTATTCTCGGTTTGCTCTGATAGACTTTCATACGCATCGCATGGGTGGCAATGACAGACCGTGTCCCTCATTACCCATATTTTACAAATATAGAGAAAACAACGAATTATCGCCGTTTCCCGGAGGAGAAAAATGCGTGCGGGGCATGATTTTTTGGTATTTTTCACAGGAAAGGGCTGCGACAAACCTGCGAACCGGACGACAAGTGCGGACAGCCCGCCCCGGAGTTGCACGTTCCCCGTGTTTCTCCCTCTATATTTACGCCCGGTTTCGTTTGAGAACCAATAGTATTCACCATTTAAAAACATTAGATTATGGACGAACGACCGGACAGCAGCCAGCAGTTGATGGACATCCTGCTCGTCATGGACGAGAAAGGCACGCTCCAAGCCGTCAGCGGAGTAAAGGACGGCGAGTTACAGACCAAGAATCCCTTGGAGGACAACAACGACCTCCTGCGGGTGGATCGCCACGGCGATATGTTTTCGAATTTCTTTTCCAACCTCTGGAACCAGTTGAAAGACCCGACCCGCTTCCACTTCTTCCGTGTGCCGGAAGAGGAGGTGCAGCGGGTAGCCGCCGATTTCCGGCAACGGGAGAGCCAGTCCGTCAAGACGGGCGAGCCGCTCGTTGCGCAGTACGAGGTGCAGCCGCCCGTGCAGGCGCAGCAGCAGACCCAAGCCGGGCAGCAGCAACAGCCGGAGGGTGCGCCGCAGCAGTCCGCCGGGCAGACCGAACAGAACCCGCAGTACAAGTACCGCCCGGAGGACATCGACTGGAACAGCCTCGCCGCCCTCGGCGTGCAGCGGGAGCAGATCGAGGGCAACGGGATGCTCGACCAGATGTTACGGGGCTTCCAGACTGACAAGACCGTCCGGGTGCATTTCCACTTCGACGGCATCTCGCACAGCAACGACAGCCAGCTCTCGCTCAAGCCCGGCACGGACGGCAGGCTGACCGTGTGCAGCCACGGCATCCTCGACCCGGAGAAGATGCAGAAGCAGTTCTTCGGCTACGACATCACCGACTCCGACAAGCAGGTGCTCCGGCAGACGGGCAACATGGGACACCCGGCGACTGTCACCAACCGGGCGGGCGAGCAGGTCGAAGCCCTTGTCAGCCGCAACCTCAAGACCAACGAGCTGGTCGCCTTCCCGCTCTCCAAGGTCAATATCCCGGCGGAGAAGAACGGGCATACCTTCACCCCGGACGAGATAGCCCGGCTCAAACAGGGCGAGGCGGTGGTCTGCCAGTTCCTTTCCAGAGCCAAGGAGGGGGAGCAGCCCAAACTCTACCCGGCTCCCGTGCAGTTCAGCGCAGCCAAGATGCAGATCGAATTTCTTTTCGGCGACCGGGGCAGGCTGGCGATGGATGCGTACAAGGCGAACCTGAAACAGACCGCCAATCAGGAGGTGCCGAAGACCTTCCGCAAGCAGGAGCTTACCGAGAAGTCCCGCCTCGAACTCGAAGCCGGGGGAACGGTCAAGGTTTCCGGCTTGGTGGACAAGAAAGGAAAAGCCTACCAAGGCTACATCACATGGAAGCCCGGCGAGAAGCCCGCCTTCATGTTCCCTAAGGACTACAAGGCGGCGCTCGAAGAGGGGCGTGTCAAGCCCGCCGTGGAGAACGAGGTGCAGGTGGCGGTCAATTCCGAGGGCAAGACCGTCGAGGCGACCCGTAACCTGAAAGAAGCCCTGCAATCCGCACAGCAGCGACCCACCGGGGAGCAGAAACAGCAGCAGGAGCGCAGGCAGGAGCAGAAAGAGGACCGGAAACAGGAACAGAAGCAGGAGCAGCCCGACAAGCCCAAGCGCAGCCGGGGTGTCCGCCGATGATTTCCCCCGCCATTCTGTAAATGAATTACCCGGTTATCCCGTCGCTCGGACGGGATAACTTTTGTCAAACCGTTAAAAATCAAAGAAATATGATTACAGCAGTCATCGCTGAAAAGCCTTCCGTAGCGAAGGATATAGCAAACGTGTTGAATGTCCGGGAGCGGCACGATGGCTACCTCTCAGGTAACGGCTACCTCGTTACCTGGGCGTTCGGCCATCTCGTCCAGCTCGCCATGCCTGAAGCATACGGCTACACGGGCTTCCGGCGTGAGAACCTGCCCATTCTGCCGCAGGAGTTCAAGTACATCCCCCGCCAGATACGGGAGGGCAAGGAGTACAAGCCCGACCTCGGCGTGCTCAAACAGTTGAAGGTCATCAAGGAGGTTTTCGACCGTTCCGACCGTATCGTCGTGGCGACCGATGCCGGGCGTGAGGGCGAAGCCATTCATCGGTACATCTACAATTACCTTGGCTGCCGCAAGCCCTGCCTGCGCCTCTGGATCTCCTCGCTGACCGACCGTGCCATCCGGGAGGGGCTGGACAACCTCAGACCCGGTAGCGACTACGACAACCTCTACCGTGCCGCCGAAGCCCGTGCCATCGCCGACTGGGAGATTGGGCTGAATGCCACCCAAGCTCTCAGCATCGCCGCCGGGCAGGGCATCTACTCCCTTGGACGGGTGCAGACGCCCACCTTGATGATGATCTGCTCCCGTTATCTGGAGAACAGGGATTTCACCCCGCAGACCTATTTCCGGCTGAAGATCACGGCGGAAAAGGACGGCACGCCTTTCGCCGCCATCTCTGAATTGCGTTACGAAACCCTTCCGGCGGCAAACGCCGCCCTCGCCGCTGTAACCGCAACGGGGACGGTGCAGGTTGCCGACGTGCAGCGCAGGGAGGTGAGCCAAGAGCCTCCCTTGCTCTACGACCTGACCGCCTTGCAGAAAGAGGCGAACGGCAGGTACGGCTTCTCGGCGGACAAGACCCTCTCCGTCGCCCAGTCGCTTTACGAGAAGAAGGTGTTGAGCTACCCCCGTACCGGCTCCCGCTACCTCTCGGAGGATGTGTTCGACGAGATACCCGACCGCATCGCCCTGCTGGAGCGGTACCCGGCTTTCTCCACCCATGCCGCCGCCCTGAAAGGGGCTTCGCTCAACCGCCGCAGCGTGGATGCGGGGAAAGTTACCGACCACCATGCGCTCATCATCACCGAGTGTCTGCCCGGCGAGCTGTCCGCCGACGAGCGCACGGTGTACGACATGGTAGCCGCCCGCCTGCTCGAAGCCTTCTCCGCCCGTTGCCTCAAGGACGTTACCACCGTCTCTTTCACGGCGGGGAACAGCGTGTTCACCGCCAAGGGGACGGTCGTCAGGTCCGCCGGATGGCGTGCCGTACGGAACGAGCGGGACGAGGACGACGAGGGAACAGCCGCTTTGCCGCCCTTGCAGCCCGGCGAGGCTTTCCCCCTGCAATCGGCGGAGTGCGTGGAGAAACAGACCAAGCCCCGTCCCCTGCACACCGAGAGCAGCCTGCTTTCGGCGATGGAGCATTGCGGCAGGGAGTTGCGGGACGACGAGCTGCGGGACAGCCTGAAAGGGAACGGTATCGGCACGCCCGCCACCCGTGCCTCCATCATCGAGACCCTCTTTGCCCGTGACTACGTGCGCCGGGAGAAGAAGAGCCTCGTGCCGACCGACAAGGGGCTTGCCGTGTACCAGATAGTGAAGGACAAGCGCATCGCCGATGTCGAGATGACCGGGCAGTGGGAGACCGCCCTCGCCAAGATCGAGAGCGGGGAGATGAATCCCGACACCTTCCGCAAGGGCATCGAGGTCTATGCCGCCCAGATTACCGAAGAACTCCTGCAAGTGCAGGTATCGGTGGCGGACGGCGGACATATCCCGTGTCCCAAGTGCCGTTCCGGTCGCATCCTCCTTTACCCGAAGGTCGCCAAGTGCAGCAACGTCGATTGCCCCCTGACCGTCTTCCGCAACAAAGGGGAGAAGCAGCTCACCGACAGCCAGATTGCCGACCTTGTAACCAAAGGCAAAACATCCCTTATCAAAGGCTTCAGGAGCAGGGACGGCAAGCCCTTCGATGCGTACCTCACCTTCGACAAGGACTTCCGCACCGTGTACGGGTTCCCGCCCCGCACGGACAAGCCCAAAGGAAAGGAGCGCAGGCGATGAACGGCATCGGTTGGATCACCGTGGCGGAAGCCGCCCGGCTCTGCGGCACGGACGAGCTGCGCATCACCCTCTGGATGAACGGCAACCACATCGCCTACGCCCGTTTCGACGGCATCCTGATGATCGACGGCGCATCCCTTGCCGCCCTGTTCAGCCGCAACCGGGTCGCCACCATCTACGAGGACGTGGCGCAACAGCGGGGCAAGCCCGGCAGACCGGGCAGGCTCCGCCGCCTGCTCGATACCCCGCTCGACACCTTCGGCTTGTCGCAGCGCATCGTCCGGGCGTGCCGGGAGCTGGGCGTCTTCACCGTGGAGCACCTGCTCGTCCACCTCCGCCGCTTCCGCTTCTCCCGCCTGTACTGTGTCCGCAACTTCGGCAGCGGATCGGCAGCCGAGACCCTCCGGCGGCTCCGGCAGGACGGCTTGACAGACGGCGGCAGCCCACGGGATTTCAAGGTCTTGTACCCGTAATCCCGGCAATATTCACTATCTTTGCCAGCCGATTATATAAGAAGGCGGATTTGTCTTTCCCATAACCGACTGGCAAATACTCGAAAGGATTTCGAACCTATTCTGTTCATAATATGAAGCGTTCCATTTCCCTTTAAACAGCCTTTTTACAACTCAAAAAGGGTTAAATGCTTGAATTTGTGGACATATATTCGAAAAATATTGTATTTTTGTACCCGAAAATAGGACGACAATGGCTAAAAAGCACTCATTATCTGTTGAAAACATAGATCAGGTTGCTATTGATTTTATAGCGACAAAACCTTCATATTCAATCAAAATAACAGATTGCCAAGAAGGTAAATTAAAAAAAATAGCAATAACTCATAATAAGGAAACTGGTATCTTAAACTGTTTTATTAATGGCGGGCAAGTTTCTTATAGTACGCAAGGAAAAGCACATTTAAAAGGAATATGTGAAGAATGTTGGAACGTTATCCTTCAAAATACTTCAATTCCTTGCCCTGATAAGAAAAGCTTTACGGCAAAAGGAATAAGTGAAGAAGATTTTGATGCTTTTATAGATGTATTATCGGAAAGTGATGAAATCGAAATAACTACGGTCAATACAGATAACAATCCTGCTATCAGGAACCAATATCATTTAAAGGGGAAATATGATGCCAAGGTATCTATTATTTTTTATAATAATGGGACTTTATTTTTACAGGGAGCTGTAACAGCTTTTTATATTGAGCTTATTACAGAAATAATGGAGACAATATCTTCTGTTCCAACCGAAGTAATGGAAGACTTCTTGGCTATTCAACCTTTAGTAGGATGTGTGATAGAAAAAGATTTGAATAAGCATTTCACGAAAACTGAAAACATTGAAGGAAGTATTCTTGAAGATTTTCTGAAAACATCTATTGCTCTTGCTAACTCCGGTGTTGTGGTTGATGATTACGGGTGTTATACATTCGGTATAATGAAGGCTTTGGATGGCTTGATTAGCAAAAGACTCTTGGAAGACGCACCGGATTTTAAAGATTATGGTACATATTTTGAGAGAGGTAAAGATGGAAACTACCATTTTTTGGAGAATGTGGGAACTTACAATGGTAATCCCTCGTTAAAAAGAGCATTGGAAAAGGCGTATGACTTTTATAACAAGAATCGGCATACAACTTTCCATATTGATCGCAGGAACTTAGAAACAAGCAGAACCTTATATTATGATGAAGCGGTGAACATAATAAAGGATGGACTTGTTATTATAAATGACTTATGTACTAATTGGTAAAGAAATGAAGACAAAAGATTATCAAATAATCTCTTTAGGAGAACGAAGTTTTTTAGTAGTAGTTCTGTCATTGGAAATGACGGATTACTATTGGACTGCTCTCCAATCAGAATTGGCAAAATATAATGTTGCCGATGCTGAAGTTTATTTTGATTTTCTATACCGTAACGGATTAAAAAATAGATTTTTCAAAACTAAGCTCATGGGAGTTAGTCTATTGAATAATTCTTTGAGAAAATGTAAAGCTACACAAGAGTGTATTAGTGCTTCTGATAAATTCTTTACTTTGCATAAGGATGTGATTGAACATAGCGTATTATCGTCTATTCAAAAAACATTCTTTAGAAAGAAATTAGACAGAACTAATATTCTTCCGACAAATGTACTTTAACATTATAAAGGAATTAATATATTAGAACAAAAGGTGCATCAATGATGCACCTTTTGTTTATACTTCAAATTTAGGCATCAGCAAGACCTAAATTCAACATATCTTTGTCATTCCAACTATTTCCGTTATCTTTGCATCAGTAGAACCTGCCAAGCCTCTTGATAATGCTCAAATCGGCGGGTCGTTTTTTTATAACCCGTCATCCTTTCCTGAATGACCCAAGCCACTTTTCAGTGGCTTTTTGCATTTCATGGGCATACCCTTCCGTACACCGTCCGGATTTTCCCGTCCTCCAATACCTTGCTCGACCGCACGATCCACGTCCTGCCGTCGTTCAGCCCGCACTCCAGTGCCTTCTCGCCGCCGCCGACCAGCACCGGCACGGTTATCACCACGATTTCGTCCGCCAGCCCGTTATCCAAGAGCAAAGCCCCGGTTTCCGCTCCGTAAGCCGTTACCGTCCCTTCGCCGTCCGCTTTTATTCTCCGCAGTTCCGCTGCCGCATCCCCTGTAACAAACCGCACCCGTTCCTTCTCCGTCAGGTCAATACAGCCGTCCGTCACGACCAAAGTCTCTTTTGCCGTGAGCGGCCAGCCCAGATGGTTCAGGTAAATGCGCAGGTAGGTTTCCTCGTCGATCAGCACGCAGCCGGAGGCGTCCACCGCCGCATCGAAATACTTGTCCGATCTGACCGGACAACCGTCAATGGATTGGTACACGTGCAAGGTAATCTGTTTCATATCAATGTGTTTTTAAGGATTATGTCCGCCTCGCACCCAAAAGAACAGCGTGAACTCACGCTATTCCGAAGTAAAGGTACTGGTATTACCCGATAAGCAGAATAGGCAAGCCCACGCCGTATAAGCATACAGCATGAACATTGCGCCATTCGTCTTGCTTATCAAAAATTACCAGTTTTTTACTTCAAGACGTTCAGCGAACGTACAATATGTATATCAATCCCCGCCTGCTTCCAAGCCGGGCATGAATCTTCTATGTCACGACAGCGACCGTGCCCGAGAGCACCGCCTTCTGTCTTCGTGCGAACAAAGATAATGAAACTTCCCGAATAACAAAACAATGGCCCCGCCTAATCTCACAATCCGGCAGGGCTTCATCCACTAAAAGCACCGTCAGAAAAATG
>UMHS01063820.1_pt1 | contig 13914 bp, 11 predicted proteins | sample 1965611 | NCBI WGS metagenome assembly UMHS01 (sample SAMEA4836106, study PRJEB28245) | human gut metagenome | biome: gut microbiome; material: fecal sample | place: Denmark | collected 2008
GAGGTTTTTTCTCGCGGCGCGCTCCCGCACGGGCGACTCGGACGGTCGCTCTTCTCGCCCCGCTCGCCCAGGACCCGATTAACACGCAGAATCCGGGTTTGTCCGAGAAGTTTCCTGCGGATATACGGGACTTAACCTGATTCTGCATGTTAATGTCAGGCGCTTCCACCAGGAGGGTGCCGTGAGGACCCGGAGGCCGTCCGGCATGAAAAAGGGCGCCCCGAAGGGCGCCCGTCACGGTCTGGAGGCGAAGCCCGGATTCGAACCGGGGGTCAGGGCTTTGCAGGCCCGTGCCTTACCACTTGGCCACTTCGCCGTATGAAAAAGGCCGATGTGCTCGGCCCGGAGCTGCATGGAGCGGGCTACGGGGTTCGAACCCGCGACCTCAACCTTGGCAAGGTTGCGCGCTACCAACTGCGCTAAGCCCGCAAGAGCACAAATACTATACGGGCCGCGCCACGCCCGCGCAAGCCTCATTCCGCAAACGGATGAAGAAATCGTGAACCCACAGGCCATGGCTTCACGCCGGAGGCGCATCCTCGCCCCCGACCAGCTTCACGAGGCGCACGACCGTCCCGCCCCCCGCGCTCTTGGGCGAGATGGTCACGGAGTCCGCGAGCAGGCGCATGAGCCTGATCCCGCGGCCGCGCTCCGCAAACGGCCCCACCTCGGGAAGCTCCTCGTCCTCGGCGACCTGGAACCCGCAGCCGCAGTCCGACACCTCCACGACGGCCCGGTCGGGGTAGGCCGCCACCGTCGCGAGCACGCCCCCCTCGCAGGTGTGGTCCACGGCGTTTCCGAGCGCCTCGCCGCAGGCGAGCTTCATGTCAAAGACCTCGTCAGGCGAGAAGGGCATCGACGCCAGCAGCTCGCCCAGGCGCTCGCGCGCCTCGGAGAGGCCGTCTGCGTCGACGCGAAACGTCATGCGCCACAGCGGCAGCACCGACGGGTCGAGGCCCGTGACGCGCGGGCGCGCGGCGGACCGACGCACCGGCATGAAGTCGAGCACCCGCATCCGACGAAGCGCCAGGTAGAGCTGGTCCGAGACGTTGATGAGCGAGAGCAGCCCGCCGAGGGAGCGCATGCGGCGCAGCTCGCTCAGGATGAGGCCGAGGCCCGCGGAGTCGACGTAGCCCACGTCGGCCATGTTCACGAGGAGGCGGCGGCACCCGCCCGCGACGAGTCGGTCGACCCTCCTGCGCACGGCGGGCACGGTCGTGACGTCGAGGTCTCCCTCGACGGGGACGAGCGCTATGTTGACACTGCCGGACATGCTGTCCTTATTCCCGCGGCGTCGGTCCCCTAACGCCGCGCGCCGCCCTTCTCGGCAGGCGCCGCGGGGGCGTCGTCGAAGCGCAGGGCGACCATGGCGACGTCGTCCTCGAGGTTGTTGCCGGTGAAGTCGTCGAGCGTCGCCAGCAGTCGCCCCACGAAGCCCTCGAAGGGTCGCTCTCCCGCGCTCTCGCGCATGACCGCCTCGCGCAGCCCCTCCTCGCCGAAGAACGCCCCCGCGGGGTCGCGCGCCTCGGTGGTGCCGTCGGTGTAGAGCAAAAGGACGTCGCCGGCCGAGAAGCGCGTCACGCCGTCCTGGTAGGCAATGTCATGGAAGGCGCCGACCACGCCCGACTGCACGTCGAGTATGGAGATCTCCCTCACATCGGCGCTCACCATGATCGCGGGGGGATGCCCCGCGGAGCAGTAGCGGACCGTTCCGGAGTCGAGGTCTATTAGGCCCACGAAGAGCGTTGCGAAGGTCTCGAGGCGCGAGAAGCCCAGCAGGAACTCGTTGAGCGAGCGCACCATGCGCGCGGGGGCGAGCCCCTCCCAGGCGTACGCGCCGAGCGCCGTCTTCACGGCCGCCGAGACCGAGGCGGCCTCGACGCCCTTGCCCGAGACGTCGCCCATGATGACGCACGCGCGGCGGCCCGGAAGGCGAATCAGGTCGTAGAAGTCGCCGCCCACCGACGCCGCGGCGGTCGCCGACGAGTAGACCGCCTCCGCGGTGATGCCCTCGACCTCCTGGAGCTCGTTCCTCATGCCCATCTGGAGCGCCTGCGAGATTCGCTTGTCCTGCTCGCGCGCCTCCTCGCCCCGGGCGATGTCACGACAGTCGCAGACGAGGTCGTACAGGAACTCCGTCTCCAGCTCGTCGAGCGGCTCGGCCCCGTCGGGGCGCAGCACGAACGCCCTGCGTCGCACGCCTGCGAGCTCTCCCAGGTCGATCAGGGCCCCGACGCACGGCTCGCCGAGGTCGCGCAGCATGAGCGAGAGCTCGGTGTCCGGCGGCACCGGGGCCACCGCCACGCCGTCGCGCAGGTGGGGGGCCGCAAGCGCGTCGAGGTCGACGTCAAGCTCGCGCGGCCCGTTCAGGGGGAGGCTCGCCAGCGCGCGGCGATCGTCACCGCCGTCTGCGACCAGAACGAGCGCGGCCTCGAGCTCGTCGGCCGCCTCGCGGAGCACGTCGTCCAGACGCCGGACCGCGCCCTCCTCGGACCCCTCCGTCGCGGCGTCGAGCAGCTCCTCCCGCAGCTCCGTCTCGAGCGAGGCGAGCTGGTCCGCCCGCTGGGACCTGAGCGAGGTGAACGCACTCGCGAGCTGCACCGACAGGTAGTGAGCGACGGAGTCGAGCAGCTGGGCGTCCTCCTTGGGCAGCGGGTGCAGGCGGCGCCAGCCCACCTCGATGATGGAGATAACGTGCCCGCCGAACCACACCGGCACGACCATGAAGCTCGTGAACGGGGGCAGCATCGAGCTCCTCACGCGCAGGACCTCGTGCGTCTCCTCGCTCACGACCTCGCGCGTGGTGAGACGGCCCTGGCGCAGCGCGTCGGAGCTCGGCGAGACGACCCTGAGGCGCACCGTGCGCCCGTCGCGCACGGCAAAGCGCTCGAGACTGCGCCCGAAGGGCATGAAGCGCGCAAGCCGCTCCCCCAGAAGCGAGCTCGAGACGCCGCGCAGGCGGAAGCCGTCCGCCTCCGAGAGGTAGACGAGGGTCCCGTCGGCCTCCATGGTGTCAGTGATCTCCTCGAGCACGCGGCCAAAGAGGCGCTGGAGGTCATCGGCGTCGATCGCGTCCAGGACAATGTTCAGCGTTCCCGAGAGGCGATGGTTGGCGCGGCGGAGGTCGTCGATCGTGCGCTCGACCTCACGGCTGGTGAACTCGTACGTGCCGACGGGGAGCGCCAGCAGCAGGTACGTCTCGCCCGGGGCGCGGACGGAGTCACAGCGGACGCGCACCTCGATCTGCCTGCCCGACGCCGAGGCGCAGACCGCCCTGGCGGACGTCCCGTCCACGGGGAAGGGCAGCGCGTCGGTCGAGAAGGGCCCGAGCGCGTCGTCGTCTCCCCCCGAGGGGAAGAGCAGGCGGACGTCGGTGCCGACCAGCCCCCCGGGGGCCGCCAGGAGCTCCTCCGACTCCTCGTTGGCGAGCAGGACGCGCCCGGTCCCGTCGAACACCAGGACCGCCTCGCAGCTCAGCTGGAGCAGCTTCGAGAGCGTCCCGACGACGCTTCCCTCGCCGATGCCCTCGACGCGCCTGCTGAGCCCGTGCTGCGCCATGTGACCCCCTCCTCGTCCACCACCGCTAGCGTACCACGGCCGAGCACGTCCGTCCGGGACGCCCTGGCGCAGCCGGCGCATACGAAAACGGACCCCTCTCGGGGTCCGTCTGCTTGCGTGGTGTCGGAGGCGGGACTTGAACCCGCACGACCTTTTAGTCAGTCACTAGCACCTCAAGCTAGCGCGTCTGCCAATTCCGCCACTCCGACTTGTCACTGCGCTTTCGCGCAAGGGATAGTATGCACCAGTCCGCCCCCGCGTGCAAGCCCCAGTTTTGAGGTTTTTCTCGCCTGCCCGGCGGCCGCGAGGAAACAGAGACGTGCGTCAGTGGGTGCGCAACAGAGAAGGGCGGGGCCGGAACGCATCCGACCCCGCCTCACGGGAAAGCTTGATGGCCTTGCCTAGAGCTCGATCGAGGTCTCCGTGATCGGGTTGGGTGCAGCAAAGTGGCAGGCGCAGAAGTGGCCCGGGCACACCTCACGAAGCTCCGGTCGCTCCATGGAGCACTTCTTCTGGGCGATCGGGCAGCGCGTGTGGAAGCGGCATCCGCTCGGCGGGTTGATCGGCGAGGGCGGGTCACCCGGCAGGATGATGCGCTTGCGGGAGTGCTGGACGTCCGGGTCGGGCACCGGCACGGCCGAGAGCAGCGACTGCGTGTAGGGATGGTGCGGCTCGTCGTAGAGCGTCTTCCAGTCGGAGTACTCCATCAGGTTGCCGAGATACATCACGGCCACGCGGTCGGAGATGTGCTGCACGACGGAGAGGTCGTGCGCGATGAACAGGTACGCCGTGCCAAACTCGTCCTGAAGGTCCTTCAGCAGGTTGAGCACCTGGGCCTGGATGGAGACGTCGAGGGCCGAGACCGGCTCGTCGCAGATGATGAGCTTCGGGCGCAGGGCGAAGGCGCGGGCGATGCCCACGCGCTGGCGCTGGCCGCCCGAGAACTCGTGCGGGTAGCGGTTGATGTGCTCGGGGTTGAGGCCCACGATGTCGAGCAGGTGGCGCACGTGGTCCATGCGCTGGGCCTTGTCGGGCATGTCACCGTGGATCACCAGCGGCTCGGAGACGATCTCGCCGATGGTCATGCGCGGGTTCAGGCTCGCGTAGGGGTCCTGGAAGATGTACTGCATGTCATGGCGCATCTTCTTGAGGTCTTTGCCCTTGAGCTTGGAGACGTCCTGCCCGTCAAAGATGACGGTGCCGCTCGTGGGCTCGATGAGACGCATGATGCAGCGGCCCGTGGTGGACTTGCCGCAGCCGGACTCGCCGACCAGGCCGAAGGTCTCACCGGGGTAGATGTCAAAGCTGATGTCGTCCACGGCATGGACGCGCCCGCCACCGCGGCCGAAGACGCCGCCCTCGACGGGGAACTCCTTGCAGAGGTGCTCGACGTGCAGCAGGGGCTCGCGCTTCTCGTCAGCCATTAGGCCTCGCCCCCTTCCTTGACGTCAGAACGCGAGGTCTTGGGCGCGTTCTTCTCGACAAACGCGACGTCGCCCGAGAAGTGGCAGCGGGAGTAGTGGCCGGTCTCGGTGACGTGGAGCTCGGGCATCTCGGTCCTGCATCGGTCGGTGGCGTACGGGCAGCGCGGCGAGAAGGGACATCCGCTCGGCAGGTTCACCAGCGAGGGCGGGTTGCCCTCGATCGGGGTGAGCGCCGTCTTCTGGTCGCCTGCCGGCTTGGGGATGGAGCGGACGAGGCCCCAGGTGTAGGGGTGCACCGGCTTGTAGAAGATCTCCTCGGCGGTGCCGAACTCCACGGGGTGGCCGGCGTACATGACCATGATCTTGTCGGCCACGTCGGCAACGACGCCGAGGTCGTGCGTGATGAGGATGATGGCGTTGCCGTTGGTCTGCTGCATCTCCTTCATCAGCTCGATGATCTGCGCCTGGATGGTCACGTCGAGGGCCGTGGTGGGCTCGTCGGCGATGAGGATGTCGGGGTCGCAGGCGAGCGCCATGGCGATCATGACGCGCTGGCGCATGCCGCCGGAGAACTGGTGCGGGTAGTCCTTGACGCGCTGCTCGGGATTGGGGATGCCAACCATGTCGAGAAGCTCGACGGCACGCTCGAGGGCCTGCTGCTTGGTGTAGCCGCGGTGCAGGCGAAGCCCCTCCCCGAGCTGGTGTCCGATCGTGTAGACCGGGTTCAGCGAGGTCATGGGGTCCTGGAAGACCATCGCGATGTCGTTGCCGCGGATGTGCTGCATCTCCTCCTCGCTCATCTCGAGCAGGGAGCGGCCGCGATAGCGGACGTCACCGCCCTCGATCCTGCCCGGGGGCATGTCGATGAGGCCCATGATGGTCTTGGCCGTGACGGACTTGCCCGAGCCGGACTCGCCGACCACGCCCAGGGTCTCGCCGCGGTCGAGCGTGTACGAGACGCCGTCGACGGCCTTGACGACGCCGTCCTGGGTGTGGAAGTACATCTTGAGGTCGTCGACCTCGAGGAGGTGGGAGCCCTCGGGGACCGGCTGGTTCTTGAGGTCGAGCGCCGGGTCCAGGGCGCGCTTCTTCTTGCCGAATGCCATTATGCGTCCTTCATCTTGACGTCGAGTGCGTCGCGCAGGCCGTCGCCCAGAAGCGAGAAGGCCAGCACGGTGGTGAGGATGGCGAGACCCGGCAGAATCATGAGCCACGGCTCGGTCTGCAGGAAGGTCTGGCCGTCCTGGATCATGGTGCCCCACGAGGGCGTGGGCGGGGTGACGCCCATGCCGAGATAGGACAGGGCGCTCTCGGTGAGGATGGCGCCGCCGATGTTCATCGTCGCGTAGACCACGATGGAGGCCACCGAGTTGGGGAAGATGTGACGTGCGACGATGCGCAGGTCGGACGCACCCATGGCACGCGCGGCGTCGACGTAGTCGTTCTCCTTGATGGAGAGGATCGCCGAACGGAAGACGCGGGCGATGGACGGCCATCCGAGGATGCCGATGGCGATGAAGACGTTCTGCAGGCTTCTGCCTATAACCGCGATGAGCGCGATGACGAAGAGCGTGTACGGGAAGGCGAGGAACATGTCGGCGAGGCGCATGATGATGGTGTCCCAGATTCCGCCGTAGTAGGCGGCAATGGCGCCCATGACCAGGCCGATGGCCGTGGAGATGAGCGTGGCCACCACGCCGACGGTGAGCGAGACGCGCGCGCCGTAGATGACGCGGACGAGCACGTCGCGACCAGAGGCGTCCGTGCCGAAGGGGTGCTCGAGCGACGGGGCGAGGCGGGCGTTGGAGGCAGCCGTGGCGGTGTCGATGGCCGTGGGCGAGCCGAGCAGCTGCGGGGCCCAGAGGTCTGCCGTGACGGCCACGAGGATCACGAAGATGATCCAGGCGGCACCGATCATGGCGAGCTTGTTCTTGCGCAGGCGCGCCCAGGCGTCGCCCCAGAGGGTGCGGGAGCTGGAAGGCGCCGACTCCTCCGACTGCGCGGTGGTGTTCATGGTGTCACTCATGGGTTTCCTATCCCTCCTTCTTGGGCGACCCGTAGCGGATGCGCGGGTCGAGGAAGGCGTAGCTCACGTCGACGAGCAGGTTGATGATCATGACCACGACGACGATGACCGTGACGCCGCCCAGCACGATGGGCCAGTCGCGCTGCGTGATCGCGCGATAGATCTCCATGCCCACGCCCGGCCAGTTGAAGACCGTCTCGGTGAGGATGGCGCCGGAGAGCATGGCGCCGAAGTCGATGCCGATGTAGGTGATGACCGGGATGAGGGCGTTCTTGAGCGCGTGGTGCAGGATGATGCCCCCGCGCGAGAGGCCCTTGGCCTTGGCGGTCACGATGTAGTCCTGGTTCATGACCTCGAGCAGCTGGGAGCGCATGATGCGCGCCGTGTAGGCCGTGGAGACCGAGGCGAGCGTGATCGCGGGCAGGATGTAGTAGACCCAGCCCTGGAACTCCGCATGGGCGCCGCCCGCACCGGAGATGGGCAGGTAGAAGGCACCACCGGTGACGTTCTTGAGGAAGACGCCAAAGAAGAGCTGCAGCAGCATGCCGAGCCAGAATGCCGGCATGGCAACGAGGACCGACGTCACGAGCGTCACGAGCACGTCCCAGAACGAGTAGCGCTTGACTGCCGAGACAATGCCGGCGCCTATGCCGACCACCGCCTCTATGCAGATGGCGAGCGCCGCCAGGCGTACCGTGTAGGGATACTTCTCCAGCAGGATGTCTGTGACGTCAAGGCCGCGCGAGTAGCTCGTACCCAGGTCGCCATGCAGAAGACCGTTCAGGTAGTTGAAGTACTGCTTCCAGACCGGCGTGGGGATCGTGTCACCGTTCTCGTCATAGATGGCGTTGCCGCTCTCGTCGGTCTCGATGAGACCCTGAGCGGCACGGATGGCGGTGTCGGTCTCCTGGCTCACGGCCTTGCCGCCCGTGATGAGCAGGACGGGGTCACCCGGAACGATATTCTGCAAAGCGAACAGGATGATGGTCACACCGAGAAAGACCGGTATGAACTGGACGACGCGCTTGAGGATGTACTTTCCCATGGATCCGCCGTAATCTGCGAGCCTGCGGCACGCGAACCGACCGAGCGGCGGGACGCCGACAACCGACGTCCCGCCGCCGTGGCGATGCCGACCGCAGGCTCGGCTGGCTTAGGCCTCGAGCTCGACCTCGGCCATGTCGACGAGCTTGAGCATGTTCATGTTCAGCGCGTTGACACGCTCGGAACCGACCATCGTGTGGGTGTAGAAGAAGATGGGGATGTCCGGGCAGTCCTCGGCGATGACGCGGTTGACGGCCTTGAGGGCCTCGGTGCGGGCGTCCTTGTCGAGGGTGGCGCGGGCCGCGTCGATGGCAGAGTCGACCTCGGCGTTGGAGTACTTGCCGCGGTTGTCGCCGTTGCCGGTGTAGAACAGCGGGTAGATGAAGTTGTCCATGATCGGGTAGTCGGCGATCCAGCCGAGACGGCCGAACTGGAAGTTGCCCGCGGCGTAGTTGTCGAGGATCGTCGCCCACTCCTGGGTGTCGGACTCGACCTGGATGCCGAGCGCGTTGAAGTCGGCGATGACCATCTCCATGATCTGCTTGTGCGAACCGTCGAGGTTGTAGGAGAGGGTCAGCGTGATGCCGCGGTTGCCGTCGGCGTCAGCGGTGTAGCCCGCCTCGTCGAGGATCTGGGCAGCCTGCTCGGGGTCGTACTTGGCATACGGCCACGCGCCCTCCTCGTAGCCGTCGAGTCCGGGCGGGACGATGTTGTCGGCCGGGGTCGCGCCGATGCCCATGAAGCAGGTCTCGCAGATGGCCTCGCGGTTGATGGCCAGCGAGAGAGCGTGACGCAGGTTGACGTCGGCCATCTGCTCATCCTCCATGTTGATGAGGATGTAGTAGGTGGAGAGCTCGGCGCCGTCGAGCACGTGCTGCTCGGGAGCCATGTTGTAGCCGTCCTCGGACTCGCCGTACTGGTCGATGGCGTCCTGGAGCTGGGCCGTGGGAATCTGGCAGACGTCGAGGTTGCCGGCCTGGAACTCACGATAGGCAGTCTCCACGTCCTTCTGGATGGAGAAGTGGACGCCGTCGATCTTGGCAGCCTCGCCGTAGTAGTCGTCGTAGCGGACGAGGTTGATCTCCTGGCCGTCGACCCAGGAGCCGTCCATCTTGAAGGCGCCGTTGCCGATCGGGGCGCGGAAGAAGGCGTCAAAGTCGTCGCCGGCCTCCATCGGGGCGGACGAGGGCACGGGCGAGAGCGCCGGGTGCGAGCAGACGAACGGGAAGTCGGCGTAGGGAGCGGAGAGCTTCACCACGAAGGTGTTGTCATCCGGGCAGGAGAGGCCGGAGAGCTCGGTCGCGCTGCCGTCGAGCATCGCGTCGTAGCCATCCACCAGCGAGAGGTGATAGGAGATCTGGGAGGGCTGGTTGCCGGTCTTGGGGTTGCAGACGCGCTCCCACGCGTACTTGAAGTCCGCGGCGGTCACCGGGTCGCCGTTGTGGAACGTGGCGCCCTCGACCAGGTGGAAGGTGAACTCGTCGGCGGCGTCGTTGACGCCCCAGGACTCGGCGGCCAGGCCCATGAGCTCGTCGGTGTCGAAGTCATAGATGGTCAGCGCGTCGAAGAGCTGGTAGCAGACCTGCATGCCCTGGTCTTCCTGGGCGTTGTACGGATCGATGGAGACCGGGTTGTTGATGTAGTAGTTCAGGATGGCACCGGAGGCGCCCCCCTCAGAACCCTCGCCACCAGTGGCCGCATCGTTCTTGCACGCGGCGAGAGCGGCGAGCGCGCTCGCGGCAAGTCCGCCCTTCACGAAGTTGCGACGAGTGACACCACCAATCTTCTGCTGAGCCATGTTCTTTCCTCCTCCTGTCTTGAGGCGGGCAGGCTCCCTGCCCCGTCCCTCCATCCTGCACGTCATCTAGGGGTAGCGTACAGAACGACTGTTTACTTTATCCTAAAAAAGCGTGTCGGACAAAGCCCGACACGCATACGTAACGTATGGCCGCGTGTTTCCGGCCGATTGCACCCTACCCGAGCGAGCCGGTCGGGAACGTCAGCGCCATGATCACCACGCTGAGAACGAAGACCGTGGCGGTGATGACCGTGAGGCGGTTGAGGTTCTTCTCGAGCACGCCCGAGCCGGTGCCGGAGTTGTAGAGCGACGAGGCAATCATCTCGGAGACGCCCGTCCCCTTGCCGGAGTGCATGAGGACGAGAATCACGGTGAGGGCACCGGAGACGAACAGCAGGACGGTGAGAATGACGTTGAGCGGGTTCACAGGGGCTCCTTCGGGAACAGATGCATAGCAAGAGCTTATGGTAGCACACATCAGCCAGGCACGGCCCTTCTCCCCTCCTCTGCGGGTTTGGGTTCGCATTTGCGGCACAATGGGCACGCTTGGAATCGCTCGCCTGGAGCTTTGTCCCGAGAGTCCACCTCGCTTCTCGCCCCGCCGCGTGGCCCAGTACGCTACTTCCTACGAAATGGGGGCTCGAAACGTTGGAACCCGCGTACTGCCGACGGGCGATACGCAAGTTCCAACAGAATCGGGGCCAGAAACGATGGCAAGCGCGTATTACGCGTGGACGACGTCAACCACCGCGCGCGGGGCAGGCTACACCCTTTCACACGAGAAGGGCCCGGACGCGTGAGCGCCCGGGCCCGGTCAGAGCAGGTGTGCGCGAAGGCGCCCTACGCCATCGCGGACTTCACCATGGCGGCGAAGCTGTCGGCCTTGAGGGAGGCGCCGCCGACGAGCGCGCCGTCGACGTCCTCCTTCTCGAGGAAGCCGGCGATGTTCTCGGGCTTGGCGGAGCCGCCGTAGAGGACGCGGATGCCGGAGGCGACCTCCTCGCCGAAGACCTCGACGAGGGTAGCGCGGATGGCGCCGCAGACCTCCTGGGCATCGTCGGCCGTGGCGGTCTTGCCGGTGCCGATGGCCCAGATGGGCTCATAGGCGATCACGTACTTGGACGGGTCGGTGATCGTGAGACCCTCGGTGTCCTTCTTGATCTGGTCGACGACGAACTCGACGTGCTTGCCGGCCTCGCGGACCTCGAGGGACTCGCCACAGCAGGAGATGGGCACGATGCCGTGAGCCATGAGGGCCTTGGCCTTCTTGTTCACGTCCTCGTCCGTCTCGCCGAAGTAGTCGCGGCGCTCGGAGTGGCCGATGATGCAGTGGGTGGCGCCCACGGCCTCGAGCATGCTGGGAGCGGTCTCGCCGGTGTAGGCGCCGGACTCCTCCCAGTAGACGTTCTGCGCGCCGAGCGCGAACGGCGCGGAGGCCTGCTCGATGACCTCGGAGACGCCCTTGAGGTCGACGGCGGGCGGGCAGACGACGACGTCGACGTCGCCGGTGCCGTCGGCAAGCTCGTCGGCAAGGCCCTGGGCGAGGACGACGCCCTCGCTGTAGGTCTTGTTCATCTTCCAGTTGCCAGCAATCATCCTCTTACGCATCGAGAAGCGCCTCCACTCCGGGAAGGGCCTTGCCCTCGACGAGCTCCATGGAAGCGCCACCGCCGGTGGAGATCCAGCTCATCTTGTCGGCCAGGCCGAACTTGTTGATGGCCGCGACGGAATCGCCGCCGCCGATGATCGAGGTGCAGTCGGACTCCGCGATGGCGCGGGCGACGGCCTCGGTGCCGTGGGCGAAGTTGTCGAACTCGAAGACGCCCATCGGGCCGTTCCAGAAGACGGTCTTGGCGCCCATGACGGCCTCGGCGTAGAGCTTCTCGGTCTCGGGGCCGATGTCCATGCCCTCACGGTCGTCGGGGATGGCGTCGGAGGAGACGACCTCCGGCACGGCGTCCTCGCCGAAGTGGTCGGCGACGCGGTTGTCGATCGGGAGCAGGATCTTGACGCCCTTCTCCTCGGCCTTCTTCAGCATCTCGCCGGCGCGCTCGACCCAGTCCTCCTCCTTGAGGGACAGGCCGACGCTCCTGCCCTGGGCGAGGAAGAAGGTGTAGGCCATGCCGCCGCCGATGATCAGCGTGTCGGCGGAGTCGATCAGGTGATCGAGGACGCCGATCTTGGAGGACACCTTGGAGCCGCCGACGATGGCGACGAAGGGGCGCTCGGGCTCAGCGAAGATCGAGGTCAGGGTGTCGACCTCCTTCTCGAGCAGGAAGCCGGCGTAGGCGGGCAGGTAGGCGGCGGGGCCGACGACCGAGCCCTGGGCGCGGTGCGCGGTGCCGAAGGCGTCGAGCACGAAGATGTCGCCGTAGGAGGCGAGGGTCTTGGCGATCTCGGGGTCGTTCTTCTTCTCGCGCTTGTCGAAGCGGACGTTCTCGAGGACGAGGATGTCGCCGTCCTGGAGGGCGTCGACGGCCGCCTTGGCCTTCTCGCCGTAGGTGTCGTCGACGAACTTCACGTCATAGCCGGTGATCTCGGCGAGCTTGTCGGCGGCCGGCTTGAGGGAGAACGCGGGCTCGGGGCCGTCGCCCTTGGGGCGGCCGAGGTGGCTCATGAGGATGATCTTGGCGCCCTTGTCCTTGAGGTACTCGATGGTGGGGATGGCGGCGCGCACGCGGGTGTCGTCGGTCACGACGCCGTCCTTCAGGGGGACGTTGAAGTCGACGCGCATGAGGACGCGCTTGCCCGCGACGTCGGCGTCGCGGACGGTCTTCTTGGTGAAGGCCATGTTCACTCCTTTGACGGGTTCCTGCGAAAAGGGGGTGCGGCCGCGGCCCTGTGAGCTGCGACCGCACCCCTGCGAAGCTGATGCGAAGCGAGTGACTACGCGACGAACTTCTCGAAGTACTTGATGGTGCGGACCATCTGGGAGGTGTAGGAGTTCTCGTTGTCGTACCAAGAGGTGACCTGAACGAGGCTCTGGCCGTTGCCGAGGTCCTGGACCATGGTCTGGGTGGCGTCGAAGATCGAGCCGTGGGTCTCGCCGATGATGTCGGAGGAGACGATGTCGTCCTCGTTGTAGGCGAAGGTCTCGGGGATGGTCTCGGCGTAGGCCTTCATGGCAGCGTTGACCTCGTCGACGGTGACCTTCTTGTCAACCACGCAGTAGAGGTTGGTGATGGAGCCGGTGGGCGTGGGAACGCGCTGGGCGGCACCGATCAGCTTGCCGTTGAGCTCCGGGAGGACCAGGCCGATGGCCTTGGCGGCACCCGTGGAGTTGGGGACGATGTTCTGCGCGCAGGCGCGGCTGCGGCGCTTGTTGCCCTTGCGCTGCGGGCCGTCGAGCGGCATCTGGTCGCCGGTGTAGGCGTGGATGGTGGTCATGATGCCGGAGACGATGGGGGCGAAGTCGTTCAGGCCCTTGGCCATCGGGGCGAGGCAGTTGGTGGTGCAGGAGGCAGCGGAGATGATGTTGTCATCGGCGGTCAGCTGCTCGTGGTTGACGTTGTAGACGATCGTGGGGAGGTCGTTGCCCGCGGGAGCGGAGATGACGACCTTCTTGGCGCCGGCGTCGATGTGGGCCTGGGCCTTGGCCTTGGAGGTGTAGAAGCCGGTGCACTCGAGGACGACGTCAACGCCGAGCTCGCCCCAGGGGAGCTTGGAGGCGTCGGCCTCCTTGTAGATGGTGATCTGCTTGCCGTCGACGGTGATGGAGTCCTCGCCGGCCTCGACCTTGTGGTCGCGAGCGTAGTTGCCCTGCGTGGTGTCGTACTTCAGGAGGTACGCGAGCATGTCCGGGGAGGTGAGGTCGTTGATGGCGACGATCTCGGAGCCCTCGTGACCGAACATCTGACGGAACGCCAGACGGCCGATGCGACCAAAGCCGTTGATAGCAACCTTTACTGCCATGCTTTCTCCTTTCACGGTGCCGCCGGGGACCTCCCCCGACAACCCAAAGCAGACGGGCGCGATGCCCTAACCATCCGATAGTGTACCCCACGCGCGGGCGCGCGGGCGCCTTAATCTGAATGCGTCGGCATTTCGGCCGTGGGCGCTCGGAA
>UMHS01040807.1_pt1 | contig 13835 bp, 13 predicted proteins | sample 1965611 | NCBI WGS metagenome assembly UMHS01 (sample SAMEA4836106, study PRJEB28245) | human gut metagenome | biome: gut microbiome; material: fecal sample | place: Denmark | collected 2008
ATTGCCTCTGGTTCAAAGATGCAGACTTGTCAGTCCTCAAGGAGTGCCCGAAGGCTAGGGAGAAAGTTCTGGCAGTCAGACACTTCCGAGAGAATAGCACCGCAAAACCCACGAGGGAAAAGGCCTCGACGCCGCACTTGTTCTTCTTTGCGCCACAATCAGATTCCACTTATCTAGTGGTTCCCAGACACTCCTCGGAGCGCAGGAGATACATCCCGATTGGGTTCATGCCGCCCCAGGTGATTTCCAGTGATGCGGTATCAATTATTAACTCCGCAACCCTATACCACTTCGGCATAATGCAGTCTCAGTTTCACAACGCATGGATGCGAGTGGTGTGCGGACGCCTTAAGAGCGACTACAGATATTCGGGCGGCGTTGTCTACAACAACTTCATCTGGCCCGAGCCTTCGGACGTCCAACGCACTGAGGTGGAGCGTTGCGCCCAGACGGTACTCGATGCTCGCAAGCTCTACGGGGGCTCAACGCTCGCCGATATGTACGATCCCGACAACGACTTCCTCTACCCCGAGCTCGTGAAGGCACACAAGGAGCTTGACGCTGCCGTCGAGGTAGCCTACGGCGTCAACTTCGACGGGGATGAGGAGCAGATCGTCGCACACCTGTTCAAGCTCTACGCGGAAAAGGGTCGATGAGAAGATGTACGAAGGCGTCACGCGCTATATCAACGCGTTCGAAAACTGGGAAAGTGTAGACAATCCGAGCCGCGTCGTCACGAGCTTCCTGCGCGATCTCGAGGAGGTCGCCGACCACGACTACGAGAACACGCTCGCGCGCCACGGCCTCAAATGGTCAGCGAGGAGCATGAGCGATGCAGATCTCGCGAACGCCTCCGCGGATCTCGCCGTCGCCCTGCTCACGGCGGCGTACCGCGCCGACCGCTTTAGCAACGGCATCCTCGAGCACGAGTTCATCCCGAACGGCCTCGTGTCGCGCTGCCTCGCGCGGCTGCGCGAGCTTGACTCTCGCGAATAATGGGCGAGGCAGTAAGATGAACAAGCTGATTCCGCCGCTCAAGCAAACAGTGTTCGGGACCGACGCCAGAGAGATTGCAACCGATCTGCTGAAGGTCGGGATAGACTCTGTGCTCGACGAGGGCTTATTGAGAGACATTCCCATCGTTAGTGTCATCGTCGGGACGGCGAGAGTCGTCCAGGACGTGCGCGACAGGCATCTGCTCGTACAGACCCTCGAATTTATCAGGGCACTTCAGGAACAATCGATACCGGGAGACGAGCTCGATAGGCACAGAAGAAAGCTTGGCGCGAACCCAGAATACGCGGAGGAGGAGCTCGGACGCGTGCTCGTCATACTCGACGCAACGCTGGACAGGGAGAAGTCCAGACTGCTCGCCGGGCTCTATGCGGCACTAGTGAGGGAGCGAATCGACTGGGACAGGTTCTGCGAGCTCACTGAGGTGGTGAACAGGATGTTCATGACCGATCTTCCCACACTCAGGGCGGTCGCGACCGGGGAGGTGCAAGACACGACCCAATGCGGAGACGCATATCGAGCGGACCGTTTGTCGTCCCTCGGCCTCGTCACTCTCTCGCCAAAGAGCATGCTCCCAAATCGCATGGATAATTATGTAAGACCGACAGCCTTAGGCGAGCAACTGTGCGAGCTGACGGAACATGCGCAACAGCCGGTCGCAGCTCAAAGCGAGCGGGCTAAGCCGTAGGAGAAGGCTTCGGTATGAGCGAAGGAGTTGTGGTGAGCCCCTGCGCGGGTCGCCCCGCGACATATCAGAACTGTGACTAGCAAAGGTTGGTGCGTGATTGATGGCAAGCTCAATCTACAGTCCCATCTCCCTCGAGGTGGGCAACATCCTCAAGGACGTCCGATCGGGCAAAATCGGGCTGCCCGACCTCCAGCGCCCATTCGTGTGGAAGAACGACAAGGTGCGCGACCTCCTCGACTCGATGCTGCGGGGCTTCCCGATTGGCTACGTGATGCTCTGGGAGTCGCCGGCAGACGATGATTCAAGGAAGGGGCAGATTGGCACCGGTGCGAAGGTCTACGAGGTCCCCAAGGAGCTCGTCATCGACGGCCAGCAGCGTCTCACTGCCCTCCTCGCCGCCATCTACGGCGAGGAGGTGCGCGACAAGAGCTATGGCACCCGCAGAATACGCATAGCCTACGACCCAGTTGCCAGGGAGTTCAAGAACGCCGACGCCTCTACCGACCGCGACCCTAGGTTCATCTCGTGCGTCTCGGACGTCTTCGAAGCCAAGAGGGATAACAGCATCAGCTCATTCAGGCGGGCGTTCACGAGAGGACTCGACGAGTCGAACGCTAAGAAGGGCGGGCATCCGCTTACGGACGAGCAGCTCGACCGAATCGAAGATGGAATCAACGCGCTCCTCGACCTCGAACGCTACCTGCTGCCCGTTCTCAACATCAGGGAGTCCGCTGATGAGGAGACCGTCTCGGAGATCTTCGTCCGCGTGAACTCGCAGGGGCAAGCCCTCAAGCAGGATGACTTCATCATGACGCTGCTCTCGGTCTATGAGCCGGGGATGCGCGAGCGCATCGAGCGGTTCTGCGGCGACAGCCACGCCCCGTCGCCGGGGACCTCCTACAACCAGCTGGTCAAAGTCGACCCGACCTACGTCATCAGGACCACGGTCGCCGTGGGCTTCAAACGCGGCCGCCTCCGCTACGCCTACCAGATTCTCAGGGGCAAGGACCTCAAGGAGAAGGTCACGAGTCCCGAGACGCGGGCGAAGAACTTCGCGACGTTCGGAAAGGCGCTCGACCACGTCCTCGACCTGAACAACTGGCATACGTACCTCAACATCCTGGGAGAGGCGGGCTTCGTCTCCCCGGGCCAGATAAGCTCTTCGGTCGGGCTCTTCTTCACGTACGCCATCTACCTCATCGGGCGACATGAGTTCAAGATGGACGCGATGAGGCTGAGAAGGCTCGTCAAGCGCTGGTTCTTCGCGAGCAGCGTCACCTCGTTCTACGTCGGTAGCTTCGAGACGGACTTCGAGAGGCAGCTCACCGAGATCTCAGCCCTCTTGGATGCCGAGGAGTTTGAAGCCTACTTCGACCGGGCGGTTAGCTCCCTGCTCACAGACGACTACTTCTCCATCACCCTCCCCCATGCCCTCGATGCGAACGGTGCGACGGGCCCCACGTGGAACTGCTTCGTCGCGGCGCAGGTGGTACTAGGCTGCAAGTCGCTGTTCGGAACCGCGCCGCTCTCGCAGCTCCTGCTCCCGTCCGCCTCCGGTTCGAAGCGGGCCTACGACAAGCACCACGTATTCCCAGACCACTACCTCAAGGAGCAGGGCTTCCTGGAGAGGCGAAGCGCGAGGGCAAACTTCGCCATCGTCGACTACCAGACCAACATCGCCATCTCGGATGACGCTCCCATCGACTACGTCTCCAAGCTCAAGCAAACGCTGAGGCCTGAGGCCTATGAGAGAGCCTGCGAGGAGCACGCACTCCCATACGAGTTCGAGAGCCTGGACTATGAGTGCTTCCTCTCGAGGAGGCGAACGCTCATGGCGGGGCTCATACGCCGTGGGTTCGATAGACTATAGGTGCGGGGACGAGGCGCGGCATAGAGAGGAGGCATCGATGGAAATACACCTCCAAGAAATGAGAAAGCGTGCATGCCTCAAGCAAACCGAGATTACAGAGAGGCTTAACGTGAAAGTGCGAACCTATGGCTCTTGGGAGCGCGGCGAGGCGATGATGTCTCTCGAACAGACATACAACTGCGCCGTCCTCCTCGACTGCTCCATAGACGAGATCGCGGGCATGCCGGTGCGCAATCCCTCCAAGTTCCGCGACCCGCGCGAGGCGGAGCTCCACCGCTGCTACCGCTCCTGCGACCGGGACCGCCAGGACCGCCTCCTCGACACCGCCCGCAACTTCGCGGGAATGAGCCGGGATGTGGCCGAACGTGGCCTACCTGAGGCGGAGGGGGTGAGTGCGTAATGGGGGTCGAAAAGACAGTGTGGAATTCGATGAAGGCCATCGGCGGATTCGTTGTCGGCGCCGTCACTGTTTTCGGCTGGCTCAGCGTGACTCCGGAGATGGTTGGTCAGGTGATGTATGACGCCATGCGCGGACCCGCCCCTCTCGCCGTCATGTTCGTCAGCGGCTCCCTGTTCGGAGGGGGAGTCACCAAGCTCTGGTCCGACCGCAGGATGAAGGAGGCGTCAAAGGACCATGACGCCGAGATTGCGTCTTTGAGGAAAACCAAGCACGAGCACGATGCCCTCTTCAAAAAGTTCCGCGACCTCACCCACGACGAACAGCGCTGGGTCGTCAACGTCTTGCTCTCCGAGCCCGGCGGCTTCGCGCCGAACGACGAGCATCGCGCGCACATGGGCGACTGGGTGAAGATGAAGGACTTCCTCCGCCACGACCCCGTAGGCGACCGACTGCACCTGGTGGACGGTATCAGGGAGATGCTGCTCGAGAACCCCGACCACGTCTACGGCCTCATGGCGGCGAGGGTCGCCGACCTTCAGGAGGAGCTCAGCGAAACCAAGGGAGGCGACACCGACCTGGTGACAGGGTCCAGAATGCCCAGTGAGGGCGAAAGCAGAGCCATGGCGGCGACGTCCGCCCCGGCGATGGCCCCGGGCAAGACGGAGGCGAAGGAGGGCCTCGACCCCCTCGTCATAGGCAGCGCGCCGCTCGACGACTTTGCTAGGGCGCTCCGGGAGATGGACTTCCACACGAAGAGCACGCTCGTCGCGTTGTGGGAGCACGGCGCCGCCAACGTCACCTGGATCGAGCCCGACGACCCGGACGTCTACGACGACATGTTCAGCGAGGTCGACGAGAACTTCCTGAGGATGACCAACGCGCGGCTCCGGGGCCTGGAGCTGTTCGGGTTCGTGCGCCACGAGACCGTCTCTGGGTGGAACCGCAGGTGGACGCTCGAGGACGGAGTGGCCGACCTGCTCGCCAGGCACCCCGACACCCTCGCCGCCGCCCTCGAGGACGCCGACCTCACGTGGGAGCGCCTGACGGAGATCCCCGGCCAGGGGGCGACCGTCGCCGACGGCGCCCTCTGATCGGACCGACGAGCGAACGGACTTGAGGAAAGGAAGTGCTCAGATGGAGGAGAAAGTATTCAACATCACCATCGACAGCGACCCGCAGACCAGACAGGGATCGTACGCAGACAGAGTGCTCGCAACCTCTGAGGGGCCGGTCATTCGGCTTGACTTCATCCATGGTGACATACCCGTGGATGATGGAGTCAGGGGAGTCCTCGTGTCGAGGATATTCATGAGCGCCGAGAATATCGCCTCATTTAGAGACATGCTCGACGCGCACCTATCTGAGCGCGTCAGGAGCGATGCGGATGACAGTCGCTAACGCCAGGTGGAGCGAGTTCTCCGAGTCGACGGGGACCGTGTTCCATGAAGGTCCCCTCACGACGAGCAGCTGGGGGCACGGGGACGACAGTGTCGTATACATGTACTTCGACGAGTCCGGAAACTTCGACTTTCGGGAGAGCGGAACACTGTACTTCCTCATGACGTGCGCGGTCACCAAGAGGCCGTTCCACGCCGGTCGGCAGCTGACTGATCTGAGATTCGACCTCATTGAGGAAGATCACCCACTCGAGCGCTTCCATGCCTGTGAGGACGTGGACGTCGTGAGGAGGCTCGTTTACCGCCTTCTCGACCTGTATCAGGATGCCTATCGCGTCTATGCCGTGCTCGTCGACAAGTCTTCAGTTCCATCCGAGTTTAGGACTCCAGAGTCAATCTACTCGAAGGTGTTCGAGCTCATCGTCGACGAGGTCGCCGAAAAGGAGCTCCGCGAGACCACGCGCAAGGTGGTGGCCATAACGGACAGCCTTCCGAAGGACGCCAAGAAGAGGCAGGTTGAGGGCCCTCTCAAGCGATTCATGAAGAGGCGGTTCCAGAACGTCGGCGTGCCCTACATGCTTCTCCACCACTCGTCGGGAAGCGATCCCAACCTCCAAGCGGTCGACTACTTCTGCTGGGCTGCCCACAGGGATCTGACCCAGGGGAAGGACTGGCCCATGACAGTTGTCGCGCCATCGTTCATCGAGGTTGGGAACGTCGAGTTCACAGACGAAGAAGAGATCGGGGACACACCGAGCTGATGGCATGCCCCCGAATCTCGACCCTCCCACCTATCGGATTCGAAGAACCCCTTGGGTTCGTGTCAGCGGGAAGGAACCTTTTCGTATACGTCTTATACCACACGCCGACCGGAACGAAGCAGAACGAATTGTGGTTTTCGGCGGATCGCGACAAACAACAAAGCGCCCCGCGCGTCCGCCAAGACAAGTCGCGGGGCACGTCGGAATGGGAGATCCGACATGGGAGATTCTCTACTACACGCAGGGTCGTCGCCGCGGCCTACGCGCGCTTCTCGAGCGACGCCCAGCGCGACGAGTCCATAGAGATCCAGCTGCGCGAGATAGGGCGCCTCGTGGGGCGCGAGGGCTGGGAGATGGGCGAGACCTACTGCGACCACGCCATCTCCGGACGCACCGACGAGCGCCCCGCCTTCAGGCGCTGCATCGCCGACGGCGAGGCCGGCGCCTACGACGTCCTCGTGATCTACAAGCTCGACCGCCTGGCGCGCAACGTCTCGGTGGCCCAGCAGGCCAAGCGCCGGCTCTTCGACGCCGGGCGACGCCTCGTCTCGGTTCGGGAGGGCGAGATCACGGACACGCCGGACGGCTTCCTCATGTCGTCCATCGGCGACATCTTCGCCGAGTACTACTCGCGGAACCTCGCCGTGCTCGTGCGAGGCGGCATAGACCAGGCGGCGCGCGACCTCAGGGCAGCCGGGCGGCGTATCTACGGCTACTCCGTGGACGGCACGGACCACTTCCGGGTGGACGAGTCCCAGGCGGGCTTCGTGCGTGGGATGTTCTCCCGCTACCTCGCGGGCGAGTCGATGGGGCAGATCGCCGAGTGGCTCAACGGGGCGGGGTCGCGCACCATACGGGGCAACCGGTGGAGCGTGGCCGCCCTGGCCCAGCTCATGAGGAACGTCGCCTACAAGGGCGTCTACCGCTTCGCCGGCTACGAGCTGGAGGGCGGGATGCCGGCGATCGTGAGCGCGGAGGACTTCGACCGCGTCCAGGCCCTCAGAGCGCGGCGGCACCGGTCCAAGAGGAGGTTCGTCGCGAACGACTACCTCCTCACCGATCGAGCGTGGTGCGGGGAGTGCGGGCGCCCCATGTGCGGCACCGCCGGGACGTCGTGCACCGGCAGGAAGTACACCTACTACGGCTGCGTCCTGCGCGGCGGGTGCGGGGCGCGCGTGCCGTCGGGCGCGGTCGAGGACGCCGTCGTGTCCTCGGTCTCGGCGCTCCTCGCGGACGACCGCACCCGCGAGGAGATCGTCTCTGACATGCTCGCCTACGCGCGCGAGCTCCCCGACCACAGCGCCGAGTTCCTCGCCGAGCGCTCCGAGTGCGAGCGGCGCAGGGACAACCTCGTGCGCTCGATCGCGGAGGGCGTGCCGCCGCGCGCGGTGGCCGCCGCCGTCTCGGAGGCGGAGGCCCGCATCGACGAGCTCGACGCCCTGGTTGCCCACGAGCGGGCCGCGCGGGAGAGCCTCCCCGACGAGGCCCGGATACGGTCCTTCCTGGACTCGTTCCTCGGGGACGAGGCGGACCCCGAGTGGAGGCGCCTCGTGGTGCGGACGTTCGTGGACCGGGTGTTCGTGACCAGGCAGCGCGTCGCCGTGACCTTCAACATGGGCCTGGACGCCGAGGAGGTCCCCTTCGAGGCGGTCAGGGAGCTCCTCGACGAAGAAAAGACGCGAACCAGCCCAGGGCTTGTGCGCGTCAAGAAAGTTTGGTGGGCGTTACAAGATTTGAACTTGTGACCTCTTCCGTGTCAGTCTTTTTATATGCGAAAACGTTTGGACTCAGCGTTTTTTATCGGACTCTCTACCTGCGAAAATAATGAATATTGAGACGGAGGAGACAGAACGGTATTATATAGACAAGGAAGTTTTGTTCCTATTTTGTTCCTCATTTTGTTCCTGAGGAGGCAATCATGAAATACACGAGCGCCCAACTTTCAGAGACGCCCACGGGGTTTAAAGGACGCATCAACTATAAAGACGAGAATGGAAAATGGTGTGCGAAGTACCGCATGCTGAAATCAACGGGCAAGCGTGAAGCAAAGCGTGAGCTTGAGGCGTGGCGAGATGAAATGGAGGAGAAGGCTCGACGCGAAACGCCGGGAATAAAGCGCCCCGATAATGTCGGCGCCTTTGTCGCACAGTACATCGATACGCTTGAATCGTCGCAATCGGTCGAAAGATCAACCTTGACCCCCTACCGGGCGATGCAGAGGCACATCGATTCGGGACTGGGCTCAATTGCAGTAGAGGACTTGGATGCTGACGCCGTGCAGGCATGGATTAACAGCATGGCGGCAAACGGATACGCAGCTTCCACAATTCGAAAGGCCCTCAATCTGCTGAAGGCAGCATACAAGGATGCTGTGCAGAGGCGCGTCATAAAGTACAGTCCCGTCGATGTGGTGAAAGCCCCCAAGCTGAAGAAGGCGGAACCCAACTCGCTCGGTTCCGACCAGAGGGCAAAACTCATCGCGTATCTCGACATTGCTGGAAAGACCCCTGTTAACCTTGCAATCCGAATGGCGCTCCATACGGGAATGCGAGAGCAGGAGCTGTGCGGCCTGCGGTGGAAAGACGTCGATCTCCAAACTGGTGTTATTCATATCCGCAATGTCATCGGACGCGATGGCGGAAAGACCTATGAGAAGGAGCCTAAAACGGGAGGGAGCCGCCGAGACATTCCCATACCACAAGAGCTGGTGAACGCACTCAAGGACAGGCGCACCGAGATGATGGAAGAGTGCATGGAGGCCGGCATCGCAATGACCCCCGATCTCCATGTGATAGGAAGAATCGACGGGTCATACATGAGTCCGCACTCGCTGTGGCGCGAATGGAAGGCGATCTCCAAATCCCTTGGCCTTGTGGGAATGGAGGGAAAGCCTCCCGCATTCCACGACCTCAGGCACACGTTCGCCACCGCGGCGATCAAATCAGGCGCCGATGTCAAGAGCGTTTCGAGCATCCTAGGTCATGCCAACGCCGCTATGACTCTAAACATCTATGCGAATGCCGATGCCGAGGCGAAGCGCCGCGCCATGGAACGCGCGACGGAGGAGATTGCAAGCGGTCCGATTCCCGAGGACATGCTCGAACTCGGCAGCACTTCGATCGATAACGGACAGTAGGGGGAATCATGGGAGTTCTTGGGCGCGAAGGCATGCAGCCGCTTACGGATGAGTTTGCAGAAGCGTATCGAAAATACCGCGCACACCATAAAATGGGAAGGCCCGCAACTCGACACCGCAAGGGCGGCATGAGAGGGCCGCTGTCCGACAGTATCGAACCTGAGAAGTATAGGAGCGCGATGAGGGATGCCCTCGCCGCATTCTCCGGCAAATCGGGACGCGAACTCACCGGGGTCCTACAGAATGTCCTAGCCGCCGAATACCGAATTGACAGTCCGGATCACACGAGCGAACTACCATCGCTCAAGACCGCGCAAAATATTCTGCGCGAACCTCACTCAATTTCGCTTCAGAACTATGAAGCTCTACTCAGCTGGCTCGAATACGAGATTTTCGATGTCGAGCGCCAGATTTTTGAAATCGAAAATCCCTCAGACGATGTAGCCGATGATGAAGAGGAGCCCGAACGCCAAAGCAGAGAAGCCTTGGACAGACTGAAGGAAAAGAGCTCGGCATACTGCACACTCCAGGGACTGCTTTTAGACAACCCCGAAGACGAGGAGTACGCGGAGGCACTTTCAAAAGAGTATTCAGCGCGCGTCTTGGTGGAGGCTATCCAGATCCTCAATGCCAATGACCGGGAGCACCTCCTTCAGGAAGCACACCTCTTGCTTATTCGGCAACAATTCCAAGCTAATGATAAACAGATTGAAGCTAGACCTGAACTCGAATGGCCCAATCTCCCCGAGACGGACCACCTCAATTTACTCATACGAGGGATGTATAGAACAACATACGGTAGGCACCCCGGGCAGCGAGACCTGTGCGCCCTGATATCCAATCAAGAGCAGGTGCGGTCAACTCTGGCCGCAGAAATATCGGCTAGAGCACCGTTATCCGAGAATGATGAAGACGAAAACTTGAACAACAAATCAGAAGCAATTTCAGGAGTCACTGACTTCAATCTGAAGGGGCTTATTACGGGTGCCGAGGGGGATGTCACCGCCTCCATCGTGCTCGACGAGTACGTCGGCGGCCTTGGTCTTGATCGCAAGAAAGACTAAACGCATCGAACGACAACCAGAGCTAAACGAACATCCTGTCCTTACGCAAACGCGAGGCCCGCATGAATTCTTCAGGAAGGCATGCGGGTCTCGCGTTTGTATCTAAGTAAGCGCGGCGAAATCCAATATGTGTAGGAGATGTGTAGCCAACGAGGCAATGGCGCCTCAAAAAGCAAAATCGCAGAAGAAACTTTAGATATTTCCATCCTGCGCATTCTCGATGCCTTTTTTCGCTTTCCTCTCGCGCTTCCCGATAAGTCTCGAGAAGGCGAAAAGACTTGGGGCTCCCGGCACACAACTCTTTTCCCTCTCGCCATAATGCGACGTTTTCGCAGCTAGACATGGCTTTCTCATCGGAATACAGTGTGCTCATCCGACAGGGAGCACCCCCTCGGACGCAGGCGGCCCGCGAAGAAAAACGGGCCGGAAACCAGCCGGAACCAATAGAAAGGAGGAGACCATGGCAGAGAACAGTGTGGACACGCAGCCCCGTAACTACATTCATACGGGCCTGCTGGGCGATAGCAAAGCCCGCGCTGTTGAGGCTCTGCCTCAGCTGCTTACGACATCGCAGGCGGCGCGCCTACTCAAGGTGACCCCGCGCACGGTAACCAGGCTGTGCGAGAAGGGCGAAATCAAAGCTGTGCGCGTCGCCAGCCTGTGGCGCATCAACCGTGATGCGCTGCTCAAGCAGTTCGACCTCGACTAGCGAGGCACATCAGGCGCTGGGCGCGGCGCGAATCACGCCCCATGGGCCAACCGAACCCATGAAAGCTGTGGCGGTCTCGGAGGGCCAATCTCCAAAACCGCCCAGTGAAACCGAGCTCCTTGACAATCGCATAGAAATACCCATCACAAGAAGGTAAGGAGTCAGAATCATGATTGATTCTACACCTTTCGGCGCGTCTGCGCCCGCGGGCGGTCCCACGCCCGCCAAGATGAGTAAATTCGGCCTCGGCATCATCGATTTCGGTGCCATCGAGACCGATCCGAAGGCGAACCTCCTTCCCCGCGGCGCATACCTCGGTATCATCACCGAGGTGCGCGCGAACGCGGAGAAGAGGCGCGCCGAGTTCATCATCGACGTCGCCGAGGGCCCGCAAGGCGGGTTCTTCGAGAAGCGCCCCGATGCCCCCAGCTACGTGCACATGCTGTATCTCAGCTTCGAGCCCGAGCGCATCCAGCGTCTGAAGCTCGACCTCGCGGCGATCGGGAGCTACAACCCCGGCTTCAATCCCTTCGAAACCTGGAACAGCGATGCGTCCGACTACGTCGGTAAGCGTCTCGGTTTCACGGTGAACTACAAAGAGAAGCACGATAGCCGCGGCGAGGTCGGCTCCATGCCGAACTTCACGCTCATTCCAGCGGACGCCATGGCGACCGGCTCGTACCGTATCCCGGGCGACATCGACCTGGGCGGCACGCGCGCTCCCTACTCGCCCGGCATCCCGCTCTCGTTCACCGACGACGGTGACGAGGAGCACGATGCCGACGACCTGTGGGGCGATGGCTGCGATGACTAGCGCGGAGAAGGTCGAATCCGCGAAGCAGCTCATCAGGCTCGGCCTCGCGCTGCTTCCCCTGGTGCCCGGCGGGAAAACCCCCACCGGGCCCTGGGCCCACGGTGAGTGGACCTACGACCGCCTCGTCAAGTACCTCGAGGAGCATCCTAATGCCAACATCGGGGTGATGACGGGCAGCGCGTCCTACGACCTCGCCGTCATCGACGTCGACAACCATGGCGTGGACGGCCGCAAGTTCATGCGCGCCTTCGAGCGCGCCGAGGGCAAGCTGGGCGAAACGCTCACGGTCCGCACGGGCTCGGGGGGCACGCACCTGTACTACCGCGTGCCGAGCGACGTCCCGCTGCCGCGCAACTCGACCAACCCCAGGCTGGGGGTCGACATCCGCGGCGAGGGCGGCTACGTCGTCGCCCCGCCGTCCGTGCTGGAGGGCGGTAGCGGGTATCGCTTCCTGCCCGGGCGCGGCCCCGGGGAAGTCGACATCGCGACCGCCGACGAGCGCGTGCTGAAGCTCATCGCGACGATCCGGGGCAAGGGCTCCGAGGAACAGAAGAAGATCCGCGGCCTCGACCTCATCGTTGGCAAGGGCGGTCGCAACGACGCCTGCTATCGCTACGCATGCCACATCCGCGCGCGAGGCGGCACCCCGCAGGACGTCGCGGTCATGACCGCGAGCTACAACCACGTGCTCTGCCGGCCTCGCCTCGGTGGTTCGGAGGTTCTCCGCATCGTCGAGAACGCATGCGCCCACGAGCCCGGCGAGGACATCGCCGCGAAAGCCTCGCTGCTCCCCGACGTGGGGGCGCCGCGCTTCGGGGAGGTGAGCGGCCGTGGATAAGGTTGATATCGTATCCATCGCCGAGAAGATCATCGGGACGTACCACGCATGCCTCGTCGACGACATCGTTCACTTCTTCACCGGCGGCATCTGGCATGCGGGCGACCGCAAGCTCGACGAGTTGATCGTCGCGCTCGACCGTCGCACGACGAGGGCCAACCGCAACGAGATCCGCGACCTCGTGTCGCTCCTCGCACCGGAGGGGCGCTATGCCCCTTCGCGCTATATCGCCTTCAAGAACGGCGTCCTCGACGTCGAGACGCTCAAGCTGCTCGAAACCTCGCCCGACCTCCTGGTCCCCAACCAGATCCCGTGGTGTTGGGATCGCGCAGCGACGTCCGCTGCGGTCGAGGGCTACCTCGATTCCACCGCAGCGGACGACCCGAGCGTGCGCGCCCGCATCGAGGAGATGCTCGGCGCGGCGCTTTATCGCGGAAAGCTCTCCTGCATATTCATCATCGTCGGCATGGCCCCCGTCCCGAGGGGCGACGCCTCGAACGGCAAGTCGACCCTCGCCGAGCTCTGCTTCGCCGAGGTGGGCGGGAAGAACTCGCTCGCGCTCGACATCCAGGCGTACGGGCAGCGCTTCATGGCCGCGAACATCGCCGGCAAGCTCGTCGTCGGCTCGACCGACGCGCCCAGCACGCGCCCGGACCAGAGTTCGCTCAGCGTCCTCAAGCGCGTCGTCACGGGCGACACGGTGTCGAGCGACACGAAGAACGGCCCTCTCGTCGAGTTCAAGCCGTACGCGACGGTCATCCTGGCGGCCAACAAGGTGCCTCCGTTCCTCGTGGACTCAGGGCTCCAACGCCGCCCGGTCGTTATCCCGCTGAAGCGGCAGTTCCCCAAGAACGGGCCGAACCCGCTCGATGACATCGTGACCGATGACGGCATGCCCGCCCTGCTCGTGCACGCCGTCTCCGGGCTCAGGCGCCTGCTCGCGCAGGGACCGACGCCCTGCCCCAATGGCGACGCCGCCCTCGGCGGCATCATCGCGCTGAGCTCCACGGTGGAGCAGTGGGCGGACGACTCGGATGTGCAGCCGGCGGACCTCAACGGCGAGCCCTGCACCACGACGTACCTGAATTATTCGACCTGGTGCTCGGCTTCCGGAGAAAAGCCCCTGACCAGGGGCGAGTTCGAC
>UMHS01063326.1_pt1 | contig 13812 bp, 9 predicted proteins | sample 1965611 | NCBI WGS metagenome assembly UMHS01 (sample SAMEA4836106, study PRJEB28245) | human gut metagenome | biome: gut microbiome; material: fecal sample | place: Denmark | collected 2008
TGACACAGAAAGACTTTTTAAACAGACTCCAGATCCTCTTCATCAAGGATCAGCCTGATTGCCCATGGCGGCACATCAATGTCCTGGTAATCCTCTTTCATAAATACAAAAGCAGTCTCATAAGGAGGCATTTTTGCAGGATAAATCCCATAACCATCTGTAAAATAAATCAGTCCCCGAAGTTTTGTAAACTTCTTCGCTCTCATAAGCTGTTCCACATAGGCAAAAGCAGGGCGAAAATCTGTGCCGCCCCCTCCTTTCACTGTAAAATGGGACATATATTCCTTCAACTGCATGGCATTTTCAATCACCACATCAGACTGGATTTTCTCGTCACACTGAAGAATGTGTACGTGGATCCGCCTGAAAAAGCTCTCAGATTCACTGAGCACACTGTAGGTTTCCTCCAGAAACTTCTGGACAAGCTCTCCTTTACAGGACATGGAAGTGTCAATAACGATCACAAAATCTTCCACCTTCCGCTCTTCTTTCGTTTCTAAGGGCTCGATCAGCGGCATATTGCCATACAGATTCATTCCATAATTGTAAAATATATAATCGAAAGTGTCTATATCAACTTTCATTTCTTCTTTCAAAACAGAAAATTTCCGCAGAAATTCTTTGTAATCATAGCGATTTTGATTCTGGGCACGCAGCTGGTCTACCAGAGTTTCTCCGCCTTCTCCCGCTTCTTTTGAAAAAGTTTCCATCTCTGTCTGCATGCGGTTGCGGATGTCGTCCCAGTTCTTTTTCCGCTGGGACATCTGAGGACTGTTTGGATGGTTTTCATACCACTTACCATGGTCATCCTGAGTAAACTCACGACGCAGCTCCTGCATTTTATTTTCCGGTAAATGAAGAGTCTGAAGCCTTCGGTAAATCCTCTGAGCCGTCATTACCTTTCCCTCTTCCAGTATCAGCTGCAACGCCTGCCGCTTCACCATAGATGCCGGCTGATGCACACATTTCAGATAAAGCCCGTCAATGATATTTTCCACTGTAATGTCACATGCAAGATTCCAGTACTGGACATCCACAACAGGATTTCCTTCTTCATCCTTCTCTGGAAAACAGTGGAGAAAAATGCAGTGTAAAAGGCTGTGAAGATAGATCCGATTCACCTTTTCCTGGCTTCTCCTGAACTGTTCCATAAGCTCTTCCGGCTGATAGTACAGGACAGTTCCATCCGTTCCAACAGGATGAATGCCCATATCTCCCTGAAAGAAAAGTGCTGACAATGCGCAGTCCATAAAGCGCATATTCAGGTACAACTGGTTTCTGGCACTGGTCAAAATATCCTGGCAGATGCTCTCTGCTGCCAGTGCGCGCTCCCAAGCGTCATGTACCGAATTTACCTTGTACAAAGTATTTTGCCCATATGCCGGACTTATCTGGTATGCAGCTTTTCCACCCTGCACTTTATATAACGAATCTACCTCATGTAATGAATTCAATTTTTTCTCTTCTGAACCACTCATAGTTCAAAACTTCTCCTTTTCGATGGAAAATGCAGCCTCTGGTACTCCATAAGCATACTCAAAATCTCCGGAGACTTCACTGTGTCTGCCAGATTTACCAGTCCTGTAAACAGTTCTTTCTGCCCCTGTTCCAGTGGATACGTATGAAGAAGCCATTCCAGCTCTTCCCCTCTTTTCTGACGGATAAAATCAGAAGCAATCTGTTCTATATGCTCCTTCAGGTACTGCTCGTACTGTATTTTCGCCTGTTCTGTCAGCCCTGTCGGCCAGTTCAGTCTGCCATATACCATTTCTCTCAGGAAATCTGATGATTCCTGGGCTCTCGCCATCTCAAAACGCTTGTCATACTCCAGAAAATGAAATACTTTTCCCTGAAAGCAGTTTCTGTAATACAGACCACTTCCATGCACCTCAGTCATCAAAATCCTGGCAGGAGTATTCTCCACACCTTCTTCGTAATATTCCGGAAACCAAAGCATGGCTTCCACTTTCCCATATAAATGTACCCGCAGCTCCTCTCCAACTTCTGAAAGAATCTCTTTCAGACCGGATTGTTCGCCATTCATCAAAACTTCCATTCTGCGGATTCTGTGGCACCCTGTAAAAGTTCCACTTCCAAGATCAGTAAAATCACTGGAAAACCATAGTTCTTCCAGATTCCGGCAGTTATAAAAACCGTAACGGCCTATTTTCCTGACTCCCAGGGGAATCCGTATGACCTGACAGCTTTTCCCGGAAAAAAGATATTCAGCTAGTTCTGTGACTGGCACTCCGTCGATCTGTTCCGGAATTTCCACAATCTGGGGATCCCCATCAATTTCCATTACTGTAGCATGGTCTTCCTTAATATCAAAAGTAAAACCGTTGTCTGTATGCATTTTCATTTCATACACTCCTGTATATGTGCCTGTAAAAAAGGCTTGCTATTTTTTCTCATTAATATTAAACTTAATCTATTGCAGTGTTAAAACAGTACTGATGTTCACACTCTATATAATATCGGAGGAATTTCCATGAGCATTAAAATACCGATTGAAACCTCGGCGCGGCATATTCATGTTTCCCAGAAGGATTTCCACATCCTGTTCGGAGAGGATGCCCAGCTTCATTACATAAAGGAATTAAGCCAGCCTGGACAGTATCTCTGCCAGGAACGCCTTACAGTAAAGGGCCCTAAAGGTGAGTATCAGAATATGGCCATTCTAGGTCCTTTTCGTAAAGAAACCCAGATTGAGCTTTCTCTTACAGATACCCGCAAGATCGGTCTTCCCGGTCTTATCCGCCAGTCTGGTGATACTGTCGGTTCCCCTGGCTGCACGCTCATCGGACCCAAGGGCGAACTTATCCTTGATCACGGTGTCATTGTTGCCAAACGTCACATTCACATGACTCCGGCAGATGCCGTTACTTTGAAGGTCAAAGATAATGACGAAGTTTTTGTCCTGACCAAAAGTTTCGGCCGCGCTCTTATTTATGCAGATGTGGTAGTACGTGTAGACTGGAGTTACCGCCTTGCCATGCACGTAGATACCGACGAAGCCAATGCTTTTTCCAATGAAAAAGAGCCTTATGGAGTAATCGTAAAATTCTTTGATGATAACTATAATACAGATAAATGGATTGAAGACGTATTATCCGGTATTAACCGCTAAACGTCAGGGCATACTCTGTGACTCCATTTTGTTACTGTTCACTGGTGACATTCCACAAGGTGTTTTTTGTGAAACAGTAACTCCATTTTCTTGTAGCAGCATATGCCAGTCACAGCCTCCCGGAGCCTTTCTGAAAATCAATCCTGCAATCTGTCCGCTCAGTCTATGAAAATGAAAAGTGCTTCCTGCCCGAATCCGGGTGTGGAAGCACTTTTGCGTCACTGAATTCCAATTGTCGCCGCCAACAGCTCCTGAAGAGAATTGGTAACCATAATTCTGGAAAAATCTACTGTCTGGTCTTTATTAACTCCCGCAGTACCTGCTGCCTCATTACTGCCAGCTTCCATCTCTGCGGCATCTCCGTATGTCACCTGACTAAATACACTTACATGCTGTCCTGCATCAAACAACTCCTGAAGGCTGTTTGCGACATAGAGACTTCCCGGTGAAACAGTTCCGTCTCCGGAAGCATCTATGGTAACCGTATCCATATCTCCTGTTGTAACAAGGTTCGCCTTGATCAGATCCTGAAGGTTATTGGATACATCAATTCCTGTGATATACTGGGTATTGGCTATAGTTTTACCACTCTGTCTCATTTCTTCTACCTGCTGTGCGTTCGGATAGAAAGATGGCTGACGGATGTAACGAAAGCTTGCACTATAAGCCTCTCCTACTGTAACACCATTCTTGCTGGAAGAACAATGTACGACGATCCAGTCTCCTGCATCAGTTTTTCCACAGATAATACCAACATGGTTGGCACTTCCTGCTTCTGGTCCTCTCTGGAAAACCAGGTCACCTGGCTGGGCATCCGCCTCACTTACCACGTTTGCTCTGCCCCACTGGTCTGAGGTACCGCTTCCTACAGCTGCGATCATAGCCTGATTCTCATATCCATTGATCACTGCCCAGGTAACAAAACCACTGCAGTCAAGGCCATAAGCACGTAAAGTACCGGTACTCTGACTGCCCTCTGCGCTTACCTGCTGTACCGCGCCCCAGCTTGGGTCCATTCCGATCACAGTAGACTTGCCGCCCCAGAAATAGCCTACCTTACCAACCAGTGAATAAGCAGCTGCAATTACGTTTACACGCTCTTCTGAAACGTCATCGCCAACACTCTGTCTTACAAAGCCCTTGGCTGCTGTAACGGTTGCACAAAGAAGCTTGCAGTCTGTTTCAAGATATTTCTTCAAAATCCCCCTCTCATCCTTGGGGATCTTATTCTCTTTAATGTAATGGTTAATATGGTAATTTCCATATGTAACTCTGTTAGAATTACTTTCGTCCTTCACAACAGGATTCATCCTGGCAAAAATAGCTGCCAGATCATCCTTACAGGAAGAATCCAGCGTAAAAGAAGTGGCACCATCAAGGCTCTTCTCATAGACATATATGGCAAGTATATCCTGCCAGTTGCGTACAAGAAGGGTATCTGCGGATGTGGTAACACCACCTTCGGAATCAGATACATCTGTCAGTTGATTGGCAGCTTTATACTCTGTCTCAATCTGCTCCATAACATCTGCAAAATCATCAGAAAATGACAGCTGATAGTTCTCCTGCAGGCTGTTCAGATAAAATTCCTTGCCTGCATGAAGATTAGATGCATAGTAGACTGGGGTTCCATTAAGTGCCTGCGTTGTGGTGCTGTCAATCTTATCTGCATCTTTATCGTCTGCTGCCCCGGACAGCTGGCTGATCGTCTTCTCCATATCGATAAGAAGCTTGTAATTAGTAACAGCAGCCTTCTCCTGGTCTGAAAAGCTGTTATAGGTCTTTCTCAGGGCTTTGACTTTTTTCTTCTTTTTCTTATCTAATTCCTGCTTGAAGGTTTTATCAATGTCTTTGATCAGGGCACTTACCTTCTGCTGGCTCTCTGCTGAAAGTCCAGGGGTCACAGTGGGTGTCACCTCAGGTGCAGCACTAGGCTCTGGTGTCACTGTGGGGGTATCGTCCGGCGTTGCACTAGGTTCTGGTGTCACGCTTGGTTCTGGTGTCAACTCAGGTGTATGATCTGGCGTCACACTTGGAGCCGGTGTCACTGTAGGTGTATGATCTGGTGTTTCACTTGGAGCCGGTGTCTCTGTAGGTATATGATCTGGTGTAGTAGGCTCTGATGGGATCTGTGTAGGCTCAGCTGGTGTTTCTGTGGGCTCTGATGGCGTCTGTACAGACTCTGCTGGTACCTGTGCCGGCTCTGACGTTGTCTCCGGAGGTGCGGAAGGCGTCTCTGCCGATGCCTGCTCTGATGAAATCGGCTCTGCTGCCGCTTCCCGGGCAGCTGTTTCTGTTTCTGACAAGGCTGTCTCTTCTGAGGCAAAAACACTGGCCGTTCCTGTAAAGGATATCGCAGCTGCCATAGTAATACATAAACATTTTGTCAGATATTTATTTTTCATATTCAAAAGATGCTCCCTTCTATTCATGAACATCCCTTTACTCCCCTATATAAAGGTATGCATTCTTACCTTAAAGACAGTTCGCATTAAGTATTAACATGCATTATTGTAGCATACTAACCCTTCTAAATCAACTATCCTCAAAATATACAGACGTATTTTCGTGATTTTTTATTTTTTCTTCACAATTTCTGTACAGATTTAAGTGAAAGCGTTTCCCACTTGCTAAATACCGCTTTTTTTCGCAGCAGCGAAGAATTCATTTTTCCTGCTGTACAAAAAAATACCAGTCCCGGTACTCACAGACAAGCTGCTGTGATCTCCCGGCACTGGCTCTTCCCATTATCAGCATGCAGCCGGAATCAGAATATCCTCTCTGCCAAACTGCTTCGCAGCCAGCTGCAGGATTCCATGAATAACCTGTGAACAGATTCTGAGAATATACTGAACATCCTCTGCAATATTACGCTCCTTAAGAAGATATCTTTCATGGGCATTTCCAATATACTCCACCAGTTCCCTGAAGCTTCCGAAATTCACTGGAAGAATGACCATACGATCTGCTGCCCCACTCTCTATGTAGCGCTTCAGATGGTTCTTAAGATGCTTCTCGTATTTATTATGCTCGTACAGATTCCCGGTAAAGTTCGTATTATGGGGAAAAGTAAAATAATCTGCCATATAATGCATCACTTCGCCAAACCTGCGCCAGTAAACGCGCTCCTTGCTTTCTTTGGGATCATTGTCAATAAGAGCTTTCATCTTACCCTGGATTTCTTCGAAGGTGCCGAAATATTCATGCTTCTTTGTAAGAAAAGATGGCTTAATATCCGGAAGAATGCTTCCAAGGCAGAACGCCTTTCTGTGGGACTGCAGACTCTTAGTGGCAGGCATCTGGTCTGCCAGATATCTGGCTACCAGTATATGGGATTTTTTACGCAACCGCTTCCTCTTCTTTCCTGTTCTTATCCATTGTAACAGATAAAAAACAATAAACTGTAAAAAGCTTTTGTATCTGCTTTTCAAATCATCGTTATCACAACTTAATATAGCAGAATCTCTGTCAAATTTCAAATAAACATTTTCTGATTTTCTGTAAAATATTTTCCAATATATCGTTAAATTGCACAATTATATCCTGCGTGTAAGCCGGTCTTGTTTTTTTTCGTCATATATTGTATTATTAGGTTACTGTACAGCTGAAAATCATGCAGACCCATGATTTCTGTACATTGCAAAGTGTGTTGCTGGTCACAAAGTGAACCGTAACATGATCCAAAAAATGAAATGCTGCCAGCGAACAGTAATGAAATACACTGGCATCATGAAATCGTTACATAAAGGAGGAATTATATGCCTGGCCATAAACCACGGACGAATAAAGGGCTGGCTATAGCTGCTGTTCTTATGTGTCTTGCATGCGGAGTTTCTTTTACCCAGTCTTCCGCTTCGCACTCACCCATTACAGATACCCAGACCCCAGACATGTTCGTAGCTGGAAATACAGATGATTCCCAGATTCAATCTGATGGTGCGGCAGCTGAAAATACCGATGCAGGAGAGGAGAACACACCGGAGGATGTCATTCCCACCGAAGCGCCTGCTGCAGATACCCCGGCACCTGATACCCTTTCAGGTTCAGACACTTCTTTTGAGGTCTCTCCGGAAGCTTCCCAAGGGGCGTGGACACCAGTTGACAGCAACTGGTATTTTCTGGTAAACGGAGAAGGTTATAAAGGCTGGCTCACAGATACAGACGGACACCGCTATTACTTCAATGACAAAGGCGTTATGCAGACCGGATGGCTTGAGCTTGATGGCAAGCGCTACTACCTCAATGCAGATGGAGTTCTTCAGACTGGTGACGTGACAATAGACGGCGAAATTTATCACTTTGGCGCTGACGGTGCACAACAAGGTGAACCGACGACGGCAGATGATAGTTCCAATCAGGATCTTGTATTCTACATGAATACTACATCAGATTCTTCGAATGCTGACAATCTCACAGCTTCTGCGACAGGTGCTTCCACACCGGCTGCAGAAGCTGATATTTCTTCTGATCGAAATGAAGATTCCAGAAAAGCTTCTTCCGAAGTCGATGATCCTTCTGAAGCCTCTTCTGCAGCATCAGAAGTCTCCCCTGTACCGGAAGCCTCCGTTACTTCGGAACCGACTGTCTCTCCGGAGCCAAAGGGGATGATTGCCCTCACCTTTGATGATGGACCCAGTGATTTTACAGACCGTCTTTTGGATTGTCTGGAAGCAAACAATGTAAAAGCTACTTTTTTCCTGGCAGGTCAGGAAGTGGAATATTTTCAGGAACCTGTAAAGCGTATGGAGGAGCTTGGATGCGAGATTGGAAACCACTCTTATGATCACCCGGATCTCACCACGCTTTCCGCCGATGATGCTGCAAATCAGCTTTCCCGCACAGATCAGCTGATCCAGGATCTCACAGGGCACATTGCCACTGTTGTGCGCCCCCCTTATGGTTCTTACAATGACACCGTAGCAGAGACTGCAGCAAGGCCTCTGATTTTGTGGTCTGTGGATACTCTGGACTGGGAAACACAGAATGCAGATTCCACAGTACAGAATGTAATGGACAACGCCAGTGATGGACAGATTATTTTAATGCATGATATTTTCAAAGAATCTGTGGATGCTGCTGAAATTTTTATTCCGCAGCTGCTGCAGGAGGGCTATCAGCTGGTAACAGTAAGCGAGCTGGCTGCTGCAAAGGGAATTACATTGGAAAACGGAACCGCTTATGGATCGTTTTGATTTGGCGTGTCCCAAGTTCAAACGCCTTATCGTGCAAGCACGAACGGCTTTTTGACCTTTTGACACTGGTATCATAATATAGCACTACATAAAAACCAGAGTATCGTTTTCAGGAAATCAGCAACTATACTCTGGTTTATTCTATATATTTTTTCAAACACGCAAAAAAAGGAACTGCCATCATGACAATTCCTCTTTTATACTTATTCAGTTTTCTCTTCCAGAAGGCTGCTGTGAACATACGCCTCAGAGCCTTCATAGTCAATCTGGATCCAGTCTCCGCTCTCACCTTTCTTGACTACTTCTGTCCCAGCGGACAATCCACCAATCACTTCTGCATCACTGCTGGCTGCTGCACGGACATTACAATCCTCTGTCACTACCAGCGTAGTTCCATCGGCTGTCTCTGCAGATCCTGTGACATCCTCACCAAGACCATCAAGGAAAGCAGCAAGTGCAGGATCTGCAGTCTGTGCATCCTCATACTGCTTCTGTACCTTGGCCTTCAGCTCCTTCACGTCGTCATCCTGACGCAAAGAAACTTCATATTTCGTTATCTCGTCGCTGTCATCGTGAGCAGCGCCGTCAATCTTCCAGTTCTCGTCTGTGTCCTTTACCACATAGAACTCAGCAAGCGCAGGTACCTTTGTATCAATCCCCTGACAGATGTAGTAAAAACAGGAATATACTACATAGGAATCGTCATCAAGCCCCTTTTTCGTGTAGATATCACCAGCTTCATACCCTTCAATGTACTTGGCATTGGTAATCTTAGACTCGTCTGCCGGTGCAAGATTATCTACCAAAGTACGCAATGTGGTAATATCTTTATCCCCCAGAGCTGTGTAATAGCTCTTGATCAATGAAGTAATCTCTTCATTAGCTTTTTCCATGGGATTGGCGTCTTTCTTCCCGTCAGTCTCCCCATCATTTGCCGGAGAAGAAGGAACATTTCCCTGGTCGTTGTCTGCTGTTACCTGCTCATCGGCTGTATCCTTGCTGGAATCGCCCTTCCCGCTTCCCATAAATGCACGGATACCGAAAAACAGGACAACCACGATTAACAGAATCGCTCCGCCAAGCATAAAATAGCGAAGGTTATCTGATAACCATTCTCTGAAATTATCCAAGTTCTTGTCCTCCTTAATACAACGCACCGGAACGCCCGATCGTTCCAGGCAATACACCTGAAGGGAATCGAACCCCCGCACATGGTACCGGAAACCACTGCTCTATCCACTGAGCTACAGGTGCATAAATTCGAAAGCTGCATTATCATTAGTTACTGTCTAACATTTAAACAGCAACCTCATATACAACCACTTCGACTAAAAAATTATAGCACAATATCGACTGGATGTAAAGTTTTTTCTTTTGACGGAATAGTTATGTCAGTTTTGAAAAAGGGGCTGTCGGGAAATAGACAGCCCCGCCCTCATCCGGGCAAAATCTCCCACAAATTGTGACGCACATCTTGCAGAAAGCCTTTTTCAAACACGCTCTAGTACTCCATTTTTACTCCATTTTCGTAATAAATAGCTTGAAATTATAATAATTTACGTGGAATACACCACTCTCTCAACCCCTGGAAATACTGGAAAAATCAGGTGTTCCGTAGAGGTCGTATGGGGTGCTCTGATATACGTAATAATTCAGCCAATTGGTATACAGATTGTTGGCATGGGCTCTCCACATCAGAAGCGGACCGTTTTCAGGGTTGTTGTCGCGGTAGTAGTTTTCAGGCATTTCAATAGGGAGATCTTTGCCAAGATCGCGTTTGTACTCGCCGTCCAGGGTGACACGGTCGTATTCCGGGTGACCCATTACAAAAATCTTGCGGCCGTCTTCTGCCATGGCAAGAAAAAGACCTGCTTCGTCGGATTCTGCAAGGACAGTAAGGTCTTTGCAGGCGTGTACAGCTTCAATAGGAACTTCTGTATGTCGGGAATGCGGTGCCAGAAATATATCATCGAACCCTCTGACCAGCGGAATTTTGCGGTTCATTACCTTGTGCCAGAAAAGGCCAAACATTTTTTTATCCAGCTTACGTTTCTTCAGTCCATAAAAATGGTAGAGCGCAGCCTGAGCAGCCCAGCACAGGAAAATAGTGGATGTCACATGGGTCTCGGACCAGTCCATGATCTGGGTAACTTCCTCCCAGTAATCAACCTCTTCAAACTCCATCTGCTCCACCGGTGCTCCTGTAATGATCATTCCATCAAACTTCTTATCTTTCAGTTCAGAAAAAGTCTGATAAAATTTGTTCAGATGACTCCTGGAAGTGTTTTTCGCCTGATGGGACTCCACTGCCATAAAGCTTACGTCAACCTGCAGAGGAGTATTGGAAAGGGAGCGAAGAAGCTGAAGCTCGGTTTCCTCTTTCAGTGGCATTAAATTTAAGATCAGAATATAAATCGGACGGATATCCTGGTGCATAGCACGGTTCTCATCCATAACAAACAGGTTTTCTTTTTCCAGAATCTCCTTTACCGGGAGATCACTTTGTATTTTAATTGGCATTGCAATTTCCTCCTACTATTATACATACTTTTTGTCATTCCTTTCGCTTCGCTCAAGGCACAAGCAAGTTATGAAAAAGTTACTGTTCACTGGTAACGTTCCGCGAGGTGTTTTTTATAAACAAAGTTCACAGAAAACCCGAAAACCTCGTCACGAGATCATGGGATTGCATGATTTTTATGCATCGCAAAGGGGATTGCTGTAAACGAAGTAAGCCAAAAACACAGATTACCAAAAGGCATTCTGCAAAATATACCGCAAAGTACAACGTACAGATTACCCAAATTTTCTTTTAAATCCCCGCCAGCTCCAGGAAATCCTCCTCCGACAAAATCGGGATTCCCAGTTCCTGAGCCTTCTTGTTCTTGGAAGAAGCAGATGTTTTATCGTTATTAATCAGATAGTCTGTTTTCTTCGTTACAGAGCCGGTCACCTTACCGCCGCGGGCTTCGATAAATTTCTTTGCCTCAGAACGGTTGGAAAAATGCTCCACACTGCCTGTAATAACAAAGGTTTTCCCTGCAAAAACCTGTTCTGCTGAAGTCTCCTCATGAACCAGATGAAGATGACTGAGCAGATGATCCAGCTTCCGATTGTTCTCTGCGCTCTTAAAATAATCAGCCAGACTTCCGGCGATTACCGGACCGATTCCTTCAATCGAGCTGATCTCTTCTTCATCTGCATGGCGGATTTTCTCTATATCATCGTCAAAATATTTACAGATCACCTTGGCATTTGCAAGACCGATACCTGTAATCCCAAGACTGTAGATCACCTTGGCAAGAGTGGTCTCTTTCGCCTTCTCCAGACTCACCATCAGATTATCAAAGGATTTCTGACCAAATCCTTCCATTTCTACGATCTGATCTTTATATCTTCCAATTTCAAAAATATCACCAAAATTATGAATAAATCCCATTGCAATAAACTTCTCCAGAGTTGCCTCTGAAAGTCCGTCAATATTCATGGCATCACGGCTGGTAAAAAGGCTGAAGGACTTAATCTTCTTGGCAACACAGTCCGGATTCATGCAGTATAATGTCTCCACATCGTTTTCCTTGCGGATACGCGCCTCCCGGCCGCACACCGGACATTTATCCGGAATTACCAGATTGCCGCTTCTTGTAAGATTCTCCGCAATCTGGGGAATGATCATATTGGCTTTGTACACCTTAATGGTATCTCCAATTCCAAGCTGCAGTTCCTTCACAATGCTGATATTATGCACGCTGGCGCGGCTTACTGTAGTACCTTCCAGCTCCACTGGTTCAAAAATTGCAACCGGATTAATCAGTCCGGTTCTGGACGGACTCCATTCCATATCCAACAGCCTGGTTTCCCGCATTTCATCCGCCCATTTAAAAGCAAAGGAATTTCGTGGAAATTTCGCAGTACTTCCCAGAGACTCCCCATAGGCGATGTCATCGTAGGTCACAACCAGTCCGTCTGATGGAAAATCGTTGTTTACAATTGTCTTGGAAAAATAATCCATGGCTTCATCCAGGCTTACAGAGGTAACCACCTTATACTCCACCACCTCAAAGCCCTGTTTCTTCAACCAGATAAACTGCTGCTCCCTGGAATTGGAAAAATCCACATTCTGGGCACTTACCAGAGCAAAGGCATAAAAACGCACATTTCGTTTCGCCGTGATCTCGTTATTCAGCTGACGCACGGAACCACTGCAAAGATTCCGCGGGTTCTTATATTTGGCATCTGCATCGCCTATAGTCTCGTTGATCCGCTCGAACTCAGAATAAGTGATAATCGCCTCACCCCGAAGCACCAGCTGACCTTTATAAGGGATGCGAAGAGGGATATTCTTAAACACCCTGGCATTGTTGGTAATAACCTCACCAACAATTCCATTCCCCCTTGTTACTGCTTTCACAAGCTCACCGTTCTCATAAGTAAGAACAATGGTCAGACCGTCCAGCTTCCAGGATAAAAGGCATTTGTGATTCCCTATAAATCCACGGAGCACTTCCCTGTCTTTTGTCTTATCAAGGGATAGCATGGGGCTTGGATGTTCTTCCTTCGGAAGTTCATTGACTGCCTCGTATCCTACACGGACAGTAGGACTATTTGTGAGTACAGTGCCGGTTTCTTTTTCCAGCTGCTCCAGCTGGTCGTACAGGCTGTCGTACTCCTGATTGCTCATGATTTCCCTGTCTTCCTGGTAATATGCTTTCGCGGCCTGATCCAGCTTTTCTACCAGTTCTTTCATTCGCTGTAGAGAATTTTCCATGATGTCCTCCTGTTTTACTGTTATAATTGCTACTAGCAGATTTTCTCTGTGAGACAGACTGCTGTTTTTCTGAAATAGTGTGGGAAGCAGCTCGCTTATTTTGCCCTTTTTCTTCTGGAATTGAAGAAAAGGAAATGCTGTCTCTTCCCTGTTTCCTGGAAAATACAGGCGCACTGTCCTGCCTTCTGGCTGCGGGAAGCTGAGAGGAATCTGCAATTCCACGTTCCAGCTTCTTCCACTCCTCCCGGGTGGCTTCTCTGTACCCGCCTTCTTTCAGACCATCTATTGTCAGCTCCATGATTCGTACGCGCTTCAGACTAAGCACCTGATATCCCAGATATTCACACATTCGGCGGATCTGCCGGTTCAATCCCTGGGTGAGAATGATCCGAAAAGAATTTCTCCCTGTTTTTTCCACAAAACACGGGCGGGTAATGGTATCCAGAATAGGAATTCCAGATGACATTTTTTTCACAAACTCACCATCAACTGGTTTATTCACAGTCACCAGATATTCTTTCTCATGGTAGTTTCCCGCACGCATAATCTTATTTACCAGGTCTCCCTGGTTTGTTAAAAGCAAAAGCCCTTCGGATTCCTTATCAAGACGTCCTATGGGATAAATTCGAACCGGATAATTCAGATACTCTGTAACTGTGGTCTCCTGGCGCTGTTTTTTTGTGCTGCACACCACACCTCGGGGCTTGTGAAATAAAAGGAGG
>UMHS01055179.1_pt1 | contig 13810 bp, 10 predicted proteins | sample 1965611 | NCBI WGS metagenome assembly UMHS01 (sample SAMEA4836106, study PRJEB28245) | human gut metagenome | biome: gut microbiome; material: fecal sample | place: Denmark | collected 2008
CATGAGTCAGGATTCCTGGTGGGTATGGCTGGGCGTAGCGGCGGTCGCCATCTACTCCGGCTACTTCGGCGCGGGCGCCGGTACCTTGGCTCTCGCCGTGCTTGATGCCGCCAAAATCGGCCCATTCCACAAGATCAATGCATTGAAAACCCTGATCGGCACAGGCGCGAACATCAGCGCCTCAGTGGTATTCATCATCCAAGGCGCGGTCGATTGGCCGGCCGCCATCATGCTGTGCATCGGATGCTTCATCGGCGGGTACATCGCCCCGTCCATCACCCGCAAGATTCCCGCAAACATCATGCGCGCCGCCGCCGTAATCGCCGGCATCATTCTTACCATCGATCTGGGGCTCAAAACCTATTGATTCGTGCCTTACACTGATGCAGTGAAGCATACAGCATGGCCGTCAACCGCAGCGTGGTCGCAGACCCCGATAAGGTGGCCAATGTCTGGCATTTGGCGACTGCGGAACCTGAGCGCCTAGAAACCAGCGCGGCAGGCGAAGCGGTGAACGACTTCCTCGATCCGCCAGACACGTCGCAGATTCACGGCATTGCGTGTCATGCTGATTGGCGGTTCGCGGCGCGAGCAGGTGCTGTTCGCCGGCGTTATGAAGGAGCTACTCGCGCCCATCAACAATCCGCGATATGTCATCATCGGTAAGGAATGGGGCGTGCGCGCTTACTGCGTGAGCTTCCCCTGCCCGTCCGTATTTGCCCGCCGCCAGCAGGACGCCGAGATACTGAGCCGGCAGTTGGACCGCTGCCTGACGCATTGCACCATGGTATACGCCCGCACTGAGGAAGGTCGGCATACGCTACTTCGCTGCCAAACGCGTTCTTTCCTCAACCGCGACGAGCAACTGCCGCACATACTGACCACAACATCGGAGTAATAGATCGTTGCATTCATGGCCGAGACCACCCCGGTAGAGGAGATGCCGTTGGGCATGTTCATCGCATGGCTCAGCGTGTTCCTCGCCGTCGTTCTGTTTGGTGTTGCTTTGCCGGTTATCGATGTATGCTGGGTAGTTCCGTTCGTCGTATTTGCCGCTGTATTGTTTACAGGCGCGTTTGCCGGCCCGTTCTTACTAGTGCGATGGCTTCGTTCCCGTGCCGGATTGCATCGGTCCGCCCGGCATGCCCGCTAACGAATGTATCTCATCATTCATCCGCCGAACAAGATGAATATGCGGGTTTGTGGGTGATGCCATTGCGGCTGTTGAATGCTGATTTCCGGTTCTGGAGCAGATTCCGTGGCGGTTTTTTGCCGAGTCGGGTCCTAGGGTGGAGCACAACGACTACGATGGTGCGGGTAACGCGATACAAGGAGTGGAACTTCATATGCCGAAGATGTTTGGAACCGATGGTGTTCGAGGACTGGCCAATAGGGATTTGACCGCACGTCTGGCGTTGGATTTGGGCGATGCCGCCGTGCGTGTGCTCGGCGACGCCGGCACCCAAGACGATCAGCCTGAGGGGCGCCGCCGCGCGCTCGTGGGTCGTGACACCCGTGTGTCCGGCGATTTTCTGGCTTCCGCCCTGTCTGCGGGCATGGCCGCCGGCGGATTCGACGTGATCGACGCAGGCATCATCCCGACCCCGGGCATCGCGTTCCTGACCAGCGTGCTCAACGTTGAGATGGGTGCCGTGATCTCCGCCTCCCACAACCCGATGCCCGACAACGGCATCAAGTTCTTCGCACGCGGCGGCTTCAAGCTGCCCGACCAGAAGGAAGACGACATCGAGGCCGTGCTCGGCCAGGACTGGGACCGCCCGACCGGTGCCGGCGTGGGCCGCGTGAGCCACGACCAGACCACTGCCACCAACCTGTACATCGATCATCTGGTGGCCACCATCGCTCCGCTGAACGATGACAAAACCCAGCCCAAGCCGCTCAAGGGACTGAAGATCGTGGCCGACTGCGCCAACGGCGCCACTTCCGTGGTGGCTCCCGAAGCCCTGCGCCGTGCCGGTGCGGATGTAATCGTGATCAACGCCTCGCCGGACGGCTACAACATCAACAAGAACGCCGGTTCCACCCACCCCGAGCAGCTGCAGGCCATGGTCAAGGCCACCGATGCCGTGATGGGCGTGGCCTTCGACGGCGACGCCGACCGTTGTCTCGCCGTGGACGAAGACGGCAACATGATCAACGGCGACCAGATCATGGGCATTCTGGCCCGCGCCAAGCAGCGCGAAGGCAAGCTCAACCACGACACCCTCGTGGTCACCGTGATGAGCAACCTCGGTCTGAAGCTCGCCCTGAAAGATATGGGCATCAAGACCGTGGAAACCGCCGTGGGCGATCGTTACGTGCTTGAGGAAATGCTCAAGGGCGATTACTCGCTCGGCGGCGAGCAGTCCGGCCACGTGATCAACCGCGAATTCGCCACCACCGGCGACGGCACCCTGACCGCACTGACCCTGTGCAACGAGGTCGTCAAGTCCGGCAAGAGCCTGAAGGAGCTCGCCGCCGACTTCCCGCAGCTGCCGCAGACCCTCATCAACGTGCCGAACGTGGACAAGAAGGCCGCCTCCACCAACAAGCGCATCCAGGATGCCGTGGCCCGTGAGGAGGAACTGCTGGGAGACACCGGCCGTGTGCTGCTGCGCCCCTCCGGCACCGAACCGCTCGTGCGCGTGATGGCCGAGGCCGCCACCCAAGCCTACGCCGACGAAGTCTGCACCCGCCTCGCCAAGATCGTCGCCGAAGAACTCGCGCTGTAGCACCCTTCCCTAAGGAAAAAAACAATGTTTGGAAAGAACGCCAAAGTCGACCTCGAACTCAACCGTGATGTCGAACAACTCATCAAAACCGGCGGCAAGGAGAAGCTCCTGCCCATCGTGCAGGCCGGCGAACCGGTGTTGCGCCAACGGACAGTGGCCTATAATGGCCAGCTTTCCAAGCGTACGCTCGCCAAACTCATCGATACGATGCACACCACCATGCTGGAGGCACCCGGCGTGGGGCTCGCCGCCACCCAGATCGGCTTGGGGCTCGCGCTCGCCGTGGTCGAAGACCACGTGCGCGACGACGAGGATGATCCGCGCGAAATCGCGGAATTCCCCTTCCACGTGATCATCAACCCGAGCTACAAACCCACCAGCGACAAAACCGCCTCGTTCTACGAGGGCTGCCTGAGCTTCGACGGATACCAAGCTGTGCGCAAGCGTTGGCTCGACATCACCGCCGAATGGGATGATGAAGACGGCAAACACCACAGCGAGCCGCTGCACGGCTGGCCCGCACGCATCTTCCAGCACGAAACCGATCATTTGAGCGGCGAGTTGTATATCGATCGCGCCGAAATCCGTTCGCTGACCACCAACGAGAACCTCGAGGACTACTGGTGCGAAGACCCGGTGCCCACCGAGGCCGCTGAAGAGCTCGGTTTCGCACTATGACCGACCGTGCATGGTTCGACGCCGCCAAGGGAGACATTCCCCAATGGGCGGCGTCCATGCCCAAGGACGCCGATGGCACCACCATCGACTGGGACTGGGTGCGTTCTCTGGACCTGGCGCATGGCGTCGGCACAATACCGGAATCCACCCCACAGTCCATCCACGACGCATTGAAGGCCGACTACGCCACACGCGAGCATCTGGAATCAATCATCGCCCAATGCAACAGCACATTCATGACCGATTACGATCGATTCATCGGCTCCTATCGTCTGCCTCGCGCGCTCGCCTACGCCAATCGTCGGCTCAACGACAACATCAACACGCTGTTGCATCTGGGCGAACAGCAACACCTATGGGTGGTCAGTCGCGAACGGCGGGGGAGGACTACCGTTGCCGTGCTCAGGCCGTACTCCGGCAGCCGCCCATCGAACGATGACCAAGGCATGCTGAATCTGAGCGGTGAAACCGGTGACGCATCTGCCGGAAACACTGCTGCCGAAAACAGCGATGTCAAGTTCCCCACAACAGTCGCCTTGGACGATATCCAAGACCGTACGGCGGCGATTCTTGACGCACGCGCCGAACGACGTAAGGCCCAGCGCTTCCAGAAGCGTGCGGGCGATGCGGCGATGGCCCGCGCCAATCTCTCCGGCGCGACTTCGCCGGGTGGTGCCGCTCTGCCGGGTGGTGCCGCCGCGTCTGGCAACGCTACCGGACACCATCCCAAGCCCGACTGGCGCGACGCCTACCTGCCCGGCCGCGACGTGGACGCGGTGATGGGCATCGACATCGAAACCACCGGCATCGATCCGGCACGTGACTACATCATCGACGTCGGCTTCGAGTTCATGAACATGGCCAGTCCGCGCCCGGCCGGCGAACCCGAGACATACGCCTATGAGCAGGGCTATTACGCCGCCGGCGACGCCTACGGCCAGTCCCGCCTCGCTTTTGGCGTGCCGCCGGAAAACGCGGCGCTCGGCAACGCCCTCATCGCCAAACTCACCGGCATCGATGTACGCGGCCGCAGCAGCGAGGCCGGGTACCGACTCTTCGACGAATGGCCCCAAGCCCAGGCCGGCCTGCTCGCGCGGCTTACCCAGCAGCCGTACGTGGCGCATAACGCCACCTTCGAACATAGCTGGTTCATGCTGAACGTCGCCGGATACGCGGAAAGCTACCGCGCCGGGCGCATCACCATCATCGATACCCTGCCGATGAGCCGGCAGTGGGACCCCGGCGCGGTACCCACCAACGAGCATCCTTACGGAGACAACACGCTCGACGCCTACGCCAAACGTCAGGGCGCGCTTGATTCCGCCCACAACGAACGCCACTTGGGCCTTGAGGATTCGCACATCATGCTGGTGGCCATGAAACACCATCTGGCGGCGCTGAAAGCGCAAAGGAAAGGGCCGTGGGGGTCCACCGGCAGGGCGGGCGTCGGCGGCAAGTCCTGCGGTCGTAAGCGGTGAGTACACTATTGGTCTCGTGAGTAACTATCAGGACAGCCGACAGCAGCGTGAGAACCGCCGCCGCACCATCGTGCGTGTGGTGTGCGTGGTCATAGCTGTGGCCATGCTCGGCTCCCTGATCATCCCGGCGATTTACGCGGGGCTTTGACGTTGCCTTCGCATATTCGTGCCCGCAGTTGAACACGTCTGATGCGAGGGATTCGTGAGGTCGCCCGGCCGGCTATCGGCAAGGCAGGCCCGGAACCTTCTGACAGCATGGATTGCAGGCGGATGCGCGTGTGGCGCGGCAATGCCCGCCAACGCCAGAGGAATGTGCGAAGGCTGTCAACAAGGACGTGACTTCCCAAAGAATCTCAAAGAATCAACAGTAAGGTAAACCACGATGGCAGAATTTGACTTTACCCAGGCGATCGGCGAAGCCCGCGCCAAATACGAATCCATCGCCAAGGCGCTGGACGTCGACCGACTCAAGGCCGATATCAAGGATCTCGAAACGCAGGCCGCGGCCCCGGGCCTGTGGGATGACCCGGAAAACGCCCAGAAGATCACCAGCCGGCTGTCCGCCGCGGAATCGCAGCTGAAGCGTCTGAACTCCGCCTCCCAGCGCATCGACGATGTGGAAACGCTCGTCGAACTCGGCCACGAGGAGGGCGACCAGGACTCTCTGGACGAGGCGCAAAGCGAAATCGGCGAGATCCAGAAGGATCTCGACCAGATGGAGATCCAGACCCTGCTTGACGGCGAATACGACGAACGTTCCGCCGTGGTGACCATCCGCTCCGGTGCCGGCGGCGTCGACGCGGCCGACTTCGCGCAGATGCTGCTGCGCATGTACCTGCGCTACTGCGAGCGTAACGGCTTCAAGGCCAAGGTCATGGACACCTCCTACGCCGAAGAGGCCGGCATCAAGTCCGCCACCTTCCAGGTGGACGCCCCCTACGCTTACGGCCGACTGTCCGTGGAAGGCGGCACCCACCGTCTGGTGCGCATCTCCCCGTTCGACAACCAGGGCCGCCGCCAGACCAGCTTCGCCGCCGTGGAAGTGGTGCCGCTGGTCGAGGCCACCGATCACATCGACATTCCGGATACGGACATCCGCGTGGACACCTACTGCTCCTCCGGCCCCGGCGGCCAGGGCGTGAACACCACGTACTCGGCCGTGCGCATCACCCACCTTCCCACCGGCATCGTGGTGACCATGCAGGATGAGCGTTCGCAGATTCAGAACCGCGCCTCCGCCATGGCCGTGCTCCAGTCCCGACTGCTCGTGCTGCGCCACGAGGAGGAGGCCAAGAAGAAGAAGGAGCTCGCCGGCGACATCAAGGCCAGCTGGGGCGATCAGATGCGCTCCTACGTGCTGCACCCCTACCAGATGGTCAAGGATTTGCGCACCGGCTACGAAACCAGCCAGACCCAGGCCGTGTTCGACGGCGACATCAACGCGTTCATCGAGGCCGGCATCCGCTGGCGCCACGAACAGCGCCGCGCCGCCGAAACCGAGGAGTAAACAGCATTATGGCACTGATCTCACTGGACAATGTGTCCAAGATCTATCCCAAAGGCACCCGACCGGCGCTTGACGACATCAACCTCGATATCGAACGCGGTGATTTCGTGTTCCTTGTGGGTGCGTCCGGCTCCGGCAAGACCACGCTCTTGAGCCTGCTGTTGCGCGAGGAAGAGGCCACCAACGGCGAGATTCGCGTGGCCGGCAACGATCTGCGGCGCATCACCAACCGTCAAGTGCCGCAGTACCGCCGTTCGCTGGGCTTCGTGTTCCAGGATTACAAGCTGCTCAATAACAAAACCGTATGGGAGAACGTGGCGTTCGCCCTTGAGGTGATCGGCACACGGCGGTCCACCATCAAATCGTTGGTGCCCAAGGTGCTGAATACCGTGGGGCTCACCGGCAAGGAAAAGAACTACCCGCATGAGCTCTCCGGTGGCGAGCAGCAGCGTGTGGCCATCGCCCGCGCCTACGTGAACCACCCGCAGATTCTGCTGGCCGACGAGCCCACCGGCAACCTCGACCCGACCACTTCGCTGGGCATCATGGAAGTGCTGGACGCCATCAACCGCACCGGCACCACCATCGTCATGGCCACGCATAACGAAGAGATCGTCAACTCGATGCGCAAGCGCGTGGTCGAACTGCACAACGGCAAGATCGTGCGTGACGAGGCTCATGGCTCCTACGATTCCGCCCTGTTCTTCCCGGATGCCGAAGTCGAAGCCAAGTCCGACACCGCCCATCATGTGCTGGCGGCGGCGACCAAGGCCATCGAGGGCAGTGACGAGCCGTCCGAAGGCATCGCCCGTCTGGCCAACTCCGTGCATTCCGGCCGCACCGGCCGCTATGGCGAGACGTTCGCGCCGCTGGAAGACACGCTGACCTGGGGCAAGGGCATTCCGTTGGATGAGCAGGCCGCCGCCCTGGAAAGCACCCAGGCGTTCGACCCGTTCAAGGACGAGTCCGCCGCGACCGCCGCGGTTGCCGATACGTCCGTGTCATCCGCCGCCGAGCCACCGGCCCCGCCGGAGCCGCCCGCACCGCCGGAACCGCCCGCACCGCCGGCCAACGAGCAGTCCGCCGCCGAGCAGCCTGCTGACGAGCAGTCCGCCGACGAGCAGTCCGCCGCAGACCAAACATCCGACGATCAACCCGCTGAGGGCGCGAAGGAGTAAGGGGGATCATCATGCGAGCACGATTCATTCTGTCCGAAACGTGGGCCAACCTCACCCGTAACCTGTCGATGCTGCTGTCGCTGACGCTGGTCACCTTCATCTCATTCCTGTTCATCGGCGCTTCGGTGCTTACTCAGGCGCAGATCACCAAAGCCAAGGGCGACTGGTACGACAAGGTCGAGGTCGTGGTGTGGCTATGTCCCGACGGCACCAGCCAGTCCGCGAACTGTGCTTCCGGCAAATCGCCCTCAGCCAATGAGATCACGGCACTGCAGAAAACCATTCGCGATGAACTCAACGACGTGGTCTCCAACATCGACTATGTCAGCAAGCAGGATTTCTACGACAACACCTTCACCAAGCAGTACCCGAACGGTGAATTCCAAGGCCGTACGCTGACCGCGGACGATATGCAGGACTCCCTCTGGCTCAAGCTCAAGGACCCCACCAAATATCAGGTGGTCTCCGAAGTGCTCTCTGGCAAGGAGGGTGTGGAAGACGTTACCGATCAGCGCCAGATCTTCGACCCGGTGTTCGCCGTGCTCAACCGAGCCACGGCGGTTACGGCTGTGCTCGCCGGCGTGATGGTGGTGGTCGCCATCCTGCTGACCGGAACCACCATTCGTATGTCCGCCGCATCCAGACGAACCGAAACCGAAATCATGAGGTACGTGGGTGCCTCGAACTGGACGATTCGTCTGCCGTTCATTCTGGAGGGCGCCATCGCCTCGCTGATCGGCTCGGTGCTCTCGTGCCTGATGCTTTCGGCTATCGTCAACGTGTTCGTCACCGGCTGGCTGGCGAAATCCGTTACATGGATTCCTTATGTGAATCAGCTCACGGTACTGGTGATATCGCCGTTCCTGGTTGTGGGCGCGATACTGCTGTCCATCATCGCTTCAACCATCTCGTTGCGGCGTTATTTGAGGGCGTAACGCGACCGGCTTACCCGCGAGAAATGTGATGACATCATGTGCAAGCCTCTCAGGTTCGCATGTTATGGTATTGGCTTAAGTGAGCGAAAGGACTATTCACATATGACGAACGTACGTGTGATCAAGCCCGCACTGGCGGCACTGGTGGCCGCCGCAGCCTGTGTGGGAGGTCTGGCGTTCAGCTCGGCACAGCCTGCCCAGGCAGACACCTATTCCGACCTGATCAATGCGCAGAACCAGCACGCCGCGTCGGTACAGCGCGAGGCCGAACTCAAGCAGCAGCTGGCCGGTGCCAGCCAGGACCTGGCGAATAAGGTACTTGAGCTGGACGATCTGACCAACAACAAGATTGTCGCCGCGCAGGCCAAGGTCACACAGGCCAACGAGGATGCCGCCACCGCTCAGGACGAGGCCGATGCCGCATCCGGACGTCTTTCCGCCGCGCAGAAAGACAAGGAGACGCTTGAGGAGCAGATCAAGCAGACCGGCAAGGACTACGATGACGCGCACGCCGCCGTGGCCCAGCTGGCCCGTGACGAGATGCACGGCTCGAATGCTTCCGACGTGATGAGCGTGGTGACGGGTGCCACCAGCACACAGGACTTCGTCAACTCCATGCAGTCCCGGGACGCGTTGTCCCGCAACGAGGCGAATGCGGCTTCCTCCGCCGCGACCTCACTGAGCACGTCGAAGAACCGTGGCGAGCGCTTGGCGGCCATCGAAAAGCAGATCGCTGTGCTCAAGACCCAGTCCGATGAGAAGGCCGCTTCCGCACAGACCGCCGCCGAAACCGCGCAAAGCGAACGTGACGCTTTGGACAAGCTACGCCAGGAGGGTGAGACGCGGCGCAACGAACTGTCCTCCATGGTCGACAGTCTGGATTCCCAATCCGCCAAGCAGGCGGCCCAGACCGTACTGATCGCCTCCCAGGTCGATTCCTACAATCGTCAGTTCCAGAAGGAGCAGCAGGACGCCGCCAACCGGGTGGATACCGGTAACCAGGGCGGCACGCCGTCCACTCCGGTGACCCCCGCTCCGGCGCCCGCTCCGGCTCCGGCTCCGGCGCCGGCCCCCGCCCCCGCCCCCAGCGTCGGCGGCCAAGGCACGTCGAACGGCGACTATGGCAACGCCTATGCCGCCGGCCAGTGCACGTACTGGGCGTATGAACGTCGCAGGCAGATGGGCATCGGCACGCCGTCCTATCTCGGCAATGGCGGCTTCTGGTGGCGCAGCGCCCCCGCGTACGGCCTGCGCGTGGACCACACGCCGCAGGTCGGCGCCGCACTCTCCTTCCTGCCCGGCCAGGATGGCGCCGACGGCACCTATGGCCATGTTGCCGTAGTCGAAGCCGTGTATGGCGACGGCACATTCCAGATCTCCGAAATGAACTGGGGTGGTCCGTGGAACATGCACTACCGCACGCTGACCAATTTGGGTCAGTACTGGTTCGTCCACTGACCGGTTGGGTCGGCCGATATATGCGGTTGAAGGGTTCCTCTTGAAGAGGAACCCTTTTTCGTATTCGAGGCCGGTCCGTGATATCGTCGGATGTTGCGTTGCTACCCACGAGTTGCTACTCACGAGTTATTGCCCACGAAAGGAGGAGACATGCCCAAGGAAACCGGTGAGAAACTCATCGTCCAGAACAAGAAGGCCCGGCATGACTATGCCATCGAAGACAAGTACGAGGCAGGGCTGGCCCTGACCGGCACCGAGGTCAAGTCGTTGCGCGAAGGCCGCGCATCGCTGTCCGAGGCGTTCATCTCCATCGACCGCCGTGGCGAGATGTGGCTGGAGGGCGCGAACATCCCCGAATACCTGAACGGCACATGGAACAACCATGCGCCCAAGCGCAAGCGCAAGCTGCTGCTGCACCGACTGCAGATCACCAAGCTCGCCCGCGGCATCGAAGCCAAGGGATACACGATTGTGCCGCTGAGCCTGTACTTCAAGGACGGTCGCGTCAAGGCGGAGATCGCGCTGGCCCGAGGCAAGAAGGAATTCGACAAGCGCCAGGCCCTGCGCGAAGAGCAGGACAAGCGCGAAGCCCTACGCGCCATGCGCTACGCCAACATGCGCCACTAGTCCCGCCTCTTGGCTCCCCTCCGGAGGGGAGCCAAGGGTAGGATGTCCGCGTTGTGGGCCATTTCGCCCACGATTAACGCTTCCGTAGCATTGCACTCCTACGCTCTGGAACCATCTGGGAAACATACCCGCCCAGCTGACTATCCGGAGAGAGGAAATCCAATGTCTCTAAGCAAGGGAATACAATCCGCTGCGGCCGCCGCCCTGAGCGCGGCCATGCTGATCGCCGTGGCGGCCTGTGGCACGACTGACAGCACCGACACCGCATCCAAGAGCGGCGATTCATCCAAGGACTCGTCCAGCACTTCGATTCAAGGCTTCGACACCAGCAGCATCCAGAAGGACGACGAGATTGCCGCACTGCTGCCCGATTCCGTGGCCGGCGACGGCACGCTGACCGTCGGCGCCGATACTTCCTATGCCCCGGCCGAGTTCCTGGCCGAGGACGGCAAGACCCCGGTCGGCTTTGATGTCGACCTGTCCAAGGCGCTGGCCGCAGTGTTCGGACTGAAGGAAAACACCGTCTCCTCCACGTTCGATTCGATTATCCCGTCCGTCGGCTCCAAGTACGACATCGGCATCTCCTCCTTCACCGTGACCAAGGAACGCATGGAGGCTGTGGACTTCGTGACCTACTTCAAGGCCGGTTCCACGTTCGTGGTGCAGAAGGGCAACCCGAACAAGGTCGACTCCTCGAACCTGTGCGGCGTGAAGGTGGCTGTGCAGACCGGTACCACCCAGGAAGAGGAAGTCAACAAGGATAACGAGCAGTGCAAGGCGGACGGTAAGGATGCCATCGACATCCAGTCCTCCAAGCTGCAGACCGATGTGACTACCGCCGTGGCTTCCGGTAAGGCTGATATCTTCTACGCCGATACGCCGGTTGCCGGCTACGCCATCAAGCAGACCGGTGATACGCTCGAGGCCCTCGGCGAGGACGTTGGTGTGACCCCTGAGGCCGTGGCCGTCAAGAAGGGCGATTCCAAGACCGCCGAGGCCGTACAGAAGGCCATCCAGAAGCTGATGGATGATGGCACGTACAAGAAGATCCTCGACACGTGGGGCGTCTCTTCCGGCGCCGTCGACAAGGCCGAGATCAACCCGTCCGTCGAGTAGTTTCGGTTACTATGAAGACTCCCGTTGCCCTGCGGCGGGAGTCTTTTTGTATATGTATGCACTGTAGTGTATAAATATGCTTAACCGTTGATCGTTGCCGTTGAAGCGGCGTAAGAGAGAAGAAGAAACGATTATGCAGTCCACCAAACTGAAGTCCATTATGGCCATTGCACTGAGCTCGGCCATGCTGTTCGCCACCGCCGCTTGCGGCACCTCCGACAAGGCCGATGACGGTACGGATTCCGCCAAGGGCTCCGATGCCGCCACCATCACCAGCTACGATGTCAGCTCCGTGGAGAAGGATGACACCATCGCCGCACTGCTGCCTGAATCCGTGACCAAGGACGGCAAGCTCACCATCGGCACCAACCCCTCCTACGCCCCGGCCGAATTCCTCGACGCCGACGGCAAGACCCAGATCGGCTACGACATGGATCTTGCCCGCGCCATGGGCAACATCTTCGGTCTCGAGACCGAAATCGTCTCCTCCAACTTCGATACGATCATTCCGGCCATCGGCTCCAAGTACGATCTGGGCATTGCCGCCTTCACCATCACCAAGGAGCGCATGGAATCCGTCGACTTCGTCTCCTACTTCACCGCAGGCATGGGCTATGCAGTGGCCACAGGCAACCCCAAGAACGTCGATGAGAACGACCTGTGCGGTCTGAACGTTGCCGTCGAGACCGGCACCGTCGAGGAAGAGGCCATCAACAAGACCGCCAAGCAGTGCAAGGCGGACGGCAAGAAAGACATCACCATCCAGTCCTCCAAGCAGCAGACCGACGCCACCACCGCTGTGGTGACCGGCAAGGCCGACGTCTTCTTCGCCGATTCCCCGGTTGTCGGCTACGCCATCGCCCAGACCGATGGTCAGCTGGAACAGCTCGGCAAGGACTTCGATGAAGTGCCGAACGCCATCGCCATCAAGAAGGGCGATTCCCAGACCGCCGAAGCCGTGCAGAAGGCCATGCAAAAGCTCATGGACGACGGCACCTACACTAAGATTCTCCAGCACTGGGGCGTCGAATCCGGCGCACTGGACAAGGCCGAAATCAACCCGGCCGTCGAATAGTCGACAAGCTGTCGCGAAAATTCGAATGGGGCGCACTGTTTGTAACACAGTCGCCCCATTCGTGCACTAAGGTTCAACGCTAGTTGCAACTTGCAGTTCAGGCTGCCTAACACATCCAAGGAACCAGATTATGGCGAAGAAAGAAGTCGACGGTGAGGGGCTGAACATCCCCAACCGCATCAAGGCGTTGCCGGTCAAGCGTCCCGGCCCGATTGTGGCCGCAGTGATCGTGGTACTGCTCGCCGCGATGCTCATTCAAGGCTTGATTACCAATCCGCGACTGGATTGGCCCACCGTCTGGAAGTACCTGTTCAACGAGAACGTGCTTGAAGGCATTCGCTATACCTTGGAGCTCACCGTGATCTCCATGGTCGTGGCGATCATCCTGTCGGTGATTCTTGCCATCATGCGCAAATCCATCAATCCGGTGCTGCGCGGCGTCAGCTGGTTCTTCATCTGGTTCTTCCGCGGCACGCCTGTGTACACGCAGCTCATTTTCTGGGGTCTGTTCGCCGTGCTGATTCCTAAGATCAGCCTCGGCATTCCGTTCACCTCGGTGGAGTTCTGGAGCATCGACTCCAACGTGGTGGTCACCGCATTCAACGCCGCATGGATTGGTCTGGCCCTGAACGAGGCCGCCTACCTGTCCGAAATCGTGCGTGCCGGCCTTGAAGCCGTGGACCCCGGCCAGACCGAGGCGGCCAAGGCGCTGGGCATGAACCGCACGCTCATCATGCGCCGCATCGTGCTGCCGCAGGCCATGCGCATCATCATCCCGCCCACCGGCAACGAGACCATCGGCATGCTGAAGACCACCTCGCTGGTCACCGCCGTGCCGTTCACCCTCGAACTGCAGTTCGCCACCAACGCCATCGCCAACCGTATCTACAAGCCGATTCCGCTGCTTCTCGTGGCCTGCTTCTGGTACCTGCTGATCACCTCCATTCTGATGGTTGTGCAGTCCCGCCTCGAGGCGCACTTCGGCAAGGGCTTCGATGCCCGACCGGTGGGCACCAAGGGCAAGCA
>UMHS01025004.1_pt1 | contig 13764 bp, 13 predicted proteins | sample 1965611 | NCBI WGS metagenome assembly UMHS01 (sample SAMEA4836106, study PRJEB28245) | human gut metagenome | biome: gut microbiome; material: fecal sample | place: Denmark | collected 2008
CAAACCTATAGGAGGTAAAATAATATTCAATTATCCTTTACGAAAAGCGCAAGATGAAGGATATTTCAAGCCAATAAATTATATTCCGATTATTGAGTGGAATTCCAAACAATCCGATCAAATAATAGCAAACAAAGCTATCGAACAATTAAGATTGGATATCGAAAATGGATATGACCATGTCCTCATGGCAAGAGTGAATAGTATTGCAAGAGCCGAGATTATTCAAAAAATCTATGCTGATTCGTTCCCGGAATACAATCCATTGTCTATACACTCAAAATTATCTACAAGGTCAATATCGGAGATAAAGGCAAAAATAATTGCCGGTGAATGTAAGATCATTGTATGCGTTGATATGTTTGGGGAAGGCTTCGATATGCCTAAACTGAAAATTGCAGCTTTTCATGATATCAAAAAAAGCTTGCCTACAACTTTGCAATTAATAGGACGTTTTACAAGAACAAGTATGGATGATTCTTTAGGGTGCGCTTCAATAATTGTGAATATAGCAGATATTGATGCACAAAAAGAAATCGAGCACCTATATGCATCCGATGCTGATTGGAATCGGTTATTACCTTATTTAAGCGAAGGAAGAATTGATAATCAAATTTCATTGCGAGAATTTATACAAGGATTTGAGAAGTTTCCGGAAGAATTACCAATCCAAAACCTTTTACCCGCTTTGAGTGCTGTCATCTATAAGATTAATGAACAAGAATGGCATCCTGAAAGATATGCCGAAGGGCTAACAGCTATAGAGCAATATGAAAAAATTTATTACGACACCAATCAGCAGGGAAACACAATTGTAATAGTTGCAGGTAAAAAAGATAAGGTTGCTTTCGGAAAGATTGAAGATTTATTCGAAATGCACTGGACTCTCTATATCATATATCGTAATGTCCGACAAAAGTTATTATTTATTAATTGTTCGGATAATGGTTCTCTTTTCGAAGATTTAGCCAAAGCGGTTACAGACAAAACGGCAAATATAGTAGATGCAACGAGTATATTTAGATGTCTGGGGCATATTAATCGCATAAAAGTAACCAATGTAGGCTTAAAAGACGCATTAAATACACTCCGAAGTTTTACAATGTATGCAGGTTCAGATATTGAAAAGGCATTAACTGAAGCTCAACAGAAAAATAAAATTAAGTCGAATATCTTTGTTACTGGCTATGAAAATGGCGAGGAAACATCGGTTGGATGTTCATATAGAGGACGAGTGTGGTCTCGAAGAATAAACAATATAAATGAATTTACGAAATGGTGTGATTCAATCGGTGCGAAAATTTTAGATTCATCTATCAACGATGAAATGGTTATGCAACATGCAACGAAATATGTCTCTGTCGATGCCATACCGAACAAACGTGCAATTTCTATTGAATGGCCAGAAAATATAATCGGTGAATTTGAAAAAAATATCTATATAGGAACAAATGAAAAAAACATGAAACCTTTGATTTGTATAGATATTTTACTTTCAGAAAATCAAGCAAATGGAGCTTTAAATTTTATCGTTAGAAGCGATGCCTTTGATTCCCATTATACCTATAAAGTTATAGATGGAAATGTATCAATAGATAATGTTTCAACACCTCTTTGCATTAACATAGGGCGTAGTACCTTATCATTATCTGAATTCCTGTGTAAAGACCGCTATTTCCCTACTGTCCGGTTTGTTGATGGAACTACTTTACAAGGCCAATATATGGCCGAATATAGAAATGAGGATGTATTATTCGATCGAGAAAAAATTCAAGTTTGGGATTGGGCAGGTGTAAATATTAAAAACGAATCACAAGGTAATGAGAAAGATAGTACGAGTATTCAATATCATGTGATACAGAAACTTAAAGAACAAAATTTCGACATAATATTCGATGATGACAATGCAGGGGAAATCGCGGATGTTATCGCGATCGAAGTTGATGACGTTAATAAAAAAGTCAAAGTGGAATTGTTCCATTTGAAATTTTCTCAAGAGGACCGTCCCGGGGCTCGAATCAATGATTTATATGCTGTTAATGGACAAGCGCAAAAGTGTGTAAGCTGGCTTCATACCAGACCAGAACATATTATTGGTCGAATGTTAAGACGTGGGGCTTCAGGGCCTAAAAATAGATACGAATTAGGAACAGAAGAGCAACTTTCAATAATTAGGGAAAAAGTAAAAAGTTTGTATGAGATTGAATATATAGTTCATATAGTTCAGCCCGGATTATCGAAAGCTGCAGCCTCAAGAGAACAATTAAAATTACTTAGTCTAACTGAAGCGTTTTTATGGGAAACAAGAATGATTAAGTTGGGGGTTATCGCAAGTGCATAGAATTTCCGAGTATTGAAATTATTTTGTCGGTTTATATGAGTGATGTTAATGATTTTAAGCAAGAGATAGAGTGTATTTATAAAGATGAAAAATACTCTGTCCGAGATAATGGAGCTGTTTTTCGGTATCCTCGTGATGGTAAACGGCCTCGTAAATATGATAATTTCTGGACTTTCGGTAAGCCCAATGATAAACATGGATACATGGAGATTGCCTCTGTTCGAGTCCATATTATTGTGGCTACGGCCTTTCATGGCCCGAAACCAACGAAAGAACATGTTGTCGATCATATAGATACGAATCGCCGCAACAATCGTCCGGACAATCTTCGATGGGTCACACGATTGGAGAACGCACTCGATAACCCAATTACCCGCAAACGTATCATTATGCGTTGTGGTAGTATCGAAGCGTTTTTGGCCAATCCGTCTTTATTGCAAGAAAGCGATGTTACTCCCGATTTCAGTTGGATGAGAACTGTAACGGGTGCCGAAGCCCAAGTCAGTAAAGAGCGATTATTGGCATGGGCTGAAAGCGACAAACAAACATCTGGAGGAGCTTTGGGCGAATGGGTATATGGTCGGCAATCAATTTCGCAAAATGACGGTCAGTCATCGAATGTAGACGAAATTGACAAGTTGCAATCCGATTCCTTAAACGGGTGGGGCCAAATTCCGCCTCAAGCATATGAACGTCCCGTTGAGCCGGAACAAAGAAAACCCAATGTTATGCCCTCGTTAACACCCGGAGCGGCCCAAGAAATCTATTTTTATAATGATAAGCCCAATGAATACCCATGTACTCCGCAGGAATATAGTGGTGATCCTTTAACTGCTTATGCCGCTAATTTGACCAAAAATGCAGTCTATTGGCGGAACAACAATGGTGATCGGGAATATGTGGTTGCTAAGTATGGATTTTCGAAGGATCGAAACTCCTTATACGTAATGACTAAATCCGCATACGTGTGGCGAAATCAGGACGACGGAGATTCTATGCCTGTTCCCGTAGCAAGCCTTAATAAAGACGAATTCAGAGAGGATGAACTGAACTATCAACTCGGAGAAGTTATTTACGATGATAATTTATTCGTACATAAAAGGGTAGAAACCGGTTTTATGCCCAAAGAGTATTTGGAAGAACTATTCGATGAGTGTACCGGAAAAAAGAAATAAGTATTAACAGGATTAAAATACTTTTGACAGCTTAATTTTATCCATAATTTTGTTGCTATTTTGTTACCCAAAGCGTTTATATAAGTCCACAACACTTTGATATTAAGATATATAATAATAAATAGCAATAATATCCGGCAGTATCTCAAGGAGCACGAACCGGAACTCTATGCCCGTCGGGGGATGATGCGGTCTGCCGGCGGACGTGCCGTATCGCGGCGCAGCATGGAGAAATACGCCGAGGCGGTACGCCTGTACGAAACGACGGACGAGGACCTGCAAACCATAGCGCAGCGTTTGGGGCTGGTCTACAACAGTCTGGGAGGCTTCATGCGCCGGCACTTCCCGGAACTGCTCGCCCGGCATAAAGGGAAGGCGACGGGCCCGAAAGGATAACGAACGGCTTTTGACGACCTATATCTCAATTACTCAATTAATTGCTAAATCAATATATGGACAATAGAAGATGCTTTCGAAATGGCCGCACCGGAGGCGAATTTTCTTGTATTGCTGTTCTGGGTGGCGATGGCGGCCCTGCTGATTGTCTTGATCGCCATGGGGGGGGGCAAGAACCGGCGCCGGAGGCGCCTGTGCGATCCGCGCAAGGATCACTATCGACGGGAACCGGATGCCTGGAGCTCCCGATAGTGCGGGTGCGCGTATCCATGATGTGTAAGTAAGTCTGCCTCCTCTAAAATAACGCACAACACACTCATCTCAGCACCTTGATCGTAGGTCGTCCCTGCCGGATACGTTGCCACGGGCTGCGATCGGCGGTGCGATGTACGCATACTCCGGGGAGCCTCCCGCCTTACGGCGGCGAGGCTCCTTCGCTTTCGATGCCGCACGCCGAGGTATATCCCGGAGCGGGCGTGTGCCGGAGCTTGTCGTCTTTTGCCGCACGCCGCAGGTGCGGGGGCCGTCCCCGAAGACATGGAATCCGAACAACTGTTCACCCGATAAAACCACGACAATGAACATGAACACCTGTAAAACCGATATTGCCATGTCACGAAATACCCATACCCTTGAAAAGAACCGTTTCGTACACCTTGTACGCCTCTCCCTTGTCCAGTCCTTGTCCGAGAGAGAACTCTGCGAGGCAGAAACCTCCTATGAACGCTATGTGGGCAGTGTACAGCGGTTGCTCGTGCCGGGGAGATTCTCTCCGGCGGATACGCTGCATACGCTGGCCCGTGCGAAGATGCGGCTGGTGCGTCTCCGGGACGCAGCGGCAAAAGTTCCGTCGGAACTCCTGCCGCTGCTCGATGCGGCCATAGAGCTGACGAAGTTCGAGATACGGATGATACACCTGCGGGTCATACATCCGGACATTATGAATGCTCCGGAGGACGCCCGCTGTCCCAAGTCTCCGATCTACCTCGCCGAAGGATTCACGCCGAAGGATCTGATGGAGCTCGTTGCCGGGATGCAGGGCCTCGGCGTAGGACGCCTTATCGACGGCTCTATGGTAAGTGTGGAGACGTTCGCGGAAGCAGTGGCATGGCTGTTTAACGTGCGGATCCGGAATCCGGATCAGGCCAGGCATGCGGTGGTGAACCGCAAACTGAGGCTGACTCGGTTTTTGGACCGCCTGCGCGGATACCTGATCGAGGAAAGCAGAAAATGATCCGCCGGCGCCCCTCGTAAAGAGGGGCGCTTGGAAGAGATTGTGATGAAATGGCTCCTTCAAATAGATTTGTCAATACCGAAAAATATTTGTACCTCGCAAAAGGTTATTTGATATGCGGAATTTTCGTGCAATTAACTGAAAATAAACCGTTGCTTTCTCGTTACCTATTTTCCTATATAAAAGCTGTAACGACCCGAATTATCGAATCGTTACAGCTTTTTAATCCCGTTCTGACAGACAAACAGCTCCGGAAAATCGCCTGTGAGTACATGGAACGTATGGGTTACGGCGAACAGCCTTATATCGTTTTCAAGCACAAGAACATTTCCAGAGAGCATCCCCATATCGTGTCGATGCGTGTCGATGAGCAGGGCCGCAAACTCCCGCATGATTTCGAGGCCCGGCGTTCGATGGAGATATTGCGCGATCTGGAGCGCAAATACGGCCTGCAGCCGAGTGTCAAGGGGCAGGAACTGACGGACAGGGAGGGCCTGCGGAATTACAAATGCTCGTCGTATGGAGAATTCCGCACCCTGTTGGAACGGTTCAACGTTTCGGTCGACGAACGTACGGGAACTGTCGACGGCAGAAATTATGCAGGTATTGTCTATGACGCCCTGACCGGTGACGGCTATGGAACAGGTACGCCCTTCAAGTCGAGTAAAATAGGGAAAGACGTAGGTTATAAAGCCCTGCAAACGTATTATGCAAAATCAAAGGAAAGACTGAAAGAGCCGGGAGCGCTCGACCGGCTGCGGCGGACGGTCCGGGATGCCATGAGCCCGCATAATACGCGGGAAGAGTTCCGGCGGCTACTCAAAGCGGAGAACATCGACACGGTATTCCGCGTCAATCCGGTCGGTAGAATCTACGGCGTTACATTCATCGACCACAACGACGGCATCGTCGCCAATGGGTCGGTATTGGGAAAAGAGTTCTCGGCCCGTGTTTTCAACGAGCTATTCCCGACCTCCCAAAAAGAAGAACAGCATACCGTAGAGCCGGATCGGGAACAGCAGCACAAACAACGAAGATCCGCGGCAAGTTCTCTCTCCGGAATTGTCGATACGGTATTGGATTTGGCCGACACGCAGGCTTATGAAGAACAGCAACAGCTGATTCAACGACGCAAAAAACGGAAGTTGCATAGATGACATTGTGCCGGTAAACATGCGTAAGGAAATTTATATCAGGTATTAACCTGTCTTTATTCCGCTCATAGATAGGTTAAAACCGGTTTTTAGGGCGGCCTGCTTCAAAATTACCGATACATCTCCGACAATTGTCCGACAATCTTTGCCATTTCTGTACGCACATCATCCGGTGCAATGATCTCGACTTTCTCGCGCATCCATAATACGCGCTGGAAGAAGTCGAACGAAGGACGCACATAGTAGGTAAACACAGAATATTCCGCCGCCGTTTCGATCTCTTCCTGTGATTCATGTAGTGGTTTGGCACGAAGATAGTTACGCTGCTGTGCATCGGCTTTCAGATGGATCAATCGCGGTTTCAAGTGCGACTCGCGGATAATACCGTAGCATCCCTCGAAAAACTCCTTGGGCGTGATGTCGGGAGAGGACACCATACGGCTTTCCGTAATGCGGAGTGCCGACATCCGTTCGAGTGCCAAACGGCGGGTATCGGAACGGTCTGTCAGTTCGGCGATCAGATACCACCGCCCCTCGAAGATGCACAGGAAACACGGAATCATTTCCCAAGCACGTGCTGGCTCATTGCTATAATACGATTGATAGTCGAACTGCACGGTGCGGCCCTCTTCGATCGCCTTAAGCATTGTTTCCAGATGTTCGATACCCGTAGGCGCATGTTCGAACATCATCTGATCTTTGCGGCGAATCATGCGCAGTAATATTTTAACATGTGCCACGATTTAGCATTTTACTTTGCTATTTTTGCAATAGAAACCCAGAAAATGATCACGCATGAAACCCCCAAAAAAGAGCCGCAATACCTCGAAAAGCAATGCGGCGGTGCTGTTCAACCGCTACGTCTGGCTGGTCGACACGATCTACCGTGCGGGCCGTATCTCGTTCGAGGGGATCAACGAGCGGTGGCAGCGCTCGTCGCTAAATGATACGGGCGAAGAGCTGCCTCTGAAGACCTTCCACAACCACAAAAACGCCATCCAGCAGATGTTCGATATCAACATCGGCTGTGACCGTCGGGCTGGCTACCTCTACTACATCGAACACGTAGAAGATATGGAGCGTGGAGGGGTTCGGACGTGGTTGCTGAACACCTTTGCCGTGAATCACCTCATCAACGAAAGCCACCACCTCAAGCGGCGTATTCTCTTCGAGGAGATCCCCTCGGGGCAACGCTTCCTGACGCAGATCATCGAGGCGATGCGCGACAATCTGACATTGGAGATAATCCACCAGAGCTTCTGGAGCGATACAGCATCGACCTTCGAGGTGGCTCCGTACTGCGTCAAGGTCTTCCGCCAGCGGTGGTATATAGTGGGGTGCAGCATGAGCGACAGGCGGCTGCGCGTCTACGCGCTGGATCGCATCCACACCCTCCGCACGACGGAGAATACTTTTGTGCTGCCCGACGATTTCGATCCGGAGGGCTTCTTTGCCGATTCGTTCGGGATCGTCGTCGATGACCGTGTCAAGTCCGAGCGGATGCGGGTACGCGTTGCGGGCATCCAGCGACAATACATCCGCACGCTGCCGTTGCACGTTTCACAACTGGAGACCGAGATCACGAAGGACTCTTCCGTCTTTGAATTTTACCTGCGTCCGACGCTCGATTTCCAACAAGAGTTGCTGATCCATGCTATCAATGCAGAAGATGACATCGAGGTTTTGGACCCCCAATGGCTCCGCGAGCGAATGCAGGCCGTCGGTGAGGATCTGTTTCGCAATCACCAAGAGGCGTAACGGTTCTGTATGAAAACAAAAATCCGGTTTAATCAGCCGGATTTCTCATGATTGCACTGCCGTTATAATGCCGGAGCATGGCGGCCCTTACACGTGCCGTTCGGATGGCGTATGCAGTTACCGGCGGTCATCGAGGAAATTGAGCCAAAAGTTTGTCCGCAGTATTTGTAGGTGTATTTGCTTTTCTCACTCCCCTCATAGAGTTTATGGCGTCCTTTACAAGTGCCATTGGGATGCCGCGTACAATTACCGGCGGTCAAGGAAGATACCGAAGAAAACTTTTGTCCGCAATACTCACAATAGAAATTTGCCATAGGTCAGAAATTTGATTGGTTAAACAAATGTAGTATTTTTTCCGGTTTGACAAAACTACCGACAGGGTGTGCCAAACGGCGACACAGCAAATAGAAAAAATTTGCTTTCTTACGACTCGACGGAACCCTGAAGCCGATCATACAATCGGTGCAGATAGCTATCCACTCGCTCATCGAGGTAAAAGCAGTCGTCCGACCCATTCCACAAGGGGGATGTCGCCTCATCGGGGAAGAGTTGCAACGTGCGGGTCATGATATACTGCCCCAGCCGAATGTGTTCGGGACGATGCTCCGCTTCGGAGAGGAGCTTGGAGCGAAACTCTTCGAAGGTGCAACGCCTCCACCACTCCCAACGGTTACCACTCTGATCGACGATATGTTGGTGCGTCACCTTCACTTCGCACCAGAAATCGTTCATCCGCAATAGGTCGGGAATCGAATAATTCTTGTGCGTACAGATGTCGTGTACCGCATGACACAAGCAGATATTCTTGAATGCCGGGTGCCACAAGGCCCCTTCGGCCCATGTTGTACCGTCGTCGAGTTCATCCTTGAAACCCAATTCGGCATCACTCATCTCCGGCTGGTCGTGTGGATCGAAATTCTTGCACAAGGTCGATTCGATCTCCTCCAATTCAGCCACTATGTCATATCCGTAGAGTCCATCAATCACCTGCATCATCCGGCAAAAATCCGAACCATAGAAGGCGTCGTTGGACATGGGCAGGAGCGATGACTCCTCATTATAGCTGTATTTCAGGATTCCCTCTACCATCACATCGTCATCGGAGTCGGCATCATAGCTACTGGTCAGCACCTTGCGGTATAGTGCGGCACTCCGGCGATACATCAGGCTGGTGAGCTTCAGCAGACGTTCGTTTACCGCTTTCATGCGTGCCACCTCCTCGGGCGTGCCGACAAACATTTGGTCAAGCAGCCATTTGCGGTCTCCAATCAATTCGTACACCCGATTGATTTTCTTCTCGGGAAGTTGATGCAAGGTGAAAAACTCTCTTCCCGTAATCTTCAAAATGGAGGCTTCGACCTGCTGCACCTTGCGACGCAGACGTTGCAGCCTCTTGTCCCCCTTTGGTGCCATATTCTGATCCATGCGGAAACGACGCGTCATCCGCCGGAATCGCCAATCATTCCAACGGAAGACGAGGCAGCGGAACAGAGGGAAGAGCTTTCTTACTTTGGGCGCGTCGCTGTTGTCATCCTCTCCATAGTAGCGCAGCAACTCCCAAAGGCAAAAGGCGGCCCACTCGGAATTGTTGATGGGCAGAGAGAATTTTTCGATCCGTGAGGCCAGCGAACGCGACAGCGGGCCACCGAAGGCATGATCGGCGACGTAACTACCAAAATAGTTAATCGTATCATGAGCCAGATCGTTCCATTCACAGGAGAGCGTATCGGGATTTCGGTAGAACCGAAATGTAAGAGGCGTGCGGGGTATGTAGGTAGTGCGATCCGGAGCCGTTTCCCGGGCCAACTCGAAGAGCCTTTTGTAATCGGCGAGTTTCGTCTCGGGGCGTTCCGGCAGATGTCGTTCGATATGGGGGCGAATATCGTCCCACGCGACTTGATGCAGAAGTTCACAGAGTGTCATTATCGTGTGATTGGTTACGAAACAAAAATAGCCCTGTGCGATCCCAAATCATGACACAATCCTCCGTTTTGTAAATTTTCCGTTGCTGTGTCGTGTTTTGGCCCATCGACAAGAGAATTTTGCAAACGAACATAAAATAGTAATGATGGATAAAATGCAAAACAAGCCCGACGCGCTGCCACGCAGTAATAACATTCCGAAGTCTGGAAAATCACCGAGAGTCATTCGGAATTTTAGGAAATATGGTTTTGCCGATAGTGACGGTAATATCATCATATCTTGTGTTTACGACTCTGCCAGACCCTTTCGGGAGGGAATGGCCGCGGTCAAGTATCATGAAAAATGGGGCTTTGTGAACGAGTCCGGTGAACAAGTCATTCCCTTCATCTACGATTTTGTATGGCCATTTCGTAAAGGAGTAGCGCTTGTCGAAAAAGATGGGAGATGGGTTCAGATCAACAAATCTGGGCATCTCGCTATACCTGGTATCTGCGACGGGAAGGGAGATTTTCTTGAGGGCGTAACGGGCTATTATCACAGGGAGAAATGGTATATTACCGACCATATCGGTCGGAAATGGGTGTTGTCCGAGCAAAAAACCGACATTCGTGGTCGGATGAATCCACGAACTCGCAAGATCGCATTGGTCCTGCTTGCGGTGATCGTCCTTGCGCTGCTGATCCACTTTTGCACCTCGCCCGAGCGGTGGTTACGGATATGAGCCGCTGTCACACTTTGGGAAGTTCTCCGATTATTAGTACCTTTATCGCAAACAACCTCTCTCCTATGATGAATCTGGCCGAACAATTGCGGGACTGGGCTGATCGGACCGCAGACTTCTATCACGACATTGCCACGAGTGACTCCGACTGCGATCTGTCGTTCTATACTCAGTCCGATTTGTCTCGGGTCCGGCAGCCCCCCGAATTGCTGATTTTGGCCATCAACCCCGGATATGGTGGTTCCTATCGAGACCAACTGGCGAACGAGAATTGGCGCATCAAAGGAGGTCTGTATGGGGATCGGATGACCGGAGACGTACTCCTGCACGGCAACTGGTCCTTTCGCGAGGAGCGTAACAAATGGCGCATCTGGACCATGCTGCGCTCCATCTTACGGTACGCCGGAGTGGATATTGATAGCCTACTTGACGGCGAGAATGTCAAACTGGTCTTCTCCGAAGTGGTGCTTTTCAGTACACCGCGCGCCGTGGGGATTGAGACGGTTGTCCGCAGACATGACTGCCACAAGCGGTGCGAAGCGTTGATCGAGATACTGCAACCGAAGCGTATTCTCTGCCTCGGGGCACAAAAATGGTTCCGGCATCTGTCTATCGAGAACCAGCGCGAGTTGATCCCTTCGGAGTTGCGGCTTGGGACGATTGGCGCGAACCGCATCCCCGTATTCGGCATCCCTCACCCCAGCAAACCGAGGTTTTCATCGTGCGAAATGGAGATGATCGGTACTTGCCTCGGCTATTTGTTTGAATACGACGATGTTGCGGCCATTACGCCTGAACTACTTGCGGAGCAGTGCAGCAACAAGATCGAGGCATGGCGACAGCAGCGGGCCAAGAACCGCAAGGCCACCTGGGTCAACCAGATTGATACACAGGATTTAATAGCAGCGATTGAGGCGGCAGACTTTAAACTCCTCGACAAATGCAAAAACAGCCGCTGGTTCGAATACGGTTTGACGGATGAACTGTTGTTCCGCATGGTGCTATCGGGTAACGAAGGGCAATATCTCGGCATTCGGGCACGCAGGAGAGCGAAAGGGGCACACTACAATGCCGATCTTGCACGAAAGGATGCATATCTCCGCTCGCTGTCGGCTTTGGGCTGGCTGGAGGCGGAGGCACAGTCGTGGCTGGGCCGCAAACGAGTGAACGAGTTTCACAAAGCCGAGGAGATCATCGCGGAGCTTCGCAAGGCGCGTGAGGTCCTCACCGCGTATGATGAAATTGCAACACATTAATCCGGCTTAAGGTTTCGCCTGCACTCTTCCATCAAAGCGTTTCGTGATATTCGGGTGTGCGGATTTAAGCAGATCGTTCAGAGGGCCTTCAGAACAAGAGTACTTTACATAGATCGTTAATGCTATGCGTAGGGATCGCGTGTTGCAGATTGCCTACCACAGCTTCCGTCGTGGTGAGGCTTCGACTTTCGAGATGAAGCCGTGGTGCGTGAAGTTCTCTGAGTAGCGGTGGTATATGCTCAGCAAGAGCGAAGAGTATGATGAGCCACGCATCTATGCCCTCGACCGCATCAAGGCGTTGGAGCAGGCCGAGCGCACCTTCAAACTCCCCAAAAAGTTCGATGTTGAGAAGTTTTTTGCCGATTATTACGGGATTATCATTGGCGAGGCGGATGCAGTAGCAAAAGCAATGTGGCCGACACATGTGTTCGGAGTACAAGTTTAAGGTGCATACGACAACATAAAGTGGTCGTCTTCCCTCTCTGTCCCGAGATGGCAGGAAAGAACTTTACTTTTACCCAAAATTCAATCCTTTATGACGAAAGATGAATTACGAGAAACACTCCACCGCGAGATGCTCTTTTACTATTTTGCACAGCGGGATACCATGCTGGAAATTCGTAAGAATGAGTCGCTGATGAGTGCCGTTTGGCGCAAAATGCAACCCTATGCCGCGTGCGGTTTTCCGCGTGCAATTACTGAATCTGACATCGAAATGCTCTGCAACAGTTCCTTTGCAGGATTGTTCCAATACGACCTTGAAAAAGGAGCAAAGAAAATCACACAATTACGAAACGAGTATGAAAGAGTCTTTGCATATCACGCAACCCATGAGTAATCCTGCCTTTGATTGGAATCGCCGCGACCCGCTGTTTGAGGCGGTGGCGCACGATGTTGTCGAGTGGCAGACGGTATCGGTATTGACGGTATGCAGCCAATTCCATATCAAGCCAAACCGGGCTAAACGCATTGTCAGGCAGTTGGAACAAGCGCATATCATCGGTGAGCAGTGGAGTGCGCGACACTCTCGCGAGATTCTTTGTTGTTGTACACGTACCCTCAATCAGCGATTGGCCGATCTTGCTACCGTAGCCCGTCTACAACCGTTGGAGGATCAATGGCAGGCAGAGTGTGCGAAATACGAGGCGAAGGTGCGCAAAGAGGAGGGCGAAGGCTATTATTTCAAGATCGCCAACAATCTTCCGTTAAAGCATGAGTTGCGTGAACAGGATGAGGTGCAAGCCCGTTATGAGGCGATGACCGAGGTGGAGCGACAAGCAGAAATGGGACGCTTGGACAAGGAGTGTGAGAAGAAACTTAAAGATTGGGGCAAAGGCCCAGTTCACGGGATGAAGCGCGAAGATTGGAACGCCTATACGAGTGCACTTGGCAGGTTGAATCATGACAGGGTCATGCGAGAGTTGTCGTGGGGAGGTAATTATGACTGGTCGAAGATATTCTATCTTCTGAAATTCAAAATCGAACGGATGATTGCGTATTGGGAGCAGTTCGGGCATTGCCGCAACAGGCGTTATGTTGCAAATACCATGCGCACCGCTTGCCGACTGATCGATATTGTCCTAAGCAAAGACCGTAGTAGCGGCGATTTCGATTCCTGTCGGGTGAATATGCACAATGTCAATCGTTTTACGATTTATCACGACCACAAGGGAGCATACGACAAAGCGAACAAGCAGGACGTCCGTTACCATAAGGCCTACTGCATTCTGTTCAAGTATCTGGAATTCCATCTGCATAACTGGTGGGATTAGTGCCGTGGTAAGTGGATGTACACCACGACATATC
>UMHS01019050.1_pt1 | contig 13540 bp, 9 predicted proteins | sample 1965611 | NCBI WGS metagenome assembly UMHS01 (sample SAMEA4836106, study PRJEB28245) | human gut metagenome | biome: gut microbiome; material: fecal sample | place: Denmark | collected 2008
GTGAACGTGACCTGAGAAAAGTCAAGAACCGGCAAAAGATGGCCGGAGGGCTGAACTGTTACCATGATTATTAAGTTCAAATAGAAATTACTCGACTGTTCCTGTTTGATGTGTTAGTATATAAAGAATTAGTGAATTTACTATAAAAAGTAATGTGTGAAGCATGATTGTACCTGTGAGAAGGTCGAATATATACAAACATTTCATTAAAATGGGGAAAAGAAAAATGAGAAAAAGACATACTTTAAAGAACGAGCTGACAGTATTTATGTTGCTCGCATCAGTAGTTACATTAATGCTGGTTGCCATAGCAGTTTGTTATGTCTTTTTCTCATTTTTTTTCAAAAATACGCAGGAAGATATAGAATATGTGCTTAATAATACTACTCAACAATATCAATCTCATATGCAGTTTATAGAAGATGGGGCAATTTCTATAAGGCATAACAGTTTATTGGGAGATTTTTTTCAAACAGATTCGTGTGATGCAGATATTGCAAAAGAACAATTAATGTATAGTATGGAGTTGTTTGCAGACAGAAATCAAGTAAATCAGCAGCTGCCATTTGTTACGAGTGTTTATTTATTCAATAACTGGGATCAGTGTATCAAGGAATATTACTATGCAATTACGTTAGCTTCTGAGAAGCAACAGGAAAAATCTTATAAAAACATGCAGCAATGGTTCAAGAAAGATAAAAATCAATATGCATGTGTAACGGATAGTAAAAATCTTAATATTCTTTTTCGCATATATGATGATAATATGAAAGAAATGGGCATTGGAATAGCCCAAATTAGTCTTGAAGCAATAGAGGGAATATTTGAAGATATAGAAGGTTATCAGGATTATTCATGGAGTATATTGTCACACAATAATTTAATGTTAGTGTCAGGGGGAGATGCAACACAAAATGATCTATTGAAAGAAAAAGTTGTATCTTGGAGTGGAAATAAGAATGTGGAAGGAAGGAAAGTAATTGTCAGTGCTGATGCGAGTGGTTTTGGATTAAGAACGATTATCGCAGTGGGGCAGAATAATATTCTGGCAATCTTACGTCCGACACTAATTATCTTTTTAGTGGGATTGGTAATTGTATTAATATTGACTTTTTTGGTATCTTATGGAATCAGTTATCGTTTTACAAAACCTGCAGCTAGAATGATCGCCAATATTCGAGCATTTGGAAGAAAGGAATTGAACGTAAGAATGGAGGATTCTTCTATACAGGAATTCCATGATATCGGACAGGTGTTCAATGAAATGGCAGATAGAATCGAATACCTGATTACGGAAGTATATGAAAAACAGTTATTGGCAACGCAATCACAGGTGAAATATTTACAGTCTCAGCTTAATCCTCATTTTCAGTTTAATATTCTTGCAATGCTCAGTTTAAAGGCAAAAATGGCTGGGAATGAGGAGTTATGTGAAAGTTTGAATGCTTTTTCCAAACTAATGCAGGGAAAGATTTTCCGTGAAAAAGAAATAAAAATAAAAGTGAGAGAAGAACTGGAAATTGTTCAATTCTATTTGTTTTTACAAAAGGAACGCTATCAAGATAAATTAACTTATGAAATCAATATAGAAGATGAGCAAATAAAAGAGAATCTGATTCCAAGACTTTTGATTGAACCGCTTGTGGAGAATGCTGTGTCGCATGGTTTGGAACCCAAAAAGGAAAGTGGAATCATAAGGGTATGCATGTATGAGGAGAATTTCATTGAAGAGAATGATGAAATAAAAAAACAAAAGAAAACTTCCAAAATACTTCATATTATTGTTGAGGATAATGGTGTTGGAATTGATTATGAAAAAATGAATGAGAAATCGACAGAAGAAGTTCAACAGCCGGAGAAGATAGATCACACTCATACAGGATTTGAAAATACTCGGAAAATGTTACAAATTTTGTATGGTGAGAATTATAAATTTAACATTTGGAGTGAGAAAGGAAAAGGAACAAAAATTGAAATAATTCTTCCGGCAGAAAGAGGGGAAATACCATGTGGAAAGTAGTAGCGGCGGATGATGAAGGATATATAAGGGAAGCATTAAAAAAGTTGATAAATTGGGAGAAAATGAATTGCGATTTGGTGTCAGTTCTTGAGGACGGACAAGAGCTTATCCAATGTATAGAGAATGAATCTCCAGATATAGTGATCACAGATATTCAGATGCCGGGGGTAAACGGTTTAGAAGTGTGTAAATATTTATATGAAACTAGACCGGAAACACAGGTGATAATATTAACAGCATATTCAGATTTTGATTATGCCAAATTTGTGATCAAGTATAATGCATGTGAGTACGTTTTGAAGATATCCATTATGGATGAACTTCCAGAAGCATTAGAAAAAGCAACGGGAAAATTAACTCAACTAAAAAAAGAAATTGAGAAAGAGGAGATTGCTGTATCAGGACAAAGAACACTACTTCAGCAGATTGATCAGTATGTAGAACAAAATTTTAAAAATAAAATATCATTGGATGAGATTGCAGATGAATTACATGTAAATAGGAGTTATTTAAGTAGATTTTATAAAAATAAAACAGGAATAAATCTGTTTGATACAATATTAAATCTTCGAATAGAAGCAGCAAAGGAATATCTTTTAAATACAGATATGAAAACTTATGAAATTTCGGAAGCGATTGGAGTTGACGATGCAGGATATTTTTCGAAGATGTTTAAAAAAATTACTGGGGTTTCACCTAAAGAATTTAGGAAGCAGGGGAAAGATGAAAAAAACTACTAAGCAGCTAATTGTCCTAATGCTAATTTTAGGAGTTGGTTGTATTTTGGAAGGGTGTGGAAAAGAGAGTAATCACAGTGTTACTATTACGTTGATCCATGCCTGGGGAGGCACAGAAGAAGATCATGTTGCGATGAGAGAGATTTATGAAGAATTTCAGGAAGAAAACCCGGATATTAATTTACAGATGATTTCTATGCCGACAAGAGAAGATATGATGAGAAAAGTAGAAGATATGATAATGGTCGGTAATATACCAGATATTGTATCTTTTAGTGGAACAGGTGAAAATAGTACCTATGATTTTATGATTGAAAATAACATGGCATTAGATATCTATCCATATATGCAACAGGATCAAGAATTTGCTGATAGTATTTCAGAAGTAAATAAAGAATACTGGAGTACGGAAAATGGAGAGTTGTACTCTGTGGCAGATGCACTAATGTTAAGCGGAGGGTATTGGTATAATGAAGATATTTTAAGGGCAGCAGGAATTGAGAAAGTGCCAAAAAGTTGGGATGAATTTCAAACAATGTGTAATCAGATTAGTGAGTGGGCGTTAAATGAAAAAAATGAAGTAAAAGCACTCCAACCAACGGTAGAAGGATGTTTATACTGTATGGATCACATGTTAGCTGGAAGTGAGAATTCTCGATTTGAAGGACATAATCTTATATTTCAGGATGAAATTTTCAATAATGCAATAAATCGGATGAAACGAATGCATAATTCGGCTATTTCTGAAAACGCTGACTATAGTTATCGAGATGAGACTCATCTTTTTAATGAAGGAAAACTGGCAATTTATATTAATGGAGTATGGGGAGCACCGATGATTTCAAAGCAGATTGATGCTAAATATGCACTCTTGCCAACAGACGAGGGAGAATCAATGTCATGTATTTCTTCTGGTTTAGGGTACGTTTTAGGCAATAGTGGGAATGAAGAAAAAGAAAAAGCAGCAGTTAAATTTTTGAAGTACATACTTAGCAAGAAGGTTCAGACGAAAATTCTTGAAAAGACAGAGCAAATTCCGGCAAATCCAGATATATCTTTGGAATCTTATAAGGAAAATAAAAGCAGATTGTATCAGGCAGCTACACTTGTTCTTGAGGCAGACGAAAAAATAGAGGTTCCGAATAATATTTGGTCAGCCGAACAAAAGGATTATTTTACAGAAACCATTTTGGATGTACTGACAGGAAATCTATCTATACAAGAATTTGAAGAAAATTTAGAAAACAAACAAAAATAAAATATGTGCATGTTGACTCTAAAATAGAAACAACATGCACTTTTTTTGTACAAAAATACGAAAAATATTGACAAATGGTAAATATTTTACGTATTTGCTTTGGCAATATGTAAATATTATACGGTTTATAGTCAACCGTATATATTCAAAATGAATAAAAATAAATGTAGAATACACTTAACAAATACAACCGATATGAAAGGAGTTAAAAATGAAAAAAAATTAGTTAGTGTATTGTTAGTAGCAGCAATGGGAGCATCTGTTTTAGCTGGATGTGGTAGCAGCTCGGTAAAAGAAGATGGAGGAGAGAAGAAGAGCGAATCTAGTGGTAACAATGTTCTGGAGTTCTATCATGGATATTATCAGGATGAAAGTGAGTGGGCTGCGGCGCAGGTAATGAGAGATATTTATGACGAATTTGCGCAGGAACATGCAGATGGAGATGTGACTTTTAAACCGATTGCTGTTGAAAACAGAGATGATATTGTAAGTGCGCAGGTTGCGGGTGGTTCTTTCCCGGATATGGTAGATGTTGGAGGAGATGGAATACCACAGGCAGCAATCTCACAGGATCTTGTTTATGACTTGAAAACGTATATTGATGAAAATAATTTGCAGGATGCAGTAGGACTTAATTACACACAGCATGATCAGGATGGGCATATTTATGCAGTGCATGATCAGATTGAAAGCCGTGGTCTTTGGTATAATTCAAGTATTTTTGAAAAAGCAGGTATTTCTACAGATGCATTTACAGATTGGAATACATTTGGAGATGCAATGACGAAGATTGCAGATCTGGGAGATGATACTTATGGCTACATAGCTGGACAGGGTTCTAGCTATATTGTGAATGCAATTATGGCATCTACAGATGCAGGAAAGAAAATGGTTGAATCCGAATTGACAGAAGATACAGTAAATTCAGATGAATTTGCTAATGCATTCAAAACAGCAGCAAAATTAGATCAGGCAAATGGATCTGAGCATACAACAGATGATAATGGAAATTTAATGGCTGAATTTAACACAAATGGAAATGTTGGAGTGCTTTTTAATGGTGTATGGAATGCAAGTGGAATTGATGCATCACTGGTTGATTCTATTGAACCAGCGTTATTCCCGGGCAATGTTGCGATTGCATCAGCAGGTGGTGGACTTGCAGTAGCAAACAATATGAGTGAAGAGAAGACAGAGCTTGCACTGGAGTTTATTAAATATATGACTAGCAAGGAAGTACAGGAAAAGATTTTTACTGAAGTACAGGCAAATCCATGTAATACAACAGTTGATCTTAATGCACTTGCAGAAACAAGTGGTGATACTGCAACACAGAAACTTGCAGAAGCATGTGCTCAGGTTAATTCAGCAGATACAATTGTAATTGATATGAAATATACTTGGGGTTCAGATGTGGATAAGGCGATTGTGAATGCTCTGATGGAGTGTGCAGTTTCAGGAACAGATATTGATGCAAGATTCGAATCACTTCAGAAAGAATTACTTGCATTGATTGGTTAATTAAAATTGATTTAGATGTTGATATGAGGGAGGGGAGAGAATATCCCTTCCCCTTTTTATTGGAGGAACCGAGTTGAAAGATAATATTTGTAAGAAGAAAAAAAGTAAATTAGGAATAAGACGTACAGGTTTTATTGTTGCTTTTTTGGCACCAACAATTATAGCGTTTTGTATTTTTTATCTGTATCCAATAATTACAGTATTCGTTACGTCTTTTTGTAAATGGGATTATAGTAATATCACGTCTCCGGAATTCTTTGGATTTCAAGATTTATGGAATAATTATGAGTACATTTTTAAAAAATATCCATTTTTCTGGGAGGCACTTAAGAACTCTACTACATGGGCAATTCTTGGTGCAGTTGTTCAGATTCCAGTTGCTACATTAATAGCTCTGGCTTTGTCAAGAAAAATAAAGGGAATTAAGTTTGTACGGAACGTTTATATTATTCCTAATATGATCTCTACAGCAGCAATGGGAGTGATATTTTTACAGTTATATAATCCATCTTATGGAATTATCAATCCGATAATCAGATTGTTTAATAAGAATTTTACAGATAATATCCTTTTATTAAAAGGACCGGCATTTATAGCTATGACATGTGCTTATATCTTTTTTACTGGAACTACAACATTAATGATACTTGGAAATATTATGGCAGTTCCGGAAGAAGTAAGGGAGGCAGCAATGTTAGATGGAGCAAGCGGATTAAAACAGGATTGGTTTATTACGATTCCAATGATTAAAGGAACATTAAAAACAGTGTCTATTCTTGCAGCAACGTCTGGTTTCCTTCTTTATAATGAGGTATATTTCCTGACAAAAGGAGCGGCAGGAACATATAGTATCAGTTATGTGATTCGCGAATTAGCAATTACAAGCCCGCGAACTCAATTCGGACGTGCAAATGCTGTTGCTTTGATACAGATTTTAGCAGGACTGGTTATTATTCTGGTAATTAATTTTGTATATAGTGTTTCATTAAAAAAAGAGAAACATTAGGAAGGAAGAAGCGTTATGAAAAAATCTCTACATAGAAAAACTGTAAATAATTTGCCAACAGGAACCAAAATTGTAACATATATATGTTTGGCGTGGGCGCTAATTGTCTCTTTAGTTCCGTTGATTTGGCTTGTGTTATCGAGCTTAAAGAAAGATCCGATGGCGAGACCTGGGTTTCAGTTGCCGGAGTCGATTTGTTTAGATGGATATATTTCTACTTTTAAAGATCTTCATGTATTTCGTTATTTTGGAAATAGTTTAATTGTTGCAGGAATATCGGTATTAATTAGTGTGGTTATGATTTCTATGTCTGCTTATGTAGTTGCAAGAATGGAGTTTAAAGGGAAAAAACTGGTAAATATCCTTTTATATTCAACAATGTTTATACCAGCGACTGCTTTGACTTACCCTGTATATAATTTAATCAATAACTTACATTTGTATGATACAAGAGCCGCATTAATTCTTATTTATTCTTGTAGTGGAATCGCAGTTAGTTTTTTTGTTATAAAAAATTATTATGATAATATTCCAAGAGAATTAGAGGAGGCCGCAAGAATTGATGGGTGTGGCTATGTACAGACATGGGTAAAAGTTATTTTTCCGATTGCACGTCCGGGAATTATGACAGCAGCAGTTTTGGCTTTTTTAAATAACTGGAATGAATATTATTGGGCTTCACTTGTATTAATCACGCGAGAAAAATTGACAGTCCCGGCATTACTTTCAACATTTACAACGGCATTTAATACGAATTATAACGGATTGTTTTCTGCGATGGTTGTCATAATTCTTCCACCAGTAATATTGTATTGTGTTTTCAGTAAGTTCTTTATTGAAGCATTATCAGGTGGTGCAGTGAAAGGATAATAGTAGAAGAATCGTAGAAAAAAGGAGATTAACAATATGAATCGGGAAATAAAAGAACGAACAAAATGGTTTATGGATGCGAGATTTGGAATGTTTATACATTGGGGATTATATTCAATTCCTGCTTGTGGCGAATGGGTTATGTCTCAAAAAGAAATGACAATAGAGGAATATAGGAAATATTTCGAACAATTTGATCCGGTGGATTATGATCCAAAAACATGGGTTCGATTAGCAAAAGAAGCGGGAATGAAATATGTAGTTTTAACGGCGAAACATCACGATGGTTTCTGTTTATTTGATTCAAAATTAACGGACTATAAAGCGACAAATACAAAGGCAGGACTAGATCTGGTAAGAGAATTCGTAGATGCATGTAGAGAAGAAGGATTAAAGGTAGGACTCTATTTTTCAATTATTGACTGGCATCATCCAGATTTTCCAAAGTATGGAGACCGCCAGCATCCAATGAGAAACAATGCAGCCTATAAAGATGAAAAAATTGATTTTGATCGATATTTAGATTACATGCATGGTCAGGTAAAAGAACTGGTGACAAATTATGGGAAATTGGATTTGCTTTGGTTTGACTTCTCTTATGATGATATGACAGGAGAAAAATGGAAAGCAACAGACTTAATTAAAATGGTACGTCATTATCAGCCGGATGTGATTATTGATAACCGTTTGGAAGGCGCAGGAGATAATCATGGAAGCATTGCAACAGAACATCCTTTAATTTATAGTGGAGACTTCGCAAGTCCTGAACAGATTATTCCTCCAAAAGGAGTTTGTGATGTTAATGGTGAACCTATTCCATGGGAATTATGTGCAACAATGAACAATCATTGGGGATATTGCAATTTTGATCATCAATATAAAACACCTGAGATGCTGGTAAGAAAGTTGGTAGAGTGTGTCAGCAAGGGTGGAAATATGATTTTGAATGTAGGACCTGATGCAAAGGGGAATATTCCACGAGAAAGTGTTGAAATTTTAAGAGAAGTTGGAAAATGGATGAGTAAAAATAAAGAGAGTATCTATGGTTGTGGAATATCAAATTTTGAAAAACCAGATTGGGGAAGGTATACACAAAAAGATAATGTGATTTATGCACATGTTTACGAAACTCCTTTAGGAGCCCTTCCGCTTTATGGCATTAGTCCTGAACAGTTGGCTGAAATTACATATTTAGCGGATGGAAGTGAGGTAAAGAGAGGTGAAGCATGGAATACAGCTCTTTATACGGATGTTGCATTCGTATCATTCGGAGAAGATCCTGTGTTTACATATCCATTGCCAGATGAAAGGGACACTGTATTAAAAATTCAACTTAGGAATTGAGAAAGGAAGAAAAACGATGAAACAGATAACCAGTATTTTAATCGGGGCAGGATTGAGGGGTGGTTATGTATACTCGCAGTATGCACTGGATCACCCAGATGAATTTAAAGTGATAGCTGTAGCAGAACCGGATCAGGAACGCAGGAAACTTTTTGCGGCAAAGCATAATATTCCAAAGGAACTACAATATGAATCCTATGAAGAATTATTACAACAGGATAAAATGGCAGATTGCGCTATGATCTGTACACAGGACAAAATGCACTGTGAACCAGTTACTATGGCAATGCAAAAAGGATATCATGTTCTTTGCGAAAAGCCGATGTCACCAGACAAAGAAGAAATTATAAAAATGGGAGCAATGGCAAAGAAATATGATCGAATATTATCTGTATGTCATGTCCTTAGATATTCTCCATTTTTCTCTAAAATAAAAGAAATTCTGGAAGAGGGAAGAATTGGAAGGATGATGTCGATTCAGCATATCGAGGAAGTTGGATATTGGCACCATGCGCACAGTTTTGTAAGAGGAAATTGGAGAAACAAAGAAGAATCCAGTCCGATGATATTGCAGAAATGCTGTCATGATATGGATATTATGTTATGGTTGGCGGATAGTAAATGCAAAAAAATCAGTTCCTTTGGAGAACTTACATATTTTACGGAAGAAAATGCTCCGACAGGTGCGCCGAAATATTGTATGGACGGATGTGAACACAGAGATCAGTGCCCATTCTATGCACCGCGTTTTTATCTGGAACATCCAAAAGCTGTGGAAGATGGTCTTGTATATGCAGTAACTGATCAGGCAGATTCTGTGCATGTTCTGGAAGCGTTAAAGAAAGGTCCGTATGGAAGGTGTGTATTTCATTCGGATAATACAGTTGTAGATCATCAGACAGTGGACATAGAATTTGAAAATCAAGTTACAGCTTCATTTTTAATGACAGCATTTACAAATCAGTGCGCAAGAAGAATTCGAATTATGGGCACTAAGGGTGAATTAAAAGGTGATATGGAGTCAGGAACAATAGAAATCATAGATTTTGTAAGTGGAACAAATGATTTGATTCAACTTCATACGCCTTCAAAGGGACATAGCGGAAGTGATATGAGCATGATGCGAGAGTTTGTTCGTATGGTTGGAGAAGGAAAAACGGGAAAAACGGATGCATCAGTTTCTGTGGCGAGTCATCTGATGGCGCTTGCAGCTGAAGAAGCAAGAATTAGTAGATCAGTTATTGATTTTGAAGAATATAGTACTTATGAGATGAAATAAAACTGAAAAGATATAGAATAAACAGAAAAAGTGTACGACAGGTAAAATGCTAATAATAAGGAAAAATGTATATGAGAAATATTGTGTTTCACGACAAGACAAAGACATTTCATTTATATAATGAAAAAATAAGTTACATTATGTGCGTGTTGGAAAACGGACACATGGGGCAGATTTATTTTGGAAAGAAAATTCATGATAAGGAAGATTTTTCTTATCTGGTAGAGAAAATAGAACGTCCGATGACTTCATATATATATGAATGGGACAAAAGTTTTTCACTGGAGCATATTCGGCAGGAATATCCGGTATATGGAACAACAGATTATCGTCATCCTGCAATCGAATTATTACAGAAGAATGGAAGCAGAATTTCAGAATTTAAATATACCGGCTATGAGATTACAATGGGAAAGCCGAAGCTTCAGGGACTTCCTGCCATTTATGCAGAATCTGAGGAAGAAGCGGTGACACTCAGGATTTATTTGAGAGATTCTCTTACAGGAATTATACTGGAGCTGCTTTATACTATCTTTTCTGAATATGGAGCGATTGCAAGAAGTGTTTGCATAAAAAATGCAGGAAAAATGCCGTTACATTTACTTACAGCAATGAGTCTGAATCTGGATCTTCCGGATAAAGATTATATTTGGATGCAATTATCTGGTGCATGGGCTAGAGAGCGGCATGTGAAGGTGAGGGCTCTGGAACAGGGGATTACAGCGATTGATAGTATGCGTGGGCATTCTTCGCATGAACAAAATCCGTTTATGGTTCTTAAAAGAAAAAACACAGATGAAGTTATGGGAGAAGCAATCGGATTTAGTTTTATTTATAGTGGGAATTTTAGAATTCAAGCAGAAGTGGATACACATGATATAACACGAATTACAGTAGGAATTAATCCAGATGGATTTGATTGGGAACTGGAACCCGGAGAAAGTTTTCAGACACCAGAAGCGGTGATGGTTTATTCAGATAACGGACTTAATGAGATGAGCCAGACATTTCATAAGTTATATGCAAAACGTCTTGCACGGGGATATTGGCGTGATCGTAGCAGACCAATATTGAATAATAATTGGGAAGCAACATATTTTGATTTTACAGAAGATCGTTTGGTAAAAATTGCAAAGAAAGCAAAGGAATGTGGTATTGAATTATTTGTGCTTGATGATGGATGGTTTGGAAATCGTAGAAGCGACCGTGCAGGGTTAGGGGATTGGATAGTAAACAAAAAGTTACTTCCAAATGGAATTGAAGGTTTGGCAGAGCGTATAGAAGAACTTGGCATGCAATTTGGTTTATGGATAGAACCGGAGATGATAAATAAGGATTCGAATTTGTATCGTCAACATCCAGATTGGATTTTACAAACCCCGGGAAGAACGGATTCACATGGGCGTTATCAATATGTACTAGATTTTTCAAGAAGAGAGATTGTTGATTATATTTATACAATGATTGCCAAGATTCTTTCAGAAGCAAAAATTTCGTATATAAAATGGGATATGAATAGGAGTATTACAGAATGTTATAGCATTGCCTATCCTGCGGAACGACAAGGCGAAATTTTCCATCGATATATACTGGGAGTGTATGACTTATATGAAAGACTGACATCAGAATTCCCCAAAGTTCTATTTGAGTCCTGTGCGAGTGGCGGTGGACGCTTTGATCCTGGAATGCTTTATTATGCACCGCAAGGATGGACCAGTGATGATTCTGATGCGATTGAAAGGTTGAAAATTCAATATGGAACCTCGATGTGTTATCCGATTAGCAGTATGGGAAGTCATGTTTCTGTAATACCGAATCATCAAGTTTTTCGAAATACACCATTGCATACAAGAGCAAATGTAGCTTATTTTGGTACATTTGGTTATGAGTTGGATTTGAATAAATTATCTGATTCTGAAATTGAAGAGGTAAAGGCACAAATCTTATTTATGAAAAAGTATCGTCAAATGCTACAATTTGGAACATTTTATAGATTGAAAAGTCCCTTTGAGGGAAATGAAACTATTTGGATGGTAGTTAATGAAGAAAAAACAACAGCACTAGTAGGATATTATCGTGTATTAAATGGCGTGAACATGCCATACAGCAGAATAAAATTGCAGGGACTTGATCCAGATAAACTTTATAAGAACGTGTTAGCAAATACAGAGAGCTATGGGGACGAGTTGATGAATTTAGGACTTATTACAACAGATGTGACAGCTGGTCAGGTTTCAGGAGATGCAAAGCCATGTACGGATTTTGAGTCAAGAATCTATATATTGCAAGAAAAAAGTTAATTGCAGCAAACAAAGCAAGAATTATTAAAAATATAATTAATAATTACGAAGGTAATAATGGGCGATGCTGTTATTGTAAATAAGGTAGATAAGGATAATTGATAAAAATTCGCAAAATACATTGACAAACACATTTGAATGCTATATATTTGTACAACAGTAGTTGGAAAATATAGTTTTTCCATACAAAAGAATAAATTCCGTGAGGGAGTAGTTCGCGTGAAGACGTGATTTGTCAACAAACCCGGTTTTATAACCTGGCAAATCTTAAAGAATGAGACTCATGTATGCCTGTTCCGGTAATACTATACCGGCAGGTATACGTGGAGTCTTTTTTATTTGTCTTTTTATGCGGCTGGGAAAAGGAGAAAAAATATGGCATTCGTGATCGAGTTGTTATTGATCGGAGTCGGTTTATCCATGGACGCATTTGCGGTAGCCGTCTGTAAGGGTCTTGCCATGCGCAAGGTAAACAAGAAACAGGCAGTTGTGATCGGATTATTTTTCGGAGGATTTCAGGCACTAATGCCATTCATCGGATGGGCGCTCGGAACACAGTTTGAAAGTTACATTACCAGAATTGACCATTGGATCGCATTCATCTTACTGGCACTCATCGGTGGCAAAATGGTGGTCGAAGGATACAGACTAGAAGAAGATGAAACAGTGAAGGAACTGGATCCACCTCTTGATCTAAAGGAAATGTTCCTACTTGCAATCGCAACCAGTATAGATGCGCTTGCAGTTGGTATCACGTTTGCGTTTTTGAATTATCCGATCGTGAAATGTATCACGATCATTGGTCTGACAACCTTCGTGCTATCCATTGTCGGTGTTGTTGTCGGGAATATGTTCGGAAGCAGATACCAGAAAAAGGCAGAGATCGCCGGAGGTATTATCTTAATCCTCATCGGTTTGAAAATTCTGCTCGAACATCTGGGAATTCTTGTGCTATAGCAGACACTTATAATAGATAATTGCGAAACTCTTAGAAGACGTGAATTAAATTACGGAAAGTTGACAAGAGCAAAAGAAAACACTGGGGAACCGCCGGTACTTAGAAGGCAGGTACAACTGTTTTCAATCAGGTCTGTGCATTTACTGCACAGACCGTGCGAAAGTGATTCAAGAGTGAGCAAATTCCTATCTGCGAAGCAGATTATAAATGAATTTGCGAAGTACTGCGAAGAATGAGCAGTACCGTT
>UMHS01040480.1_pt1 | contig 13390 bp, 10 predicted proteins | sample 1965611 | NCBI WGS metagenome assembly UMHS01 (sample SAMEA4836106, study PRJEB28245) | human gut metagenome | biome: gut microbiome; material: fecal sample | place: Denmark | collected 2008
TTCGGGTGTTCCCCCGACCCCCCGCAGGGGGGAAGGAAAGGCCCCCTTGTCAAAGGGGGCTGGCCGCGTTAGCGGCCTGGGGGATTCCGACGGGCTTTGCGTGGCCGCCCGTTACACCCGCAGACGGCCAGGAATCCCTCCGCCTCGCTTGCGCTCGGCACCTCCCTTTGACAAGGGAGGCTTTGACGGGCCTTACGTGACCGCCCGTAAACGGTCACCCCCCCTCCCTTTCCAAAAACTTTACAAACTTTACACGCTCTACACAAAACCTGCCCCCTCTTTGCAAAACCTTTACCGCGATTGTACCGTACTATGGTCGAAACCGGCGCAAAACCGCGGTACAATTAGCTTGCTTCCGGTGAAGCACTAGCAAAACATCCAAACTATACCACATAAATTTGGGAAAAAGGGAGAATACACACATGAAACGTACTTCTGCAATTGCTGCCGTTACCGCTGCTGCGCTGGCTCTGAGCCTGGCTGCCTGCGGCTCTGCCGATTCCGCCGCTGCTTCCTCTGCCCCTGCAGAGAGCACCGCCGCTTCCACCGAGGCTGCCTCCCCCGAGGCCGCTCCTTCTGAGGCTGCCCCTGCCGGTGACTTCGACGCCGACCAGGACATCACGGTCATCTCCCGTGAGGACGGCTCCGGCACCCGCGGCGCCTTCATCGAGCTGACCGGTGTCGAGGAGAAGAACGCCGACGGCAAGAAGGTCGATAACACCACCGAGGCCGCCGCCATCCAGTCCAGCACCAACGGCGTCATGACCGCCGTCGCCAACGATGAGACCGCTATCGGTTACATCAGCCTCGGCTCTCTGAGCAATGACGTCAAGGCTGTCACCGTCGGCGGCGTCGAGGCCTCCGCCGAGACCGTCAAGGACGGCAGCTACGTTCTGTCCCGTCCGTTCAACATCGTCACCAACGGCGACGCGACGGACCCCGTGGCCGTCGATTTCATCGCCTATGTCTTGAGCAAGGACGGCCAGGCCATCGCTACCGACAACGGCTACATCGGTGAGGACGGCGCGGACTTTACCTCCGCCCAGCCCGAGGGCAAGATCGTCGTCGGCGGTTCTTCCTCCGTCTCTCCGCTGATGGAGAAGCTGATCGAGGCCTACAAGACCGTCAACCCCAACGCCGAGCTGGAGCTCCAGACCACCGATTCCACCACCGGCGTCTCCGGTGCGCTGGAGGGCACCTACACCATCGGCATGGCCAGCCGTGAGCTGAAGGACTCCGAGGTCGAGAGCGGCGCCAAGGCTGCCGTCCTGGCGCTGGATGGCATCGCCGTCGTCGTCAACCCCGGCAACACCACCGACGACCTGACCGTTGACCAGATCAAGGGCATCTACACCGGCGAGCTGACCACCTGGGCGGATGTGCAGTAAAGTGTAGCGGCACCGTAGGGGCGGGGCATGCCCCGCCCGCAGCGTACCCGTGACCGCGCGGCTATGGGAAGGCCGCGGGCCGGACATGTCCGGCCCCTACATGGCATAGAACCAAAGGAGTATAGGAAAATGACCTCCAAGCTAAAAGAAGGCGTTATGCAGGGCGTGTTCACTCTCTGCGCCTGTGTGTCCATCCTGGCGGTGGCACTGATCTGCATCTTCCTGTTTGCCAACGGCGTGCCCACCCTGTTCAAGATCGGCCCGCTCAAGTTCCTGCTGGGCACGACATGGAAGCCCGGCAACGACATCTTCGGCATCCTGCCGATGATCCTGGGCAGCATCTACGTCACGGCGGGGGCTATCCTCGTCGGCGTGCCCATCGGCCTGCTGACGGCCATCTACATGTCCAAGTTCGCGTCGCCCCGCATCAATAAGGTCATGCTCCCGGCGGTGCAGCTGCTGGCCGGCATCCCGTCCGTCGTCTACGGCTTCTTCGGCATGATCGTGCTTGTGCCCGCCGTGCAGGCCATGGTCAAGTCGCCGTTCTTCAAAACCGTGCTCCACGTCAAGAGCGGCAAGGGCATGAGCCTGTTTACCGCCGCCGTGCTGCTGGGCATCATGATCCTGCCCACCATCATCACGGTCAGCAAGACGAGCCTCGACGCCGTGCCCGGCAGCTACTACGAGGGCAGCCTTGCCCTTGGCGCGACGCATGAGCGCAGCGTGTTCTACGCCGTGCTGCCCGCCGCAAAATCCGGCGTGCTGTCGGCAGTTATCCTCGGCATTGGCCGCGCCATCGGTGAGACGATGGCCGTCGTCATGGTCGCGGGCAACCAGACCTGGATGCCCAAGGGTCTGTTCCAGGGCCTGCGCACGATGACCTCGAACATCGTCATCGAGATGGGCTACGCCGCCGACCTCCACCGCGAGGCGCTGATCGCCACCGGCGTTGTGCTGTTCGTATTCATCCTGCTTATCAACCTCTGCTTCAGCCTTGTGAAAGGGGGTAAGGACTATGCCTGAGATCGCCGCAGCGCAAACAGCCGCCGATATGACCTACGCAAAACCGCATGAGTTCCTGCCCACCGGCGGCAGCAACCGCCGCGCCGCCCGTGTGCAGGCCGCCGCGCTGCGCTGGCTTGTGCGCATGGCCGCCCTGCTGACCGCCGCGGTGCTGGTGTTCCTCATCGGCTATATTCTGGTCATGGGCATCCCCAATTTGAAGCCCGAGCTGTTCGCCTGGGAGTATAACTCCGAGAACGTCTCGCTGACGCCCGCGCTCATCAACACGGTGCTGATGACAGCCTTCTCGCTGGCGATCTCGACGCCGCTGGGCATCTTTGCGGCCATCTGGCTGGTCGAGTACGCCCACCGCGGCAGCAAGCTGGTCAAGGTCGTGCGCGTCACCACCGAGACGCTGCAGGGCATCCCGTCCATCGTCTACGGCCTGTTCGGTATGCTGTTCTTCGTCACCAAGCTGCACTGGGGCTATTCGATGATCGCCGGTGCGTTCACGCTGGCCATCATGGTTCTGCCCGTCATCATGCGCACGACGGAGGAGGCGCTGATCGCAGTGCCCGACTCCTACCGCGAGGGAAGCTTTGGTCTGGGCGCGGGCAAGCTGCGCACGGTGTTCACGATCGTGCTGCCGTCCGCCATGCCCGGCATTTTGTCCGGCGTCATTCTGGCCACGGGCCGCATCGTCGGCGAGACCGCCGCGCTGATCTATACCGCAAGCTCTGTGGCAAAGATCCCGTCCAGCGTGTTCAGCTCCACCCGCACCCTGGCCGTACACATGTACCTGCTCTCCAACGAGGGCCTGTACATCGGCCAGACCTACGGCACGGCAGTGGTCCTGCTGGTGCTGGTGCTGGTCATCAACAGCCTGTCCGGGCTGGTAGCCGGGAAACTGGCAAAACGGTAAAGGGCAATGCACCGGCCCCTGCCGATATAGGGAACAGCTTTCCGGGTTGATGACGAGCATCGACCCCTATACCGTAGGGGCGGATTCCATATCCGCCCGTGGGAGTATGCGGCAGCGCAAACCCCGCGGAGGGGTCAAGACCGCTTGGCGGCGCACAACGAGCGCCGCCAGCCAGCAAAGCTGGCCCGCTCATGCGGTTGTTTGCCCCGCAGGGGCAAACATTGTTCGCTCCCCGGTTTCGCTACGCTCAACCGTGGTCCCACGCTTACAACCCCGCACCTCCCTACGATTCGTCGTTCACGGGTGCCTTGTAGGGAGCGGTCTTGACCGCTCCGGGAACCTTCCGTCCGGCAGCCCCTTCCCCGGCGCCGCGCATGTAGGGGCCGCATATATGCGGCCCGCAGGTGTACGGAAAACGGGTGCTCGCGGTCCGGGCCGCGGGCCGGGCATGCCCGGCCCCTACCGGTACAAGAAACAGAGCAGAAATAAGATAAGAGGTCATTTCATGAACAAATTTGAAGTGCGCAATATGGACCTGTACTATGGCAGCTTCCATGCGCTGAAAAATATCAATATCGACATCCCGGAAAAGGAGATCACCGCGTTCATCGGTCCGTCCGGCTGTGGCAAATCCACGTTTTTGAAAAGCCTGAACCGCATGAACGACCTCGTCGAGGGCTGCCGCATCTCCGGCGACATCAGGCTCGACGGCGTGGACATCTACAAGGACAAGATGGACGTCAACGTCCTGCGCAAGCGCGTCGGCATGGTGTTCCAGAAGCCGAACCCTTTCCCGATGTCCATCTATGACAACATCGCCTACGGCCCGCGCACCCACGGCATCCATAATAAAGCGCAGCTGGATGAGATCGTGGAAAGATCCCTGCGCGGCGCGGCCATCTGGGACGAGGTCAAGGACCGTCTGAACAAGAGCGCCCTGGGCATGTCGGGCGGCCAGCAGCAGCGCCTCTGCATTGCACGCGCCCTGGCCGTTGAGCCCGAGGTCCTGCTGATGGATGAGCCGACGAGCGCCCTGGACCCCATCTCGACGTCCAAGGTCGAGGAGCTGGCCACGGAGCTGAAAGAGAATTACACCATCGTCATGGTCACCCACAACATGCAGCAGGCCGCGCGTATCAGCGATAAGACGGCATTTTTCCTGCTGGGCGAGCTGGTGGAGATGGGCCCGACGGAGCGTGTGTTCGCCACGCCCGTGGACAAGCGCACCGAGGATTACATCTCGGGCCGCTTCGGCTAAGGAGGTACGACAAATGGGTACGAGTGTACGAAAAATGTACGACGCCGAGCTGCTGCAGCTTGACACGATGCTGGCCCGTATGGGCCATGCCGCCGGCGGCGCGATCGAGAGCGCCATGACTGCCCTGCGCACCGGCGACACCGAGCTGGCCCGCAGCGTTATTGCCCGGGACAGCGAAATCGACTCCGCCGAGCATGAGATCGAGCACCGCTGCTTAACGCTGTTTCTGCGCCAGCAGCCCGTGGCGGGCGACCTGCGCAAGGTCTCCACGGCGCTGAAGATGGTCACCGACATTGAGCGCATCGCCGACCAGGCCAGCGACATTGCGGAAATCACGCTGCACCTCCACCCGGACGGCGCGCGCACCGTCGGCGTGCTGGACGACCTGTACGCGATGGGCGACATTGCCCTGCACATGGTCAAGGACGCCATTGCCGCCTACGTGCAGGTGGACCTGTCCACCGCCGCGCAGGTCATTGCCCGCGACGACGACTGCGACGCGATGTTCAGCCGTATTTCCAAGGAAATTGCGGCCTACATCGCCGCCCACCCCAGCGATGCCGAGACGGCGCTGGACTTATTTATGATCGATAAGTACCTTGAGCGCCTGGGCGACCACGCCGTGAACATTGCGGAATGGGTCGAGTTCCTCAAGACCGGCGTCCACAAATCCCGCAAGATCGTGTAATGCGGGGATAAACAAGCCATTTTCTTATTATTTTCCTATACCAACCAAAACGGGACCTGCCGAAAAGCGGGCCCCGTTTTGGCGTGGAGGGAGGCTGCCCGGAGGGGTCAAGACCCCTCCCTACAAGGCACCCGTGAGCGACAGTTTGTAGGGAGCGGTCTTGACCGCTCCGGGAGCTTTGCGGCAACCGTCAGGTTCCCTGTAGGGGCCGGGCATGCCCGGCCTGGAGGTCGGCGCGGCCACCCTTTAACGGGCAATCGCCTTTAACGCCGCGGGCCGGGCATGCCCGGCCCCTACCGCGCGGCAGTAAAAAAAAGCAGCCGTCCCTTTCCGGAACGGCTGCTTGCTATCATTTCGCCCCTTTCCCTGCGAACACAACGTAAATCGTTTTGAACAAAATCTTTACGTCGCCCCAGAGGGACCAGTTGTCGATGTAGGCTACGTCGAGCTTGACGACCTCCTCAAAATCCTCGATGTCGCTGCGCCCGCTGACCTGCCACAGGCCGGTGATGCCCGGCTTCATCGACAGGCGGCGCTTGTGGTGGCTCTCGTACTGCTTGTACTCGTCCACCGTCGGCGGGCGGGTGCCCACAAGGCTCATATCGCCCCGCAGCACGTCAAAAAACTGCGGCAGCTCGTCAATGCTGGTGCGGCGGATGAATTTACCCACCTTGGTCACGCGGGGATCATCCTCCATTTTAAACATCAGGCCGTTCATTTCATTCTGGGCCATCAGCTCCTTCTTGCGGGCCTCGGCGTCCACGTACATGCTGCGCAGCTTGTGGATGTAAAAATACCGCCCGTTGCGGCCCACACGCTTTTGCTTAAAAAACAGCGGGCCGGGGCTTTCGAGCTTGAGCGGGATGGCGACCACCGCGATGATCGGGATGCTGATGATACAGCCGATGACAGCGCCCACCACGTCCATGCAGCGCTTGGCGATCTGGTCGCGCAGCTGCAATTCAACGGTGCCCATCGTGACGATGTTGCCCCCGGCGCAGCGCCCCAGGGACCGGCTCAGCCGCGCGGCGCTCGTCTCGTCGCAGCAGGCTTCCTCAATGCGGTCCAGCAGCGGCAGACGGAAATGCACGGTCAGGCCCATGCTCTCCATCTCGTCCAGATAGGGGATGAAGCTCTCGCCGCTGTCCATCGGCACATCGACATAGACCTCGTCGAGCGCCTCGCGCCGGATCCAGTCCATGAAGTCGTCGAACGTCGCCTTGACCTCGACGCCGCAGACTCTGGTGGAGATCGCGGCGGGCGTGGCCTCCAGCAGCGAGACGCCCACGACCCGGCGGGACCAGTCCTTTTGGATCTCGGGGATCAGCCGCTCGGCCCGGTCCGACGTTGTGACGACGCCGACGAGCGTCTCCATGCCCCAGCTGCGCTGGAACCGGATGAGCAGCCGCTTTAAAATCGCATGGGAGAACGGCAGCAGCACCGCGTTGACCGCGGGCACCGTGACCGCAAAATAACGGGAGTCCAGCATCGTGGCCTTGGCCAGCAGCATGCAGCCTGCATAAACAAGGCCGAGCGCGATGTTGAACCGGAGGGAAAGGCTGATTTCCTCGTTTTCAGACCGTGTTACGATGTTTTTGTCCTGGTCAAAGAAGAAGAAGGTGACGACGAACGCCACAAACAGCAGGCACAGGGTCTGGAGCCAATCGGTGCTGGTGTAGGGGATCAGCACGCCGAACAGCCCGTCGGTGATGAGCCACGCCAGCAGCACGCTGACGGCCATCGTGAGCAGATCGGCGAAAAATACATAAGCGTATTGCAGCTTTTCGCGTTTACTTGTCATGAAGAAGGAAAAGTCCTCTCTAATAGTTATCTTCTTATTTTACCATAGACAGAGGATATTTTCAACAGAATCCGCAATATCATAACAATTACACAATTTATAGTGGCGCGGTAGGGGCCGGGCATGCCCGGCCCGCAGGTGTCCCACAGGCGGGCGCTTGCGGAAAGGCGCAGGGCCGGGCATGCCCGGCCCCTACGGCGATGCAAATTTTACCCTTCTTCGTTCTCCCGCTCGACGATCTCGGCCTTTAAGACGTCCTGAATATCCACCAGACATTCCAGCAGCAGGGGGTTGAACTGCCCGCAGTCGCCGTGCAGGATCATCTGCACCGCGGTGTCCGGTGAGTAGGTGGCCTTGTAGACGCGCTTGCTGACCAGCGCGTCGTAGACGTCCGCCATCGAGACGATCTGCGCCGAAATCGGGATGTCGTCCCCGGCCAGGCCGTCGGGGTAGCCGCGGCCGTCCCAGCGCTCGTGGTGCCAGCGGCAGATGTCGTGGGCGGTCTTGACAAGCGCTTCGTTTTTATAGCGGCCCAGATGGTTCAGCATGTTCGCGCCCACAACGGTGTGGGTTTTCATAAGATCGAACTCCTCCGGGGTAAGCCGCCCGGGCTTGTTCAGGATCTTATCGTCTATCGCAACCTTTCCGATGTCGTGCAGCGCCGATGCCATGACGATCAGCTCCTGCGTTTCGGGCGGCAGGTCATACTTGTCGGTTTTCTGCGTCAGCCGCTCCAGAAGGCGCTGGGTCAGCGTGCCGATGTGCAGCACGTGCTGGCCGCTCTCGCCGTTGCGGAACTCGACGACCTCGCTCAGGATCGAGATCATCATCTTGGTGTTTTTCTCTTTTTCCTTGATCTGGCTCGTCACCAGCGAGGCGAGCCGCCGCTGCTTGGCGTAGAGCTTGATCGTGTTGAAAACGCGGCGGTAGACGATGCCCGCATCGAACGGGCGGCTGACATAGTCCGAGACGCCCAGCTCGTAGGCGTGGCGCACAACGGTGTCGGCGTCCTCGCTCGAGATCATGATGACGGGGATGTCCTCGATCCAGTGGCTGCGGTTCATCTCGCTCAGCACCGCAAAGCCGTCCATGACCGGCATGACGATGTCCAGCAGGATCAGCGCAATGCCGGTGCCGTACTGCTCCAGCATGGCCAGGCATTCTTTGCCGTTCGTCGCCTCCAGGATGTTGTAGTCGCTGCCCAGGATCTCCGCCAGAATGGCGCGGTTCATCTCAGAGTCGTCCACAATTAAAATGCTCTGGCGGGAATGGCCTTCGCGCCCGGCAGCGCTCAAAGCGCCGTCCCGGGCGTTGTCCTCGGTCACGACCATGTTTTTGCGGTTCTTGGCCTGGTACATCAGCTTGTCGGCGCGGGAGACTGCCTGCTCCACGGTCTCGCCGGGCTGCGTTATCACGCCGCCGATGCTGGAGGACAGCTGCAGACGGGAATACCCCGGCACGCTGGCGGCGTGCAGCTGCTCCCGGATGCGGTCCAGCTTGGCCAGGAACGCCGCGTGCTCAATGCCCGGCAGCACCAGCAGGAATTCGTCGCCGCCGTAGCGGATGAGCACATCCGATTTGCGGATGCTGGCGCACACCACGTCAACGCAGGTGCGCAGCGCCATGTCGCCGGCCTGATGGCCGTAGGTGTCGTTGATCAATTTAAAGTCGTCCAGATCCATCACGACCACACCGGCGGGGTCGGTCTTTTCCTTGAGCTCGTCCTCAAAGTAGAGGCGGTTGTAGCTGTCGGTCAGTGCATCGTGGTAGAGCTTGGTGTGGTAGCTCGTGATGCTGTCTATCAGGCGGTCCCCGTTTTCGGGGTCAATGAGGGTCTCGCCGTCCAGCTTCTGGACCAGCTCCATGACACAGGGAACGCCGTCGACCTCGCGGTAGACGGCGGTGACCTGAAAGACTTCGCTGCCCATGTATTCCAGCTTGGTGCGCTGGCGGTGATCCTCCAGCACCTGCCGGGAGATGCAGTTCCGGCAGGGGGTGTTTTTGCCCCAATAGCTGTAGCAGCTGCAAAAGCTGTTGACGGACTCCTCGCCGCCGACCTGCGCAGCATCCAGCAGGCGCACCACAGTAAAGATGGTGCGGTATTGGGCCATTTCCGTTTCGACCTGTTCTCTGGTCATAGTGCTTCCGCCTTTGTGTGAAGGAATGGGTAGATAAAAATTGTGTTACATATAAGAACATTATAGCATTGCAGGGCGTTTTTTGTCAATGTGGCAAAGGGGGACCCCATGGCCGTCCGCCCCCGGGCGGCCTCCCGGCGGCCCTGTCCTACCCGCTGCCCGCCCCGCATATACATACCGCAGGAGGTACATGCCATGCGTCGGATCGGATTCTACTTATTTATAATGGCCGTCTTTCTGCTTGCGCCGCTGCTTGCACTGCCGCAAAAGGCTGTCCCGGCCCCCGCCGCGGCGCCGACCCCCACCCCAACCGCCGTCGCCCGGGCCGCCGCGCCCTACCGCGCTGTGTGGGTCAGCTATCTGGAATGGGAGCAGGTCGATTTCTCGTCGGCGGAGGCGTTCACGCAGGCAATCGGCACAATGCTGGACAATATACAGTCGATTGGCGCAACCGTCGTGCTGGCGCAGGTGCGGCCCTTCGGCGATGCGCTCTACCCCAGCGACTACTTTCCGTTCAGCCACCTCTGCACCGGCACGCAGGGGCAGGACCCCGGGTTTGACCCGCTGGCACTGCTGGTGGACGCCGCCCACGCGCGGGACTTACAGCTGGAAGCCTGGGTCAACCCTTACCGCATCCAGGCCGGGCAGACCCCGGCGCTGTGCAGCGCAAGCCCGGCGCGGCTGCACCCGGACTGGGTCAGGTACACCGACACCGGCGCGTATCTCGACCCCGCCAACGCGGACGTGCGGCAGTACATTGCCGACGGGGTGGGGGAGCTGTGCGCAAGGTACGCTGTGGACGGCATCCACTTTGACGACTATTTTTACCCCACCACCGACCCGGCCTTTGACGCGGCGGACTACGCGGCCAGCGGCAGCACACGGACGCAGGACGACTGGCGGCGGGAAAACGTGAACGCCCTGATGGAGCTTTGCCACGCCGCGGCCCGGCGGTACGGCGTGCGGTTCGGCGCAGCCCCGACGGGCGACCCGGAGCAGAACTACACCCTGCAATACAGCGACGCGGCCCGCTGGCTGCGGCAGGGGACTGTGGATTACCTGATGCCCCAGCTTTATTGGGGGCAGGAATATATAAAAAACGGCGATGCGTCGCACAGCTTTGCGCAGCTGGCCGCCGCGTGGGCCGCACTGCCCCGCGCGGCGGGCGTGAAGCTGTACGCCGGGCTGGGGGCCTACCGCGTCGGCGCAGGGGATGGGTCCGATGTCGGCTCCGAGTGGTTTTCCGGCCATGCGCTGGCCGACCAGCTTGCTTTGCTTGCCCGCTTAGGGGTGCAGGGCGCGGGGCTCTACCGCTACGGCAGCCTGTTTGCCAATTCCGACGCCCCGGCGCTGGCGGAAAGTGAAGCGGAGGCAATAAAAAGTGTCTGGCAGGGCTGATTGGAAAATCCGGCGGTGCTGACAAAGATTTGGTACTTGCAAAAGCGGTAAAAATGCAAGATAATAGAGAGGCGGGGCGGCTTGCGGCTGCCCGCAGGATCTAAGGGAAGATAAAGGAGAAACTCCATGAACAATATAAACGACCTCTATAACCGCTGGCTTGCCCAGCCGGATCTGGACGACGCCGTCAAAGCCGAGCTCGTCTCCATCGCGGGCGACAGCGACGCCGTCACGGACCGCTTTTACCGCGATCTGGAATTCGGCACCGGCGGCCTGCGCGGCGTGATCGGCGCGGGCACGAACCGGATGAATCTCTACACCGTGCGCAAGGCAACGCAGGGGCTGGCGGACTACCTCAATGCGTCCGGCCTGCCCAAAAAGGTAGCCATCGCCCACGACAGCCGCCATAACGGTGCGCTGTTCGCCCGCGAGACCGCCCGCGTGCTGGCCGCGAACGGCATTACCGCCTGTATGTACCCCCGGCTTGAGCCGACCCCGGCGCTTTCGTGGGCGGTGCGGTACCTCGGCTGCGGCGCGGGCGTCTGCGTGACGGCCAGCCACAACCCCGCTAAGTACAACGGCTACAAGGTCTACGGCGCGGACGGCTGCCAGATCACGCTGGAGGCTGCCGAGAAAATTCTGGCAGCTATCGAAAAAATTGATTGCTTTGACGATGTCCGGCTGGCAGATTTTGACGCTGCCGCCGCCGCGGGCCGCATTGTGACAATTGACGAAAAATGCCTCGATGATTTTGTGCAGGCTGTCTATGACCAGCGCGTCGGCGACGGCGCGGGCATCGACGCGCTCAAGCTCGTCTACACCCCGCTGAACGGCACGGGTCTGGAATGTGTGAAAAAGCTGCTGAAAAAGCTCGGCGTGACCCATGTGACCGTTGTGCCCGAGCAGGAAAAGCCCGACGGCGACTTCCCGACTTGCCCCTACCCGAACCCCGAGATCCGCGAAGCTATGCAAAAAGGCTTGGAGCTGTGCGACAAGGTCCGCCCCGATCTGCTGCTGGGCACCGACCCCGACTGTGACCGCTGCGGCACCGCCGTGCCCGACGGCAAGGGCGGCTACCGGCTCATCACCGGCAACGAGATGGGCATCATCCTGCTGGACTATATCTGCCGCACCCGTCTGGCACAGGGCACGATGCCCGCCGACCCCGTGGCGGTAACGACGATTGTCTCCACCGATATGGCAGCGCCGGTTGCGAAAAAGTACGGCGTCGAGCTGCGCCGAACCCTGACCGGCTTTAAGTTCATCGGCGAGCAGATCGGCAAGCTGGAGGCCGAGGGGCGTCCCGAACGCTATATCTTCGGCTTTGAGGAGAGCTACGGCTACCTGTCCGGCGGCCACGTCCGCGACAAGGACGCTGTCAACGCGACGCTGCTGGTCTGCGAGGCCGCGGCCTGGTACGCCCAGCAGGGCAAGACGCTGCTGGACGCCATCGAGGCGTTGTACAGGGAGTTCGGTTGCTACCGCAATGCGCTGTGCAGCTTTGCCTTTGAGGGCGAGAGCGGTATGCACACGATGCAGGAGCTGATGAAGAAGCTGCGCGCCAACGCCCCGGAGGACATTGCCGGGTACAAGGTGGAGTCCGTCGTGGACTACGACACCGACGGCACCGGGCTGCCCCGCGCCAACGTGCTGGAATACCATCTGGGCGGCGGGCATAAGCTGATGGTCCGCCCCTCCGGCACCGAGCCGAAAATTAAAGTTTATCTTTCCGCCGTTGGCGACAGTGAGGCAGCCGCCGATGCCGTGAACGCCGCGCTGGCCAAAGCCGCCGCGGAGATGATGAAAGCGTGAACGGTATGGCAATTCTGAAATTGACCCCGAGCTGTAAGGATTATCTGTGGGGCGGCAGCCGCCTGCGCACCGATTTCGGCATCAAGAGCGACCTTGAACCGCTGGCCGAAGCGTGGGTGCTGTCCTGCCACCCGGACGGCCCGAGCTATCTGCCCGACGGCACGACGCTGGCGGACTACGTGGCCGCGCACCCCGAAGCCCTGGGCACGGACTGCGCAAAATTTGAGCAGTTCCCGATCCTGACAAAGTTCATCGACGCCAGCAAGAACCTGTCCATTCAGGTACACCCGTCCAACGACTACGCGCTGAAAAACGAACACCAGTACGGCAAAAGCGAGATGTGGTATGTGCTGGACTGCGTGCCGGGGGCGTATCTCTACTACGGCTTTACGCACGAAATCTCCAAAGAAGAATTTGCGGAGCGCATTAAAAATAACACCCTGACCGAGGTCCTGAACGCCGTACCGGTGCATAAAGGAGACTGCTTTTTTATCCCGTCGGGCACGCTGCACGCCATCGGCCAGGGCATCGTCGTGGTCGAGGTGCAGCAGAACTCCAACGTGACCTACCGCGTCTACGACTACGGGCGCGTCGGTGCGGACGGCAAGCCCCGCGCCCTGCACATTGAAAAGGCGCTGGACGTGACCCGCCGCACGCCGCCGCAAAAGCAGGATTTCGGCAGCCATCTCGCGCAGTGCGAGTATTTCACGGTGGACGCGAAAAAAGGCGCGTTTGACGGTGCGGCTGACGAAAAGAGCTTTGTCTCGCTGCTCATCACCGACGGCGCAGGCACGCTGACCTGCGGCGGCGAGACCGTGAAGGTCAAAAAGGGCGAAAGCTATTTTATCCCCGCGGGCAGCGGCAAGTACGCCGTGACCGGCGACTGTGAGACGCTGGTGACGGTGGTGTAAAGCGGGGGAGCGGTGCTGTATCCCCCAGCCGAGCGGTAGGGGCCGGGCATGCCCAGCCCGCCAGTGTGCCCT
>UMHS01054091.1_pt1 | contig 13341 bp, 10 predicted proteins | sample 1965611 | NCBI WGS metagenome assembly UMHS01 (sample SAMEA4836106, study PRJEB28245) | human gut metagenome | biome: gut microbiome; material: fecal sample | place: Denmark | collected 2008
GCTGTGAAGAAATGAGGATTCATTTCTTCACAGCCCCTTTTTCGTGCATGGCATGAGAGAACAAGCGGTGTATCCTGATTTTCCGCCGGTCCCTAATCTCCCACAATATAGGGGATGGCGTCAATGTCGTTGACCGGCATGAGATGAGCGCCGGCAGCGTGGATCTCGCGCAGGGCGGTGACGATCTCTTTGGAGATCGCAAGACCTGTCTCGCGGCCGCCTGTTTCCATCTGCGAAAGGACTTTCGCCGGGATGGTGATGCCCGGGACCTTGTCATTCAGATAGTTTGCCATCTTGAAGCTTTTCAGCGGGACGATGCCGAAGAGGATGGGAAGATCCAGGTCTTTGGCACAGGCGAGGAAGTCTTCTGCCTGCTTGATGTCATAGATCGGCTGGGTCTGGATGAATTGAGCGCCCGCTTTTTTCTTGCCCTCCAATCGTTTGATCTCTGCATCGAGGTCATCGGTGCCGGGATTTCCTGTGGTACCGATGTAAAAATCTGTAGCTGCGCCAAGGTCATGTCCTTCGATATCGTGACCGCTGTTCAGGCAGCTGGCGATCTGAATAAGGCCGGTGGAGTCGATTTCAAAGACTTCTTTGGCATTCGGATGGTCACCGATCTTGGGCGGATCACCGGTGAGGGTGAGGATGTTATGCACGCCGAGCGCCGCTGCTCCCAAGAGTTCTGCCTGAAGGCCGATGACATTTCTGTCGCGGCAGGTCAGATGGAAGATGGACTCGACCTGGTACTTCTGTTGGATGATGCAGGAGAGGGCGATCGGGCTCATACGCATTTTTGCCATGGGGCAGTCGGCGATATTGACTGCGTCGACGTAGGGAGCGACTTTCTGCGCCTGCTCTTCCGTGATGGCGGAGGAGGCACTTTTCGGCGGATCCAGCTCAGTCGTGATGGTGAAGATGTGATTCTGGTTCTTTTCTTTTAATGTGGACATAGGGGACTCCTTTCGGAAATTTTGTAGCTAGGGATTAGGGATTAGGTGTCTCAAGTGACTGGTGACTGAAATGTCAGCTCATGGCATCACAACTATTTATACTCTGCGGCGCTTAGATCCTTCGACTCAGTTCTCCTGTTTCAGATAAGCCATTTTTTAACATACGACGTTTTTCTCCGCTCAGGATGACGAAATGCGCCGCACCACCATTTCTCATTTCTAATTCAAGCGAGGGTTTTATTCATAATCTAGGGACGGCACGCCCAAGGGGCTAACCCTGAACCTTGAACCCGCCAACCTGAACCCTCTAACTATTTCTCCATCATCCGATCGGCTTCTTTGATGGCAGCGATGCCGTCTTTGCAGTAGGCATCAGCGCCGATGGAGGCAGCGTAGTCTTTCGTGACGACGGCGCCTCCTGTCAGGATGGAGACGGCGGGGCATTTCTCTTTGACGAGGGAAACGGTCTTTTCGAGCTCCGGAAGGGTGGTGGTCATGAGGGAGCAGAGGCCGACGAGATCCGCGTGGTGCTCTTCGATGGCGGAGAGGAAGGCTTCGGGGGCGACGTCCTTGCCGAGGTCGATGACGCGGTAGCCGCTGTTTTCAAGAAGGGCAGAGACGATATTCTTGCCGAGGTCGTGGATGTCGCCCTGCACGGTGCCAAGGATCAGTGTACCTTTGGCAGCCGTGGCGGCTTCGGGGAGCATTTCCTTGATGACTTTGAAGGCGGCCTGCATGGCTTCGGCGCTCATCATGACCTGCGGGAGGAAGACTTTCCCTGCGCCGTATCCGTCACCGATCTCGGTCATCGCAGCGGTGAGGCCGCTCTGGATGATCTCTTCCGATGTGAGCCCGGCTTCGATGGCACGCTTTACAGCACTCGCAGCTTCTTCCTTTTCCCCCTGTTTCACAGCGGCCTTTACTTGGGCAAGCGGCGGGAGGTCTTGCACAGGCAGAGCTGCATCTGCTGCGGCCGGGGCATCCTGTGCTTCCTGAATGAAATGCAGGGCGCCTTTGTCAAAGCCGAGAAGCAGCTTGGCATTGGTGAAGGCATCCTTCACGCCCTGATCGAGCGGATTTACTATGGGTGCATTCATGCCGCAGGCGAGTGCCATGGTGAGGAAGGCTGCATTGATGCGAGGTCGGCAGGGGAGACCGAAGGAAACATTGCTCGTCCCCATGACGCAGGGGAAGCCGAATTCTTTTTTGTAGAGCTTGATGGTACGCAGGGTCTCGCTCGCGCCTCTGTCCCCGGAGCCGACGGTGAGGACGAGCGGGTCAAGGAGAAGGTCTTCTTTGCGGAGTCCGGCAGCGAGGGCTTTTTCCTCGAGATAGCGAATGATGCGGACGCGTTCTTCAGCGGTTTCCGGCAGATTTCCCTTCTCGATCGGAAGGAGCAGGAGAGCGGCGCCGTAGGTCTTGGCAAGACGGAGCATCGCGTCTAAGCGTTTTTCATTCTCTGCATTGGCCGAATTGATGAGCGGGCGGCCAGGATACAGCTTCAGGGCTTTTTCAAGGACCTTCGGGTCGGTGCTGTCGATGGAGAAGGGGACGGGGCAGAGCATGGAGAGCTGGGAGATTGCCGTCTCCATGAGAGCGACCTGGTCTACCCCGGGAACGCCCATATTCACGTCGAGGATGTCAGCGCCCGCATCAACTTCCGCGAGGGCTTCTTTCTTGACGGAGGTGAAGCTGCCTGCCTTCAGGTCTTCTCTCATTTTCTTGCGGCCTGTCGGATTGATGCGTTCGCCGATCTTGACGGGGGCATAGTCATCGCCGATGAAGACGGTCTGTGTCCGCGAGGTGAGTGCCGTGAAGGGCGGGATCTTTTCTTTCGGAGAGATCGTTACATCGCTGAGGGCGAGGACTTCTTCACGGATATGATCTGGCGTCGTGCCGCAGCAGCCGCCGAGGAAGGATACGCCGACCTTGGCAAATTTCGGTGCCCAGCTGCCGAAGTCTTTCGGCGTGAGTGGGAAATGTGTCTCGCCATTTTCCAGCACCGGCATGCCGGCATTCGGCTGGATGATGATGGGCTTATTCGTGTAAGGGACCATCTGCTTCGCGGCTTCCAGCAGCTTTTCTGGGCCGACGGAGCAGTTCGCACCGATGACGTCTGCGCCCATGGCATCCAAAAGGATGACGGCGGCTTTCGGGTCGGTGCCGGTGATGGTGCGGCCGTCTTCTGCATAGGTCATCTGGCAGATGACAGGAAGGTCGCAGGCCGTCTTGGCAGCGATGAGGGCGGCCTTCATCTCCTGAATGTCGATGATGGTCTCGATGATGAGCGAGTCTGCTCCCGCATTGGCAAGGGCTTTTGCCAGACGGTAGTAGTTCTCGCAGGTTTCATCGAAGGAAAGATCGCCCAAGGGGGAGATGAATTTCCCTGTCGGGCCCATATCACCGGCGATCTTTACACGATTTCCGCAGGCTGTACGCACATTTCGCACAGCGGCTTCACAGATGGCTTCTACCTTATCCACAAGATCATAGTCTGCGAGCTTGATGGGGGAGGTGCCGAAGGTATTCGTCGTGATATAGTTACTTCCGGCGTCTGCGTATTCCTTATGGATGCGCTGTACAATGTCCGGGTGGGTGATATTGTAGTAGTCTGGGCAGTCTCCTGTCGAGAGACCGTAGCGCTGCAGCATGGTACCCATGCCGCCGTCAAAAAAGATCATAGTGGTTCTCCTTTTTATTATTGTATTATATATTTCATTATTATAGCGTAGGGGGGAAAGAAGTGGCTAGGGATTGGGATTCGCGGTTCAGGGGGCGCAAAAAATGACGATACGAGAGAGTCTGATGTCTCCCAGTCACCTATATTATAGATTCCGAAATGGACAGCTCATGAGTCCGCACGCCCGGCATTTCGCCGGAGCGGGGCGGGCGCTGCATTGAGAGATGCCGATGATGGCAGAGACGGACTTCCTCGGGAAAAGCATGGCGTGGTCGGTCACATGGATACCGATCGTTTCTGCACCGATCGCGCGGCAGAAATCAGGCTGCTGCGTGACGGGCCAGTCCCCATAGCCGGGGGAGAAGCGCCAGACCGTATGCTGTCCGCTTCGCGCGGCCTCTCTTTGGATCAGGGCATCGACCTGATCGGCGAGGTGCTCGACGGCAGCGGTCGCGGCGGCATCGAGGAGAAGCCCCTGCAGGTACTCGCCGCTCTTAAAATGCGCATCGGATGCCTTCTCGATTTCTTCACCCACCGTGACAGCGAGTACGCCGACGGACCAGGCATGGGAAAGGTGCTTCAAGATCGAGCGGCCGGTCAAGGTCAGCGGATGCGCTCCGCCGATCGTCCCGTTTTCCGGGTCGTAGGGGAGGATCTGCCAGATGCCTCTTGGCTCGGCGAGGGCAAGCGCTTCCCTGATGGCGCTGTCGATGGCGTCTTGGGGAAATTCCTTCACCTTCGGAGAGAGTCCCGCATAGCGCATCATTTCTTTTTGATCGATCTGGAACAATGTTCCGTTAAATAGTGGCATAGGGTCTCCTTTGGAAGCCTGAAAAACGGAAAAATCAATAAAAAAATCCTTCATCCCTCTAGGGACGAAAGATTCGTGGTACCACCCAATTTCACTCATGCATCACTGCACGGGTCTTCACAGGTACGCCGGCAAAGCCTTGATACCCTCGCGCTGTATCGGGCGTCCCCGGGATGCTTCATGATTCAGCCTTCCTGGCTCAGAGTCCATCTTCTGCAGATATCTCAATGCTTCTTTTCACCATACGAAGCTCTCTTTGAATGCCGTCTCTGCGTACTCTTCTCTTCATTGCCACTGTGTAATTGTATGTAACTATAGCATATGAGCGGGGGAGTGTCAAATGGGTGGGAAGGCATTTTTTTAGGACGCCTTGACCTTGGTTTTCCGCTTTTTACCATTCTGCTCTTGCTTTTTTTCATACGTGCATTAGAATTTAAAGAAAAGCTTTTTTATATACGAGGTCTAACTATGAAAATATCCAATTCTTCTCTTTCTATCCGAAGCAAGATGACGCTCATCCTGGATACGGGGCAGCTGATGATGGAGAGTGGTGCAGGGAGCAAGCGTATCGTGCGTGACATGCTCCGCACAGCGGCCTGCCTTGGCATCTACTGGGAAGATGTACAGATCCATATCACATACTCTACCATCATGATCAATGTCGATGATGGGGAAAAGGCATATACGATGTTCCGCAAATGCTACCGCCATGGCATCAATATGACGGCTCTTCTGCAGACGAGTGAGGCCAGCTGGGAAGCACTGTATAAAAACGAATCCTATGATAATTTCCGCCTTCGCCTGAATTATATCAGGCAGAATTTTAGAAATCGCATTTATCCGGAGTGGATGATCATTCTGGCCATCGGACTGGCATCAGCGGCATTCTGTCTGATTTTCGGCGGTCATGCTGTCGATGCGCTCTTCACCATGCTGGCGGCGATGGTGGGAGCTCTGGTGAAGTATGGCTGCAATCGTCTTGAGGTGAATGGGTATGTCACCATTGCCATCTCCGCTTTCTTTGCGACGCTCACGGCCTATGGGACGATGTATCTTCCCGGGGCGACGAATCCATTTCTTCCTGTGGTGGCATCGGCGCTCACCTTGATCCCCGGCGTGCCACTCATCAATGGGGTCGATGATTTTCTGAACAGCTACTTGACATCCGGGATGACGCGATTCACGCACACGGTCCTCATCATGCTGGCGATGACCTTTGGGATCGCAGGCGCTGTCAGTCTGACGAATGTCCCCAGCTTCACCGAAGTACCGATCGCGCCGGAGCATTTGTACATCATGCAGGCACTGGCAGCCGCTATGGCAGCATTGGGGTTTTCTATCATGTTCAATGTGCCAAGGCGCTATATCATCGCAGCCTGCCTCGGGGCCGTCCTCACGGTGGATACGAGAAATATTCTGATGGTCTCCTTCCATATGGGGATGGCGAGCGCCTCCTTCCTCGGAGCCGCGCTGCTCTCCGTCTTCTATTTTGCGCTCTCCCGCTACTTCCATGCCCCTGTCTTTGTGGTCACGATACCGGCGATCATTCCGCTGATCCCGGGCGTGCTGCTCTATCGTTTCCTGTTTGCCATCATTGATATCGGACAGATCGATCTGATCGAGCTGCTGACGGCTTTCAAAACAGGTGTCGAGGCGATGCTTATCATTCTGGGGCTCGCTCTTGGTGCGACTCTCCCGGATGCGATCGCGCATCAGTATATCGAGCGATCGAAGCGGAAAAATCTGGAGAAGCTCCTCAAGCGAAGAGATGGCATAGAAGCGGATATCCGGAAAGCAGCGGATCTGGACAAGGCGAGCGGAAGAGGATAACTATTATGAATTATGAATTAGGAATGAGGAATGAGGAATGAAGGTGGCGGCTTCGCCGCGAATATATATGGGGAGATGCCCGAAGGTGGTATTCAAGTTATAAGTCACCAGTCACTCGGCACCACTAATCCCTCATCCCTAGCTACCCATCCCTGTTTTCAAACTTTAGGGTTCAAGGTTCAGGGTTCAGGGCATAAAAATATAGAAGCGCCGCGGAGGTTTGAAACTAGCGGTTTTCTCGTATCGCAAACCTAATCCCTAGCCACTCATCCCTAGTTACCAGTTACAAGTCACTAGTTACTAGCTACCAGTCACTAGTCCACCATCCCCATTTCCCAAAAACGATTTGACACTGCTGCGTCCTCGTGCTATAGTAAGTTAAACAAAGAAAGCCTTGGAACAGGAAGAGTAGGATAGTGATGGCGCTTCAGGGAGCCGGCGGAGAGTGCAAGTCCGGTGCGACAGCTATGTGAATGGGCCTGGGAGGCGCAGCCTGAGCCGAAAGGGGTAGGAGTTGCCGGAGATCGCCGTTACCGATGATGAGCTGGACCTTGTGTCAAGTAGGGTGGTACCGCGGAAAGTGATCCTTTCGTCCCTTTGCTGGAAAGCAGAGGAATGAAGGGATTTTTTTATTGGATGAATACGATCCTGTAAAGGGGGATATGAAATGGAACAAGTGAAAGATGTATCGGAGCTTGTCTTTGTCAAGGCGCGGGGTGGGCGTTTCCGCTGGCTGACGATTTCCACACTGATGCTGGCGATCGGGATGCTGCTGCACTTGGTCTCGCCATCGGTGGCAGGCTTCACGCCGAACTGGATGATCGCGACTTATGTGGTAGCGATCCTTCTGACGAAGCCGACATACAAGCAATGCCTCGGCATCTGCATGGTCGCAGCGCTGATGGAAGTCTTCACCAGTAAGTCGGCTTTTCCGTATGGTGACTTTGCTTCGGAATTCTTCGGCGCCTATGTGGCAGGTTTCTTCGCACACAGCGTACCGCCGATCAGGATCGGGAAATTTTCCCTCCGTCCTGCCATCGCAGGCTTCGTGACGACGATCGTCTCCGGCTTCACCTTTGTTTCCATCCTGACGCTCGTCATGGGGATCCCGATGAAGGTGTATCTCTATGGGATGCTCCCGATGGTGGCACTGGTCGGCGTAGGTAATGGGATCATCACGCCATTCCTCTACTTCCCGGCGCTGCGTCTCTTCAAGTCTATGCACTACATGGCTGAGTCAGATACCGTAGACAGTGACCATTCCGGTCTGTCTCTTAGGCAGTCGGAAGAGGGCGTCATCAGCGTAGAGCATCTGACCTACACCTATCCTTTTGCCAAAGAGCCGGCATTGAAAGATGTGTCTCTTGCGGTGCGCAAGGGGGACTTCGTCATCGTGACGGGGCCGAACGGGGCAGGGAAGACGACGCTCCTCATGTCGATGGCGGGGGCGATCCCGCACTACTACGGCGGTACGATGCAAGGCATGGTCTTCACGGATGGCAAAGCCGTGACACAGCATAATATCGCAGACCTGGCATCCTCCATCGGTGTCATCCTTTCCGATTACAAGGCGCAGATCGTCACGCTGACGGTGGGGGAAGAAATGGCATTTACGCTTGAAAACCATGGTTTCCCTCCGGAAGAGATCCGCCGCCGCTCGAAAGAAGCACTTGCGAAAGTCCATCTCGAAGGTCTTGAGGACCGCAAGGTGACGACTCTCTCCGGCGGTCAGTGCCAGCGCCTCGTCGTCGCAGCCGTCCTTGCCGAAGAGCCGGATGTACTAGTCTTCGATGAACCGACGTCCGCACTCGATCCGGAAGGCATCCGCGAATTCTATGAAATGGTCGGCGAGCTGAACGAGAAGGAAGGTCTCACTGTCATCGTGGCAGAGCACCATCTCGAAGCCGCGCTCCCCTATGCGAAGAAATTCGTCCTCATGAATCATGGTGAAATCATCGTAAGTGGCACGCCGGAAGAAGTAATGCGCCGCATGTATACCGAACATATTTATGAAGAAGCCATCCCGGATATGTACAAGGCACAGCTCGAACTCGAGCAGGTGGGGATGACCTTCGAGAAACCATTCCTGAATCTGGCCGATGCAGAAACCTCGGTCATTCATTCCTTTGCGAAAGGAGGAGAGAAAGATGCTTGAACTGTCTCATGTGACCTTCCGCTATGCGGAAGGGCTGCCGGACGTATTGAAAGACATTTCCCTCTCCTTTGACAAGGGAGAATTTGTCGCCATCACAGGGCGAAACGGCTGCGGCAAGACGACTGTGACCCGCCTCCTGACGGGACTTGAGAAAGCAGCCTCGGGGCAGATCCTCTATCATGGGAAAGATGTGACTCGCGAAGAACCATCTGAGCGCAGCCGCTTCATCGGCTACGTCTTCCAGCAGCCGGATCGGCAGATGTTTATGCCGACGGTCCGAGAGGAGATCGCCTTTGGCCCCTATCAGCAGGGGAAACGCGGTGCGGAGCTCGAGGAGGCTGTAGCGCGCGCCATGCAGGATACCGATACCGAAGCCCTTGCGGAGGAGTATCCGCGCATCCTGTCTCGCGGCGACCAGCAGCGAGTCGCCATTGCCTCGGCACTTGCGATGGATACCGAATATCTCGTGCTCGATGAACCGACGAGCGGACAGGACGGACGAGAAAAACAGCGCCTGATGAAACTCATGGAAAGTCTGCAGGAGAAGGGCATCACCATCATCCTTGTCACCCATGACATGGATATCGTCGCGAAAGACTGCACCCGCGTCATCGTCATCGCAGAGCATGAGATCGCCTTCGACGGTCATCCCTCTGAGCTTTTCTCTGCAGAGAACCGTCCGGAAGACTGGGGACTTGCCTATCCGCCGGCCGTCCGTCTGGGGCGTAAGCTCCCCGGCAGTCCCTACTGCAAGGATATGAATGCGTTCTGCCGTGCTTTTTATGAATTGAAAGGAGGAAAAATCGAATGAGAAACCTGGTACCCTTGACCAAAATCCTTCTCACCTTCGGGACGGCCGTCTGGGCGATCGTCCTCTCTGAGCCGACGAGCCTTGCCGCCCTCTGCGCCCTTGAGCTTCTGATCCTCCTCGTGTCCGGCGAACTCATCAAGAATCTGAAAGCCCTCCTTGCCCTTGTCATCTTTGCTGCCATGCTGGGCGTGATCGAGTACATCGGCGGCGGGAGTGTGAAGGAGTGTAATGTCGCGGCCCTGCGTATGCTGGGGATGACGATCATTTTCATCTATCTTCTTGGGACAGTGAAGCTGCAGGACCTCACCGCCTCCATGGTGCGCCAGCTGAAAGTGCCGTATGAATACGCTTTCATGTTCACGGCGGGGCTTCGCTTCATCCCGGACTTTATCGAAGAAAACAAAGCGGTCTCCGAAGCACAGGCCTGCCGCGGTCTGGCAGTGAAAGGGAATTTTTTCAAGCAGGTGAAACGCTACATGTCCATCGTCCGCCCGCTCATGCTCCGTTCGCTCGGACGCAGCGAGACCATGGCACTCTCACTCGAGCTCCGCGGCTTCGGCGGCTCGAAGCGTACCTTCATGGAAAGCGTCGCACCGAAAGGAAAAGACTTCGCCGTCATGGCGCTGACTGTTCTCCTTACCGCTTTCGTCATCTATGGACGTGTGAAGCTGGGATTGTAGCACAGGGATTTTCAGGCGATCGGCATTCCCTTCGGGGTAATGCTATTAAGTTAAGGAAATCGTTAGCTACGTAACGTCTTGCTTCCCCCTTCGGGGGAAGTGCCGAAGGCAATAGGGGCATGCTAGCGGTATAGCGTACTATGTTGAATAATCCGATGCTATTGATATCCCAACACTTTCATGCAATACCGCTACGTAGCCCCCTCAGCCCTTCGGGCAGCTCCCCCGATGGGGAGCCAAGAACGTTCTTCCGCTTAACTTAATAGCATTGCAAAAGAGCGCAGGTGCGCTCTTTTTTGTTGCATCAGAGGATATAGCCTTCCTTCATATGATATAATAATACCGATAACTACGTATATGTCACGTCTACGGGGCGGGGGCGATTTCTACGAATGACATCCACCGCCTACTTTCCCAAAAACTAAGGAGAACCCATGGATACAGAGCACATCAGAAATTTTTCCATCATCGCCCACATTGACCACGGCAAGTCCACACTGGCGGACCGCCTGATCGAGATCACCGGGACAGTGCAGAAGCGCGACATGGAGGCGCAGATCTTAGACACGATGGAACTGGAGCGTGAGCGCGGCATCACCATCAAAGAACAGTCGGTGCGCCTGAACTACACGTATGAGGACGGCGAAACCTACGAGCTGAACCTCATCGATACCCCAGGGCATGTCGATTTCAACTATGAAGTCTCGCGTTCCCTTTCTGCCTGCGAAGGCGCGATCCTCATCATCGATGCGACGCAGGGCGTACAGGCGCAGACGCTTGCCAATGTATACCTCGCGCTCGACCATGATCTGGAGATCATCCCTGTCATCAACAAAGTCGACCTCCCGAGCGCAGACGTGGAGCGCGTAAAGACGGAAGTCGAGAACGTCATCGGTCTTGACATGTCGGAGGCGATCCCTGTCTCCGCCAAGACCGGGCAGAATGTCGAAGAAGTCTTGAAGCGTATCGTCGAGCAGGTGCCGCCGCCGGAAGACCATTCGAAAGCGCCGCTTCGCTGCCTTATTTTCGACTCCATTTTCGACTCCTACAAGGGTGCGATCGCCTATGTCCGTGTGAAGGATGGGGAGATCCGTGCGGGGATGAATATCCGCATGATGGCCTCCGGCAAGGTCTACACCGTGACGGAAGTTGGCTATTTCTCGCCCTTCCCGAAGCCCTGCGACGTCCTCACCTGTGGCTCGGTTGGCTACGTGGCAGCCAGCATCAAGAATGTCTCCGACTGTGAGGTAGGGGATACCATCACGACCGAAGAGGGCGGCGCCAGCGAAGCGCTGCCGGGCTACCGCAAGGCACTCCCGATGGTTTTCTGCGGTCTCTACCCGATCGAGAGCAAGGACTATGACAATCTGAAAGTGGCTCTTGAAAAGCTGCAGCTGAATGACGCGGCGCTCGAATACGTGCCGGAAACCTCTCAGGCACTGGGCTTCGGCTTCCGCTGCGGCTTCCTGGGACTGCTTCACATGGACGTCGTGCAGGAACGCCTCGAGCGTGAGTACCACCTGAAGCTCATCACCACCGCGCCTTCGGTCATTTATCACGTCTACAAGACCGACGGCACGATGGTACCTGTGGACAATCCGGCGGAACTCCCTCCGATGACCAAGATCGAACATATCGAAGAGCCTGTCGCAAAGGTAGAGATCCTCGTCCCCTCCGATATGGTAGGGAATGTCATGGAGCTTGTGCAGAACCGCCGCGGCGTCTTCCAGACGATGACCTACCTCGATGAGACACGTGTCGACCTTTCCTATACCATCCCACTCTCGGAGATCATTTTCGACTTCTTCGATAAGCTGAAATCCTCCACCAAGGGCTATGCCTCCCTCGACTACCAGCTCTCCGGCTACCAGAAGACCGATGCCGTGAAGCTTGACATCCTTCTGAATGGCGATCTCATCGATGCTCTCTCCATCATCGTCCATCGAAGCAACGCCGCAGCCCGCGGCCGCACTCTCGCGCAGAAACTGAAAGACATCATCCCGCGCCAGCAGTTCGAGGTGCCGATCCAGGCGGCTGTCGGGAGCAAGATCATCGCCCGAGAGACCATCAAAGCCTATAAGAAGGACGTCCTCGCTAAGTGCTATGGCGGCGATGTCTCCCGTAAGAAAAAACTGCTCGAAAAGCAGAAGGAAGGCAAGAAGCGCATGAAGCAGGTCGGCAGCGTAGAGATCCCGCAGGAAGCCTTCATGGCGGTATTGAAAGATGACTAGTCTAGGACTCTATATCCATATTCCTTTTTGCAGAAGCCGCTGTGATTACTGCGGCTTCTATTCGATTGGACGAAAGCCCACCGACCGCTACATTGATGCACTTACCAAGGAAATGGATCTTAAAAGCCCGGACTTTGAGGATCGCCTCTGCGATACCGTCTATCTGGGGGGCGGCACCCCCTCTTCGCTCTCCGAAGCGCAGCTCACAAGACTGATGAAGACGCTCTCTCAGCATTTCCGTATTTCTGACACGGCAGAGATCACCATGGAAATGAATCCCTGTGACATGAGTGAGGACTATCTCAAGAATGCCATGCGCGCCGGCGTGAACCGCATTTCCATCGGCGTCCAGGAAAAGCACGATCACCTGCTTTCTGCCATCGGCCGCCGGCACACCGCCAAAGAAGCAGAAACAGCCGTGAAGCGTGCGTATCGGATGGGCTTTCATAATCTCAGCCTCGACCTCATGTACGAGCTTCCCGGCCAGACCGTCAAAGACTTCGAAGCGAGCCTTCGCTGGGCGGTCCATCTTCCCGTGAATCACATGTCCATCTATAGTCTCATTCTCGAAGACGGTACGCGCATGGCACAGCTCGCTGAGAGGGGCCGGCTCGCCCGCCCCAGCGAAGAAGAAAGCTGGGCCATGTATCAGGCCATGTGCCGCATCCTCCCCGCCTATGGCTTTGAGCGCTATGAGATCTCCAGCTTTGCCAGGAAAGGCTTCCGCTCGAGGCATAATCAAAAATACTGGGAGCTTTCTGACTACCTCGGTCTTGGTCCCGCCGCCTGCTCCCGCATCAGACGCACACGCACGGAGAACACCCCCGGCGTGCGCCTCTACGAAAAAGAACTCCTCACCGGCCATCCGCCGCAGCAGGAAGTGGAAACCCTCTCGGATATTGACGAAATGGAAGAATACTGCTTCCTCCACCTTCGCATGAAAGAAGGCATCCCGCTGGATGGTTTCCGGAAAAGATATGGAGAGGGCATCACGTACTGGTATGGAGACGCCGTCAAGATGCTGAAAGAGCGGAAACTTCTCAAAGAAGAGGCCGGTCATCTCTTCCTGACCTACCACGGCGCCGCTCTCGGGAATTTTGTATTCGAACAGTTTTTGCTGGACTGAGCTCATCACTTTTGGCACACAAAGGAGCTGTGAAGAAATGAGATCCTCATTTCTTCACAGCCCC
>UMHS01058442.1_pt1 | contig 13259 bp, 10 predicted proteins | sample 1965611 | NCBI WGS metagenome assembly UMHS01 (sample SAMEA4836106, study PRJEB28245) | human gut metagenome | biome: gut microbiome; material: fecal sample | place: Denmark | collected 2008
TCAAATGCGCGGGGCTGTGGAAGGTCTACGGCGACGAGAAGAAGGCACGAGAGCTGTTCGCCCGCTTCAAAAAATGCACGGAGATCTACTGCGCACTCTGGGAGGCCGGCTCGGGCATCGAGCAGCTTGCCGTGGCAGTGTGATAGATACTGATTTATGAAAGGAACATACTAATATGAAAAAGACTGCTGTTGTTTATTGGAGCGGCACGGGCAACACCGAGGCCATGGCCAAGGCCGTCGCTGAGGGCATGGAGAGCGCGGGCGCGCAGGTCACGATGTTGACCCCTGACCAGGTCAAGGCCAGCGAGCTGAGCGCTTACGACGCGATCGCCTTCGGCTGCCCCGCCATGGGCAGCGAAGTGCTCGAGGAGATGGAGTTCCAGCCCATGTTTGACGAGGTCAAGCGCAGCCTTGGCGGCAAGAGCGCCGCGCTGTTCGGCTCCTACGGCTGGGGCGACGGCGAGTGGATGCGCGGCTGGGAAAAGGACTGCGATGATTCCGGCATCCGCCTTGTGTGCGAGAGCGTGACCTGCTGCGAAGCGCCTGATGACGCCGCGCTGGACGCCTGCCGCGCGCTGGGCAAGGAGCTGGCGAAGTGAGGATTCCTCTGTGGACGAAAAGCGCGCGATGAGGAAGCTCAGGCGGAAAGCACCTGTGCTCGTTGCGCTTGCGGTCATCCTGCTGAGTCTTGCCATCGGCGGATGCCTGCCTTTTTGAAAACACGATGCGATGGAAGGCCGCGTACGGGGAGTGCGCGGCCTTCCGATTTTTATTTGCGCTGCCGAAACGGCAGATTTTTACTGATAAGTATTAGCATAGCTTATATATATGTAGATTATTATCAAAAAACTGATAAATAGGGCGAAGCCTTTCTCTCTTTTGCCGCATGGACGAAAAGAACCCTCTGTGATACCATATTGCTTGTCAAGTTGAGCTCTTTGTAACTGACGGAAACGTGGGTCACCACAGGGGAGCAGAGAGCGTTTCTTGCTGAAATTCAGCAGCCGACCGTCTGGGCACTTCAACTGCACATCGAGGCAGTGGAGCGCCCATTTTTGCTTTTAAGGAGGCAGAACTATGCGAAAGGTAGCCGTTATTATGGGCAGCACGAGCGACCTGCCCGTCGCCGAGAAGGCGATCCAGACGCTCAAGGAATATGGGATCGAGACCGAGGTCCGCGTGTTATCCGCCCACCGGTGCCCGAACGAGGCAAGAGAATTTGCAGCGTCGGCACGGGAGAGCGGATTTTCTTGTATCATCGCGCTCGCGGGCATGGCCGCGCACTTGGCCGGCGCGATGGCCGCGAATACGACGCTTCCCGTCATCGGCGTGCCGTGCAGCGGCGCGAAGCTCGACGGCATGGACGCGATGCTCTCGACCGTCCAGATGCCGAGCGGCATCCCCGTTGCCACCGTCGCTATCGACGGGGCGAAAAACGCCGCCATCCTTGCCGTCCAGATCATGGCTGTGAGCGACGAGGGCCTTGCCCACAAGCTCCAGGCCGCACGTGACGAGGGCACCGCCGCTGTCTTGAAGGCGGACGAAGAGCTTCGCGAGCGCTACAAAAACTGAGAAACCATCCATCCATATCAATCAACAAAAATATAAAATAAAAGGAGAACAGTCATCATGGAAAAGAAAGAACAGCTCTACGAAGGCAAGGCCAAGAAGGTTTACGCCACCGAAGATCCCAACCTCGTCATCGTTTCCTACAAGGACGACGCCACCGCCTTTGACGGCGCAAAGAAGGGTACCATCGTCGGCAAGGGCGTCATCAACAACCAGATGACCAACCGTCTGATGGCCAAGATGGAAAAGGCCGGCATCCCGACCCACTTTGTTGAAGAGCTCAGCGAGCGCGACACGCTCGTCAAGAAGGTCTCCATCGTCCCGCTGGAGGTCATCATCCGCAATATCTCCGCCGGTCACTTTGCCTCCCGCTACGGCGTGGAGGAGGGTATCGTCTTCTCCGAGCCTACGATCGAGTTCTCCTACAAGAACGACGATCTGCATGACCCCCTGATGAACGCCTATCACGCCGTTGCACTCAAGCTCGCGACCTGGGAGGAGATCGAGCTCATCAAGAAGTATGCCTTCGCCGTCAACGACACGCTCAAGGCATTTTGGAGCGAGTGCGGCGTCACGCTCGTCGACTTTAAGCTCGAGTTCGGCAAGACCGTCGACGGCCAGATCGTCCTCGCCGATGAGATCAGCCCCGACACCTGCCGCCTGTGGGACAGCAAGACGAACGAAAAGCTCGACAAGGATCGCTTCCGCCGCGACCTCGGCGGCGTGGAAGACGCCTATGCCGAAGTCATGAAGCGCCTGATGGCCCACGACGCACAGTAAGATCAAATATGACAGAGAATCACAACATCATCCCGGCGCGCCACATTCACGAAGAATGCGGCGTGTTCGGCATCTTTACGCCTCAGGAGGCGGACGTCGCGTCCTATGCCTACTACGCGCTCTACTCCCTCCAGCACCGCGGACAGGAGAGCGCGGGTATCGTCGTCAACGACGACGGTCTGTTCCGCTCGCTGCGCGACACCGGCCTTGTGAGCGAGGTCTTCCCGCCTGAGCAGCTCAAGTCGCTCGGCCAGGGCACCATCGCCGTCGGCCATGTGCGCTACGGCACGACCGGCAGCGACAACAAGCGCAACGTCCAGCCCATCTTAGTGAACCACTTCAAGGGCCGTATGGCGCTCGCGCACAACGGCAATCTGACGAATTCCCGCGAGCTGAGGCAGGAGCTTGAAAGTCGCGGCTCCATCTTCCAGACCACGACCGACAGCGAGGTCATCGCCTACATCATCGTGCAGGAGAGACTCAACCGCGGCTCCATCGAAGAGGCTGTCTCCGCTGCGATGGACCGCATCGAGGGCGCGTATTCCCTCGTCCTCTCCTCGCCGACGAAGCTCATTGCCGCGCGCGACCCCCACGGCTTCCGTCCCCTCTGCATGGGGCATCTGAAGGACGGCTCTGTTGTCTTCGCGTCTGAATCCTGCGCGCTCGACGCCATCGGCGCCGAGTTTGAGCGCGACATCCGCCCTGGTGAGATCGTTGTCGTCGACACGGCCGGCGTTCGCTCCGACACGAGCCACTGCGGCAAAGCGCCGAAGAAGCTCTGCGTCTTCGAGTTCATCTACTTCGCCCGCCCTGACTCCGTCATCGACGGCAGCAGCGTCCATGTCGCGCGCCAGCGCGCAGGCGCGTTCCTCGCGCTCGAGCATCCCGTGCAGGCGGATGTCGTCATCGGCGTGCCGGATTCCGGCCTTGATGCAGCCCTCGGTTACGCGCGCCAAAGCGGCATCCCCTACGGCATCGGCTTTATCAAAAATAAGTACATCGGCCGCACATTCATCTCGCCCACGCAGACGATGCGCGAAAACGAGGTCAACATCAAGCTCAACCCCATCCGCTCCGTGGTCGAGGGCAAGCGCGTCGTGCTCATCGACGATTCTATCGTCCGCGGTACGACCTGCCGCCGCACGATCGACCTATTGTGGAAGGCGGGCGCGAAGGAGATCCACATGCGCGTCAGCGCGCCGCCGTTTGTCTCCGAGTGCTACTACGGCACGGACATCGACGACAAGAACAACCTCATCGCCACGCACCACACGGTCGATGAGATCGCGAAGATCATCGGCGTCAACTCGCTCGGCTACTTAAGCCTTGAGGACGTCGTCAAGCTCGCCGACAACACCGAAAACGGCTTCTGCACGGCCTGCTTCGGCGGCGGCTATCCCACCTCTATCCCGAAAGACGGCGGCAAGGACCGCTTTGAGTGCAAAATCAGTGAAGGGGAGAAAAAGAAGAATGCGTAGTTTTTCCGAGAGCTACCGTGACGCCGGCGTGAATATCGAGGCCGGCTACGAGGGCGTCAAGCTGATGAAAAAGCACGTCCAGCGCACCATGATCCCGGGCGTTGTGTCCGATATCGGCGGCTTTGGCGGCCTGTTTGCACCCAATCTCACCGGTATGAGCGAGCCCGTGCTCGTCTCGGGCACGGACGGCGTGGGCACGAAGCAGCGCATCGCGCAGCTGATGAACAAGCACGACTCCGTCGGCATCGACTGCGTTGCCATGTGCGTCAACGACATCATCTGCTGCGGCGCAAAGCCCATCTTCTTCCTCGACTACATCGCCATCGGCAAGAACGAGCCGGAGAAGGTCGCGACGCTCGTTTCCGGCGTGGCCGAGGGCTGCGTGCAGTCCGGCTGCGCGCTCATCGGCGGCGAGACCGCCGAACACCCCGGCACCATGTCTGCCGACGACTACGACCTTGCGGGCTTCGCCGTCGGCATTGTCGACCGCGCGAAGATCATCGACCACGACCGCATGCGTCCGGGCGACGTTGTGATCGCGCTTACCTCAAGCGGCATCCACTCCAACGGCTATTCCCTCGTGCGCAAGGTCTTCAACGTTGAGCACGCGGACCTCGGCGCATATGTCGACGAGCTCGGCTGCACGCTGGGCGAAGAACTGCTGCGCCCGACGAAGATCTACGTGAAGCCCGTTCTCGCCGCGATGGACGTGGCCGACGTCCACGGCGTCAGCCACATCACAGGCGGCGGCTTCTACGAAAATATCCCCCGCTGCATCCCCGACGGCCTGTGCGCGAAGATCGACAAATCCGCTCTCCGCACGCCGCCGATCTTCTCAATGCTCCAGCGCATGGGCAGCATCCCCGAGCACGACATGTTCAACACCTACAACATGGGCGTCGGCATGACGATGATCGTCGCCAAAGATGACGCCGACAAGGCGCTTGCCGCCCTCAAGGAAAACGGCCAGGACGCCTACGTGATCGGCGAGGTCGTGAGCGGGGAAGAGAAGGTCGCACTATGCTGAAAAGCGCGCGCATCGCGGTGTTCGTCTCGGGCGGCGGCACGAATTTACAAGCCTTGCTCGACGCGCAGAGAGACGGCAAAATTCCACACGGCGAGATCGCGCTCGTCATTTCCTCTCAGGTATGCGCCTACGCGCTCGAACGCGCGGAAAAGGCGAACGTCCCCGCACACACCGTGCCGTCGAGCCTCATCCAGCACGACTTTGAGGCGGCGATCGAGCTTCTGCTCGAGCAGTACAAGATCGACGTTATCGTCCTCGCGGGCTTTTTGAGCATCCTGAGCGAGAACTTCACGAAAAAGTGGCCGCGCCGCATTCTGAATATCCATCCGTCGCTGATCCCGTCGTTCTGCGGTAGGGGCATGTACGGCTTAAAGGTGCACGAGGCTGCGCTCGCGCGCGGCGTGAAGGTCACGGGCGCGACGGTGCACTTTGTCAACGAAATTCCCGACGGCGGCGAGATCATCCTGCAAAAAGCGGTCGAGATCGAAGAGGGCGACACGCCCGAGACCTTACAGCGCCGCGTGATGGAGCAGGCCGAATGGAAGCTCCTGCCGCGCGCGACGGAGCTTGTCTGCCGCGCCATCACAGAAGAGGAGAACTGAAATGGTCGACTTTCTGCACTTTCTGAAAAATACGTCTTATCCCGGCCGCGGCATTTTAGTCGGCAAGGACCGCGTCTATTATTTCATCATGGGCCGCAGCGAGAACAGCCGCAACCGCGTCTTTGTCAAGACCGACGACGGCATCCGCACCGAGGCCTTTGACCCCGCCAAGCTCGCCGACCCGAGCCTCATCATCTATCACCCCGTCCGCACGATGGGCAGCGACCTCGTTGTGACGAACGGCGACCAGACCGACACGATCTGCGCACACGGCGACTTCCGCCGCGGCCTGATGACGCGCGAGTACGAGCCCGACGAGCCGAACTGGACGCCGCGTATTTCCGCCATCGTGCATGAGGACGGCTCGTTCGAGATGTCCATCCTCAAGCATAACAACGGCCGGTGCCTGCGCGAGTTCTTCTGCTACGAGGGCTGCGACGCGGACAAAGCCTACTTCATCAGCACCTATCAGGGCGACGGCACGCCGCTGCCGACATTTGCGGGCGAGCCGATGGAGGTGAGCGTCCCCAGCCCCGAAGAGGTCTGGGACGCGCTCAACGAGGACAACAAGGTGTCCCTTTACGCAAACGTGAACGGCGAAGTCAAGCTGTTCAACAAGAATTTAGGCGATTGAGGAGAACGATATGAACGAGCTCGAACTCAAATATGGCTGCAACCCCAACCAGAAGCCTGCGCGCGTCTTTATGAAAGACGGCGGCGACCTGCCGTTCACCGTGCTGAACGGCAAGCCAGGCTACATCAATCTGCTCGATGCCTTCAACTCCTTCCAGCTCGTGCGCGAGCTTAAGGAGGCCACGGGCCTGCCCGCCGCGGCGAGCTTCAAGCACGTCTCTCCCGCGGGCGCGGCGCTCGGCCTGCCGCTCGACGAGGTGGACAAGCAGATTTACTTTGTTGAGCCTGACGAGGCCCTTTCGCCCATTGCCTGCGCCTACATCCGCGCCCGCGGCGCGGACCGCCTCTGCTCCTACGGCGACTGGGCGGCGCTCTCCGACGAGTGCGACGCCGCGACGGCGGAATATCTGAAAGGCGAGGTCTCCGACGGCATCATCGCCCCCTCGTTCAGCGAGGAGGCGCTTGCCATCCTAAAGACGAAAAAGGGTGGCAAGTACAACATCGTGCAGATGGACCCCACCTACATTCCCGCCCCGCAGGAGCAGAAGGACGTCTTCGGCGTCACGTTCGAGCAGGGCCGCAACAACTGCAAGATCGACGAGTTGCTGCTTGCGAACATCGTCACCGAAAATAAGAATCTTCCCGATGACGCGAAGCGCGACATGATCGTTTCGCTCATTACGCTCAAATACACGCAGTCGAACTCCGTCTGCTACGCCAAGGACGGCCAGACCATCGGTGTCGGCGCGGGCCAGCAGAGCCGCATCCACTGCACGCGTCTTGCCGGCAGCAAGGCGGACAACTGGTATCTCCGCCGCCACCCGAAGGTGCTTGCGCTGCCGTTTGTGGACGGTATCCGCCGCCCTGACCGCGACAACGCCATTGATGTTTATATTTCCGACGAGTGTGACGACGTTTTGGCCGACGGTGCATGGCAGCGCGTCTTCAAGGAGCGCCCCGAGCCGCTGACGGTGCAGGAGCGCAAGGATTGGGTCGCCCGCCAGAGCGGCGTGACCGTCGGCTCCGACGCGTTCTTCCCGTTCGGCGACAATGTTGAGCGCGCGAGAAAGAGCGGCGTCACCTACATCGCGGAACCCGGCGGCTCGATCCGCGACGACAACGTCATCGAGACCGCGAATAAATACGGCATCACCATGGCCTTTACCGGACAGAGATTGTTCCATCACTAAAAGGAGGAACGAAACGAATGAAACTCATGGTCATCGGCGGCGGAGGCCGCGAACACGCCATTATCAAGAAGTTAAAAGAAAATCCCGCAGTTGAGGAAATTTACTGCCTGCCCGGTAACGGCGGCATCGCCGCCGACGCGGTCTGCGTGCCGGAGATCGGTGCAAAGGACATCCCCGCGCAGGTCGAGTTTGCCAAGGCGCACGGGATCGACTACGCCGTCGTCGCGCCGGACGATCCGCTGGCCCTCGGCGCGGTGGACGCGCTGACCGAGGCGGGCATCCCGTGCTTCGGCCCCGACAAAAAGGCCGCCGTCATCGAGGCGAGCAAGGCCTTTTCCAAGGATCTGATGAAAAAATACGGCATCCCCACGGCAAAGTATGAGCTCTTCACCGACGCGGACGCCGCCTGCGCCTATATTGAGGCGCAGGGCGCGCCCATCGTCGTCAAGGCCGACGGCCTGGCGCTCGGCAAGGGCGTCGTCGTCGCGCAGACGGTCGAGGAGGCGAAAGCCGCCGTTCGCTCCATGATCGAGGACAAGGCCTTCGGTCAGAGCGGCGCGCGCGTCGTCATCGAGGAGTTCATGGAGGGGCCCGAGGTCTCCGTTCTGAGCTTTACCGACGGCGAAACCGTTGTTCCCATGGTGTCTTCCATGGACCACAAGTGCGCGCTGGACGGCGACAAGGGCCCGAACACCGGCGGCATGGGCACGATCGCCCCAAATCCCTGCTACACGGAAAAGATCGCGGACGAGTGCAAGCAGACGATCTTCCTGCCCACGATCCGCGCGATGAAGGCCGAGGGCCGCCCCTTCAAGGGCTGCCTGTACTTCGGTCTGATGCTCACAAAGGACGGCCCGAAGGTCGTGGAGTACAACTGCCGCTTCGGCGATCCCGAGACGCAGGTCGTGCTGCCGCTTCTCAAATCCGATCTGCTCACGGTCATGCAGGCCACGACGAGCGGCACGCTCAAGGATGCCGCCGTCGAGTTTTCGGGCGATTCCGCCTGCTGCGTCGTCCTCGCCTCGAACGGGTACCCCAAGAAGTACGAGAGCGGCTTCCCCATCACGATGAGCGAAGAGGCCGCTGCGCACACCTACGTCGCGGGCGCGAAGAAAGACGGAGACAGGCTCCTGACCGCGGGCGGCCGCGTGCTCGGCGTTACCGCCGTCGCCCCCACGCTCGAGGAGGCCGTGAAGGAGGCCTACCGTTTATCGTCCGAGGTCGATTTTGCCAACAAATACTGCCGCAGCGACATTGGCCGCCGAGCCCTCGCCGCGCAAAAGGAGAGAGAGTAAATGGTCTATCGCGTCTGTGTTGAAAAAAAGCCCGGCCTTGCGCCCGAGTGCGCGAGCCTTCTTTCCGACTGCCGCTCGTTTCTGGACCTCAAGAGTCTTGAAAATGTGCGCATTTGGAACCGCTACGACGTCGAGGGCATCGACGAGACTCTGTTTGCCTATGCAACAAACACCGTTTTCTCCGAGCCGCAGCTCGACCTGACGAGCGGGGAGATCGACGCGAGCGGCGCTGCCGCCGTCTTTGCCGTCGAGCCGCTGCCCGGCCAGTTCGACCAGCGCGCGGACAGCGCGGCGCAGTGCATCCAGCTCCTCAGCCAGGGCGAGCGCCCGCGCATCCGCACGGCGAAGGTCTATGCGCTCTACGGCACGCTTTCCGATGCCGACGTTGGGGCCGTTAAGCGCTATGTCATCAACCCCGTCGAGAGCCGCGAGGCCACGCTTGCAAAGCCCGAAACGCTCGAAGAGAACCTCTCCGAGCCCAAGCCTGTTGCGTCGGTTGGCGGCTTTATCGCGATGGATGAATCGGCGCTCTCGGCGCTTCTTTTGTCCATGGGCCTTGCGATGGACTTAGATGACCTCAAGACCTTGCAGGCCTATTTCCGCGACGAAGAGCACCGCGACCCCACCGTGACCGAGGTGCGCGTCGTCGACACCTACTGGTCCGATCACTGCCGCCACACGACGTTCTCTACGCATTTGGACGAGGTCAGCATCGAGAATCCCGCCGTCAAGGATGCGTATGGCCGCTACCTCGCCGCGCGCGAGGAGGTCTACGGCCTCGAGAAGGCCGCCAAGCGCCCCCAGACGCTCATGGACATCGCGACCATCGGCACCAAGACGCTCAAGAAACGCGGCCTTCTCCCCGAGCTCGACGAGAGCGAGGAGATCAACGCCTGCTCTATCCACGTTCCCGCCAAGGTGAACGGCGAGGAGCAGGACTGGCTGCTGATGTTCAAAAACGAGACTCACAACCACCCCACCGAAATTGAACCCTTCGGCGGCGCGGCCACCTGCATCGGAGGCTGCATCCGCGACCCGCTCTCTGGCCGCGCCTATGTCCATCAGGCGATGCGCGTCACCGGCGGCGGCGACCCGCGAAAGACGCTCGCAGAGACGCTTCCCGGAAAGCTCCCCCAGCGCAAGCTGACGCAGACCGCGGCGGCGGGCTATTCGTCTTACGGCAACCAGATCGGCCTTGCCACGGGCCATGTCGCCGAGCTCTACCACGAGGGCTACATTGCCAAACGCCTTGAGTGCGGCGCGGTCGTCGCCGCAGCGCCCGCCAAGAACGTTGTGCGCGAGCGTCCCGCTCCGGGTGACGTTGTGATCCTGCTCGGTGGCCGCACGGGCCGTGACGGCATCGGCGGCGCGACCGGTTCTTCGAAGAGCCACGACTTAAAGTCGCTTACCACCATGGCAAGCGAAGTGCAGAAGGGCAACGCGCCCGAAGAGCGCAAGATCCAGCGCTTGTTCCGGAACGGCGAGGTCACCCGCCTCATCAAGCGCTGCAACGACTTCGGCGCGGGCGGTGTGTCTGTCGCCATCGGCGAGCTGGCCGACGGCCTCGAGATCGAGCTCGACGCCGTGCGCAAGAAGTATGAGGGCCTCGACGGTACCGAGCTTGCGATCTCCGAATCGCAGGAGCGCATGGCCGTCGTCGTCGCGCCGGAGGATGAGGCGAAGTTCATCGCCGCCGCGCAGGCCGAAAACCTGGAGGCCTACCGTGTGGCCGTCGTGACTGAGAGCCCCCGCATGGTCATGCACTGGCGCGGCCAGACGGTCGCCGACCTTTCGCGCGCCTTCCTCAACACGAACGGCGCAGTCAAGCACGCAAGCATTCGCGTGGAAGCGGGAAAGAAGCAGGCGGAGTCCGCTTGCGCGCCGTGCACGCTGCGCGATATGGCGGGCAGCCTCAAGAGCGCGTCCCGCCGCGGTCTCACCGAGCGCTTCGACTCCACCGTCGGTGCGTTCTCGCTGCTCATGCCCTTTGGCGGCAAGACGCAGCGCAGTCCCTCGCAGGCGATGGCGGCGCTGCTGCCGGTGCTGCCGGGTAGCAAGACCGAGCAGGGCAGCGTCATGGCCTGGGGCTGCGACCCCGACGCCCTGAGCGCCGATCCGTACACGGGCGCGCACAGCGCAGTCTACACCTCGGTCGCGAAGATCGTCGCCGCGGGTGCCGATTATCACAAGGCATATCTCACCTTACAGGAATTTTTTGAAAAGCTCCGCAATGAGCCCGTGCGCTGGGGCAAGCCTTTTGCCGCGCTCCTCGGTGCGCTGGACGCGCAGCTTGAGCTCGGCGCCGCCGCCATCGGCGGTAAGGACTCGATGTCCGGCACGTTCTTAGACCACGACGTCCCGCCAACGCTTATCTCCTTCGCCATTGCACCGGTGTGCGCGGGCGAGCTTGTGACGACGGACTTCAAGTCCGCCGGTCACGGCGTTTATCTCTTCTACGGCGGCACGGCGGAGCAGAAGACCGCCGCGTGGGAGCGCTTCACCGCGCTCGCTCGCGCGGGCAAGGCCGCGAGTGCATGGGCCGTCGAAAACGGCCTTGCCGAAGCGGTGATGAAGATGTCGCTCGGCAACGAGGTCGGCTTTGCCGCGGCCTCGACCGCTCTCGACTGGTACCGGCCCATGCCCGGCGCGATTGTCGCCGAGCTCACCGAGGAAATTCCCGACGCCGTCTGCATCGGCATCACGACGGCGGAGAAGACGATCACCATCGGCAGCGACGAGGCGAGCATTTCTGAGCTGCTGGCCCTGAACGATTCTGTGCTCGAATCGGTCTACCCGACGAAGACGCAGGATGCCGGCACGGTCGAGAGCTTTACCTATGAAACGGAAAAGCGCGTTGCGCCCGCCGTCAAGACCTCGCGTCCGAAGGCGCTGATCCCTGTCTTCCCCGGCACGAACTGCGAGTACGACACCCAGCGCGCCCTGCTCGAAGCAGGCGCGGACGCCGAGCAGTTCATCATCCGCAACTTAACGAGCGCCGACGTTGCTGACAGCGTCGAGCGCTTTGCCAAGGCCGTCAAGGATAGCCAGATCATCGTCATCCCCGGCGGCTTCTCCGGCGGCGACGAGCCCGACGGCAGTGCCAAGCTCATCACGGCGTTCTTCCGCAACGCCGCGGTCAAGGAGCAGGTCACGGACCTCCTCGAAAAGCGCGACGGTCTGATGCTCGGCGTGTGCAACGGCTTCCAGGCGCTCATCAAGCTCGGTCTCGTTCCCTATGGCAAGATCATGGACACCGACGCTGATTTTCCGACGCTGACCTACAACGTCATCGGCCGCCACCAGTCCCGTCTGGTCCGCACGCGCGTGTGCTCCAACAAGTCCCCCTGGCTTGCGGGTACGAAGGTCGGCGACATTTACACCGTGCCCATTTCGCACGGCGAGGGCCGCTTCCTCGCATCCGAAGAGCTTGTGAAGAAGCTCGCCGAAAACGGCCAGATCGCCACGCAGTACGTAGACCTTGACGGGTATGCTACAATGGATGCAGCATTCAACCCCAACGGCTCGATCTGTGCCATCGAGGGCATCACCTCGCCCGATGGCCGTGTATTCGGCAAGATGGGGCACACCGAGCGCATCGGCAAGGAGCTTTACCGCAACGTTCCCGGACAGTATGAGATGGAGCTGTTCACCTCTGCCGTGCGCTATTTCAAGTAATTTAAGAAGAGAGGAGCAGACCCAATGGCTTATTATTATCCCGAACCGTCTCACACGTTCAGCGAATATCTGCTCGTCCCCGGTTACACGTCCGAGGACTGCATTCCTGACAACGTCTCGCTCAAAACGCCCCTCGTGCGCTACCGCAAGGGGCAGGAGGAGTGCCCCATCAGCCTGAATATCCCGATGGTCTCGGCCATCATGCAGTCGGTGTCGAACGACACGCTGGCCATCGCGCTGGCCAAAGAGGGCGGCCTTTCGTTCATCTTCGGCTCCCAGTCCATCGAGAGCGAGGCCGAGATGGTGCGCCGCGTGAAAAGCAATAAGGCGGGCTTTGTGCCGTCAGCCTCGAACCTGACAAGCGAGCACACGCTGGCCGACGTGCTGGCCCTCAAGGAGAAAAACGGCTTCTCGACCGTCGCCATCACCGAGGACGCAACGCCCAACGGCAAGCTCCTCGGCATCGTGACGAGCCGCGACTACCGCGTGAGCCGCATGAGCACTGATTTGAAGGTGCGCGAGTTCATGACTCCGCGCGAAAAGCTCGTCACCGCTCCTGCGTCGACCACGCTCAAGGAGGCTAACGACATCATCTGGGAGCACAAGCTCAACGCGCTGCCCATCGTGGATGAAAACGACCACCTGCTCTACTTCGTCTTCCGCAAGGACTACGCCGAGCACAAGGAGCACCCCCTTGCGCTTCAGGATGACAAGAAGCGATACCTCGTCGGCGCGGGCATCAACTCCCGCGACTATGCCGAGCGCATCCCCGCGCTCGTGGAGGCCGGCGCGGATGTGCTGTGCATCGACTCGTCCGAGGGATACTCCGTCTGGCAGAAGAAGGTCATCGACTACGTGCGCGCGAACTACGGCAATACCATCAAAATCGGCGCGGGCAATGTCGTCGACCGCGACGGCTTCCGCTTCCTCGCTGAGAGCGGCGCGGACTTTGTCAAAGTCGGCATCGGCGGCGGCTCCATCTGCATCACGCGCGAAACGAAGGGTATC
>UMHS01012532.1_pt1 | contig 13214 bp, 12 predicted proteins | sample 1965611 | NCBI WGS metagenome assembly UMHS01 (sample SAMEA4836106, study PRJEB28245) | human gut metagenome | biome: gut microbiome; material: fecal sample | place: Denmark | collected 2008
TGCCTCGAGAAGCTGCTTCATAGAAACGACTGCCATAGTAAAATACCTCCAGATATTTGTTTTGCCTCCGCACACCGTGATCCGGCACCGTATCGGACGGCTCCGGACTGCCCTCCACCCAAAAGGGCACAAAAGGGCATAGTGATGCGTGTGTAATGCCTTGTTATCATAGCACAAAAAGTGCACGGTTGCAAGAGTTTTTCTCTGTTTTGTCCAAAAAAGTTTCCGGATTTTTGCTTATTTGCCTTTGGCGGGCTCTGCCACGCTTTCCAGCCCCATGCGGGTGAGGGCATAGCCCTTGCCAAACATCAGGTCATATTGCAGCATCCAGTGCTCCTGGGTCCAGCGCTGCTGGAACTCGGTGGGTTCCAGCGTGGTGGTGCCGTTCAGGTTCATGGTCACGCCGCGGGTGCAGGCGCGGCTGGCCACCCGGAGCTGCCGGTTCAGGAACTGGAAGTACAGCGGCTGCTGCAGGCCGTAGAGGTTCATCATCACCGGCGAGATGTCGTAGGCGGCAATGGTGCCCAGGTCCACCTGTGCGTCACTGTAGTTGGACCACATGAGCAGCGTGGTCTGGTGCAGGCGGGGGTCCGCGCTGGAATCGCTGGCATAGCCGGTGGTGGTGTACACGTCGTAGTTGGAGTCGATGGGGTTGTAGTGGTCGCCCCAGAACACCAGAATGACCGGCTCATCCACCTGGGAGAAGTACGCCGTCAGCTTGCCCAGCATGGCGTCGGCGTCCCGGATGCCGGTGGCAAAGTCCTCCAGCGCGCCCACCGTGCTGGCCTTCATGCCCGCCGGGTGTTCCAGCACCTTTACGCGCTGGTCGTCGGGGTAGTTGTCCTTATTATAATTGGTATGATTCTGCATGGTGACTGCGTGCAGGAACACCGGCTCGTCGGAGGATGCCTTCATCTTCTCATACTGGCCGATGATCTGGTCTGCCATGGAATCATCCGTGACCAGGCCGTTCGTCCAATAGTGTTTGCGCACCTTGGTCACACCATGCATGTCTTCCAGACTGATAAAATCATCCAGTCCCAGGTTGGGGTAAGCCGTGTCGCGGCTCCAGTACCTGGCCCAGAAGCAGTGCACGGCGGCCGTCTGGTAGCCCTGCGTCTTGAGGTAGCTGGGCAGGGCGAACATGGGCTTGGTGACGTGCTGCTGATAGGGCTTGGAGCCGCTGGGCAGGAAGGACGCCGAATAGCCGGTCAGAGCCTCGAACTCCACATCACAGGTGCCACCGCCAAAGCTGGGGCTGTAGGCCCGGCCATAGGCGCTGGTCTGCTGCAGGGCGTGCAGGTTGGCCGACACATCCGTGTCGAACTTGATGCCGTACTGTTCCAGCTCCGACACATCCCAGTAGGACTCGTTCATCACATAAATAATGGTAGGCTTTTTTACCTGCTCGTCCTTGGCGGTGGTGGCCGCGTAGCTGGTGGGGTACAGCGGGCTGGTGGAGAACTTCTGGCTCTCGTCCACATTATCCAGAATGGCATCCACCGCCTCTTCTGAGTAGCTGTCCGGCTTGTCGATCTCCAGATTGGACAGGTTGGTCATAAAGCCGGTGACAACACCATAGTAGCGGTAATAGCGGTCCTGCATCCAGGGGTCTGCCACGATGCCCACCGCCTGGCAGACGGCCGGCTGCAAATACACGCCAAAAATCAGCAGGCACAGGGCCGCTGCGGTGGCCGCACTGCCCGCCACACGGGGCAGCCAGCGCTGTTTATGCCGCCCACGGTACAGGAAAAAGCTGCCCGCCATCAGCGCCAGTTCCACCACGACCGTGACGATCATGCTGGTCTGGATCTTGATGCCGGCAGCGGACGCCACACCGGCGGCCTCCGACACCTGTGCCAGGTCCCAGGGCAGGAAGGGTTCACCGCGCAGCTGCAGGGTATAGAAATTCACCGCGCAGGGTACGCAGCCCAGTACCGCCATGCCCAGCGTAGACAGCGGCGGCAGCCGGAAGATCCAGTCCAGCAGCAGCCAGACCAGAAACAGGAACAGCCATGCCAGCAGATAGGCCTCGGCATGGGGGAAAATAAAGCTTGTAACGGTGTCCGCCGTCAGCGCACCGCGGGCGATCCACTCGCCCAGCAGCACCGTGATCAGCGATGCCGCCAGCGGGAACGCCATGCGGGCCACCAGAAGCGGCTTGGGAGTTTTCAACGAATTCATGGGTCCGATCCTTTCCACATCTACCAGCAGAATCTCCTCGGTTCGTGCTTTTGCACAAGCCTTCTGCGATTATTATAGTCATTCCTCCGAAAATGTCCACCCCTGTTTTACAAAAAAATTACCCGTTTTTTGTAAAACCTGCTCAAAGCCCCAGCCTTGCTCGCAGGCTCTGCCACAGCCCGGGCTTCGAGGGCGCAGCCGAGGGCAGCTGGGTATGCACCAGCACTGCGTCGGTGCCGATGGTCTCGATCTCCTGCCACGGAATGGTCAGGTTCTCTTCCCTGCCCAGCAGGCCGAACAGCCGGGGCCGCCCCAGTAGGATCAGGCTCTGCAGACGGGCGGTGGCGGGATCAAAGGCCAGATCATCGGCCCGGCCCAGGCACACCCCCTGCTCCAGCTGCACAACTTCCTTTTCACAAAGTTCCCGGATGGTCACAGCACCTCTCCCCTCTCTGCCACCAGCCTATGCGGCCCAGGCCGCGTCCATGCAAAAAACGGTGGAAAAGCACCGCCGGGTTGTGGTATACTGGAGCTGTTCCCCAACAACTCTGAATAAAGCGAGGCAGCTTGTATGTATAAAAGTATCGTGTTTGACCTGGGCGGCGTGATGATCGACTTTGACCCCAAGGGCTATCTGGTGGACCGCCTGTGCAACGCCGAGACCGAGGAAGAGGTCTACGACCTGACCTTTGGCAGCGAGGAATGGAAGCTGCTGGATGCCGGGCTCATCTCCCGCTTTGACGGCAACCACCGGATGCTGGAAAAGGCCCGGGCTGCGGGCCGTGCCTTTGAGGTGCAGGGCGTGCTGGACGACTGGCTGCACATCCTGCGGCCCCGGCACCGGATGGAAGAGCTGGTGCGCCGCCTGAAGAGCCACGGCTACTGCGTGTACTACCTGAGCAACATCCCGCAGGATGTGCTGGACCTGCTCCGGGACCGGGGCGTGCTGGACGGCTTTGACGGTGGTGTGGCTTCCTGCGAGGTGCACATCAACAAGCCGGACCCGAAGATCTACAAGGCCCTGCTGGACAAGTATTCTCTCAGGGCCGAGGAGTGCGTGTTCATCGACGACCGGCTGGAGAATGTGCAGGCCGCCTTTGCACTGGGCTTTGCCGGCATCCAGATGAAGGACAGCGTCGGCACCCTGGTGCGCAGCCTTGCCACCTGCAACGTGACGCTGCGGTAACCTTTCTACAGACAAACAGCCCCCGCCGGGCATTCTCGTCCCGGCGGGGGCTGTTCCTTGTGTGCAGAATTACTTTTCCTCGTAGTTCTGGCAGTAGTGCGGGGTGCCTTCCTGCTGCGTATTGCAGGTGCACTGCTCGGTCACTTTGATCTGCGGCAGGTCACATTTGCAGCCGGCCACATTGTGGCAGCATGCGCAGACATCACAGGTAACACCGATGTTTTCCATATTGATCACCTCTCTGCAGACAGGATGCCCCGTCTGCCGGGCGATTATGCATCCGTTTTTTGCGCTTCCCGTTTTGCCTTGAGGGTCACCGCCACATGTTTCACGGACAGCACCGGGTGCACCGGCAGCATCCGGGGACCGGCCCAACGCATCACCGCGCGGATCTGCTCCCGCATGGCGGGCTTGTAGCAGTGCACTTTGCAGGCCGAACAGAAGGTCTTGGTCTCCATGAACGGACATTTGTCAATACGGGCCAGTGCGTAGTCCTGCAGTTCCTGACAGGCCGGGCACAGCTGCCCTTTGGGTGTTTTGTGCTGTTTGCGGCAGTAAAGCGCGATCATCTCGCTCACCAGCAATTTTTCGTCGGCACGTTTTTTGTCTAAGTTCTTCGGAGTCTCCTTCATGAGATCCATTCCTCCTGCTGTTTTTACTCCCGCCTCCGACCTGAGCGCACCGCTGCACGGCGCACTGCATGACGCAGCACCGCAAAGCAGGCTGTCACTCCAACTGCCACCACCACTGCCATACACACCGTCCTTCCAAAACCAAACGGCAGGGGCTGCAGACACGCTGCTGTGTCCGCCTGTCCCCTGCCGCATGTATTTACGTTCTTCTGTACAGGGCTGTCCACAGCAAAACTGCCGGAACCGGTTCCATTAGTTTACGCAAACAAACCTCGTTTGTCAAGAGACGCGCTGCTTACCATGCAGCCAGGTCAGCGCCCAGCTTGCGGCAGGCGGCCTGCACGTCATCGTCCGGAGCCTCGTTGCAGATCAGGCCCTCGCCGCCGAACACCTGTGCACCGTCGCCCTGGGCACGCTCCACCCAGTCGCGCATCCACTGGCCGTCGCCCCAGCCGTAGGAGCCGAACATAGCCACCTTCTTGCCGTTCAGCGAGCCCTCCAGATCCGAGAACATCGGCTCAAACTCGCTCTCCTCCAGCTGCTCGGCACCCATTGCAGGGCAGCCAAAGGCGACCACATCATACTCGCCCAGCTTGGCGGCGTTCATCTCGCTGCAGGGGATGATGGTGGCGTTGGCACCTGCGCCCTCTGCGATGCAGTTTGCCATGGTCTCGGTGTTGCCGGTCTGGCTCCAGAATACGATTGCTACTTTGCTCATTTGAATCGACCTCTCTCAATCAATCTTTCGTTAGTTTACGCTAACTTTCAGCTCCAGAAAAATGCGGCCGGACAATGCCGACGCATTTCTCGCGGTTAGTTTGTTCTAACCATCAACAGAATACCACAGGTTGGCAGGCTTGTCAAGGTTTACTGCTCAAAAACATGGAACAGAAGCAGCAATACCCCATAAATCACCGGCTGATGCAGCAGATAAATTCCCAGCGAGTGTCGGCCCAGCCAGCCCAGCGGCGCACAGACCGACCGGCGCAGCGGCTCCATGCGGGCCCGCCCCATGCAGAAATGCAGGAAGTACCCTGCCCAGAACAAAAACAGCCAGGGCAGCAGTGGAAAGTAATCCGTGGAGAAAAAGCCCCGCGGGAAAAAGCCAAAGAACGCCGTAAAGAGGTTGGCATACCAGGCACCCGGCAGCAATATCTGCCACGGGCCCAGCTGCCAGAAACCATCCTGCGTGTGGTAGGTTGCCGCGAAGAGCAGCAGCGACACCACCAGCCCGGCCCAGGCCGGGATCTTTTGCAGCAGCGGCTGCAGAAGGCCGGTGATGAGCATGGCCGCCCCCAGCAGGGTGAGCACCCCGAACACGACCCGGTCCTCCGGCATGAACAACAGGGTGACCGCCGTGACCAGCGCCCCTGCCCCGGAAACGATCAGCCCGCGCCGCAGCGGGCGATGCCCCAGCGGCAGGCAGAAGCCAGACAACAGAATGAACACCCAGCAGATGCTCTGCTGCCACAGGTGCCCCTGCCAGCCCGTATACCATGCGGCAGACATGCCAAACAAAAAGATCAGATCCCAACAGGCATGATAGCCGATCATGCTGAGCAGGTCCAGCCCGCGCAGCTCATCCAGCAGCGCATAGCGGCCCGCTGCCGGTTTGTTTTTGGAAGGTATGTCCATTCCCGTCCCCTCTTTTCGTGCAGTTTGTTTTAGTATAAGCCGCCGGGCGGGAGCCTGTCAATACAAAAAGCCCGCTGCACAGCGGGATGCACTGTGCAGCGGGCAGAATGGATAACCGGGGAACCCTGATCAGACTTCGGTGTTGAAGTAGCGCTTCAGCAGGCCCTCGAAGCCGCGGCCGTGCCGAGCCTCATCCTTCGCCATCTCATGGACGGTATCGTGGATGGCATCCAGGTTCAGGGCCTTTGCCTTCTTGGCCAGGTCCATCTTGCCGGAGCATGCACCGCACTCGGCCTCGGCACGCATCATCAGGTTCTTCTTGGTGCTGTCGGTCACGACCTCGCCCAGCAGCTCGGCAAAGCGGGATGCATGGTCAGCTTCCTCATAAGCGTAGCGCTTGTAAGCCTCGGCGATCTCGGGGTAGCCCTCACGCTCTGCCACACGGGCCATGGCCAGATACATGCCGACCTCGCTGCACTCACCCTCAAAGTTGGCGCGCAGACCGTCCACGATCTCCTGGGGCACGCCCTCTGCCTTGCCGATGCCTACAACGTGCTCGGTGACATAGGTGTTGCCCTTCTTCTCAACAAAAGCGGAGGCAGGAGCCTTGCAAACGGGGCACTGAGCAGGGATCTCGCCCTCAGCAATATAACCACAGACGGTGCAAACATATTTCTTCATAAGAACAGACCTCCATCATTCTCTGATTGATTCATTTTGAAATCGAAGTGCAGGTGTTGGTACTCACCAGCCCTTCTCATGGCTCTATTATAGCGAATAATTCCTAGTTAGTCAAGCATAATTTTAAGAATTATTCTCAATTACAAAAAACTGGCAAGGTCACTAAAAACCTTGCCAGAAAACTATGCGCTTTGCCGGGTTTCCTCGGACGCACCTATTTTATTGTAGGGAGATCAGACCTGCAGGTTGCTGCTGGAAGCAGCCTCGGAGCCGTCGGCAGCGTCAAACTCGTAGTCGTTGCCGGGCAGGATGGCGTTGAGCAGAATGCCGGCAATGGCAGCGATGGCCAGACCGGACAGGTTGATGTTAACGCCTGCGATGGCAAAGCTGACGCCGCCCACCGAGTTGAAGCCCAGGGCGCACACCAGAATGACAGCGGCCACGATCAGGTTGCGGCTGTTGGTAAAGTCCACCCGGTTCTCCACCACGTTGCGCACACCGATGGCGGAGATCATGCCGTACAGCACAAAGCTGATGCCGCCGATAATGCCGGTGGGGATGGTGTTGATGACGGCCTCAAACTTGGGGCTGAAGCTCAGGATGATGGCCAGCACAGCGGCAATGCGGATGACCAGCGGGTCGTAAATCTTGCTCAGGGCCAGCACGCCGGTGTTCTCGCCGTAGGTGGTGTTGGCCGGGCCGCCCAGCAGGCCGGCCATGGTGGTGGCCAGACCGTCGCCCAGCAGGGTGCGGTTCAGGCCGGGGTCATTGATATAGTTGTGGCCCACGGTAGCACTGATGGCGGCAATGTCGCCCACATGCTCCATCATGGTTGCCAGGGCAATGGGGATGATGGTGAACAGAGCACTGATGAACTCCGGGCTGCCGTCGATGGCGAACAGACCCATGGCCTCCTTGTGCAGGGGGATGCCGAACCAGGCCGCGTCGGCGATCTTCTGGAAGTCCACGGCACCGGTGACCAGAGCCACCGCGTAGGACACCAACACACCGATCAGGATGGGCAGGATCTTGACCATGCCCTTACCCCAGATGTTGCAGATAATGACCACGCCCAGCGCCACAAAGGCCAGCAGCCAGTTGGCCTGGCAGTTTTTGATGGCAGAGGGAGCCAGGATCAGGCCGATGGAGATGATGATGGGGCCGGTGACCACCGGGGGGAAGAACCGCATGATGCGGCGGATGCCGAAGGTGGAGATCAGCAGGCTGGCCACCAGATACACCAGGCCGGAGAAGGCAACGGCGGCGCAGGCGTAGGGCAGCATCTTGGTGTTGACCACGGTCAGGTTGCCGTCAGCGTCTGCCAGCATGGGGGCCACGATGGAGAAACCGCCCAGGTAGGCAAAGGAGGAGCCCAGGAAGGCCGGCACCTTCTTTTTGGTGATCAGATGGAACAGCAACGTGCCCAGACCAGCGCACAGCAGCGTGGTGGAAACGCTCAGGCCGGTGAGCAGCGGCACCAGCACGGTGGCTCCGAACATGGCGAACATGTGCTGCACGCCCAGGATGAACATCCGGCCCGCACCCAGCTGGCGCGCGTCGTAAATGCCCTTGGAGTAATCGATCTGTTTACTCATGGATTTTGTATACCTCCTGCATCGACCCAAAAAAAGAGGCATTGCCGCGGTGAACGGCAGTGCCTCCTGAATTGGGAACAATAATGACGCCCGGAAAAATAAAAACAGAACAGCGCAGTCGATGCATATTCGGCATACCGCTCTCTCCTTTCGTCCGGGTCTTCCAAACCGCCGGAACCGTTCCGGCCAGAAGCCTGTCCGCCCGCACCCCAAACCGGGCCGCCGGGCAGGCTTTACTGAATAGTATAGCAGACTTTTGCCTGCCCCGCAACCTTTTTTGCCAATTTTCTTGCATTCCGGTCCAAAGCGCACTATAATATTACCTACTATTATAATCTGTATACCGAACAAGATCAGGAGGATCTATGATCTATCTGGACTATTCTGCCAACACGCCGGTGGACGAGGCCGTGCTGAAACGCTTCTGTGCGGTGGAGCGCAGCTGCCCCGGCAACGCGAACTCCCGCCATCAGGCCGGTGCCGCCGCCAAAGCCGCCATCGACGAGGCCACGCAGAGCATTGCCCGCAGCCTTAATGTGCAGCCGGCGGAGATCATTTATACATCCGGTGCCAGCGAGGCCAACAATTTTGCGCTGAAGAGCATCGCCCGGCTGGAGCGTCACCACGGCAAACACATCATTTCCACCCCGCTGGAGCACTCCTCGGTCAGCGGCTCGCTGACTGCCCTGCAGGAGCAGGGGTACGAGATCGACCTTGTGGACATCAAACAGGACGGCACGGTAGACCTTGCCCACCTGCGGGAGCTGCTGCGGCCGGACACCATTCTGGTGGCCGTCACCGCCGTGGACAGCGAACTGGGCGTGGTGCAGCCGGTGACCGAGATCGCCGCACTTTTAAAGGACTATCCCCACTGCCACCTGCATGTAGACGCCACCCAAGCCGTGGGCAAACTGCCGCTTCCCTCTTTTGAGGGCATCGACACCCTGAGCCTGACTGCCCACAAATTCTACGGGCTGAACGGCATCGGTGTGCTGGTCAAGCGGCGGGGCCTCGCGCTGGAACCGCTCATCCACGGCGGCGAGAGCACCACCATCTACCGCAGCGGCACCCCCACCGTGGCGCTGGCCTGCTCGCTGGCACTTGCACTGGACAAGGCCATGACCGAGCTGCCGGAGCGGGTGGAGCGGGTGCGCAGCCTGAACGCCCGCCTGCGCACCGAACTGGCAAACTACCCCAAAGTGCGCATCAACAGCCCAGAAGCCGCCGTGCCGCAGATTTTGAACCTGAGCGTGAAGGACGTAAAGGGCACCGTGTTCCAGCGGGAGCTGGATGCGCATGGCGTGTGCGTCTCGGTCAAGTCGGCCTGCTCGTCCGACGGCCTGCCCTCCCGGGCCGTGTTCGCCGTGAGCCGCGACCGCCGCAACGCTCTTTCCTCCTGGCGCATCAGCCTGAGCCACCGGACCACCGATGAGGAGATCACCGGATTTTTACAGGCTTTCGATGCCTGCTACCGCACTCTGACCCAACCGTAAAACGAGGTAACCCATGAAAAAGACTCTGGAACCCTATCAGCTGATCGAACGCAGCATCATCAAAAAATACCGCAAAGAACTGTGGACCCCCTTCATCGTGGCGGTCAAGCGCTACGAGCTGGTGCAGGCCGGTGACCGCATTGCCGTGTGCATTTCCGGCGGCAAGGACTCCATGCTGATGGCCAAGCTCATGCAGGAGCTGCAGCGCCACAGCGACGTGCCCTTTGAGCTGGTATTTCTGGTCATGGACCCCGGCTACAACGAGATCAATCGCCAAAAGATCGAGTCCAACGCCGAGCTGCTGCACATCCCGGTGACCATTTTCGAGAGCAACATCTTTGCCGTGGCCAACAACACTGACAAGAACCCCTGCTACCTCTGCGCCCGGATGCGCCGCGGCCACCTGTACAGCAAGGCCAAGGAGCTGGGCTGCAACAAGATCGCGCTGGGGCATCACTTCAACGATGTGATCGAGACCACCGTCATGAGCATGTTCTACGGTTCTCAGCTGCAGGCCATGCCGCCCAAGCTGCACAGCACCAGCTTCCCCGGCATGACCCTCATCCGGCCCATGTACTGCATCCATGAAGAGGATATTCTGGCCTGGAAGCGCTACAATGAGCTGGAGTTCATCCAGTGCGCCTGCCGCTTTACCGAGAACTGCACCATGTGCGACAACGGCGGCGGTGGTTCCAAGCGGCAGGAGGTCAAGACCCTGCTGCGCCGCCTCAAGCGCGACAACCCCAACATCGAGAACAGCATCTTCCGCAGCATCCATGCGGTGGCGCTGGACACCATGCCCGGCTACAAATCCGAGGGCGTGGAGCACAGCTTCCTGGAGCGGTTCAACGCCATGGAAGCCGCATCCGACGAGAACGAATAAAGCTCTTTTCATAGAAAAACGGCACGGTGCATCGCTGCATCGTGCCGTTTGTTTTTTGTTTATCTGCGCAGAACTGAGACTTCCGTCACGCCATAGCGCTGCATCAATTCCAGTGCCGCCGGGGTGATCTCTTCCCCGCTTACCGCGATGGGGATGGCCGGCGGGCAGGACACCGTGGGCATCGCACAAATGCGGCCCAGCGCATGCTGCACCGGGATGCGCTCCTGCGGGGCAAACACTGCCTGCCGGATGGTGCAATGGGCCCGCGCCTGCTGCGCCAGTGCCACGAACTCCCCAGCCAGCTCTTCCGGCTGCAGGAGCCCGCCCGCTGCGGGCAGGCTGTGCAGACACTGCCGGAGCACCGGGCGCAGGCGCGCGTAGTCCTGCGGTGGGTTGCAGGGGGTGAACATCAGCACCACATAACGCGGGTCGGCATATTCACACTCGAGCTGCCCGCCGCGCAAGGCATCCGCCAGCGCGGTGCCGGTCATGCCAAGGGCCGCAGCGTCCAGCGTCAGCTTCAGCGGTTCCCGGCCCGGACCGTCCAATGCCAGCGGCACCGGGCAGCCCGCCGCCTGCGCCGCCGCGTTCAGCTCCCCGCGCAGAGCGGCAAGCCGGGCACAGCACCGCTGCAGCCCGGCGGGATAGCTTTCCGTCAACTGCCGGTTGCAGGCATCCAGCGACTGCAGGATCAGGTAAGACGGGCTGGTGGAGCCGAACAGGGCCAGTGCACCGCGCACTGCAGCTTCCTCCTGTACCGGGGCGTTCTCCCCCAGATGCAGATATGCTCCGCCGGTGACCACCGGCAGGGTCTTGTGGGCCGAATCGCAGCACATGGCAGCCCCTAGTGCGATGGGGTGCAGCGGCTCTCCGGGCAGAAAGCGCAGGTAGGCTCCGTGGGCGTTGTCCACCAGCAGCGGCACCCCAAAGGTGTCGCACACAGCCGACAAGGCCCGGATGTCCTGCATTCCGCCCAGATAATCCGGGCTGGTGACGTAGACCCCAAAGGGGGTACTCCCCTGCCCGGTCAGCTCCTGCAGCGCTGTTGTCAGCATCTGCGCGGAGATGGGGCAGCTGCACAGCGCCCCGGCATTCTCTGCTGCAGGCCAGAGCCACCGGATGTCGAAGTCCAGCAGCGCGGCAGCGTACAGCAGGGCTTTGTGCGCGTTGCGGGCCGCCAGCAGTACCGGACGTTTTCCGGTCCGGGGTGCGGCCTGCAGTGCCAGACACAGCATGGCCCGGATGCACTGGGACGAGCCCTCGGTGCTGTAATAGGTGTGCTGTGTGCCGAACAGCCGGGTAGCGTTTGCTTCGCTTTGGGCAATGATGCCTTCCGGCTCGTACAGCTCGTCGGCACCCCGGATCTCAGTCAGGTCCAGCGGCTCAAAGCCTAACAGGCTCTGACCCTTGTGGCCGGGCATGTGCAGGCGGGAGGTGCCGGACTGTGCATAGCCGCGCACAAAATCCACGATGGGGGTATCCATGCTTATTCGCAGGCTTCGCCGTCTGCGCAGGCGTTGCAGGTGGAACCCAGCTCAATGGGCACCTCGATGCCCTGAGCAGCCAGTTCCTGGTTCTCCGCCACCTTGATCATGATGGCGCACTCCATGCGCTTCTTGAACAGCTCACAGCCGTACTCGTACACACCGGTAATGCTGCCGGTGGCATGATAAGAGTTGGCAGCGCAGCCGCCGGAGCAATACAGCTTGGCCCAGCAGTCCTTGCACTCCTTGCGGGCATAGGCGTTGCAGTGCTTGAACTCATCCCGCACGGCCGTGTTGGTGACGCCCTTCCAGATGTCGCCCATCAGGTACTTGGGGTCGCCCACGAACTGGTGGCAGGGGTACAGGTCGCCCCAGGGGGTCACGGCCATGTACTCGGTGCCAGAACCGCAGCCCGAAATGCGCTTGTAGATGCAGGGGCCGCCGGTCAGGTCGATCATGTAGTGGTAGAAGGTGAAGCCACGGCCCTCGCGGTCGCGCTTGATCATCTCCTTGGCCAGGATCTCGTACTGCTCCTTCAGGATGGGCAGATCTTCTGCGGTCAGGGCGCTGGGGTCACCGGGCTTGGACACCACCGGCTCCATGCTCAACTCGGTAAAGCCGAGGTCCGCCATGTGGAAGATGTCGTTGGTAAAGTCGGTGTTGTAGTGAGTGTAGGTGCCGCGCATGTAGTAGTTCTTGTCGCCGCGCTTCTTCACGAACTCCTGGAACTTGGGCACGATGGTGTCGTAACTGCCGCGGCCGGCATAGTCCTTGCGGAAGCGGTCGTTCACTTCCTTGCGGCCATCCAGGCTCAGCACCACGTTGTGGCACTCCTTATTGCAGAAGTCGATGACATCGTCATCGATCAGCACACCGTTGGTGGTCATGGTAAAGCGGAAGTTCTTGTTGTGGATCTTCTCCTGCTCACGGCAGTAGGCCACCAGCTTTTTGACCATGTCAAAGTTCATCAGGGGTTCGCCGCCGAAGAAGTCCACTTCCAGATTGCGGCGGGTGCCGCTGTTCTCGATCAGGAAATCCATGGCGCGCTTGCCCACCTCAAAGCTCATGAGCGCGCGGTCGCCGTGGTAGCGGCCCTGGGAGGCAAAGCAGTAGGAGCAGCTCAGGTTGCAGGTGTGCGCCACATGCAGGCACAGCGCCTTGACCACGGTGCTGCGGTTCTTGAAGTCGAACGCCATGTTTTCGTAGACATCCGGGCTCCACAGCTTGCCGGCTTCCTTCAGGCTGGTCACGTCGTCGATGCACTGGCGCAGGTCCTCTTCGGTGACGTCCGGGCGGCTGCCGTATTTGTCCATCATGGCGGCCACGATCTCGTCGGCAGTGTGATCCTGATACATGGCAATGACGTCATAGGCCACGTCATCCACCACATGCACCGAACCGCTGCAGGTGTCCAGCACGATGTTATAACCGTTCAATTGAT
>UMHS01030798.1_pt1 | contig 13212 bp, 7 predicted proteins | sample 1965611 | NCBI WGS metagenome assembly UMHS01 (sample SAMEA4836106, study PRJEB28245) | human gut metagenome | biome: gut microbiome; material: fecal sample | place: Denmark | collected 2008
AGACGGCCCAACAGCTCGGCGCCAATCGCGAGGGCATCGAGCACCGCCTGGACAAGGTGCGCGAGACGGTCGATGCCCAGCTGGGCGCCATCCGCAAAGACAACAACGTGCAGCTCGATCAGATGCGCGCGACGGTGGACGAGAAGCTCTCTCGTACGCTCAACGATCGCCTGTCTGCATCGTTTAAGCAGGTGAGTGACCAGCTCGAGGCCGTGTACAAGGGCCTGGGCGATATGCAGTCCATTGCCACCGGCGTAGGCGACCTCAAGCGTGTGTTGGGCAATGTGAAGGCGCGCGGCATTTTGGGCGAGGTGCAGCTGGGTGCGATCCTGGCGGACATCCTCACGCCCGACCAGTATCTGGAAAACGTCGCCACCAAGCCCGGCGCCTCGGAGCGCGTTGAGTTTGCCGTCAAGCTGCCGGTAGACGAGGGCGATCCCGTGCTGCTGCCGATCGACTCCAAGTTTCCCGGCGATGCGTACGAGCACCTGCTCGACGCGCAAGAGTCGGGTGATGCCGAGGCTGTGGCCACCGCGCGCAAGACGCTCGACGCCATGGTGAAACGCGAGGCCAAGGACATCTGCGAAAAGTACCTGAGTGTGCCGGCAACGACCAACTTTGGCATCATGTTCGTGCCGTTTGAAGGACTGTACGCCGAGGTCGTCAGCCGCCCCGGGCTTATCGAGACCCTGGGCCGCGACTATCACGTCAACGTTGCCGGCCCTAGCACCATGGCGGCCATCCTCAACAGTCTGCAGATGAGCTATCAGACGTTTAAGTTGCAAAAACGCACCGATGACGTGCTGCGCGTGCTCTCCGCCGTCAAGGCCGAGCTGCCGCGCTATCAAAAGGCGCTGCGCCGCGCCCAGCAGCAGATCGAGACCGCGGGCAAAACGGTCGAGGGCATCATCACCACGCGCACCAACGTTATGGAGCGCAAGCTCAAGGACATCGACGCGCTGGAAGACGCGCGGGAGGCCGACGAGATTTTGGGCTTGGAGTCCGCAGGCTTACTCACTGGCCAGGAAGACAAAGACTAGCCGTGCCTGACGGCGGGGCGCCAGCATAAACGCGGGGTGCGGACGCTTTTCGCGTCGTGCTTGCCTGAAGTGCGCTTCAGTGTGCAACAATGACGTTTCGCCCTATCAGATGCGAAAGGAAGCCCATGTCTCAGAGAAGCACCAGCCCGCTCAAGCGCTCCACCGTGCGCCGCACGCTGCGGCGTTTTTGGGATGTCACGCGCACACAGCCGCTGATCGTCTTTCTCTCGGTATTTTCGTCGGCGGGCTATATCTTTTTGCTCACGTTTGCCAACACCTATGTGATGGCCCTCATCGTCGATCGCGTCCAAGCGGGCCCCGTGGCGGGCGATCAGGTATTCGAGGTCTTTGGCCCTTACATCCTGGCGCTCGTGTTTGTGAACCTGGTGGGTCAGATTCTCTCCAAACTGCAAGACTATACCGTCTACAAGCTCGAGATTGCGGGCAACTACCACCTAGCGCGCCTGTGCTTCGACACGCTCTCCAACCAGTCCATGACGTTCCATACCAGCCGTTTTGGCGGATCGCTTGTGAGCCAGACGAGCCGTTTTATGAGCGGCTACACGGGCTTAGTCGACGTGACGGTGTATTCGCTCATCCCCACCATCACCTCGGTCATCTGCACGGTGGCGGCGCTCGCCCCGGTGGTGCCCACATTTACCGTGATCCTGGTGGGCATCATGGTCGTCTACATTGCGTTCGTTTGGCTTATGTACAAGCGCATCATGCCGCTTTCGGCCGCGACGTCCGCTGCGCAGAACAAGCTGTCGGGCGTGCTGTCCGACGCGGTCACGAACATTCTGGCCGTCAAAACCTGTGGGCGCGAAGACTTTGAGCGCGACCTGTTCGATGCTGCCGACCGCGCCGCGCGCGACGCCGAGACGGTTTCGATGCATGCCATGATGCAGCGCAACTTTACGACCTCGGGCCTTATCGTCATCACCATGGCCGTGGTGAGTGTGTTCGTGGCGGGCGGCAACGCGTGGTTTGGCATCTCCGCCGGCGCGCTCGTCATGATCTTTACCTATACGTACAACCTCACCATGCGCCTGAACTACGTGAGCTCCATGATGCAACGCATCAACCGCGCGCTGGGCGATGCGGCCGAGATGACACGCGTGCTGGACGAGCCGCGTCTGGTGGCGGACGACGAGAATGCTCCCGAGCTCAAGGTTGGTGAGGGTGCGATTGATTTTGAGCACCTGAGCTTTGCATACCGTGACGCCGCGGCGGGCGAGAACGTGTTCGACGACCTGACGCTTCATGTGGCGGCGGGTCAGCGCGTGGGCCTGGTGGGCAAATCGGGCTCGGGCAAGACGACGCTCACCAAGCTGTTGCTGCGCTTGGACGATGTTCAGGGTGGCCGCGTGCTCGTTGACGGCCAAGACGTCTCGCGCTGCACGCAGCAGAGCCTGCGCCGCCAGGTTGCCTACGTGCCTCAGGAGGCGCTGCTGTTCCACCGCTCCATTCGCGAGAATATCGCCTACGGGCGTCCCGACGCCACCGACGAACAGATTCGCGAGGCAGCGCGCCTGGCCAATGCCCTGGAGTTTATCGATCGCCTGCCCCGTGGCTTTGACACCATGGTAGGCGAGCGCGGCGTTAAGCTTTCGGGCGGCCAACGCCAGCGCGTGGCCATTGCCCGCGCTATCCTGACCGACGCGCCGATTCTGGTGCTCGACGAGGCGACGTCTGCCCTGGACAGCGAGTCCGAGGCGCTGGTACAGGAGGCACTCGAGAACCTGATGCGCGGCCGTACCTCCATTGTGGTGGCACATCGTCTGTCCACTGTGGCGGCGCTCGACCGCATCGTGGTGCTGGCGGACGGCGAGATTGTCGAGGACGGTACGCATGCTCAGCTTGTCGAGGCGGGCGGCGAGTACGCAAGCCTGTGGGGCCGCCAGACCGGCGCGTTTTTGGAGGCGTAAGCGCCCCGGACGTGGGACAATCGTGCCTGTAGTTTGTTGTGCCGCTGAGCTGAGGAGCCGCTATGCCACGCGAGACCAATGCCGCCAAACGCGAGCGCGCCGTTGAGGTGTGCGAGCGCCTCAACCGTCGCTATGGCCCGGTTGAGTGCTTTTTGGACCACGAGAATCCCTTTAGGCTGCTCATCGCGGTACTGCTTTCGGCTCAGACGACCGACGCGCAGGTCAACAAGGTGACGCCCCAACTGTTTGCCCAGTGGCCCACGCCCGAGGCCATGGCCGGCGCGAGCGTGGCCGATGTGGCCGAGACCATCAAGTCGCTCGGCTTTTATAAGAGCAAAGCCAAGCACGCCGTGGAGGCCGCGCAGATGATCGTTGCCGATTACGGCGGCGAGGTACCGGCCGACATGAAGGAGCTTGTAAAGCTGCCGGGCGTGGGACGCAAGACGGCGAACATCGTGCTCAACGTGGGGTACGGCATCGTGGAAGGAATCGCGGTGGATACGCACGTCAACCGCATCGCGCATCGCCTGATGCTGAGTCCTAAGACGCATGCCAAAGAGCCGCTCAAGACCGAGCAAGATCTGCTCAAGATTTTGCCGCACGAGTATTGGGAGTCGGTCAACCACCAGTGGATTACCTTTGGCCGTGAGATTTGCGATGCTCGTAAGCCCAAGTGCGACGAGTGCCCGCTGGCGGATCTTTGCCCCAGCGTACGGGTGGTGCAATAGCTTTTTGCAAACTTTTTTGCAAAAAAGGTCTAAACCATAGATACAGCTTGGTTGCGCAACCAATTAGCGTTTTTTTCCTTTTAAATAAACCGTGCATTAGTAAATCTGTCTCGTTTTTTCGGGACGGGCTGTTTCTGAACAAAGGGGAAAACATGGCAAAGTATCAGCCCGCGCACAAAAAAGCGCAATCCAAGCTCAACCTTGCTAAGCCTGCGGTGACCATGGCCGTTACCGCCAGCCTTGCACTGTCTCCGGTCCTGCAGACCGCTGCTTTCGCTGAGTCCGGCACCGACGCCAACGACGACGTCAAGGCCGAGCAGAAGCAGGCCAGCAAGGAAGAGATTGCTGCCGCTAAGGCCGACGTCGAGAAGGCCCAGAAGGCATACGACGAGGCTAAGGCCAACGTCGAGAAGGCCCAGAAGGCCTACGACGAGGCTAAGGCTGCCGAGTCCGAGGCTAAGGCCGGCGACCAGGAGGCCAAGAAGGCTCTCGAGGACGCTGCCGCTGCCGAGATGGAGGCCGAGACCAAGCTCGCCACCGCCAAGACCGCTCTGGACGAAGCTCAGAAGGCTTACAAGGACGCTCAGGACGCTGCCGACGCACTCGGCGTTGAGTACAACGAGAACCAGTACGAGAAGAAGGCCGAGGAGGCTCGCGCCGCTGCCAACGCCAAGAAGAAAGAGTGGAACGACGCCACGCAGGCTCAGAACGACGCCCAGGTTGCTCTGGAGAACGCCAAGAATCTGACTTCTGAGGACGAGGCTCAGGCTGCCTACGATGCCGCTGCCAAGAAGGCTGACAAGCTTTACCAGGACTGGAGCGACCTTGACAACGCTGCTGCTAAGGCTGAGCAGACTGCCAAGGATGCCGAGGCCACGATGAAGGCCGACCTGGAGGCAGCTAATGACGCCCAGGTTGCTCTCGAGGCTGCCAAGAAGCTTCCCTCCGTCGAGGATGCCCAGGCTGCTCTTGAGGCTGCCACGAAGGCTGACGATGAGGCTGCTGCCAACTTCAATAAGCTTGACAACGAGGCTCTCAAGGCCGAGAAGGACGCCAAGGCTAAGAAGGACGCTTGGGACGCTAAGCTCGCCGAGGCCAACAAGGCTCAGGAGGCTTACGAGAACCTTGACGCCAATAAGGCAAAGGCTGAGGATCTCGGTCAGAACTACAACGAGCTCGACAGCAAGGCTTATCACGCTCAGCTTGATTCTGAGGCTGCCAGCAAGGAGAAGCAGGCTGCCGATATTGCGCTCAGCAATGCCAAGTCTGAGCTTAATAACCAGCAGGGTGTTCTCAATTCTTATAAGAAGCAGCTGACGCAGGCTCAGATTTCCGACAATATGTGGGAGATTCAGCGTTTAGGCCAGATGGTTGATGCTCAGGAGGGCGTCGTTGCTGGTGCGCAGGCTAAGGTCGATGAGGCCCAGACCGTGCTTACGGCTGCTACCCAGAAGGATAACGAGCTCTATCAGATTTGGCAGAATGCCGATAATGACGCTCGCAGGGCCTACGATGAGTGGATGGCCGCTCTTGATTTGGTCGATTTGGGCAAGAAGTACGATGGTCTCAAGGCCGACGCCGACAAGCTTGGCCAGGAGTACAACGAGAACCAGTACGAGAAGAAGGCAGAGGACGCCCGCGCCGCTGCCGATGAGGCTAAGGCTGCTTGGCACAAGACGACCGATAAGAAGGCTCAGGCCGAGGCTGACCTGAAGACTGCTCAGGGTAAGAAGCAGGCTGTCAAGGACGCTCAGGATGCATTTGATGCTGCCATGGCAAAGGCCGATAAGTCTGGCCAGGATTACAACGAGGCTCTGAACAAGTCTGATAAGGCTACTTAGGCTGCCGAGGATGCTAAGGCCGACCGTGACGCTGCCATCGATGAGCAGGTTAAGGCTAATGAGGCTCTCGCCGAGGCCAAGAAGAAGCCGCAGATCGTTGCCGCTGCCGAGGCTGCGCTCAAGGCTGCCGCCGCCAAGGCCGATGACCTTGGTCGTGAGTTCAACAAGCTCGACAATGAGGCCATCGAGGCTGAGCAGACGCTCGCTGCCAAGAAGGCTGATTGGAACAACGCCCTCGCTGCCGCTAACGCTGCCCAGGTTGCTCTCGCCGACGCCCAGAAAGCAAAGGATGAGGCCGCTAAGGCTCTCGAGGACGCCAAGGCTAACACCGAGGTCAAGTCCGATGAGGACAAGGCTGCTGCTGCCAAGTACGAGCAGGCGCAGAGCGATGCTCTCGAGGCTTATGCCGAGCTCGAGCTCGCCAAGCAGGCTGAGGCTAATGCCCTGGCTCAGCTTAACGCCGCCAAGAAGGTCCTGGGTTCCTTGGTTCCCTATGTTGATCCCGCTCAGCCGAAGGTGACCACTACCACGACCACCACGACGACCAAGGCTCCCGCCAAGGACGAGAAGAAGGCCGACAAGGCTGCCCTCCCCACCACTGGTGATAGCGTTGCCGCTCAGGTTACGATCATCGCCGGTCTGGGTGCAGCTGCCATCGCCGCTGGTGCTACCCGCCGCCGCTTCAATGCCTAATGTAGCTTTTTAAGCTCGTTTCCCCTTTATAGGCGCCCCCGGTTACAAGACCGGGGGCGCCTTTGTACAAAAGAGCGCCGCTGCGATGTGTGCAGCGGCGCTATTTTGCGTTGATTCTTATTGGGCGAGCTCGGCCCTAGGCCAGCGCACGTACGTTCGAAGAGATCTTCAGCACCAAAAACTCGGTCGAGGAGCCCAGCTTGAGCAGGTCGCCGTCGTGGATAGGAATCTGCTTGTCCTTGTCATCGGCGGTGCGCAGCGAGCGCGGCTTTTCGATAACGGTGGTCGCGCCGCTGCGTGTCACCAGCACCGTTCCATTGGTGGAGTGAAGGCCGCTTGCGAGCCATGTGCCGTTGGAAAACGCTACGCGCAGGTGGCGGCGGGATACATCGGGACCCACGTTGGTGATGCTGTTTCGGTCGTGTGCGAACGAGCCTAAAACCGTGCCCTCGGGATCGAGGCTCAAGGGATAGATCGGCGGCAAGGCCGAGCCGTCTTTCGCAAGCCTGAGCAGCCCCAGTTTTGCAGGAGGCTCGTTGACCTTGTGGTTGGTATCCTGCGCCTGGACGACCTCGGTGGTCTCGAGCGTGCCAAAGGTCTGGGCTAGCTGCGTTATGGCAAAGTCTTTGACCTCGGAGGCGGCGGCATTGGGATCGGCCAGGCATCCACAGACCGTTAGCGCAAGGAGCTCCAAAAGGCGCCGGTCGCTTTGCTTGAGGCCCGGCATGACGGCGATGCGGTCAAAGATATTGCGCAGGATGGAACCATCGAGCTCCCAGTGTTCGAGCGACGTTGCCATGCGCTCGAGGGCATGCGCCGTAATGGCTTGCTGGCGAGCGTTGGCGGCCGCTGGGCTGCTGTCGCTGCCGACTTTTGCAGCGGCGGCCAAGTTCTGGACGCTCTGCGAAAAATCGGCAAACATCTCGGGGTCGATCTTGTCGGTACCCGGAACGACGTGCACCACGCGTCGCGATAGAAACGTCTTTTCGGAAATGCGAAACCGTGGGGCCGGTTTGGAGCCCATCGGCTTGTCCGAAATCAAGATGCGCGCCGCTTCGCGATTATTGATCTGCAGGTCGCACTTAAGGAAATCAAAGAGCACTTCTGAAGGTGTTTCCGCACGCATGATGCAAGGCTCCTTTCTGGTATCCGGGGAAGGTGTTAGATGCAAAAGCCGGGCAGGACATAGGTCATTTGGTCCGGTTTGTTTCCGGGCGTTGCCCAGCTAAACACGTCGCCGTCTTTTCCAACGCGGTTAAAGTACGTCGAGTCGGCGCCCTCGCTGCAGTCGGCGCTGGGGGTGCGCTCCCAGTAGCAGATCTTTTGGCCGGCGACGGTGCGGATCATGGCATCATTGGTGGTCAGACCGCTCACACTCTGCTCGCGATAGAGCTGGTACTGCTCGCCTTCTCCGCTGTAGAGGCCAGAAAGGTACTCGCAGCCTTCTGCGAACGTTTCGGGCGCTTGGTAGCCGCACAGCTCGCTCATGGACGGCAGCCAGAGCATGTCGTCGGTGGCGGTGATGCTGGAGACGTCTTTAGTGGCGCCGGTGTTGTTGGTAAGCTTTCGCACCGGGCGGATCTGATTACGGAGATCGTCGGGCAGCGTAGCCATGCCCTTGTCCGCCAACCATTCGCGAAGCGACGATTGTTCCCAACCGCCCGTAGCGGCGCTGTCATTTACGGCGCGCATGGCGATGGGGGTACGGAACATAAAGGTGATGCCCGCGGGGAGGCCGTCATCGGTGAGCGTGTCTGCCTTAAAGCCCACGATCTGGACTTGTGCCTTGGTGATCCCGTCGGAAAGCCTGACGGTTTTGGTGTTCTCGTTTTCGAGCGACTGCTTGCTGTTTACCAGGTGGTAGGTTTCGGCAATCTCGAGCGCCTTTTTGTTGGTAGATGTCTCTTGGATTTTGCGGGAGATCAGGGCGAGTTCTTCCCAGGTGTAATCGTCGAGTGACGGCTTGATGCCGTGCGCCAGGTCGATGAGCCCCCAGCACCCCGTGGCAAGGGCAGAAGCTGCGATGCCGGCAACGCAGACGCCGCCGAGCGCGAGCACAGCGCGACGCGAGATGACCGGGTGACGCGTCTGAGCCTTGTCGGAGCCGGAAGGCTTCGGTTGCTGGCTAAAGTCGATCGGGGCGGGCAGCGGCGTGCGCGGCTCAAAATCGATGTCTTTAATCCAGGCATCGAGCTTGCCGACAATCGTAGACAGCGGCGCGCGCTGGGACTGCTCGTTATGGATGCCGCTCATGATGACATCGACGAGCTTTTGGTCGCTGGGTAAGCGCGCCTCGAGCGGCTTGGGCTCGTGCTCGATCTTATACAGGTAGGGAGACTGGTCCATATGCTCGTTTAGGCGATATGGCGTGTGGCCGGCATAGAGCGTGTAGAGTACGCTGCAGAGCTCGTATGTATCGATGCTGGGCGACGTGCGCAGCGGCGCCCAGCTCGGGGATGTCGTTGGAGAGCATCTCGGGCGGGGCGAACTCGGGGGTGCCGTTGCGCCAGATGCCAGTCGACATGGTGAACGAGGGATCCGAGCGCTTGATGCTCGAGCTGCCCAGATCGACCAGGCAAAGGTCAAAACTGCAGTGTGCAATCTGCTGGGCAAGGGGCCGGCGCGTCGTGCGAATAATGATGTTGCGCAAGGAGATATCACGGTGCACAAAAGGTACATCGAGCTTTTGGGCACTCAGGAGGATCTCTCCCAGGCGTTTTCCGATTGCGGCGACGGTGTTTGCGGGAATGTGGCCGCCCTCGGCGGGGTCGGTTAGCTCTGCCGCAGCATCGCGAAGGGGCAGGCCTTCAATCCACTCCATAAGGATGACCGGTACGGAGCAGGTATAGCCATAGCCATACGTTTTGGCAAAGCCGCCCAACAGCGAGACGGCTGCAAGGTTGCGATATTCCTCGGTGAGCGTCTTGATGCCGCAAGGGGTGATGGCGGGGCCGTTTTCCTCACAACTGCCGAGGGGCCATAGCGTCTTGAGCGCAAAGGTCTCGCCCTCGGTGTTGGCGACCTTGCGAAGATGGTGGGAACCGCCGCCGACTGCCCCGCAATCCAACAGGGTGGTAAAGCGGCGAATGGTATCGGGGTCTTCGGTGGTCGCAAACATGGCGTTTGGTTCAAAGCGGGACAACGCGATGATACTCATGTCCGTGTCGTACGTCACGGGGCGATCCTTTCGAGAAAAAAGTGCGTAGCGATAATGTTAGTGAAAAGGTAGCGCAACCGTTGTCTTAGTCGAAAAGGTGCCGTTATTTGCAGAGGTTGATGCAAATAACGGCACCTTTGTGCGTCGATGATGTGTGTATGAACTAGTCTGTGATGCGAATGACCAAAAAACGCGTCGTGGCGCCCAAGCAAAGCGTGTCTCCGTTGTGAATCTCAACGGGGGTGTTGGCAAAGTTGGCGGGGCGGTCGCGTCTGGGCGGCTCGATAGGCTGTCGGCAGCGGTCGACGCCCGAGATCAAAAAAGATCCGTTGGTGGAGTCGAGGCCCTGCGCAAGCCAGTGCCCGTCTTGGAACCAAATGCGCAGGTGCTGGCGCGAGACATCGGAATCAACGTCGGTGATGGCGTTCTCGTCTCCTGTCAGCGACCCGATAATGCTGCCCACCGGGTCCGTGGTAAGGGGGCGCAGCGGCGGTCGTGCCGAGTTGCCCACGACGCGCAGCAGCCCCAGGCGAAAGTCTCCCATGGGGCGCGCGGTTGTCGAGAAAAACGAGGTGACGGTCGTCTCGACCGTGCCGAGTGTCGAGAGCATCTGGTCGGACACAAAGGACTCGGTGTGTTCGATGGCTCGGGCGGGGTCGCCAAGGCAGCCGGTAACGATAAAAAAGACCAGATGGATGTAGAGGCGATCTTTGATGTCACTATCGTTAGCGGTCTCGATGCGCTCGACGCCGTTTCTAAAGAGCATGCCGTCGACGCCGCAATTAGTAAGGGCATCCTGCATGTCTGGGACGCACGATTCCATATAGCGTTTAGCGACCTTGCTCAGCGATTGGGGGTCGGAGCCTCGGTTTTGCATGATGAGGTTGAGTATCTGGCGCGCACTTTGTTCAAAGGGCTTAAACAGCGGCTCGGGAAGGTCACCGGGTTTGGCGTGAACGATTTCGCGCGAGATAAACGACGGGACCGTCAAGCGTTCGGAGATGAGGCGTCCACCGTAACGGGCGTTGCCGGCCATGAGAATTTGCACGGCGTTACCGTTGTTGATGCGACCGAGTGACTTAAGCCCGGCGTACAGTGCACAAGATGGAGTGTCGGCCATTTGTTTTTACCCCCCCCCCTCCTCAAAAAGTGACATTGAATACGTAAGCATGGTCAATTATAGGCGCTTTGCAGCTCGAAATGCTCGCCAGGGGGCGCGGACGGTGTAAATTGCTGCCGGAAGACAGCAAATCAAAAAGCGGAGAGCGGATTAATAAGCTGGGAAAACGCGTTAGTAAGACCGTTGTGGGCAACATTTGGCATGATGTCGCTTTGGCTTTTGGTCACGGGGCCGTGCGGTACCATAAACGTCAATGAACTTTGACGAACGACCCGCCGAGCTTGCCCCGGCGGGCTTTTGGCGTTGCAATGCCGGAGGAACAGCATGCTCATTCACCGTATAGCCGCGCAGCTCTACACTGCTGAGGCCTTGCAGACCGTTGAGGCCGGGCTCGATGCCGGCGAGGACGTGACGCTGGCCGTGTCGCAGTCGGGTCGCACGCTTATGGCGGCCGCCCAGTTTGCGCGCCGTCCGCGCCCGACGGTCTACATTGTGAGTGGCGAGGATGCGGCCGATCGCGCCGCACGTAGCCTTGCCGCCTACGTGGGCCTGACGCACGTGTGCCGTTTTCCCGAGCGCAAGGACTATCCGTGGCGCGAGCAGGCGCCCGACGACGCCGTGGTGGCGCAGCGCTGCGAGGCTCTGGGGCGCATCGTGCGCGGTGACAGCTGCATCATGGTTGCCTCGGCCCGTGCGCTGCTGCGCTGCGTGCCGCCGGTCGAGAGTCGCTATTGGGAGTCCACCACTTTTGCGGTGGGCGAGGAGATTCCTTTTGACGAGGTGCCGCAGCGCCTGGTGGGCATGGGCTACACCAATGCCGGCGCCGCCGACGCGCCCGGCCTGTTCCGTGTGCACGGCGACACCGTCGAGGTGTTTCCCGCGCAGGAGAAGGCGCCCGTGCGCATTGAGTTCTTTGGCGACGAGATCGATCGCATCCGCCGTATGGTGAGCTCCACGGGGCAGACCATCGGCAACGAGGACAGTATCGAGATCTTCCCGTGCCGTGAGCTGGCGCTTACCGACGAGGCCGTCCACAACATGAATGTGGCGCTCTACCGCGCAAGCCAGGACGACAGCAAGCTGGCGGCGCTGCTCGAGATGGTGGATGCGCGTATCGTCACGCCCGAGCTCGACCGCTTTTTGCCGGTGATGTACGGCCAGACCGTGAGCCCGCTGGCACACGTGAGCGGCAAGGCGCTCGTGGTCCTGTCCGAGCCGCGCTCGCTGTTCGATGACTGTCTGCGCGCCTACGAGGATATCGAGGCGCGTGCCGGCGAGGCAGGGATTGACCGACTGGATGGCCTGTATGTACGCGCCCAGCAGCTCGATTTTGGTGCTCAGCAGCGCCTGAACTATGTGAGCCTGATTCGCGCCGGCGGCGCGGTTACGGCAGAGCTCAAGATTGAGCAGCCGGCCATTGCGGGCTCGGACAACCGCTTTATGACACGCATTCAGGAAGTCGTGGGCAAGCGCTACGCCTGCGTGTTTGCCATTCCCGACCGCGGTGCGCGCGAGTCGATGGAGCTCACCTTTGGCGACGAGGGCATTACCTTTGAGGAATCGCTGACCGCGGCGCCCGAAAATTCCGGCGCTATCGGCGAGCGCGTGCGCGTGGCAGCGGCGGATTCCGCCGACCGTGCCGCACGCCAGGAGGCCCATGCTTCCATTCGCGAGCGTAAGACCGACGCGCTCAACGCCCGCTCGCTCGAGGCGGGTGCCGCCCAGGCTGCCGCCGGCGCCGCCGTGCCCACTATTTCGCGCGGACGTGTGACCTTTGTCGATGCCGCCTTGCCGCAGGGCGTGGTGGTGCCCGATGCCAACCTAGCCGTGTTCTCGATCGCCGACCTCAACGCTCGCATGGACGCCAGCCGGGCCCGCAGCCGCCGCAAGGTTGACATTACGCAGATCACCTTCCCGTTTAAGCCGGGAGACTACGTGGTGCACGCCACCCACGGCATCGCGCTCTTTAGCGAGATCGCGCGCCAGGAAGTGGGTGGCAAGGAGCGCGACTACTTTTTGCTGGAATATGCCGACGGCGACAAGCTCTACGTGCCGCTCGAGCAGGTCGACCGCATCACGCGCTATGTTGGCCCCGACGGCGACAGGCCGCGCCTGACCAGGCTCAACACTGCCGACTGGACGCGCGCCACCAACAAGGCGCGCAAAAACGCCAAAAAGCTGGCGTTTGACCTGGTCGATCTGTATACGCGCCGCTCGTCGATTACCGGTATCGCCTGCCCGCCCGACACGCCCGAGCAGATCGAGATGGAGGAGAGCTTTCCTTACGACGAGACGCGCGACCAGCTGGAGGCTATCGCCGACATCAAGGCCGACATGGAGGCGCCCAAGCCCATGGACCGCCTGCTGTGCGGCGACGTGGGCTTTGGCAAGACCGAGGTTGCCCTGCGAGCGGCCTTTAAGTGCGTGGACTCCGGCCGCCAGGTCATGGTGCTCTGCCCCACGACCATTCTGGCCCAGCAGCACTACGAGACATTCTTTGAGCGGTTTGCCCCGTTTGGCCTGGAGGTCGAGGTGCTCAGCCGCTTCCGCACGCCGGCGCAGCAAAAGCGCGCGCTCAAGGCGTTTGCCGAGGGCACGATTGATGTGCTTATCGGCACGCACCGTCTGCTTTCGGCCGACGTGAACCCCAAGAACCTGGGCATGGTGATCATCGACGAGGAGCAGCGCTTTGGCGTGCAGCACAA
>UMHS01010761.1_pt1 | contig 13210 bp, 11 predicted proteins | sample 1965611 | NCBI WGS metagenome assembly UMHS01 (sample SAMEA4836106, study PRJEB28245) | human gut metagenome | biome: gut microbiome; material: fecal sample | place: Denmark | collected 2008
TGGCGAGCCGGCCCATCACGCGCAGGATCGCCGAGCGCCCGCGCACGTCCAGGAGCGACCCCGGCTCGTCCAGGACGAGCACCGCGGGCTCCATGGCAAGCGCCCCGGCGATGCACACCCGCTGGCGCTGGCCGCCCGACAGGCGCGATGGGTCCGCCAGCGCGTGGCCCTCCATCGCAACGCGGTGCAGCTCGCGGGCGACGCGCGCGGCGATCTCCTCGCGCGGGAGGCCGAGGTTCTCCGGCCCGAAGGCCACGTCGTCCTCCACGACGCTCGTGACGATCTGGTCGTCCGGGTTCTGGAAGACCAGCCCGAGCGCGCGCCGCGCGCGCCGGTACGCCTCGAGGTCGCTCCGCCCGTCCACGCACACGCGCTCGCCCACGAGCTCGACCGTGCCGTCGTCGGGCGCGAGCAGGCCGCAGATCACGGAGGCCAGCGTGGACTTTCCCGAGCCGTTGGCGCCGAGCACGCAGAGCCGCTCGCCGCGCGCGAGCTCGAGCGAGACGTCGTCGAGCGCGGTCACGCCTCCCGCTCCGGAGTCCCCCTCGTAGACGAGGCTCACGTGCGACAGGCGCACCAGGGTGTCGAGCTCCCGCTCCACGCGCTTCTCGGCCACCCGCGCCTAGCGGCTGACCAGAGCGGAGACCGGGCCCTGCACGAGCGCGGTCACGACGCAGTTGAGGACGATCTTGAGCAGGTTGAACGGCAGCAGGATCGGCACGATCATGGCGATGACGTCGGCCGTCGAGACTGCGGTGTAGAGCGGCGTCACGATGATGTTGCCGGCGACGCAGGCGGCGAGCGAGACCATGCCGCCCACGACCATGCCCGCGACCAGCCCGCGCGTGCCGCCCACGCGGCGTGCGACGAGCGCCGCCGGCACGCACAGCGCGACGCCGGCCAGGATCGCCATCAGGTGCCCCCAGACGTTGAACGAGAAGAGCGTCTTGAGCACCCACGGAAGCACGGCGACGACGGTGCCCGTTGCCGGTCCGTAGACGAGCGCGGCGACGAGGGCGACGATGCCCGACGGGTCGTACATGAGCCATGGCGCGGGAGGGAAGATCGGGATCTCCACGAAGGTGAGGACGAACGCGAGGGCGCACAGCAGCGCCGTCGTGGCGATGCGGCGTGTGGACCAGGCACCGCCCGAGGTGGTGGAGTGGGTGTCGTGCGAGACGTGCGCGTGCGTGGGAGCAGCCATGACGGCCTCCGTTTCTTCCATCCGGACTGTGACCGTTGGTCCCGGACTCGCACCGGGTCAGCCGCATTTTCGCGGGTCGCGGACTGGGGGCGCCGCCCATGGTCGCCCGTCACCGCCAGTGGGGACTTTCACCCCGCCCTGAAACTGACGCCGACAGTGTAGCACTTTGGGCGCGCACGGGCGCTGCTATACTAGGACGGTCTGACGGGCGTCGAAAGGAAAGCATGTCCGAGAGCGAGAGCCCCCGAGAACCCCTAGCGTGGCGGCTGCGCGCCATCGTGGGCGAGGAGAACGTCCTCGCGAACGAGCCCATGAGCGAGCACACCACGTTCAGGGTGGGCGGCCCGGCCGACCTCTACGTCGTCCCGGAAAGCTTCGACGAGGTGCGCGACGTCCTGCTCGCCTGCGACGAGGCGGGCGTGGAGCGCTTTGTGCTGGGACGCGGCTCCGACCTGCTCGTCTCCGACGAGGGCTACCGCGGCGTGATCGTGGCGCTGGGCGAGGGCCTCATGGGCGTCTCCGTTGACGGCACCGAGATGACGTGCCAGGCGGGCGTCGACCTGCGCGAGGCCTCTGAGATGGCCTGCGAGCTGGGGCTCTCCGGCCTGGAGTTTGCCTGCGGGATCCCGGGCTCGGTGGGCGGCGCCTGCTTCATGAACGCCGGAGCGTACGGCGGCTGCGTGGCAGACGTGCTGGAGAGCGTGCGCGTGCTGCTTCCGGACGGGTCGCAGGAGACCCTGGGCGTCGACGAGCTCGACCTGGGGTATCGCCGCAGCCGCGTGGCAAGCGAGGGGCTGGTGGTGCTCTCCGCCACGTTTGGCCTTGACAGGGGCGACCCCGAGAAGATCCGCGCCACGATGGACGACCTCACGCGCCAGCGCGAGGAGAAGCAGCCGCTGGAGATGGCGAGCGCGGGGTCCACGTTCAAGCGGCCCGAGGGCCACTTCGCCGGCAAGCTGGTCATGGACGCGGGCCTGCAGGGCTATCGCGTGGGGGGCGCCGAGGTCTCCCGCAAGCATGCGGGCTTCGTGGTGAACACGGGCGGCGCCACCGCGGCGGACGTCCGCGCGGTGATCGGCCACGTCCAGGATGAGGTGGAGCGCCAGTTTGGCGTTCGCCTGGAGCCCGAGGTGCGCTTCCTGGGATAGCCCCGCGGGCGCGGCGGCGCTTCTCGAGCGCGTCCGCGCCGCGCCGCGGCCGCCGTGGATTAGCACGCAGAATCCGGGAAGCTCGCCCGCGCGTCCTGCTGGCATGTGAAACGAAACCGGATTCTGCGTGTTAATCGGGCGCGTCGAGGGGGCGAGAAGGGCCCTCGACCCTGCGACGAGGCGGCTCGGTCCCCCGCAACCCTCCCTTTTGTTCAGTTCGTTTCCGCCTCTTGCGGAACCCTTGGGGATGGAGTCCCCGACGCGTGCCCCATACCATCTTGCTAACGATGGGGGGTGTGGCATGGGGAACGCGGTAGCTGAGGTCATTTCGCTCGTGCGCGAGCGCCCGGGCATCTCCTCCGGGGAAATCGCCGAGCGTCTCGGCGTGAGCACGCGTACGGTGCGCACTCGCATACGGCATGCGAACGACCTCATCGCAGGTGCGGGGAAGATTTCCTATCGCCGGACGTCGGCGGGTGACGGGTACTATCTCGACGTCGTGGACTCCGCGGCGCTCGAGGCCGCCCGGGCGCGTCTGGCCTCGCGTCACGGCGAGGCGCCCCAGGGCTCGGAGGAGCGCATCTCGTACCTCGTCGACGACCTTCTCGCAAGGAGCGACTGGGTCACCCTCGACGTGCTCGCGGACATTCTCTACGTGTCTCGTGCGAGCATCTCTGCCGATCTCAAGCAGGTCGAGAGGATCCTCGAGGCCGAGGGCCTGGCCCTCGAGCGGCGGCCGCGCTACGGGATACGGGTCTGCGGCCCCGAGCTCTCCAGGAGGAGTTGTCTCGCCAAGTCCGCGACGAGCTCCGAGGCGGGCGCCGGCGCGGCGAGCATCCTCAGCCAGCACCTCATGCTCGATGCGGTGTCTGTCTGTGTCGAGCGTGGCCTCGCCGAGGGCGACTTCGCCGTCAACTCGGCGTCCTACCAGAACGTCATCGTCCACGTTGCGATCGCGCTCCTTCGCGCGGCGGAGGGCTGCCCCCCGCGGTTCGAGGGCGAGGCGCTGGAGAGGATTCGCCGATCGGACGCCTATGCGACCGCACTCAGGATAGCGGGGCACGCGGAAGGGGAGACCGGCGTCCACCTTCCCGAGGAGGAGGTCGCATACATCGCCATCCACCTCGCCGGTCGCCAGGTCATTGCCGAGAGCGAGCGCGAGAGCGCCTCGAACGCGGAGGGCGGCCTCGTCATCTCCTCGGAGGTGTGGGGAGTCGTCGAGAAGATGCTCGACGCCGTCTGGGAGACGTATCGATTCGAGCTGCGCGACGACCTCGAGCTGAGGATGAACCTGGCGCGTCACGTGACGCCGCTCTCCGTCAGGCTCCGCTACAACATCGCGATGAGCAACCCCCTGCTCGACGAGATCAAGTCGACGTACCCCTTCGCCTACTCGATGGCGGTCGAGGCGTCCACGGTGCTCTCCGACGAGTTCGGCGTTGCCCCCTCGGATGACGAGATCGGCTACATAGCCCTGTCGTTCGCCCTCGCCCTCGAGCGCAAGAACTCGATGCGCCCCAAGAAGAACGTGCTGGTCGTCTGCGGTTCGGGAATGGCGAGCGCCCAGCTGCTCGCCATGCGGCTTCGCCGGAGCTTCGGCCCGTACCTCGGTGATGTCGAGCTGTGCGAGGTCGGCGGGCTGCGCACGCACGACCTGTCGAACGTCGACTACGTGTTCTCCACGGTACCCGTGCCCTACGAGCTGAGGGTCCCCCTGCTCACGGTGAGCCTCCTGCTTGACGAACGCGATTGTCACGCGGTGGAGAGGGTGCTCAAGGACGGGGGATCCGATCTGCCGTTCGAGGAGCACTACAGGCGAGAGCTCTTCTTCAGTCACCTCGACGCCGCCGACAAGCGGGAGCTCATACACGTTCTCTGCGAATGGATTCGCTCCCATGAGAGCGTGGACGACGACTTCGAGCGGTTGGTCTGCGAGCGCGAGCAGCTCGCCCCCGCGTCGTTCGGCAACGGGGTCGCGCTTCCCCACCCCATACGTCCGGCGAGCGAGAAGACCTTTGTGTGCGTCGCGCTCCTCGATCGCCCGATTCCATGGAACGGGCATGCGGTCGACGCCGTGTTCCTGCTCTCGATAGCCAAGAATCCCCAGGGAGACCTGCAGGACTTCTACAAGCCGCTGACACGTCTGCTGCTCTCGGAGGCGTCGATGGGACGCCTGCTCTCCGAGCGCACCTACGAGTCGCTCATAAGGGAACTGAGGGGAGGTGAGCAGGATGAGTGAACAGGAGCGCGCTGGCATGGCAGAGACGTCCGCCGCCCCGAGCGTGGAGGAGCTGTACGAGACGAGCTTCCAGATAATCGCCGCGGCGGGCTCGGCGAAGAGCTCGTACCTCGAGGCGCTTGCCGCCGCCAAGCAGGGGAACGCCGAGGCCGCACAGAGGGCGATCATCGAGGGGGATGACGCCGCGGCGATGGGCCACGAGGCGCACGCGGAGCTCATCCGCCGCGAGGCGGAGGGGAGCCCCATCCAGATGAACTTCATCCTCACGCATGCCGAGGACCAGCTTCTCGGTGCCGAGCTCGTCAAGATTCTCGCGCTTGAGCTCATCGAGCTCTACGAGGCGCGCAACTAGCGGGCCTGTTCGAGAAGAGCGGGGCGCGAGGACGTCCCTTGCGGGACGTTCGAGCGCCTCACAGAAAAAAGGAGGGAACCATGGACAAGCTGTCCGCCTGGATCGAGAGGCATCTCGTGCCCATCGCGTCCAAAATCGCACAGAACCGAATCCTGAACATTCTCAAGAGCTCGATGACGATCATCATCAGCCTGCTGATTATCGGCAGTGTCGCCGTTCTGCTCAGCAGCTTCCCGGTGCAGGCCGTCGCCGACTTCTTCGCTCCGGCGGCGCCGTTCCTCAACGCCATCTACAACTGCACGACGGGCATGATGGGCCTGTTCGCCGCCGGCAGCGTCGCCTACTACGCCGCGGTCGAGTACGAGGTCGACCCGGTCTCGAGCGTCCTCACCTCGCTTGCCGCATTCCTGCTGACGCAGATCTCGCTCGACGGCACCCTCTCCATCGCTGGCCTCGGCTCCGCCGGCCTCATCACCGCGATGATCATCGGCATCGTGACGGTGCTGCTCATTCATTTCTTCAAGGCGCACAACCTCGTCATCCGGATGCCTGACGGCGTGCCCCAGTCCGTCGCCGACTCCTTCGTCTCCCTCGTTCCCTCGGCCATCATTCTCGTGGCGTTTGGGGCGGTCTCGCTTCTTCTGGGCATCAACGTCAACAACGTCATCAGCCTGCTCTTCACGCCGCTCTCCGCCGTCATCAACACCCCGTTCGGGTATGCGCTCTATCACATGCTCTGCTGCCTGGTGTTCTTCTTCGGCATCCAGAACGGCGTTGTCATCGGCGTCGTGCAGCCCTTCATCCTGCAGCTCGGCTCCGCAAACGAGGCGGCTGTCCTCGCCGGCCAGGCCGCTCCCTACTGCATCACCTATGCCGTCGACAGCATGATCTGGCCGATCTCCTCGCTTGGCCTCGTCCTCGTGATGCTGCTCTTCTCGAAGAGCAGGGCGTTCAAGACCGTCTCCCGCACGAGCATCGTGCCCGCCGTCTTCAACATCCACGAGCCGGTTATCTTTGGCACCCCCATCGCCTTCAACCCGCTCTTCTTCATTCCGTTCGTGCTCACGCCCGGAATCGTCGCGTTCCTGACGTTCCTCCTCACCGACCTCGGCGTGCTCATTCACCCGGTCATCAGCATGGTGCCCTGGACCATTCCGCCCGTTGCCATCGGCTTCTTCATCGGCGGGGGCAACATCGGCTGGATCGTCTGGTCGGTCGTCGTCATCCTGATCAGCATGCTGATCAACTACCCGTTCTTCCGCATCGCCGACAAGCAGGAGCTCGAGATGGAGAACGACGAGGGCCAGCAGGCTGCCCCTGGACTGGAGGTCGAGTAACCATGACGATGGGCCGCAGTGCACTTCCCTCGAGCTTCCTCTGGGGCGGCAGCATTGCGGCCCATCAGTGCGAGGGCGCGTGGGACGAGGACGGAAAGGGGCTCTCGGCAATGGATCTGGTGGGCGTCGGCGACGCCGCCCGACCGCGCCCGATCTCACGTGACCTCGAGGACGGCGTGAGGTACCCCTCTCATACGGGCATCGACTTCTACCACCGCTATCCCGGTGACGTTGCGCTTCTCGCCGAGATGGGGGCGAGCGCCCTCCGGATCTCCGTGGACTGGTCGCGAATCTTTCCCAACGGGGATGACGAGCGGCCCAACGAGGCGGGCCTCAGGCACTACAGTAACCTCGTGGACGAGCTGCTCTCCCACGGTATCGAACCCATCGTGACGCTGTACCACTTCGAGATTCCCGTGGGCGTCGTGAGGCGGTACGGATCGTGGCTGAGCCGCAAGACCGTAGATCTCTACCTGCGGTTCGTTGATGTCGTCGCCCGGCTGCTCAGGGGGCGCGTGCATCTGTGGGCGACCTTCAACGAGATGAACCACATCGACCCGGCCGGCGAGGCGTCGGACACGTTCCTGTACATGATCAGCGGCCTCACCGCCGCAGAGCTTGCGGACCCCGCGTCCGACCTCGCGAAGATCGGGTACAACATGACGCTCGCGAGCGCTCGTGCGGCGCGGCTGCTGAGGGAGGTCGACGCGGCCAACCAGGTTGGCTGCGTGTTTGGGTTCACGCCCGTCTATCCCCGCACGTGCCGTCCCGAGGACGCCACGGCGGCGTTGCGCCACGCGAACCGCGACCTGTATCAGGCCGATGCCCTCTGCCGCGGCTCCTTCCCGAGGCACCGGCTTCGCGAGTATCGGCGCCTCGGCATCGAGTGCGGATACGAGCAGGCGGACGAGCGGGACTTCTCTTCCGGCCGCCTCGACTGGATCGGGGTGAACTACTACTCGTCCGAGGTCGCCGCCGCGGATGCGACGGGAGAGGAGGGGTCGTTCTTTGGCGGCCTCAGGAACCCGTATCTCAGGCAGTCCGAGTGGGGATGGACGATTGACCCGGAGGGGCTCCGCTACCTGCTCGTGTTTGTCAGCCGACGGTACGACCTGCCCGTGATCGTCACCGAGAACGGCCTCGGCGCGGAGGACGTCGTCGAGCCCGACGGCTCCGTTCGCGACCCCTATCGCATCGACTATCTGCGCGAGCACATCAGGGCCGTCAAGGAGGCGGTCGTCGATGACGACGTTGACTGTCGGGGGTATCTCACATGGGCGCCCATCGACCTGGTGAGCGCGACCACCGGCGAGATGAGGAAGCGCTACGGATTCATTCATGTCGACAAGAGCGACGACGGCTCGGGCAGCCTGAGGCGCACGCGCAAGGACAGCTTCTATTGGTTCAAGAAGGTAATCCAGATGAACGGAGATGATCTTTCATGACGAACATCCTGCTGGTCTGCGGCGAGGGGGCCTCCACGTCCCTTCTCGCCCAGAAGATGATGAACGAGGCCGAGGCCCAGGGCATCGAGGCCAAGATCTGGGCGGTCTCCCAGTCCTTCATCTCGCAGAACGCGCACGAGGCCGACGTGGTCCTCGTGGGTCCTCAGCTGCGATTCCAGCTTCCCGTGCTCAAGACCAAGGTGGGCGACAAGCCCATCGACGTGATCGACATGCGTGCCTATGGGCGCATGGACGGAGCGGCCGTGCTCAAGATGGCCCTGTCGATGCTGAAGTAGTCGGGGGTCGCATGGAGATTCAGGAAGTCATCGATGCGGTGCGGGCGCACTGTGGGGCGGAGTACCCCCGGGGCTGTGCGATCGAGCTTCCCTCGAGCAGGGACCAGGTCCTCTACGGACGAACCGACCGTGCGTGCACCGGGGTGGTCACGACGCTGTACGCCTCGCCCGAGGTGATCGAGGAGGCACGGCGTCTGGGGGCGAACCTCGTCATCGCCCACGAGGCCCTGTTCTGGAACCGCGGGGACAGGACGGGGTGGCTCACGGGCGACCCGGTCTTTCGCGAGAAAAGCCGTCTGCTCGACGAGTGCGGCATCACCGTCTGGAGATGCCACGACTGCCTGCACGCGGGAATCCCGGTCGGGGAGGGCGGGACCCTCGAGGATGCCATCTTCTGGGGCGTCGCCCATAAGCTCGGGTGGCTTCCCTATCACGTGGGGGAGGGCTTTTTTCCGGGGGTGTTCGACATTCCGGAGACGACCCTCGGGGACCTGGCGCGCTTCGTGGTGTCCCGACTCGGGCTTCGCGGCGCGCGCCTGGTCGGCAGGGAGGGGTCGCGAGTGCGCCGCGTGCGTTTCATGGGGCACGCATACGGCATAGGTGAGGACGACCCCCTCATCGAGAGCAACCACAGCCTCGGAATCGACTGCGAGCTCGCGCTCGAGGTGGTTGACTACACCATCGCGGAGTACGTCCGAGACGCGAGCGCGCTCGGCTTTGACAAGGGGCTCATCACCGTTGGCCACTTCGACCTCGAGGAGCCCGGCATGGAGTTCATGGCGGAATGGCTGCCGGAGGTGCTGGCACGCCGCGCCCCCGAGGGGGCGCCGACGGTTGGGTATGTTCAGGCGGGCGGATTCTCTGGATACGTGGAGGGGTGACGCATGGGCACGACGGGGCGGACCTGGCTGCGAGACGACTTCCTCTGGGGCGGGGCGATTGCCGCCAACCAGGCGGAGGGCGCATGGAAGGAGGGCGGCAAGGGCTGGTGCCTGGCCGACATCAACCGCTACGAGGGGGACCTCCCCCCTGCTCTGCGCGGGAACGGGGAGGTCGACCGCGCATACGTCGAGCGCGCGATGAGCGAGCCGGACGACCTCTACCCAAAGCGGCATGGCATTGACTTCTACCACACCTACCCAGATGACCTGAGGCTCCTTGCCGGAACGGGCATGAACTCCTTCAGGACGTCCATCAACTGGTCGCGCATCTTTCCGAACGGGGACGACCCGGAGCCCAACGAGGAGGGCCTCGCCTTCTACGACCGCCTCATCGACTGCATGATTGCCAACGGTCTCGAGCCCATGATCACGATGAGCCACTATGAGATGCCGCTCAACCTGGCGCTGTCGTACGACGGCTGGGCGGATCGTAGGCTGGTCGACCTCTTCGTCCGCTACGGCCAGGTTCTTCTCGACCGCTTTGGCGACCGCGTGAAGAAGTGGATCGTGGTCAACCAGATCAACATGATCGTCCACGAGAGCTTCAATCATCTGGGGATTCTCTCCGATGGCGTGGATAACCTCCTTGAGGCAAAGTACCAGGGTCTGCACAACGAGCTCGTTGCCTGCGCCCGCATCACGCGCTATGCGCACGAGCGCCATCCGGGGTGCGACGTCGGCATGATGTTCTGCTCCAATCTCACGTACCCCGCGTCGACCGATCCCGAGGACCAGCTCTGGAACATGCGCCACAACCAGATGGAGTACTTCGTTGGTGACGTGATGGTCCGCGGTCGCTACCCGGGCTACGCGTTCAGGTGGTTTGACGAGAAGGGCGTCTCGGTCCGATTTGAGCCCGAGGACGAGCGAGACCTGCGCGAGGGGATGGTGGACTTCGTGTCGCTCTCCTACTACTACACGCGGCTCTCGGGCAGGGAGGCGTGCCTCTCCAGCGACCTCGGGCAGGTGCCGAACCCCAGCCTCCCCGTCAGCGACTGGGGCTGGGCTATCGACCCGGTGGGGCTCAGGATCGCGCTCAACGAGTACTGGGATCGCTACCAGCTGCCGATCTACATCACGGAGAACGGCATCGGCGCCTACGACACCGTCGAGGAGGACGGGTCGGTGCACGACCCGTATCGCATCGACTATCTGCGCGCGCACGTCGAGCAGATGATTGAGGCGGTGCGAGACGGCGTTGACGTGCGCGGCTACTATCCATGGGGTCCGATTGACCTCATCAGCTGCTCGAGCTCCGAGATTGAGAAGCGCTACGGGTTTGTCTACGTGGACTATGACAATTCCGGCGCGGGGACGGGGTTGCGCACGAAGAAGGACAGCTACTACTGGTACCAGCGGGTGGTCTCCTCAAACGGGCACGACCTGGGATAGCCCCGCGGGCGCGGCGGCGCGTCTCGAGCGCGTCCGCGCCGCGCCGCGGCCGCCGTGGATTAGCACGCAGAATCCGGGAAGCTCGCTCGCGCGTCCTGCTGACATGTGAAACGAAACCGGATTCTGCGTGTTAATCGGGCGCGGCGAGGGGGCGAGAAGGGCGAGAAGGGCGAGAAGGGCCCTCGCCCCCTCGGCCCTCGCGCTAGTTCTTCAGCGAGTTGAGCGGCGCCGGGAAGCGGCCGCCTCGGTGCGCGAGCACCGACCCGGCGAAGCGGTTGACCGGCATGACCGGCGCCGAGCCGAACAGGCCGCCAAACTCCAGCATATCGCCCTCCGCGTGGCCGATCGCCGGGATGAGGCGCACGGCCGTGGTCTTGGTGTTGATCACGCCGATTGCCATCTCGTCCGCGATGATGCCGGCGATGGCTTCCACGGGGGTGTCGCCGGGCACCGCGATCATGTCGAGGCCCACCGAGCACACGCAGGTCATGGCCTCGAGCTTCTCGATGGAGAGCGCGCCGTCCACGGCCGCGCGGATCATGCCGGCGTCCTCGGAGACGGGGATGAACGCGCCGGAGAGCCCGCCCACGCTCGACGACGCCATGACGCCGCCCTTCTTGACGGCGTCGTTCAGGAGCGCCAGCGCGCAGGTGGTCCCGGGGCCGCCGCACTCGCCCACGCCGATGATCTCCAGGATGCGCGCCACGGAGTCGCCCGCGGCCGGCGTCGGGGCGAGCGACAGGTCCACGATGCCCTTCTCCACGCCGAGCCGGCGGCTCGCCTCGCGGCTCATGAGCTCGCCGGCGCGCGTGATCTTGAACGCGGTCTGCTTGATCTTCTCGGCGACGTCCATGAGGCTCGCCGACTCGGGCAGCTCCTCGAGCGCGGCGGCCATGACGCCGGGCCCGGAGACGCCCACGTTGATCACGGCGTCCGCCTCGCCGGAGCCGTGGACCGCGCCCGCCATGAACGGCGAGTCCTCCACCATGTTGGCAAAGACGACGAACTTGGCGGCACCGTAGCAGTCGATGTCCTGCGTGCGGCGCGCGCACTCGAGGATCGTCTCGGCGGAGAGCAGCACGGCGTCCATGTTGATGCCCGCGCGCGTGGACGCGATGTTGAGCGAGGAGCAGACGCGCTCGGTGGTTGCCAGGGCCTCGGGGATGCTCGCGATGAGGCGGCGGTCCGTGGCGCCCATGCCCTTCTGCACGAGCGCCGAGAAGCCGCCCATGAAGTCGATGCCCAGGGATTCGGCGGCGCGGTCCATCGCGTGCGCGAGCGGGGAGAGGTCCTCGTCGGCGCAGCCGGCGGCGACCTGCGCGATCGGCGTCACCGAGACGCGCTTGTTGGCGATGGGGATGCCGTACTCGGCCTCCAGGTCCTCGGCCGTCCCCACGAGGCGCTCGGCCGTGCGCGTGATGCGGTCGTAGACCTTGTCGCACATGCGGCCCATGTCCTCGTCGGCGCAGCCGGCGAGCGAGATGCCCATCGTGATGGTGCGAAGGTCGAGGTTCTGCTCCGAGACCATCGAGAGGGTCTCGGCGACTTCCTGCGGGGTGATGTCCACGGCGGGCCTTTCGTCGTGATGCGTTGATTGCGGCACCATTATACGGGCTCCCGATGGTTTGGGTCGCTTCCGAGGGGTGCCGGTGGGTATCGAAGGTGGCCACAAGCCCCTAAGCTGCGACTATGTGATTTCAGGCGGAACGTCGCGAACCCAAACCCGTTTGGTGGTACGGGAGGACGGCGAGAAGGGCCGGGCGCGGGGCCGCGATGCGGTATGCTCTCACTCGGAAACCCCCGAGGGAGGAGGCTTGGTGGCCGAGAAGAGCCAGGGTCCCGTCGTCGCGTTCTTTGACGTGGACGGCACGCTCACGTGTCGCGACTTCAACGTGGGACTGCATGTCAACCCCACGCCGCGCGTGGAGGCAGCGATCCGTGCCTTTGTGGGCGCGGGCAACGTTGCGGTGGTGTGCTCGGGACGCAGCGTCGTCAATCTGTCCGACCTCGCGCACCTCCCCTTCTCCGGATACGTGACGCTGGACGGCACGCACGTCATCTACGACGACGAGGTGATCTACGACCGCGTGATCGCGCCCGGGACGCTCACCGCCACGATCGACGAGATGCGTCGGATCGGCATGGAGGCAGCCTTCGAGGGAACCTACGGCACCGCCGCGCTGCGCGTCGGCCTGGACCACCTCCCCGGCTATGAGGACATCCCCTCGCTGGAGGAGTACGTGCGCACCGGCGCGCCGATGGTCTTCGGCAAGGTCAACTTCACCGACGAGAGCCTCGACGTCTGCCTGGGCAGCGACTACCTCATGAGCACCTACACCTATCTCAACGTCGCCGACGGCAACCACGAGCTCACCATTCCCGGGACGAGCAAGGGCGTGGGCGGCCGTGCGCTCCTCGACGCGCTGCCCTTCTCGCCCGCGCGCGTCTACGCCTTTGGCGACTCGGAGAACGACCTCGAGATTCTGGGCATCGCCGATACCGCCGTGGTCATGGGCAACGCCCGCGACGTCGTCAAGGCGCGCGCGGACTACGTGACCGACGACGTCCGCGACGACGGCGTTGCCACCGCGCTCGAGCACTTTGGGCTCATCTAGGAGGACGGCGTCAGCCGCTCCCGCTATCGTGTGGCCAGCATCGGCGTGAGCGGCCCCTGCGCGAGCACGGTGACGCGGTGCATGGCGCGCGAGAGCGCGGTGTAGAGGCGCCGGCGGGCGAGCGGCGTGTCCGGGTAGACCTCGGCCTGGGCGTCCGGCACGATCACGTGGTCGAACTCCAGCCCCTTGGCCACGCGCAGCGGCAGCAGCACGACGCCCTCCGCGGGCAGCGACGCCCCGC
>UMHS01034050.1_pt1 | contig 13209 bp, 15 predicted proteins | sample 1965611 | NCBI WGS metagenome assembly UMHS01 (sample SAMEA4836106, study PRJEB28245) | human gut metagenome | biome: gut microbiome; material: fecal sample | place: Denmark | collected 2008
CCACCTGACCCGCACCGGGCGCACCGGCACGGTGGAGGACGGCCTGTTCCCCAGCACCTACCGGGTGAAGTGGGACATCGTGGGCGAACCCAAGGTGAGCATCCTCATCCCCAACAAGGACCACACCGAGGATCTGGAAAAGTGTCTGCACAGCATCTGGACAAAGACCGAATGGGAGCACTTTGAGGTGATCGTGGTGGAGAACAACTCCACCGACCCCGCCACCTTTGCCTACTATAAAAAGGCGCAGCAGCGCTATGACGGTCTGCGGGTGGTCACCTACCCGAAAAAGGGCTTCAACTTTTCCGGCATCAACAACTTTGGCCGCAAATATGCCACCGGCGAGTATCTGCTGCTGCTGAACAACGATGTGGAGGTGCGCAGCGGCGAATGGCTCACTGAACTTCTGCGCCAATGCGCCCACCCCGGCGGGGCGGCAGTGTGCGGTGCAATGCTCTGGTACCCGGACGAGACCATCCAGCACGCGGGCGTCATTACCGGGCTGGGGGGCTACGCGGGGCACAGCCACAAGTACAAAAAGGCCGGTGGCAGCGGGTATCTGTTCCGCACCGCCACGGTGCAGGACTTTTCTGCCGTTACCGGTGCCTGCCTGCTGGTAAAGACCAGCGTGTGGGACGAGGTAAAGGGGCTGGACGAAGCCTTTGCGGTGGCCTTCAACGATGTGGACTTCTGCCTGCGGGTGCGGGATGCGGGCTACCGCATTGCGTGGACGCCCTACGCCCAGCTGACCCACTACGAGAGCAAGAGCCGCGGCGGGGACGAAAAAGACCCGGTAAAGGCACGGCGCTTTGCCGCCGAGCAGCAGCGTCTGTACGAGGTGCACGGCAAGGAGAACATCCTGCATGACCCCTACTACAACCCCAACCTGACCATGGACCGGGAGGATTTTTCCGAAAGTGATGATCTGCGCGGGCTGAAAGAGGGACGCATCACGGTGCAGTGGAGGGAATAACAGCATGAACATCAAAGGTCATTTCGAGACTATCACCCGGCACAAGCTGCTGGTGATGAAATACTGCTTTGAATGCGGGTTGTATGAGCAGGGTCTTGCCCACGACCTGAGCAAGTACAGCCCCACCGAATTCATCCCCGGGTGCATCTATTATCAGGGTGACCACAGCCCCAACGAGGCCGAGCGCGCAGCCAAGGGCTACACCTCGGCGTGGCTGCACCACAAGGGGCGCAACAAGCATCATCTGGAATACTGGATCGATTACAGCACCACCAAGACCGGCCTGACCGGCATGAAGATCCCCCTGCGCTACGTCTGCGAGATGGTGTGCGACCGGGTGGCGGCAAGCCAGATCTATCTGGGCGATAAGTACACCGATGCCTCCGCGTGGGAGTACTACCAGCGCAGCAAGGATCACTACCTGATGCACCCGGAGACCCGGGCGCTGCTGGAAAAGCTGCTGTGCATGGTGCGGGACCTTGGACGGGAGCGCACCTTTGCCTACATGAAATTCCTGCTTGGCTGCGAAAAGGATTACTAAGCCCGAAAGGCTGCTGCACAGACTGTGCAGCAGCCTTTTTTGCGTGCAGAAAAGCCCGCGTGCAGACGCGCCTGTGAAAAAGCAATTCCGGAAAATCGGCAGATTTTCCGGAATTGCGAATAAAAAATAATTTTTCCACTGCAACGACGACGACCGCCGCCAGTGGCGGAAACAGGGAGGAGTTGTTGGGGCAGCGGCCAGCAAGATGCGAGTGCCGCCCAAGGCACGATGCGGATGCTGGGTGCCGCAACCCGGAAGGCGCGGCGCGCATTCAAAATGTTCCTGCTTTTGCACGCTTTGCCGAAACTTTCCGGCAAAGTTTGGCGCATCTGTCCATTGACAGCGCACCGCAGCAGGGGATAAGATGAAACCGGGGAGCAACGCGCTCCCATAAGAAGAAAGCGGGGAACCACAGATGAAGCTTTGGAAACGATGGACGGCAGCGGCTCTTGCAGCTGCAATGGCGCTGCTGCTTTTAGCAGCCTGCGGGCCCTCCGGCCCTTCCGCGCCGGATGCGCCGGACAAGCCGGGCAGCAGTGAGACCGGCAAAGACCCCACCGACGAAAAGACCGAGGCGCAGAAGGTGGCTGCGGTGGTGGACACACTGAATGCGGTGCGCAAGGACTACGGCAATAACACCCCGCTGACCATGGACGCCGAGGTCTGCGCCATGGCTGAAAAAATGGCAAAATTGCAGCTGGACTGGCTGCTTGGCAAGTACGGCACCGACCCGAATGGCGAGCGGTATACGAAGGACTGGAACGACATCAGCAAGCTGATGGTAAAGGATAAAAAGCTGGTGGGCGTAGGCGGCTACGCTGCGTATCCCACAGAAACCAAAATCCGCGACTGGGCAGAGAAAGGCAGCACCCTGAAAAAGGCGCTGGTCAGGGATGACAGTGCCACCCTTGTGGGCGTGGGCGTTGTGCATAACACCGACCTTGCGACGAAGGATAGATACCCCATTATGGTGGTCGTGATGACCTACTGATACGAGCAAACGCCGCTGACAAAAAGTCGGCGGCGTTTTTGTGTGGTCTGCCGGATAACGCAAAAACACCCCGGCCGGGCGGTTTTACCGCTTGGCCGGGGTGCTGTTTTGCAAGAAAAATATTACTGCTCGTTTTCGTAGATCTTGATATAGCGCGGGGCGCTTTTATCCTGCCAGAGCAGCAGAATGGCGGTCAGGGCGACAGCCAGTGTGGTGAGGACGGCGAGCAGAGCTTTGAGAACTTTCATGGTTTGGTGCCTCCTTGTGAAGTTCGGGAGCGGAGCGGGGGACGTTCCGCCTGTCATGTTAGGTATAGTATAGCATATTCCCACAGTAAAGGCAAACGGCAGAAGAGGGAGAACAAAAAGAAAAATACGGCAGTTAGTTAAAACTAATCTGCGAAAACGAATAAGAAAGTTCAGGAAAATTCATCATTTGAGCCGTGATGTCGTTGACTTCCCGCGCCAAAATGATACAATAAGTGTGTTAAGCAGCTGCTGTCCCTGTACCAGTGCGCCTGCATGGGCGAGGGGATGGCAATTCAAGCAGAATGGGGGATTTGAAATCCATGTTGAACAAGCTGAAACGTGCGGCGCTTGGCGCGCATACGCCGCATGACAAGGCAACTGCTGCAAGCAAACCTATCCCGATGCCTCTGCCCGCGCAGGTACGCATCCTTATGAGCCAGCACATTGGCGCACCCGCCAAGGCTCTGGTGAAAAAAGGCGATGAAGTGTTCGTCGGCACCAAGATCGGTGAGGCGGGCGGCTTTGTCTCCGCAAACATCCACTCCAGCGTTTCCGGTACGGTAGCTGCAGTGGAACCTTTCCGTCTGTCCAATGGCCGTATGTGCGATTCTGTTGTCATCAAGACCGATGGCAAGCAGACCGTAGACCCGGCTGTCAAGGCACCGGAAGTCACCGATAAGGCCAGCTTCCTTGCCGCCGTGCGCGAGTGCGGTCTGGTCGGTCTGGGCGGCGCAGGCTTCCCCACCGATGTGAAGCTGCAACCCAAGCAGTCGGTGGATACTTTACTGATCAACGCCTCCGAGTGCGAGGTGTGGCTGACCAGCGACACGCAGGAGATGCTGGAGTGCAGCGATGATATCATCCGCGGCATCAAGGCTGTGCTGCAGTATACCGGCATCCCGAAGTGCATCATTGGTATTGAGAACAACAAGCCCGAGTGCATCGACCTGCTGTGCAAAAAGACCAATGGCGACAGCACCATCGAGGTCAAGCCCCTGCCCAGTGTCTACGGCACCGGCGCAGAGCTGATCCTGATCGAAAAGTGCCTCGGCCGCGAGGTGCCCCACGGCGGTCTGCCCGCCGATGCAGGCGCTATCGTGATGAATGTGACCAGCGTTTCCACGCTGGGCAAGTATCTGGCTACCGGTATGCCGGTGGTCCAGCGTACCATCACCGTGGACGGCGATGCCTGCGCAAAGCCCCAGAACGTTGTTGTGCCCGTGGGCACCGCTTATCAGGACATTCTGGACTATGTGGGCGTCAAGGGCGAGCTGGGCAAGGTGGTTGCCGGCGGTGCCATGATGGGCCCCGCTGTGGAGAACCTTTCCTACCCCACCACCAAGACCACTTCCGGTCTGATCCTGCTGAGCAAGGCAGCTGCACAGCCCGCACAGGTCAACCCCTGCATCCGCTGCGGCCGCTGCGTGGAGTACTGCCCCATGGGTCTGGAGCCCGTGGAGGTCAATCAGGCCTACGCCGCCCGCGATGTGCAGGAGCTGGGCAAGCTGCACGCTGACTACTGCTTCAACTGCGGCAGCTGCTCCTTCATCTGCCCGGCAAAGCGCCCTGTCACCCAGATGATGAGTCTGGCCAAGGCCTTCTATCTTGGCGAAATCAAAAAAGGAGGCAATAAGTAATGGATACGAAGCTTATTGTTTCGGCTTCCCCGCACGTCCGCAGTGACGAGACCACCCAGAGCCTGATGGCTAACGTGATCGTTGCACTGTGCCCCTGCGTGGTTGCCTCTGCGATCATTTTCGGCGTGCGTGCCCTGCTGGTCACCGCCGTTTCTGTGGTGGCCTGTGTGGTTTTTGAGTGGCTGTACTGCAAGCTGCTGAAGCGTGCAAACCCCATCAGCGACCTGTCCGCTGTGGTCACCGGCATCATTCTGGCCATGAACGTGCCCGTGGGTATGCCCATCGGTCAGCTGATCATCGGCGATCTGGTGGCAATTATTGTTGTCAAGCAGCTGTTTGGCGGCATTGGCATGAACTTTGCAAACCCCGCTCTGGTGGGCCGTATCGTGCTGTTTATCAGCTTTGCCGGTTCCATGAATAAGTGGGTGTTCCCGGATGCAGCGGTGGATCAGCTGTCCAAGGCTACCCCGCTGGCTGTGGCAGATCCCTCCAAGCTGAGCCTGCTGGATCTGTTCATGGGCATCCACGGCGGTGTGCTGGGCGAGACCTGCGCACTGGCTATCGTGCTGGGTCTGATCTATCTGGTGGCTACCAAGACCATCAGCATCGCCATCCCGGCTTCCTACGTTGGCAGCGTGTTCGTGTTCTACCTGATCGCTACCAAGGATCTGCACAGCGCACTGGTTGCCGTGCTGAGCGGTGGCCTGCTGTTCGGCGCTGTGTTCATGGCTACCGACTACGTTACCAGCCCCTTTACCCTGAAGGGTAAGCTGGTGTACGGCGTGTGCCTTGGCATCGTTACCTTTGCTATCCGCTACTGGGGCAGCTACACCGAGGGCGTGTCCTTCGCGCTGCTGTTCATGAACCTGTGGGTCCCGTACATCAATGATCTGACCCGTCAGACCCCGTATGGCTATGTGAAGCCTGCAAAGAAAGCGAAGGAGGGTGCTGGCAAATGAGTAAGACTGCAAATTCCAGCTGGGAAACCACCGGTAAGCCCATTGTTGTGCTGACCGTCATCTCTCTGATCGTCAGCCTGCTGCTGGCTCTGGTGAACGGCATGACCGCTCCCGTTATCAAGGAGAACACCCGCCGCACCACGCTGGCTGCTTATGTCAGCGTGATGCCCTCTGTTTCGGACGCAGCTACGCTGGAGGAAGTGACCGACTACACCACCGCCAATGTTACCGGCGTGGTAAAGGCTCCGGACGGCGGCATTGCCATCAAGGCCGAGGAAAAGGGCTTTGACGGCGGCATCCTGACCGTCATTATGGGCTTTGACGCCAACGGTGCCGAGACCGGCATCTGGGTAGACGCTTCTACCCAGACCAAGGGCATCGGCTCCAATGTGTCCACCGATGACTTCCTGGCACAGTTCAACGGCATGGACGGCACCAAGAACATTGTGATGAATCAGGATTTCGATGCGTACAGTGGCGCAACCATTTCGTCCACCGCTCTGTTTGCTGCCATCAATGATTGTATCAACTGCTTCAACGAGCTGGCATAAAAGGAGGTTGGTAAGAAATGGCACAAGAAAATAAGTCCAAGGTAAGCATCCTTACCAACGGCATCATCAAAGAAAACCCTGTTCTGCGTCTGGTTCTGGGCACCTGCTCCATTCTGGCCGTTACCACGGCAGTTTCCAGCGCACTGGGCATGGGCGCCGCCTTCACCTTCGTGCTGGTGTGCTCCAATATCATGATCTCCCTGCTGCGGAAAGTCATCCCCGGCAAGGTGCATCTGCCCTGCTACATCGTCATCATTGCAGGCTTTGTGACCATCGTGCAGATGTTCATGCAGGCTTACATGGAAAGCCTGTACAACGCTCTGGGTGTGTTCCTGCCCCTGATCGTTGTCAACTGTATCATTCTGGGCCGTGCCGAGATGTTCGCCTGCAAGAACAATGTGGTGGATTCCGCACTGGACGGCGTGGGCATGGGCCTCGGCTACACCCTCACCGCTACCCTGATGGCCTCCATCCGTGAGATCCTGGGCAGCGGCACCTGGCTGGGCTTCCAGATCATTCCGGAAAGCGTTGCCAAGGTGTCCATCATGACGCAGGCTCCCGGTGCATTCTTCTGCTTTGGCCTGTTGATGGCCGGCTGTGTGTGGCTGGAAGGCAAGCTGGACGCCCGTATCGAGCGCAAGAGCTGCTGTGATCTTGATAATCTGAAGAAGGAGGCGGAATAAGATGCTCGTCAAACTCGCTGCGATCTTCTTCAGCATGATCCTTGTCAACAACTATGTGCTGGTGAAGTTCTACGGTATCTGCCCGTTCCTGGGCGTTTCCAAAAAGCTGGATTCTGCGGTTGGTATGTCCGGCGCCGTCATCTTCGTCATGTTCATGGCAACGGCCGTTACCTTCCCCATCCAGATCTTCATTCTGGACCCGGCTGGTCTGAGCTACCTGCAGACCATCGTGTTCATTCTGGTCATCGCTGTGCTGGTGCAGTTCATCGAGATCTTCCTCAAGAAGTACATCGTTGCACTGTATAACTCGCTGGGCGTTTATCTGCCCCTGATCACCACCAACTGCTGCGTGCTGGCCGTTACCATTCTGGTCGTGGGCGACTACGGCGCAGATGTGGCTGCACACGGCTTCGGCTACGCCTACATCGAGGCTCTGATCTGTGCCATCGGCGCAGGCTGCGGCTTTATGCTGGCCATGGTCATGTTCAGCGGCGTGCGTAAGCGCGTGGAAGCCTGCGATCCCCCGGCACCCTTCAAGGGCCTGCCCATCACCCTGATCGCAGCTGCAATCACCAGCCTGTCCTTCATGGGCTTCGGCGGCATCGTCGAAAACCTGTTCAATGTTACGCTGTAAGGGAGGAACAGGACTATGAATATTGTATCTGCTGTTATCCTGTGCACCATCGTGGGCGCTGTGGGTGCTATCGTTCTGGTGGCTGCCGCAAAGTTCATGGCGGTGGAGGAAGACCCCCGCATTGAGGAAGTTTCTGCCTGTCTGGCCGGCGCAAACTGCGGCGGCTGCGGCTACGCCGGCTGTTCCGACTACGCCAAGGCAGTTGTTCTGGACGGCGTGCCCTGCGACAAGTGCGCACCCGGCGGCCCCAAGGCTGCTGCTGCCATTGCCAAGATCATGGGCGGCGAGGCAAGCGCCGTAGAAAAGAAGGCTGTGGTGCAGTGTCAGGGCAGCTCCGAGCACTGCAAACCCGCCTACGACTACAAGGGCATCCAGACTTGTGCTGCTGCGGCAGCTCTGTACGGCGGCCCCAAGACCTGCACCTTCGCCTGCATTGGTCTGGGCGACTGCACCAAGGTGTGTAAGTTCGACGCCATCCACATCGTAGACGGTGTGGCAAAGGTGGACAAGGACAAGTGCACCGGCTGTGGTGCCTGTGCCAACATCTGCCCCAAGCAGGTGATCATGATCGACGCTGCCGGCCCCCGCAAGCCGGTGGTCATGTGCTCCAACAAGGATAAGGGTGCTGTGGCAAACAAGCTGTGCACCACCTCCTGCATCGCCTGCGGTATGTGCGAGCGCACCTGTAAGTTCGACGCTATCCATGTTGTGGACGGCGTGGCACGCATTGATTACGACAAGTGCAAGGGCTGCGGTATGTGCGCCCAGAAGTGCCCCAAGCACATTATCCTGTTCCCGCTGAAGGACGATCCCAATCCCCCGAAGCCCGTGGTGAAGCCCGCTGCTCCCGCTGCTGCTCCCGCAGCAAAGCCGGAAGCCAAGGCTGAGGCAAAGCCCGAGACCAAGGCAGAGTAAACTGTAAACCAAAGCCCGCCGTGCGCAACGCCCGGCGGGCTTTTTGTATCCGTTTATTCCGTCTTAGTGGGACGAATAGTCACCTCGCCGCAGCGCAGCGCCTCGGTGCGCCCGCCCTCCCGCTGCACCACCAGCCGCCCGACATCGTCGATGGAAAGCGCCTGTGCGGCGTAGGTCTCGGTGCCGGTGCACACGGTCACCCAGTGGCCGGGCACAAAGCAGCGGGCGCGGTACTCGTCCAGACATTCAAAACCCGGGCACAGCGCTAACAGCTCCCGCCCGATGGCACCCGCCAGCGCCGCCCGGCTTACCGGGGCAGGGCCGCCGGGGTATAAGCTGCCTGCTTTGGCGGTCAGCTCCGGGGGAAAGTCCTCAGCCGTGGCGGTCAGATTCAGCCCAATGCCCACCACCAGCCATTCCAGCTGACCGCTTTCAAGGTCAGTACCGGCTTCGGTCAGGATGCCGCACACCTTTTTGCCCTTGTAATATAGGTCGTTCACCCATTTGATGGCAAGTTCCAGCCCGCACAGCGTCCGCACCGCCCGGCACACCGCCACCGCCGCGCCGATAGTGGCGGTCTGGGCGTTAGCGGCAGGCAGCGGCGGGCGCAGCACCACCGAGCAGTACACCCCTTTGCCCGCCGGGCTGGCAAAGCTGCGTCCCAGCCGCCCGCGCCCGGCGGTCTGCCCGCCCGCCAGCACCAGCGTGCCGTGGGCAGCGCCTTCCAGCGCCAGCAGCTTTGCGGTGCGGTTGGTGCTTTCCAGCGTGTCGTACAGCTGCACCGGGGCAGGGTAGGGGCCTACCGCTTCGGCGCAGAAGGGGTCACCGCCCAGCAGACGGTACCCCCGGCGGGAGGCGGCCTCCAGTGCATAACCCTGTGCGGTAAGCGCCGCTGCCGCCTTGTGCACGGCGGCGCGGCTGACCCCCAGCTGCTGCGCCAGCTGCTGGCCGGAAATATACGCGCCCTCGGCGGCGCTGAGCGCCTGTAAAAGCGCCTGACGGGTGGTAGAAGCCATGGCGTAAATCCTCCCTGTGTGCTATACTGCTATTGTACCATATCCGTGGAAGAAGAAAAAGTTTGAAAATATTTTAGTTTTTTGCAGGAACTGCCGCCGCTCCCTCGTATTAAAGACAGAAGGGCGGCGCAGAGCACCGCATCCAGAACCGGAAAGGAGACCGTGCAGCGCGTTGACAACACAGGAATTCAGCACGATGGTGCAGAAATATCAGGCGCTCGTGTACACGGTCTGCCACCAGCTGGTACCGGATGTACAGGAAGCGCAGGACCTGACGCAGGAGACTTTTCTGGCGGCGTGGCGGGCCATCGACCGCTGCCCGCCCGGCTTTGAAAAGCAGTGGCTGGCGCGCATCGCCGCCAACAAAGCCAAAGATTATCTGCGCAGCGCATGGGTGCGCAAGATGAACACCCCCGGCGACGAAGTGCTGGCGCTGGAAGGCGCGCCGCCCGGTATGCAGCCGGAACAGCAGGTGCTGGATGCGCTGGGCGAAGAAGAGCTTACGGAGATGATCTTAGATCTGCGCGAGCCCTACTGCACGCCCTGCCGTCTGGTGCTGCTGGAGCAGCACACCATGGCCGAAGCTGCAAGACTGTGCGGCCGACCGCCCAAAACGGTGGAAGCGCAGGTCTACCGCGCCAAAAAGATGCTGGCGCAGCAGATCTTGCAAAACGACCGCATACCCTGTGAAAGGAGGAGCGTACATGGAACTGTTTGACGCAAAAGGCTGTCTGAGCGAGGAAGGCTTACAGGCACTGGTCGGCGGGCAATTGGACGAAACGCAGCGGCTGGAAGCCGCCGAACACCTTGCCTACTGCGACCGCTGCATGGACCGCTACACCGCTCTGCTGACCGACGATGTGCTGGAACAGCCGCCGCGCTCCGCCCGGGGCGCAGTGATGGGCACCATCTGGATACGGCTGATGCAGAACACATGGGGACGCGCCGCCGTGGCGACCGTAGCCGCGGTGCTGGCGCTGACGCTGTGGCGCACCGGTACGCTGGAGCAGATCCTGCACACCGGGCAGCAGCTGAACACATGGCTGCCGCAGACCACACAGCAGACCGAACCGGAGCTGCTGGGCAAGCTGGTGAACGACAAAGCCCCGCAGCCATCCACCGCTCCGCTGGGCAAGCCCATAGAGGACAAAAAGCAGCTGACCGAAAAACTATCCGACGCACTGGACGCGCTTTTGCACCACAGTGCAGACACCACTGAGAAATGAGGGAACTGATTATGAAGAAAAACGGGATCCTGACCCTGCTGTTTGCCTGCATCCCCGGTGCGGGGCAGATGTATCAGGGCTATATGAAGCGGGGGCTCTCGCTCATCACCATGTTCTGCCTGTTCATTATCCTAGGCAGCACCACGGGGCTGGACGCACTGGTAGTCGGCTGCATCGTTGTGTATATGTACAGCTTTTTCGATACCTTGAACCTCCGCGCGCAGCTGGCGGCGGAAAAGGCCCCGGAGGACGATTATCTGGTGCACTTTAACTGGCACGATGCCCGCATGACCCAGTTCATGGGCGAGAGCCACAAGCTGGTGGGCTGGGGGCTGATTGCACTGGGCGCCATCGTGTTCTACAACAACATCATCATGCGGGTGCTGGGCGATGTGATGTGGCGCTGGGGACAGGATAACCCGGTTTTCCGCGCCATCTACCTGATGCTGGACGCCCTGCCGCAGATCGTGGTCTGCGTGGCATTGATCGTGTGCGGTATGTGGCTGGTGCGCGGCCCGAAAAACAAAAAGGGCAAGCAGCCCGCCGAGGAGGATACCGAGGAAGCCGAGGATTTCCACGCCTACACGGCTGCGCCGCAGGCTGAGGATGCAGAGGACACCGCAGACACGGACACCCATTTTGCCATGCCGGAGCTTTCGGCGCTGCTGGGCGAGCCGGTGACCGGTGCAGAGCAGGACGAAACCCCTGCGGAGGATGACGATGACCGAGCAGAATAAGACCCCTTTGACGGCACAGCCGGGCAGCGCGCCCGCGCCAGAGTGCAAGCCCGCAGAAAAGCCCCTGCGCCGGGTGGGCAGCCTGACCCTGGGCGCGTGTCTCATTGCGGCGGGCGTGTTCTTTCTGCTGTATTTCTTTGTGCCGGGCTTTGATGTGCAGCTGACCCTGAAAATTGCCCCGGCGGTGGCGCTGGTGCTGCTGGGATGCGAGGTGCTGTTCTTTGCCGCCCGCCCCGGCCGCTGGAAGTACGATTTTGTGTCCGTGCTGGTCTGTCTGGTGCTGATGGCGGGCTGCTTCTGCATGGCGATGCTGCCCCTGCTGTGGGACGAGTTGAGCGGCGAAAATCAGCAGACGATGAACCGTCTGAGCGCACAGGCCATTGACGAACTGTACACCGCCTGTAAGCGGGACGCGCAGGATATTGCCATCCGGGATATCAGCGGCAGGCTGTACCTGAGCGGCCCGCAGGTCGAAACTTTGCAGCAGGCCGCCGCCCTGCCCGCCGGGGATACCTGCCTGACCTTGACCGTGGAGCTGTTCGGCCCCTACGACAGCGCCGCCGCCTTTGCCCGGGACTGCTACACCCTGACCGCACTGGCAAAGCAGTGCACCGTGCCGCCGGAAAAGCTGCACTTTACATGGGATGCCCGCAGCCCGGCAGAAAGCAGCCTGAACACCGGCAGTCTGCTGTATACCGAGGACTATTCGCTGGACCTGAGCGGCGCTGTGCAGCTGGACTGGACAGAGCAGCAGATGGATCAGCAGACCGAGACCGAGTATCTGCTGGACGCAGAGAATATCCCCGACGAGGATTAAAAAATACCGCCGCACAGCTGTGCGGCGGTATTTTTGTAGTATGGCTGAAAGGATAAACGAAAACCGCCCCGAAGTCCTAAGACTTCAGGGCGGTTAAGCTGGAGCTGCTATCCAGATTCGAACTGGAGACCTCATCCTTACCAAGGATGCGCTCTACCAACTGAGCTATAGCAGCACATCACAGCTCGATAAGTATAGCACAGCTTTGCCGGCTTTGCAAGCTTTTTTTGCAAAAAATAAAAAATTAGTGCAAAAAGTCCCCGGAGCATCCGCAGACGCTCCGGGGACTCTGGAAATGCGTTTACTTTGCCAGACTGGTCAGGATGGGCTCGCACTGCTCTACGGTGGAGGAGAGCATCAGGTTGTAGGCGGTGACCATCTCTTGAATGGCGGTACGGTTCTCCTTGGTCAGGGCATAGCTCTGGGTGGTGCCGTCCCGGCCAACGAATACGGCGGTGACGCTCTTGGCGTTCAGCCACTCGCTCAGCAGGCTGACCTCCTCGTCACTCAGCTGGAACAGCTCCATGTCGAACCAGCAGCCCAGATCCTGATCGTAGCCGCCGCCGTATTCCTCGTCACAGGTAAAGGTGTACAGCTCGTCATCAGCAGATACGTTGACCGTTTTGATGTCCAGCTTCTTGCTGCCAACATAGGTCAGGATCATATTAAAGGCAATGCTATCGTCCTGCAAGAACATATAGGGGTACAGCCCGCAGGACTTTTTATCCATGCTGGCCTGCTCCTGCGGAGAGGAAAGATCCCAGCCGCCGGTCTCCTCGTCGTAGGTGACGGTGAACTTGGAAAAGGCGGCCTTGAGTTCGGCATCGCTGGGGGCGGCGTTGGTAGCCTCCACTGCAGCAGGGGCGGCGGGCAGTGCGGGCGCAGCAGCCGAAGCGGCCATGCCGCCGCACAGCATGGCGGCAGCGCACAGACCGGCAACGACGCGCCGGAACAAACGGGAAGATCTCATAAGTCAGCACTCCTTTCCATTTTCGAAGGGGGATCTCTGGCTTCAGTATATCGCAGCACGACAGAAAAAGCAAGAAAACTGACACGAAACGCCCTGCCGCTGTCACGAAACGATTTTCGCTTGTCTTTAGCCCACCTGATGCTCTTCCAGCCAGCGGGTCATCTGCTGGGCAATGCCCTTGACGCTGCCCTCAGCAAAAGGCACCTTCAGCCCGGCGGTCTGCAGCAGCTCGGTGTAGCTGGCAAGACCGGCGCGGCGCACCAGTTTGAGGTAGCGCTCCCATGCGTCCTTGTGGTCGTCAAGGCTCAGCA
>UMHS01049262.1_pt1 | contig 13179 bp, 11 predicted proteins | sample 1965611 | NCBI WGS metagenome assembly UMHS01 (sample SAMEA4836106, study PRJEB28245) | human gut metagenome | biome: gut microbiome; material: fecal sample | place: Denmark | collected 2008
CGAAGTCGCGTCATCAGCTCGAGGAGCTCATCACCATCGACGATCCAGAGCCCGAGAGCCTTGCGACCGACGAAGCCGACCAGGGTCATGAGGAGTCCTTCAAGGAGCGCTGCGATAAAGCGTGCGATCGGTATGGACTGTCCCCGCGCGAACGCGACGTGTTCTTCCTCTTGGCCAAGGGCAGGAACGCAAAGTTCATCCAGGAAGAGCTGTGCATCAGTGCCTCGACGGTTAAAACGCACATCTACCGCATCTATCGGAAAATGGGTATCAACTCCCAGCAGCTGCTGATCGATACGGTTGACGAGGAGCGCAGCGAGCAGTGAAACGGTGATCGGTTTTCCCGATCACCCATCGTATAAACCGCAAACAGGCCCTTCTTGCACCCTCCTATAATCGCCGTAACGGCGATAGTCATCGACCAGGAGGAGGAGCTATGTCTACACCGAAAACGGCAGACGGCGACGTGAAGCGTCCGTGGAGATGGCAGGAGGGCGAATACGAAGTCATTCGCAGCGCCGCCCGCTCGGGCCCAGGCTGCCATGACAATTGCGGCGTTCTGCTGTACGTCAAAGACGGCAAGCTCGAAAAAATCGAGGGCGATCCCGAAAATCCGTACAATCAGGGCCGCCTGTGCCCGAGATGCCTGGCGCTCAAGGAGATGGTCTACAACCCCGATCGCGTCGTGTACCCCATGGTGCGCGATCGCAAGGACCGCGGCAAAAACACCTTCAAGCGCGTGAGCTGGGAGGAAGCGGCCGACGTCATTTTGCGCGAGATGGGCAAGGTCATCGACACGTACGGCGCGGAGTCCATCTGGGTCACGCAGGGAACGGGCCGCGACATTAACGGCTACGGTCCGCTCATGGCGCGCTATCTGGGAACCCCCAACTACGGCACAGGCTTCCTCTCCGGCATCGCCTGTTACGCACCGCGTCGTTTCAGCACCTCGCTGAAGTCGGGCGGGCTGTTCATCGCCGACTACTCGCAGTACATGCCCGACCGCTATGACGACCCGCGCTGGCGTCGTCCTGACTACATCCTCATCTGGGGCAACAACCCCGTCGTCGCCAATTCCGACGGCACGCTCGGCCACTGGGTCGTCGAGTGCATGAAGCGCGGCTCCAAGCTCATCACCATCGACCCGAAGCTCACGTGGCTTGCAGGCAAGTCCGACGTGTTCCTGCAGCTGCGCCCCGGCACCGACACTGCCATCGCCCTGGCGATCTGCAATCACATCGTTGCGAACAACCTGCAGGATCAGGAATTCTGCGACTGCTGGTGCTACGGCTACAACGAATTCGCTGAGCACCTCAAGCCCTACACGCCCGAGTGGGCAGCCCCCATCTGCGGCGTCGACGTCGATCTCATCAAGGAAGCCGCCATCAAGATCGGCGAAGCAGAGAGCTGCTGCCTTCAGTGGGGCGTGGCCATGGACCACACCTCCGAGGGCTTCGTAACGGGCATGGCGGCCTACGACCTCATGGCGCTCACGGGCAATTTCGAGAAGCCAGGCACCATGGTGAACGCGCCCTTCGCGTTCGGCGTCAACATCCCCTGGTCGGCAGGCGACGACTGGGAGCTGTGCACGCGCGATCTGCCCAACCAGGACAAGAAGATCTGCGGCAACTGGCCCGCCAACAAGGCGATGCAGGCCATCAGTCCCGACGACCTCCTCGTCGCGATGGAGACGGGCGAGCCCTATCCCATCAAGGCCATGTGGATGATGCAGAACAACGCCCTCGCCTGCATGGGCGCCGCACCGCAGCGCATCATCAAAGCGCTGCAGGAGAACATGGACTTCAACGTCGTAGTTGATCTGTTCCTCACGCCAACGGCCCTGGCATGCGCCGACGTGCTGCTGCCCGCCGCTTGCTTCCCCGAGCGCATCGGCATCTACGGCCATCAGCCCTACCTCATCGGCACCATCAACCAGGCCATCGAGCCGCAGGGCGAGGCGAAGCCCGACCAGGTCATCATGTACGAGATCGGCAAGAAGTTCGGTCGCGGCGAGGGCATGGACCAGTGGCAAACCGAAGAGGAGTTCTACGATTTCTGCCTGCGGAAGTCGGGCTTCACGTACGAAACCCTGCAGGAGCGCTGCTGGGCGTTCCCCGAGTTTGAGTACGACAAGCACAAGAAGGGCCTCCTGCGCCCCGACGGACAGCCTGGCTTCAATACGCCGACGGGCCGCTACAACTTCTACTCCATCGAGATGGTCCACTTCGGATTCCCGCCCTTCCCGACGTACGAAGAGCCACCCGAGAGCCCCATCTCGACGCCTGAGCTCGCCCAGAAGTACCCGCTCGTTCTCACCACGGGCGCGCGTCACTGGGGATTCTTCCACTCGGAGCATCGCCAGAGCCCCTCGATGAGACGTCTCCACCCCGAGCCCACCGTGCTCATCCATCCCGAGACCGCAGCGCAGTACGGCATTAAGGACGGCGACTGGGTGAAGATCGAAAACCAGTTCGGCTCGTGCAAGCAGAAGGCCGAGCTGTCGGTTCGCATCCGCAAGGACACCGTATCGGCCGACCACGCCTGGTGGTTCCCCGAGCGCGATCCAGACGACGGCACGCTGTTCGGCGTCATGGAGTGCAACATCAACAAGCTCATTCCCATGCGCCCTGGTAAATCTGGTCTCGGAGCTTCGTACAAGTCGCAGCTCTGCGCCATTAGCAAGATCGAGGAGTAGCCATGCGTAAGTACCTCGCCATTGATTACGATTACTGCACAGGTTGCCACACCTGCGAGATCGCCTGTCAGCAGGAGCACGATCTCAAGCCCGACCAGTTCGGCATCAAGCTCAGCCAAATCGGCCCTGACCAGATCACCGAGCGTCATTGGCAGTTCGAGTTCGTGCCCATTCCGACTGAGCGCTGCGACCGCTGCGCTGACCGCCAAGCCGCAGGCAAGCTTCCGAGCTGCGTCCATCATTGCCAAGCGGGATGCATCTACTACGGAACGCTTGAAGAACTCGCGAACAAGATCGACAAAAAGAAGGTCGCCATCTTCTCGTAGCCGACGATAGCGAGACCATCGTCCCACAACCGCCCTCCGCGCCTACCCCCCCCTGCGCGGAGGGCATTCTTTAGCCCATATGCGGCCTTTGCCAATGTTTTCGATAAGGAGCGCCCGTGGATACCGCGCAAATAATTTCCATCGCCATCTTCGTCGTAGCAATGGCGCTCATCATGAGCGAGAAGGTTCACCGCGCCCTCGTCGCCATCGTGGGTGCCATGCTCGTGCTCGTTCTTCACGTCGTTCCGTTCGATGTGGCAGTCAGCCACGTCGATTTCAACACGCTCGGTGTCCTGTTCGGCATGATGCTGTTCGTGGCCGTCGTGAAACTGACGGGCCTCTTCGAATTCCTCGCCATCAAATGCGCACGCTTGGCGCACGGTGACCCGTGGCGCATCATGATGCTGTTCGCTATCCTCACCGCCGTCCTGTCGGCCTTCCTCGACAATGTGACGACTGTTCTGCTCGTAGGGCCCATGACACTGACGGTATGCAAGCTTCTCGACACAAGTCCCGTTCCGTACTTCATCACGCAGATCCTCGCCTCAAACATCGGCGGCACGGCAACGCTCATCGGTGATCCGCCCAACATCATGATCGGATCGGAAGCGGGGCTTACGTTCTTTGATTTCATCCTGTACGACGCGCCCGCCGTCGTCATTATCATGGCCGCCGTCATCGCGGTCTTCTACTTCGTGTACGGGCGCAAGCTGTCAGCAAGCGCGGAAAGCCGTGCCGAAATTATGGCGCTCGACGAACACGACTGCATCAGAGACAAGAAGCTGTTGCGCATCAGTTTCGTCATGATCGTCCTCGTAGTCGTCGGCTTCATGCTGCACGGCGTTCTTGGCGTAGAATCGAGCGTCATCGCCATGAGCGCAGCAGGCATTCTCCTGCTCATCTCGCGCGAAAAGATCGAGCAAGCTCTGCTCGAGGTCGAATGGACGACGCTCACGTTCTTCGCTGGGCTCTTCATCATCGTCGGGGCGCTGAGCGAGACAGGCGTAATCAGCATGCTCGCCCATGCGCTTATCGACGTTACGGGCGGCAACACCTTTGTCATGATGCTCGTTCTGCTGATTGGGTCGGCTATCATCTCGAGTTTCCTGGATAACATCCCCTTCGTCGCCACGATGATCCCCATCCTGCTCACCATGGAGACGACGGGAATGGACGTCATGCCCCTGTGGTGGGCTCTATCGCTTGGAGCATGCCTCGGCGGCAACGGCACTCTCATCGGAGCAAGCGCCAATGTGGTGCTGTCGGACATCTCGAAGAAGAACGGTCATGAGATCACCTTCGCCTACTTCACCAAGACGTGCTTCCCCATCATGCTGCTCACGATTCTGATCTCGGGCATCTATCTCGTTGTGCGGTTCCCGCCAATGTAGTCCCATCGGAGGAAAGCATCTTTTCAGCTGGCCCGGCGGCTTCGCACATGCGACGCTTGTCGGGCCAGCTGTCGTCGGGGCGAGCGCGCTGCCCTTGCGCGGCACCCTGCACGTTACCCTTCTGCGTCTGATCTCCAGGTGAAGCTCTCGGGGCCTTTGCGGGAGAGAAAATCCTCTTTGGAAAAACCGCACGTCTCCCGCATGAAGAACGAAAGGAACGACAGCAGCGCTTCCGTTTCCTTCGACTTCTTCCAAACGGGCCCTACGAGGATTTTGGTGTCGAGATCGTCGATGGGAAGGAACACAACGTTTCCGCCGCCGAACACGTCAAGGTGGTCGAGAGCGAGGGCCACCGCGTTCGCCGACACACATGTTGCCATGAGCGCGCCCACGTCTGACACGTCGTCGATGACCGAAACGTTCACGCCCGCATTCTGCAGCTTGATGCTCATCTGCGCCTGCATGCTCTTCGACTGGTTGAATCGAGGCGAAATAACATGCTCGCCCGCGAGGTCGGCCAAGCTCACGCTTTCGCGCTTGGCGAGATGATGCCCCTTCGGCACTGCGAGCTTGTAGCAGTCGGTGTACAGGACATGGTGGTCGTACTGAGATCCCTCAAAACCCTTCGTGAAGATCATGAAGCCGACGTCGATCTCGTTCTTGTTGAGCGCCGGCTGCATCTCCGGCAGCTCAAGCGTTTTGAACCGGAATTCTATCTCGGGATGAGTCTTTCGATAGCGCTCGCATACGAGCGGCAGAAACGCACCGTACGATCCCATGAGAAAACCGATGCGGATGATGGTGGAGACGCCCTCCTGATAAAGCGACAGCTCTTCGAGCGCCTGCTCGTAATCGAGGATGATCTCCTGGGCGCCCTTCTCGAAGATGCGGCCCGCCTCGGTCAGGCGAACGGAATGGCGATCGCGCACGAGCAGCCGAACACCCAGCTCTTTCTCGAGCCCTGAGATGTGATCGCTCAGAACCGATTGGGAGATGAAGAAGTTTTTCGCCGTTTCGGTGAAGTTGAGCCTCGTTGCAAGCACGAGGAACTCGTAAAGCGTTTGGATGCGCATCGAATCACCTTCCGATTAAGCACGCGGCATACAGGGGTATGTTCTTGACGCTTTCGGTCTCGCCGAAGTTCTTCGCCGTCACTCTGACGACATATGGGCAGCCGTACTTCTCGGCAAAACGAACCGCACTCGTCGACCGCACGCGTAGCCCTGATTTCACCTCGACGGGCACAACTCCCTCATCGAGGCGTACGACGAACTCCACCTCCTGGGTGCTCTGCATGCCCCAGTAGTACGGCTTAAACCCTGATGCAACAAGCTGCTGCATGACGTAGTTCTCCACCATGCCGCCCCTGAAGCGCGCGGTTTTGCTGCCCGTGTCGGAGAAATCATCCAGACGCGCATCGTACGCGCTGGCAAGGAGCCCCGTATCGGCCAGATACAGCTTAAACGAACTCTCTACCTCGAAAGACTTCAGCGGCGCTTTGCCATCAGTGATCTGCGTGCACTTATTCACGACGCCTGAGGCGACAAGCCAGTCAACCGCTGTCGCATATCTTTCAGACTTCGCCCCGCTTGCAATGTTTCTCCAAATGAATTTGGTCGAACCGCTTTCCTTCGCCAACTGGCTCGGTATGCTATTCCAGCTGGCGACGATCTTCGTTGCATCGAGCGCAGACGCGTACTTGGCCATATCGGCGACATACAGCGTCGCTATATCGTTCTGAACACCTCGCACAATGTCGAAGCTCTTCGATTCAGCATACTTCAACACCGCCTCCGGCATGCCCCCCACCAGAAGATACGAGCGATACAGCTCCATCATGCGATCATGAACGGGGCACGCCGTCATCGCTTTGTGCGACAGCTTCACCAGATCAAAGGCCTTCCGCTCGTCAATCGCCCAGCAGAACTCCTCGAAATCCATCGGTCGCATGGTCAGCGTGTCGACATAGCCCACGGGAAACGAGCCTTCACGCGCCACGTGCACGCCGAGCAAGCTGCCCGCCGCCACAACGTCGAGACGCGGTAGATCACTGCAGAAGTACTTGAGTGCGGTAATCGCAGCATCGCATTCCTGCACTTCGTCAAGGAACAAAAGCGTGCTGCCGGGATCAATCTCGCATCGACCCAAAGCCTCTATCGCCGCAACGATGATTTCCGGCTCGAGACTGCCTTGGAACGCCGTCTTCATTTGAGGCTGCTTGAGAAAATCCACGTGGACGACCCGCTCGTATTCTCTCTTGCCAAAATCAAGAACCGACGTCGTCTTACCCGTCTGCCGTGCGCCGAACAGCATGAGCGGTTTTCTATCTGGTCGCGATTTCCACTGCTTCAGCCGCTGCGCTATCTTTCGCTCCATAGCTACCGCCATTCGTATTCGATGCATCTATGGAACGAGTATAACTCGAAATAATTACCGTTTTTGGAAACTATTTCGCGAAATAATTACCGAAAACGGTAATTATTTCGAGTTAAGTAATTTCGCTCAGGTTCACCACCCCGTAAGCAAGGCCGTGTTCGCGCTCCATTTCCTCAAGCCATGCGGCAGGGGAAATCGGAGGAACCGAAGACCGCGAGAAGCCCTTCGCGTCGCGCGTGATCACATAGTCGGCATGCACCTTCTCGGCAGCTAGAGCGATCAGGCAATCCTCGTAGTCGCGCCACCCCAGCTTTGCCGCCCGAAGAGCCTCCTCACCCGACAGATCAACGGGCACAATGACTTCGCACGCGCTGACGATCGCCCTCTGGACGCACGCCGAATCCAGATAATGGTCAAGCACATAGAGCGCGTCTTTGAGCGAGGAGACCGACGTCCACAACCGAACATCGCCGAAGAAACCCGCCGCCACGATGCGCTGCGCAGCGTCGAAGAACGGCGCCTTGCGACCCAGGTAGTCGATGAGAACGTTGGTATCAAGCAAGAGATTCATAGTCAGCCCGCTTTCCTTCGCGAACGAGAGAGCGGTAATCACCCGACGCCGCCCGATCGTCCCAATCCACTTCAAGCGTGCTGCACGACACAAACCGGGTGAAAGCCTCCCTCGAAGGGGCAGACTCCGCCGACGCACCCGGCAGGGAGCGGTGCTCGATAAGGTAATCGTAGGCACCGTTGATCAGCTCCGTCGTAGTCGATCCGAGTGAAGCGAGAATGCCTGCGCCCGCTTCTTTCTTGGCGCGGGAAACACGTGCGTTGACGATGACGCTCTCCATGGCTTCCTCCTTCGTGTTTTACGTTTTACGGAAATGTACCACGCGAGGCGTTCGGCCGCAAACGGACGGCGGCCCGACCTCGGCTGCGAGGTCGGGCCGCCAGCGCGAAACCCTGTCGTTTCAACAGCGAGCGCTTAGTAGCGGCTGTCGAAGATGCGCTTCGTCTTCTTCTCGCTGCGCGGCAGCTCGCCCATGGGCACGCCCACCGCATCGGGGGTGCAGCCGATCTTGGCCTTGAAGATGCCGGCGAGCTCTTCCTCGCAGCGTTTCTTCTCCTCGCCTTCAAGCGGCGTCTCGAACAGCACGGTGAGCACGTCGCGACCCGAGATGTTCTCGATCATCACCTGGTATTCGGAGCTGGCGCCGTCAGTGATGGCGATGACGTCCTCCACCTGAGCGGGGAACATGTTGCAGCCCTTCACCTTGAACATGTCGTCGGTTCGGCCCACGAGGATGTCGATACGCGGATGCGTATCCCCGTACGCGCAGGCACAGGTGCCGGGAATGATGCGCGTGAGGTCGTGCGTGCGGTAGCGAATGAGCGGCGCGCCCTGCTTGCGCAACGTGGTGAGCACGAGCTCGCCCGTCTCGCCGTCGGGCAGCACCTCGCCGGTGTCGGGATCGACGATCTCGATGTATACGTAATCGCTCCACACGTGCATGCCGTGATGCTCAGTGCACGAGATGCCGATGCCCGGGCCGTACACCTCGGTGAGGCCGTAGATGTCGAAGATCTCGATGCCCAGCTCGCCCGAGATGCGCTTGCGCATCTTATCGCCCCAGCGCTCGGAGCCGATGACGCCCTTGCGCAGGTAGATCTTGTCGCGCAGGCCGCGGCTGTTGATCTCCTCGGCGAGCAGCAACGCGTACGAGCTCGTGGCGCCGAGCACGGTGGATTTGAGGTCCTGCATCATCTGCAGCTGCTTCTCGGTGTTGCCCGGCCCCATGGGAATGGCCATCGCACCGAGCTTCTCGGCACCCGCCTGGAAGCCGATGCCCGCCGTCCACAGGCCGTAGCCCGGCGTGATCTGGATGCGGTCCTTGTTGGTGATGCCCGCCGTCTCGTAGCAGCGGGCGAACATGGTGGCCCAGTCTTCAACGTCCTGGCGCGTGTAGGGAATCACCACCGGCGTGCCCGTGGTTCCCGACGAGCTGTGGATGCGCACGATCTCCTCGTCGGGCACGGCCTGCAGCCCGAGCGGATATACGGCGCGCAGGTCGGCTTTCTCCGAGAAGGGCAGCTTCTCGAAATCGGCCTGCGATTGAACGTCGGTGATGTCGATGCCCTCGAACTTCTTCGCATAGAAGGGCGAGCGGTCCTTCAGCGTGCGGAACTGCTCTTTGATCAGGTTGAGCTGGTCGTCGGTCATCTGCATGGTCTTCCTCTCCTTTCTCGGGGAGACGAAGGCAATAAAAAACGCCCTTGTCTCCTACATTCCTCTGCAGGGACAAGAGCGAAACTCCTGCGGTGCCACCACTGCTTGGCGCTTGCGCGCCCTCTCATGAACCGCGCCAGCCACACGCTTTCGAGCTGGTCACGCTTCCGCTCTGTTACGGGAGCACCCGTCTCGTGCTACTACCTCGAAGCCGCCTGCCGCGCCATGCGCTGCAACCGCGCCCGACGATTCGCCCGAGCCCTCGGAGGGCCATTTGATGGACCGCTTTCTGCCGGGATCGCAGCATCCCCGGCTCTCTGCGAGTGCGCTTCCACCGTTACTTCCTCGTCAACGGTTTACGCGTTGCATGATAGCAGATTGCGGAACGCGCGCAAGCGAACGGGCTGGCATTCGACGAGTCGCTCGGCTGGACGGCGTGGGAGGCGGCGCTTGCTGCTGGGAGATACGTGAGGCGGCTCTTGCCGCTGGGCGACGTCGAAGGCGGCGCTTGCTGCTGGGAAGCAGCGCCTGCGCGACGTGTTTTGCGGATGAGCGGCAGCGGCGGCGCCAGCCAGGACCGCTCTGCGATATGAGCGGCGCCGTTGGCCGCGGCGCCTGCCGCCGCGCGGGTGATGCGGCACTATGCCTGCAGCGCCGCGTCCACCGCCGCGATGTTCATCTCGACGAAGCGCGGCTTCACGCACGCGGCGATAGCGTCCTTCAGCTCGTCGATCGTGAGCGGCACGGCCCCGCAGGCCACGGTGCTCGCCAGCAGCACGGTGTTGAGCGCGCGGCGGTTGCCGACGCGCGCGAGCACGGCGGCGTCGTCGATCACGTGCATCTGCGCCGGACGATCGTGCAGCTCGGCCTCGACGGCCTCGAGCACTTCGCTGGCGCGGTACGCCTGCGCCGAGAGCGCTGCCGTCACCGGCTGAACGGGCGTGGACGCCGTGACGATGACGCCGTCGGTCGCCAAATACGGCAGAGCACGCGCGGCTTCGCCGGGTTCGAAGGCGATGATCACATCGGCCGTGCCCGGAGCGACGAGCGGCGCATGCACGGCCTCGCCGCACGAGCCCATGCGCACATGCGACGTCACACTGCCGCCGCGCTGCGCCATGCCGATCGTCTCGGCCGTGCGCACCTGCCAGCCTTTGTTCTGCGCCGCTTGAGCGAGCACCTTCGCGGCGAGCACCGTACCCTGACCGCCCACGCCCACAAGAAGAATGTTAATCACGATCGGCCTCCTTGATGGCTCCGAAGGGACACACCTGGACACACAACCCGCAGCCGTTGCACTGACCCGCGTCGACGAACGCCTGGCCGCGGTCCTTCGAGCGCGGCCCCTTCACGTCGGGCGAGAAACCCAAGCCGGGGCAGCCGATCTCGGTGATGCATTTCTTGCAGCCCGTGCATGCCTCCGCATCGACGCGCACTGGCGCGGCGGGCTTGATCAGCTGCACGCACGGCGAGCGGAAGATGAGCGCCGAGGGCCCCGCGAAGTCGATGGCCTCACGCGCGGCGGCAACGGATGCCTCGAGGTCGAGCGGATCGGCTTCCACGACGCATTCCACGCCGAGCGCGCGCAACACGCCTTCGATGTCGATCGGCTTGCGGTGCGGCCCCATGAGCGTCACACCCGTGCCGGGATGCGGCTGCGAGCCTGTCATGGCCGTCGTGGCGTTGTCGAGCACGCACACCGTGACGTCGTGCCCGTTGTACACCGCATTCGCGATGCCCGTGAGTCCGCTCGCGAAGAACGTCGAGTCACCCACGAACGCCACCTGCTTCTTCTGCGGTTCCACCACGGAGAAGCCCTGCGCCATCGTGATGCCCGCACCCATGCACAGGCACGTGTCCACCGCGTCGAGCGGGGCGGCGTTGCCGAGCGTGTAGCAGCCGATGTCGCCGCAGAGCACAGCCTCTTGCTTGCCGAGCGCGCGCTTCACCGCGTAGAAGCTACCGCGATGCGGACACCCCGCGCACAGCACGGGAGGACGCGCGGGCAACGGCATATCGCAGAGCACGGGCGTCTCGATGGGCGGACGGACGATATCGGCGCTGACGAAGGAAGTGAAGAAGTTCGCGATGGTGGACACGATGTTGTCGACAGTGTTCTCCCCCCTGTCACGCAACGCGCCGGACGAGCGGCCGAAGACATTGCAGCGCAGATGCGCGCGCCCTGCGATGCGGACGAGCCCATCTTCCAGCACGTTGTCCAGCTCTTCCAACACCAAAACCGCTCTCAGTCCGCGCAGGAAAATGCGCGCCAGCTTCTCAGGGAACGGGAAGGGCGTTCCCACTTGCAGAAAGCGGTAAGCGGGCAGCGCGCAGCCCGCGTCCTTCTGCAGCTCCTCGAGCATTCGCAATGCTTCGCGCACATACGCGGCGGACACCCCGCCGGCGACGATGCCCACGATCGGCGCATCCGCGCCCTCCGCGCTGGAGCGCTTTTGATCTTCCCGCTCCAGCATGTCGTCAAGCGAATCCTCCGCGCCCTTCGCCGCGACGAACTTCGCCCCCGGAAGGACGGTGGCCTGGTCAAACGATCCGCCGGACGCAACTTCAACCACCGTATTGAACTGCGAAAGTCCGCCTTCGCAGAACTCGTCGCCCATCTTATTCAGACGTGCGGTGATCTCGCCGTGGCCCTCCCAAGCACGGCGAGGGAAAATCACCCACTTCGGATCCTTGACGAAGCCCTCCTCTGGCAGAGGACGCGCCTGCGTCTCATCGGCGACCTCGAAGAACGTGGATGCATGGCAGATGCGCGTGGTGGGGCGCACGATGACCGGCGTGCCGTAGCGCTCGGACAGATCGAACGCCTTCTTCATCATGGCGAAGCCCTCTTCGGGCGTGGTAGGGTCGAGCACGGGCACCTTTGCGAAGTCGCCGAAACGGCGCGTGTCCTGCTCGGTTTGAGACGAGATGGGGCCGGGATCGTCGGCCACGAATAGCACGAGGCCGCCCTTGACGCCAACGTAGTTGAGGCTCATGAGCGCATCGCTCGCCACGTTGAGGCCCACCTGCTTGCACGTGAACAGGCAGCGCGCGCCGGCGTATGACGCGCCCGCCAACAGCTCGAGCGCCGCCTTCTCGTTGGTGGACCACTCCACGTGCACGCCGTGCGCGCGCCCTTCCGCATGAAGCTTCGCCACCGTCTCGATCAGCTCGGATGACGGCGTGCCAGGGTACCCCGCCACCACGCGCACGCCTGCCTCGAGCGCCGCGTGCGCGAACGCCTCGTTGCCCATCAGGAGTTTTTTCGTCATCGCCTGCCTGCTTTCGCCCCGCTTCGTCTTGTTGTCGGCATCATATACCAAGGAGGGGCCGACCTTGCGGCCGACCCCTCCCGTCGGATGCTAAAAAGGGATGATCGCTTTTTCTCGTTTTGTCCGTCAGGTCGAGTACAAGCAGCCGAAAAGCCCTGCGGCGAGTGCAGCTGGCGTGGAAGGCTTTCGAAACGTACTTCGGTACGTGAGAAAACCTTGGAGCACCAGCTGTGCCGCTGCAGGGCTTTTCGGCGGACAAGTCATTCCGTCGGTCGTCAGACTGGCGAAACCCTACGCTTCGGCCATCTGCTTCTTGAAGTCGATGATCTTCTGACGGGCGCCGTCGCAGCCGGTGCCGATCATCTGGACCGCCAGGATGGCGGCGTTCTTCGCGCCGTTGATGGCCACGCACGCCACCGGCACGCCGGAGGGCATCTGCACCATCGACAGCAGGGAGTCCAAACCGCCCAGATCGCTCGTCTTCATCGGAACGGTGATGACTGGGCACGGCGTGAATGCAGCCACGACGCCACCGAGATGCGCGGCCTTGCCGGCTGCAGCGATGATCACCTTGATGCCGCGCTTGTGCGCCGTGGACGCCCACTCGTGCACGACGGCGGGCTTGCGGTGAGCGGACGCCACCTTGACCTCGTACGGAACCCCGAACTCGTCGAGCTGCTTCATGCACGGCTCCATCGCCGGCATGTCCGACTCGCTGCCCATGATGATGCCGATGACCGGCTTGCAATCGCACGCCATTGCGCTTTCCTCCTTGTGTTGTCAGTCATGATTGGCGCGGCGCGTTTGCCACGCCTCTTTTGCCGTCCTCCATTGTAATGGCGGCCCTCGGAAATCAAAAGCGGCGGGCGCGGCTGACGCCGCAGACGCGGCG
>UMHS01052271.1_pt1 | contig 13179 bp, 8 predicted proteins | sample 1965611 | NCBI WGS metagenome assembly UMHS01 (sample SAMEA4836106, study PRJEB28245) | human gut metagenome | biome: gut microbiome; material: fecal sample | place: Denmark | collected 2008
ACCGCTCAGTACGAGGGGGACCAGCGAAGCTGGTGGAGGGATTGGAAGTAAAATCTTTTGTTCAAGTTTAGGTGGTACTCAAATTAACAACAATTCACCACAAACAAAAAGCCCGCCGCATTCCATATGCCGGAATGCGGCGGGCTGTCGTTTTATCCAGTTTTTTCGCTGGTCACATTATGCGACCGGTAAAGAAGTGAAGCTTCTCAGCAGGTACTGCATCAGGACGGTCACGTCTGTGATGTCCAGCTGGCTGTCCTTCTGGCAGTCGGAGTTGGCAAGCTGTGTATAGTTCAGCTGCACACTGCCGTTCAGGTACTTTTGCAGCAGCACAGCATCCAGAATGTCGATCGTTCCGTCACAGTTGACATCACCGTACAGCGAAACATATGCTTCGTCGACACGGTTCATATCGATCGGCGTGGTTTCTGCCGGTTCTGTGTCCTGCTGTGATGCAGCGGTGGTTGTGGTTTCAGCGGTTGTTGTAGTGGTTTCTGCCGGTGCGGTAGTTTCCTCTGTGGTCGTGGTCTGGGCAGCTGCCTGCTTCAGATAGTCCATAGAGCAGTAGCCGCTAATGCCGTTATAGGACACCGCTGCCCACTTGCCGTTGCCGGAAGTGACAGTCACCTGTGCCCCGTTGGGAATGCTGCCCACCTTGGAAGCGGACGTTGTGGGGGCACTGCGAATGTTCAGAGAAGATGCGTTCACACTGTAGGTGCCGGCATAACTTTCGCTGAAATCCGAAGTGGCTGCGGTTGCCGCCGTGGTGGTGGTCTGTGCCGGAGCCGTGGTTTCTGCCGGTGCGGTCGTCTGTGCGGCATTCTGCTTCAGGTAATCCATAGAGCAGTAGCCGCTGATGCCGTTATAGGACACCGCCGCCCAGCTGCCGTTGGCAGAAGTGACGGTTACCTGTGCCCCGTTGGGGAGCACGCCCACCTTTGCACCAGAGGTAGACGGTGTGCTACGGACGTTCAGGGACGAAGCCGTCACCGTATATGTACCGGCATAGCTTTCCGAGAAATCGGAAGTGTCCGCAGAACCGCCGCCGCTGCCGTTGTCCCCGCCGCCGGAAACTGAGGCATCGCCCCAGCCCAGCGAAACAATGGTGTTATAGGCATTGTTCAGACGGTCGGTGTAATAGCTGGAACTGTTCGCCAGAGCAGTGGTGTGCAGCTTTGACAGTGTCACGCTGCTGTAAGAGCCGCCGCCTGCCGCCGCGTTCAGGATCCGTTTTGCAACGCCCATGCCGCGGTTGTACAGTTCGGCATAATACACCAGCACACCGGCGTTGGAGATGCCCAGATTCTGTCCGGCACTGATGTAGCCCTGTACGTCACTGTATGCCAGTGCGTCCTGCTTGGACTTTCCGGCGGAGGTAGTCAGCAGGTTGGAAGCTGCTGTGCTCTCTGCACTGGAAAATGTACGGGAGTTCCAGTTGGAAGCATTCATCACATCGTTATAGAACGAGCTTCCCAGAATGGATTGTGCCGAGCCGGTGTCTGCGTTTGCGATCGAACGCATCAGCTGGAGGGCACAGTCTGCATGCCACTGTAACATACCGATGCTGACTGCACCGTTATCGTTGGGATTGATCGTACCATAGGTACCCTCGCTCCGAGAGATGATCTGTACAGCGGCTTTTGTCATTTCGTCCACGGAAACGGCAGACGCGGAAAACGTCACCGCAAAGGACGAAGCGACCAAAGCGAAAATAGTAAGACAGGATAAAACGACTGCCATGATTTTCTTACGCATAAAAACGCTCCTTTGAGAATTTTGCGTTGTCAGCAGTCGCTGCATCGCAGATGTACGGAGGAACCTGCCGCTGCAATGCGTTGTGCTGCACACGCCTGTCCGGTCCTGAAAGCGGAAGGGATACGCCGTGCTCTGCCGGCATTGTCCTGTCGGATCAAAGGATCTGTCACAGCCAGACGATCCGCCCCAGAACTTGTGTGCCGCCTGCATTGCCTCGCCCGCCTGTCTGTCACAGGCAAGGGCGAACGGCAGACATCATTTCCGTGAGGAGAGGTTGTCCCCTCACGGCGGTGGTCACCGTACAAATGCTATTATACCATGTTTGTAACCATTTTGCAAGACTTTCCGGCAGGCTCTCCCCGAACTTTTGCATATCTGCACAATTTTTTGTGTGGAAAAGTGTTGCTTTTCTACGAATTTCAGAGGAAACTGAGCAAGATTCTCCTATCCAAATTGTAACTTTTTCAGAGATCCTGTCATATTTTCGCCTGACAAAACAAAAAAAGTCCGGCGGCTGCCGGACTGGGAAAACTATTTTTCTAGGGAATTTGTCTTATTGCAGATGAATGCTGTTGATCAGCGTGTCTGCAAATTCTGCCGCACTGTCCTCACGGTAACAGTAACGAACCAGCAGCCACTTGGACTGATCGCCGGTTTTGTTGATAAGCCACGTCACGCTGGTGGTGGGATCTGCACCGGCTGTGTGATTGATGACCAGCTGATATGCCGCATAGCCCCACACGGTGCACTCCTTGGAGGTGACCAGTTCATTGCCGCCGGCACCTGTCCACATGGATTTGTACTGTTCCATTGCCGCATAGAATTCCGTATCGGAAACCGTCATGGACTTGGCTGCCACAATGGCATAGTCCCGATCGCGGTTCATGAACAGGTCATAGCCGTCATACTGGGAAGCCAGCGATTCCAGCCCGTAAAAATGGCTGGTGTCAGTGACCCGTTCCCACTTCTCAGGCAAATCGATCTGGTATCCAATGGTGTCGTTGGAATAGGACAGCGGCTCCGGTTCCGGTGCATCAGCCAACTGGTCGTTCTCTACCACATAGCCAGTTTCATTCAGATAGATGTGGTCTGCCAGCTGATCGCGGTAGTTCTGGAACTCGCCGGTCTTGTCCCGCATGGAAAAGACGTACATTTTGTCCTGTGCAGGACAGTTGACCGCCAGAATCGTCACATAGGTATCCTCTCCGGCAATTGTCCCCAGTGTTTCGCCCACAAACGCCTTACAGGGCATATTTTCCGCATGGGCAATTTCCGTTTCCCGAAAATATTGCAGCTGCGGCAGCGTGGTCGAAAAGTTAATCAGTTCGAACAGGTCGTCTTCCTGAAATTGGTTGAATTCTTCTTCCGGCTGAGCATCATACGCTGTGACAACAATGGCATCATCGCTTTCCGTGCCGTCAAAGGACAGTCTGCCGGAAACAGCAGAGTTGCCGGAGCCGGTTGTAAAGGTGTCCGGCACTTCTACCGCACACCCGATTCCGTCCATGGCATACGGTTTCAGCTGGAAATCCGCCTGCTCCACCGTCGGACGGCTCTCCGCATCAGCAGCTTCTGTGCTTTCTGATGCGGCACTGGTTTCCGCCTTTTGGGCAGCGTTTTTAGCAGGATACGACTTTCCGCAGCCGGTCACAGCCAGCAGTAACGCCGCCGCTGCTGCAATTCCCCCAAGGCAGGTTTTTCTCTGTATCATAGAAATGCATTCCTTTCTCATGTCATCTGTTCATCAGATTCTTTCTTTTTATCACAAATGCGACAAAAATAGAATACCATATTTTCTCGAAAAAGTCAAGTTCCAAAGAACAGAATGTTGCATTTTGTCAAGGCGGCACTGACTGGCAACAAAAAACCGCACCATCACCAGAGAACTCCGACAATGATGCGGCGGCTTGCATTTGACATTTTTTGCAAGATATGATATACTAATAACTTGAGGGCATACCAATAACGGTAGGCGGCTCGCTATCCTTGAGCGAGTCTGCCGTCGCCATTTCCGCTGGGCGACGGGCTGGTTTGTTTCTGCTCCCACTGCTCATTTGAACAGATGGGAGGTGATCAGTATGATGGATTAATATGTCACCTTTGGTGATTTGCTGAAGATTTGCAGTGTTCTGCTGTCCTTAGCCAATTTGATCGTATACATTTACTATAATCATAAAAATAGTAATCAGAATCACCACGGCAAGAAAAAGAAATAACCGCCCCACTTCTCCCAAAACTGTGGCGGTTATTCTTTAACCTCTATGCAGTGGGAGCAGACTGTCTACTGGTATGCTCTCTCTTTATTTTTATTATACGCCAGAATGCCGCATTTGTCAAGGGTTTTTTTGCCGGAATACGCGGCAATTTTTATGCCGCATCAGGCAAAACAGTCACGATATGCACCAGAAATTTCATCAGCAGGGTGGCATCATCGGCATTGACCTCGCCGCTGGCATCACAGTCGGCATTCTGATACTGCTGCTTGTTCAGCATTACCACACCAGAAACCGCCTTGTTGGTCAGCACGGCATCGGATATATCCACCTTGCCGTCCAGATTGACATCACCATAGAGCACGCTGCCGGTATCCGGTGCGGTGGTCGTAGGTGCCGGAGCAATTGTAATTGTGATCGTACTGCCCTGCACCAACGGTGTGCCTTTTTGTCCGTTCACATTATCCAGCCACATGGCATCAGCACCACTGGCGGCACGTGCAGACAAGTTGACCACATAGACATCTCCTGCCTCTGCATCGTCCGGCAGCCGGAACCGAAGCGTTCCGATCTTTCCTGCCGGAATATTGCTGATCGATGCATTTACCAGCCAGACAAAACCGTCCGCCTCCGCACTGGAGTACGCACCATAGTCAACACTGCTGTCCAGATACGTCAGACGGCTGTCCCAGCTGATGCCGAAGTTCAAAGCGGAACACTCCCGATCAATATAGATCGGAACGCTCACAATGTGATCCTGCTCGTATTCATCTACGCCCACTTCCACTCTTCCCAGCGAAACCGTCAGATTCTTTTGCAGCGGCTCCGCTGTAGTGCTGTTCGCGGTAGTTGTAGTCGTTTCCGCGGTGGTCGCAGTGGTTTCCTCTGTGGTGGTAGTAGTCATCGTTGTCGTCGTTGTGGTTGTTGTCGTTGTTGCAGAAGTTGTTGTGGTCGAAGTGGTCGTGGTGGTCATCGTTGTTTCTGTGGTGGTAGTTTCTTCTGTGGTCGTGGTAGTTTCCTCCGCACCGGTAATGGTGATCGAGCCACTCTCCCCCTGCATCTTGCTGGATTCTCCGGAAGTGCTGATCCAGTAGCTGCTTTTGAGTATGCGGAAATCCACCGAGAACGTATCCCCCGCCTTGGTATTCTCCGGCAGCTGGTAGGTGATCGTGCCGATCCAACCGGCTTCCTGCTCGGTATGCGACAGATACACACGCAGCAGATACGAAGTCGAATAGCCGCTGCTGGCAGAAGACGTGATGATCTTGTCCCCGAAATCGCACTTCACATTCGTCAGACTGGGATTATCAACGACGTTGAAGTTCATATCGCTAAAACTCTGGCTGACATAAAGGGGCATTTCCACCCGATAGTTGTTCGCCTGCAATTCCTCCAGCGACATTTCCAGATCCGCGAATTTCAGACACATGGTGTCCTCCAACTCGTTGGGTTCGGTGGTGGTCACGGTGACATTGTCGTCCACGGTAACAGAAAATGTGTAAGAAAGACCGTTGACTACAGCTGTCAGCGTTGCCGTGCCATAGCCCACAGCAGTGGCAGTGTTACCGCTGACGGATACCACATCGGTGTCTGAACTGCTCCACGATACCGGTTCCTGTAGCGTAAAGCCTTTCCGGTTGCTGTACCGGATATTCAGCTGCAAGGTCTGGGTATCGCCGTAGGACATGACACTCTGCACAGAATCGTCCATTACAGTCACATCACTTGCGGGAACCTCCAGCTTCTGGATACACTCCCCATAGGTGAAGCTAAGGCTGTCCGAGCCCTTGCCGGAACTGAATTCCGCACAGGTGGTATTGGCATAGGTTGCCGTAGAGGTGTAAAACGCACCGATACCGATATAGCGGCTGCCAGGAGAGATCATGCTTCTATAGTGACCGGCGGCACTGCTGCTGTCGATCAGATAGGACTCCTTCTCGCCGTACCACTGCTCGATACCATGCAGCATATTCTTCTCACGGTTCCATGCAAGACACTCTCCGTGAGAAGACGTCCCCGCCGGTGCCTGAATGGCAAAGCAGCTTTCTCCGTTGGTACGCACATGATCTTCTGTCTGGGAAGCTTCTGCGGCACGGATCCGTGCGATATACTCCAGTCCGTCCGACCACTGGATCGGCTCATAGTCGCTCATAGTCAGGCTGCCGCTGCCGTCAGGGTTGGGATAGCCGTTCTGGCAGGCTTCCAGCCGGTAGCTGTTGATCAAGTCCAGTGCCTCGCTGATCTGGTCAATATACGTGCCCTGAATGCCGATCAGCAGGTTGCCGGAACTCGCCTGCGATACGTCCGTTTCCAATACCGGCAGTTCTTCCGCCGAAGCAAAGCTGCCCAGCGACAGCCCTGTACAAAACAGCACCGCGGAGAGCAGCACCGCCATAACTCGTGACGGCAGACTCCTGCTGGTGTTTGCGGCATGCGATCGTGTTTTCATTTTCACCAAACTCCTTTCGAACATATGGCATATTCTTCTATGTCTATTATACCACAAGTCAAATAATGAAATGTGAATTTTTCGCGACCTTTGCAGAAAATCCAGATTTTTGGAGGAATCCACAAAGAAAAAAGCCGCCAAAGGCGACTTTCCTGCAAAATGTACAAATGCTGGAAAATAATTTTCCATTTTCGGTTAGAACGACACAACGTAAAGTTCTTCCGGCAGCGTGTCCTCCGATGCTCCGCAGCAGGACACCACATGCCCGCTGTCCAGCCGGAACTGCCGGAACTGCCAGCCCTGAGGGTGGCGAGTGACATCTTCCCCGTCCAACGCGAACACCGCCGTGTGCAGCGGGTAGGAGATGCCCACGCCCAGAGCCTTGACAAACGCTTCTTTCAGCGTCCAGAACCGGAAAAAAGTTTCGTCCGGCTGGGGACTTTCCGTGACAGCAAGCACCTCCTCCGGTGCAAAGGAACGCCGCAGCACCCCCTCCCGCAGAGAGCGAATGCTTTCGCAGTCTACCCCCAGCGGAAACGTCGAGATGCCGCAGACTGCCAGCCCGCGGCAGTGGCTAAGGTTGAAACAGATCTCCTGCCGCTGTGGAAAAAAGGGCTTGCCGCGGGAGTCGCAGGCAATTTCCGGCAGGGGCAGCCCATAAACCTCCTGCACCGCATACGCCAGCAGCCGGTAAGCGGTTTCGTGTTCCAGAGCCTTTTTGCCGGCGGGAACGGGGGCGGCGAATAGGTGCATGGGGATTCTCCTTTCGTGAGGTGGGGTGTTCCAGCTTTTTCTCATACACAACAATATCTAATTCTATTATTTTTTCTTTGCCTGATGCCGTTTGGAAGCTGCCAGTAGAATGTCCAGTGTCGGCTTGCCGTTCCTGCAAATTTTATCAACTAATTCCATTTCATTCTGCGTGATATAATTGATTTGCTCTTGTGTGATTTTGCTGATTGCTGTGATTCTATATTCATAAGACGGAGCTAATGGTTCCGTTTTTGTCACTTGTTCCGGAATATATCCGTCCGGAACAGGTTCGCCGCCGCACCAAATTGCCATGGGATCTGTCGCTTTACGTACAATTGTCTGCACATACTTCCTTGTTTTTCCTCTGTTTTTATTGTACAAATGACAAAGAACAATAAATTTTTCGCCATGATGATTTTTATTTCGATGCACTTCAATATCTTCGTGCGAAGCGTGCCATGTGATATACCGGTTATCTTCTCGAATCATGCGATTTTGCTCTTTCTTTTTTCGCTTTATTTCTTTATCATCGGTCGGATAAATCTCTACATATGGTTTATATTTCGGGTGTGTGATTCTGGGAAACAACTCTATGATAATCCAATTGAATTTGATATGGTCACGGTTGTATGCACCGTATGTATCCATAGAAACAACGTCAATCCATTTTCCCCTTGTATCAATATTGTCAACAATATCTCTGACAATATGAACAGCAACCGCTTCTCCAGATGAATTGTACTCATTGAACAATTCATCGTGAAATCTTTCATACCATGCCTTGTTTTTCATCATACCACCTTAATTCATCTAATTTTTTCTGCGTACCCCTCAATTGATAAAATAGTCCAGCACAGACCGCAGCGTTTCGCCAGTGCTGTCCCGCGAGATCACATTCTGCACCATGACCGGATCGTCCGTGATGATGCTGTCCACGTGGAGATTGCACAGGCTCCGCACCTCGGACATACTGTTCACCGTCCATGCGAATATCTGCTTGCCCTGCTGATGGGCGGCGTTGACTACCTGACTGGTGACGAACACCTTGTTCAGACTGAACGCGTCCGCATACTTCAGGGAGTAGAACTGTCCGTATGCCACGCTCATGAGATAGCCGGTACGAATCTCCGGATTGGCTTCCTTGACCTTTTTCAGCGAGCCGTAGGAAAACGATGTCACATAGCAGGCATCGGTGTACTGATACCGGGTGATCAACTCCGCCACGTCCTGCTCCAGCGTATCGGAACCGTGCTTGGTGGGCTTGATCTCGATGTTCAGCTTCGCCCGCTTGTCCACGAATTGCAGCGTTTCTTCCAGCGTGGGGATTCTGGCGTTGGCATACGCCGGATCGAACCAGCTGCCTGCGTCCAGATTCTGAATGTCCGCATAGTCCACGTCCCAGATGTCCTTGTTCACACCGGTGGTGCGTTTCAGATTGGAATCGTGCATCACCACCAGCACGCCGTCCCTGGTCTGCTGCACGTCCAGTTCAATGAAATCCGCCCCCACCGAAATGGCATCGGAAAAGGCGTAGAGGGTGTTCTCCGGTGCATCGGCAGAAAGTCCCCGATGTGCCATAACGGTGGGATTCTGGAACAGTGCCAGACGGAAATTCGCCTTGCCGGTGAAAACGCTGTACACATACGAAAGGTTCAGACCCAGAGCCGCCACCGTAAAGCAGCATGCCGTCAGAACTGCCGTGCTCCGGCGAAACGGCTTGGCACTCCGGCTCAACGGAACCGGTTCCGGAAGCACCACCTCCGGCATCTGCACACAGCGTTTCTCCAGCAGGGCCGTCAGGTGTGCCATGCAGATCGGCGTGGCAAAAAACGAGAAACTCCACAGCACGATCTGAATCAGCAGTTTCAGGATCCGCATTGCCTGCGACATAATGAGATCATTGCTGCCGGTGGCACGAATCACCATCAGCACGACCACTGTAATCATACACAGGAACACCAGCAAAGCGGCGAAATAGCAGCAGTTCCACACCAGCACGGAGAAGAACGTCTGCCAGAAACGCCCCCGCACCAGCTGTACGCTGGTGGCTCTGGCACTGCGGTAGCTGCACTGGTTCTGAGTGAACAGCACGCTGGAAAAGACCCAGCGAACAGAAAGCAGACAGCACAGAATGATCGCTGCCACATAAATCGGCAGCAGAAATTCCTTTTTCGTCATATAATAGGCGAGAAAATCCGGAATGCCCATTGCGGTAAAAATACCGGAAGTCGCCGAAAACTGCATCAGCGGAATCAGCACCAGCAGATGCAGCACCAGAAACGGTCCGCCGCCCCGAAAGAAGTGCAACACCGACTGCAAACCGGAACGCACCATTCGCCCCAGCGTGGAACGGACTTTCTGAAAGCGGGACTGCCGGAAACAGGTACAGACTGCCGCAATTTCAAACAGGGTATACAACGCCGCCAGCAGCAACAGCACTGCCAGCAGCAGAATCGTCCACGGGGAACGGAGAAACTGCAACAGGTTGGAGGTGGTGAGATATTTCAGCTTCGCCAGATGGATCGCCAGCTGGATCAAGCCGGCACATGCCGGTGCAATCACCAGCAGCGTCACCAGTTTCCAAAGAATTTCAAACAGTATCAGCGGTTTCCAGTGTGCTGTCAGCCGCCGCATGCCAACCCAGAATTGTACCACAGAAGTCCCTCCTTTTCCGGACAGTGCCGCCACAAATGTTCTCCTGTTCAGTTTAGCATATTTTTTACCAGAAGTCAATGCAACCGCAAAAATGAACACGCCCAGTCCCATTTTTCTCACCCATAAATTGCATAGGCAACACCGCACAAAGTCGCCAGACGCTCTTTGTGCGGTGTTGTCTTTACAGAACCAAAAAAGCGGCACAGAAATTCTGTACCGCTTTTCTTGTTCTAAATTTCAAAAAGCCTACTGTAGCAATCCCTGATTCAGGAGCATCTGCATCAGCAGCAAAACGTCACAGTTGTCCAGATACCCGTCACCGTTGATGTCAGCACTTTGAGATGCGGCATCTCCTGTGGGAATCTGCCCCAGCAGCATGTGATTCAGCATCACCAGATCAGACAGATCTGTCTGATTGTCGACGTTGACATCGCCGGCAGCTTCGCTGTCGCCGGATACCACACGAACGCTACAGGTATGCACCTGCCCGTCATACAGCACAGACACCTCTGCCGTTCCCACACGGTTGCAGGTGAGCATGATTTCCGCGGAGGTGTTTCCAGGAGCAAGCTTGACAATATCTGTATCCGAGCTCATCCAGACACAGTCGTCCCCGTTGCCCTCTGCCGGATAAAATTGCAGGCGGCTGGTTTGTCCGGCACGTACCCGCAGTGTTGTCCGGTTCAGGTGGTCAGTCTTGATTGCAGCGGTATATCCTGTGGTAGTCGCTGCTGTAGTTTCTGTAGAAGTCACAGTAGTTTCTGTCACCGTTTCCGTGGTGGTTTCTTCGGTGGTAGTTTCTGTGGTTTCTGTAGTCGTTTCTGTTGTGGTTTCGGCAGAAGTCGTTTCCGTAACAGTGGTGGTTTCTGTTTCCGAAACCGTCGTTTCTTCCGTCGCGGCGGTCGTTGTCACAGTGGTTTCCGTTTCGGTGGTCTGTTCCGCCGAAGTGGTCGTTTCCGCCGGTGTTGTGGTTGCGGCTTCCGTGATGCGGATCAAGCCGGAAACCAGTGCCGGAGAAGAACGGGAACCGTCGGCAATTTCTACCGTAGCCACTGCACCGGTAGGCGAAACCGATGCCGCAGACAGGTCGATCACATCGCCTGCCTTGACGCTTTCGTCCAGCTTGATCTTCAGCACGCCCAGCGTGGTGCCGCTGTAGACATACCCGCTGCCGGGATCCACACTGCGGAATTCCAGCCAGCCGGAACTTGCCCCCGAACTGGCTCTCTGGCTAAAGTCGTCCAGCACGCCGATCTGGTCAATGTCCACGCTTTGCAGTTCTTGTGCCTGTGCAACGGTTTCATCATAGGAAACACCCATAGACAAGTAGGATACACCGGTATTCCGTTTCAGGACAATGGGCACATCTACCACATAGCTCTTGAGCCACAAATGATAGGTATCAATTTCCACATCGCTGATCTTTACGGTTGCCGCCGCAGTCAGCTCGTTTGCCGACACCAGACTGATGGTGCCCTTTTGCATGTTCAGGTCACCAAAGGTGCCCTTGGTGCTGACGATGATCATGCTGTCGCCGTCGGGGCTCAGTTCCTGCGGATTCAGCATGATCTTGTCGCCCAGCGATATATCCGACCGCACACGGAACGTCAGCGTACACAGTGCCGTTCCTGTAAAAGCATCATAGGGGCCGCGATAGAGAAACTGCATCCAGATGCCGTTGTTGTCATCGGAATAGGATTCGATCATGCCCAGATTCTTGGTATCATCACAGGTGCAGCTGACAATGCTCAAATCGTTGGTGTCCCAGCTGACACCGAACGCCAGCATGGTAAAGCAGCTGTTTGACGTGATCGTAATCGGCACGGAGATCAGGTGATCGCTCTGCTCCAGATCTTCCATGGAAATGGAAATGTCCGGAATCGTCACCTTACCGAATGCAAAAGAATTCGCCGCCTGGGTGGAAGTGGCAAAAATTCTGCCGTTGTTGATGGTCAGCGTACCCGCAGTGCCGGAGTGGTTGGCAACCGATGCCTCTGTATCTCCATCACTGCTACAACCGGTAATGTCATAGATCGACCCCGGCTTCGTATTGTCCGGTACTGTGAACCGCAGCGTACAGATGTCGCTGCCGGTATAGGTGCTGTCGGCAATGACATGGATCCACCCGACACCGCTTTGGTTGTCAATGGTGGGGATCAGAGAAAGCCCTTCCGGTATATTGCCGGACGGCGGTTCTGCTGTCACCTTGCTGGCATCCCAGCGGAAGCCAAACACCATGTCGCTAAAGCCATTGTTCGCTTCTGCGGTCACCGGCACTTCTACCATATAGTCGTTCTCATCCAGATCCCGCATAGAAGGTCTGACTTCTCCGATCTGCAGTTTTACTTCCGGCACAACGCTGTCCACAATGGTGATCGTACCGGAAACAATATTCAGGTCATGTGATTTCATCGTCTTGTCTTTGTACAGAGCCTTGTTGTCGGCATAGTCCGCATAAGCCCCTTCCAGCACAAATGTATCCCCCACCTTGACATCCGGATTAATCTCTGCTGTCAGGGAACTGATATTGGTTTCCTTGCAGTCGTTCTCAATGAACATCATCCAGATCTGCCTTTTGTCATTGGCAATGGTGAGAATCGGCAGCTTCATGTTGCCGGTAGAACGTGCACCCTGCACGGACATGCGTGTCACATCCCATTTTACACCAAATTGCAGAACGGTAAAGCCGGGGTTATTGGGCATGGTGACCGGCACAGTGACCATATAGTGGTTTTTGATCAGCTGATCCAGCTCGATCGAAATGTTCCCTATAATAATATCGCCGGAATTGTCGGCGAACTGCTGTGCATCTGCCCCGTCCGTTACCTCCGGTGTATTCCCGCCTGCCTCTGCCAGTGCAGAAACAACTTCGGCTCCGCCCGCAAGCACCAATGTTGTGCATACCAGAAATACTGCCATTAAAATCGCCATCATTTTTTTCCAAATGCGTTTCATCGTGTATCCTTCCTCTCATTGCCAAATCGGAAAACGCACAGAACCTTCTATCGAATATTATAGCACTATTATACATTTTTGTCAACGGATTTCGGGCTTATTTGTATAAATGTACAACTGCCGAATTCGTTTTTTGTGTATTTGGTGCTTTTTGGTGGATTCCCTCCTTTATTGTTAGTTTACCATATCCTGCATGATCTGTCAATTGACGGAATGGATAAAAGAACCTCGCTGATTCGTGTATTTCTTATGCGGATTTGTGGGATACAATATTGACATTTTCCAGTGCAACGCACAAAAAAAACCGCACCGCTTTCTGCTTGTACGCAGACCTGCGGTGCAGTTTTTTCGAATTGTTTAGGGCAATACCGCACAAAGATTGTGCGACAGATGCGTCGT